>WNGB01011673.1_pt1 | contig 15040 bp, 12 predicted proteins | sample 5400681 | NCBI WGS metagenome assembly WNGB01 (sample SAMN13153367, study PRJNA577476) | soil metagenome | isolation source: 115 cm soil or saprolite under grassland replicate 2 | place: USA:California | collected 2016-06-15
AGAATCCGACGCGCCGGTGAATCGGGCACCCGAGCGCACGGCCGACCGTGGCGCCGAGCAGCCGGTACGCGCGCCGGGATCCGCTGGAGGCGCCTCGCGTCGGGAAATCGTTCGCAGCGAGGAGACAGCTGCACCCGCGCCAGCGGAATCAGCGGTTGCCAACGCAAGCGATGATCAACGCGGCGCCCAACGCCGCGGCGCAGTCCGTCGTCCGCCCAGCGGTGATTCGGGCAGGCGCACGACCGAGCGCGCAGTCCCGCGCGCCGAAGCGCCCGCGCCGCCGCCAACACGCACCGTTGTCACGCGTCGGGCGTATCCGTACGGCGGCTACTATCCAAGTTATTCGTTCTATTACGATCCGTGGGCGTACAACTCGTTCGGCATCGGCTACTTCTATTACGCACCGTGGACGTGGGCGCCATACAGCGCCTACGGTAACTACGGGTACGGCGCGGCGTATCCGGCTTACGTGGGCGGCTTTGGGTTTGACGTCGGCTCGGTGCGGCTCAAGGTGAAGCCGCGCGACGCCGAAGTCTGGGTCGATGGCTACTACGCGGGATCTGTCGACGACTTCGACGGCGTTTTGCAAGCGCTCAAGCTCGATGCCGGCGGCTATCACATCGAGATCCGCAAGGCCGGCTATCAGACGCTTACGTTCGATGTGCGGGTGCAGCCGCAACGGACGATCACGTTCAGAGGAGATATGAAGGCGGTCCCGTAACGGGTGCGGGAAGTGCGCCGGTGCACGCGTGCGCCGGTGCTGTGCGCGGGTGCACCGATGCGGACGTGCGCACGTGCAGGCACGATGTTGACCGTTCGACGTTAAAATTCTCGCGATGCTGCGAGCCGTCGCGCTCATCTCGTTGATTTACGATGTCAGCGCCGGGCTCGGGTTCTTTTTCCTTCGCGCGCCGCTCGGCCAGTTGTTCAATCTTGCCGCGCCGGAACCCGCTATCTACGCGGACCTCACATCGATCTTTCTTGTCTCTGTCGGCGTTGGCTATCTGCTGCCGTACCGAGACCCATCGCGCTATCGTGTCTATTTGTGGCTGTTCGGCGTGATCTTGAAATCTGCGGGTGCCGCGGCATTCGCACTGCATTACGTCTTGGGCAACGCTCCAGCGTCGTTTCTGATCTTCGCGGCAAGCGACGCCATCATCGCGTGCCTGACACTCGCCGCGTTAGGGACGGCGCCTGCTGAACCACCAATAGAGCGGAATGCCTGAGAGGATCACGAGCACACCCGCGAGCGTCACGCGAGGATTCGTGAAGATCGCGTTGAGAACAATCGCGAGGCTCGCGATCACGAAAATCGCCGGCGTCACCGGGTAGCCGATGGCCTTGAATGGACGCGGCGCCTGTGGATTGCGAGCGCGCAGCACGAACACCGCGGCAACCGCGATACCCGCGAAGAGCGTAATAGCGAACCCGACGTAGTTGCCGAGCGCGTCGAGGCTGCCCGTCAGGATCAGCACCGAAGCCCACAGGGCCTGCGCCACGACCGAGATCGCAGGCGTCTTATACGTGCGATGGATGCGGGCTGCTGCCGGAAAGAAGACGCCGTCGCGGGCCATCGCAAAATACACGCGCGGTCCTGCAAACGTCCACGCGTTGATGCCTGCAGCCAGACTGATGAGCGACACCACGCCCATGATGTCGCCGGCACGCGCACCGAGCAGCCTGTCTGCCACGACATCCAGCACGCTTCCCTTGATCTGCGTGAGCTCGCTCATCGGAACGACGTACAAATACAGCGCGTTGAGCAGCAGATAAATCACGATCACCGCGGCCGTGCCAAGCGCCAGTGAGAGCGGCAGATTTCGCCCCGGGTCTTTGACTTCCTCGGCCATGTAGGCTGCCGCGTTCCAGCCCGAGTAGGTGAACATCACCAGCACCAGCGACGAGAGGTAGCTTGTCGCCGTCACGGCTCCAGTCGCTTCGCTGAGGTTGCCGGGAGCACCCGCACCAATCGTCAGTCCGAGCGCGATGAAGATGAGAAGCGCCGTGACCTTGAGGGTTGCCAGGATGTTGCTGACCACGCGGCCCGGTCCGACGCCCACGATGTGCACGAACGCAAACGCCCACACCACGGCGATGGCCATGAGCGTCTGGCGCGAGAATGTCATTCCGACGTACGGAATCGGAATCGAGAAGAACGGCGTCGTGTTGTTCACGCCGGGGATGAACCGATCGAGGTAGAGCACGAACACCACGGCGCTTGCGGCCATGGCACCGGCAAAACCGGCAACGAACGACGTCCAACCGGTGAGAAATCCCGCGAGCGATCCGTACGCTTCGCGCAGATACACGTACTCCCCGCCTGCGCGAGGCCTGAGCGCGGCCAGTTCCGCGTACCCCATCGCGCCGCAAAACGCGAGGGCGCCGCCGACGAGCCACGTGGTCAGGAAGAGCTTCGCATCGGGAACGCTGGCGGCAATCATCACGGGGAAAAAGAGAATCCCGCCGCCAATGACATTGGAAACGATGATGGCCGCCGCGTCGAGAGGACCGAGACGCCGTTCGAGAGTAGATGTGGTCGAAGCCGTGGTCACTTGGTCAGCAGCTGTCGCGCGACTTGAAACTCGGCGAGTTTAGCCCAGGCCATCGATCCATGCTTCAGGAATATTTCGACCTTTGCGTCGACGAACTCTTTGTTCTGCAGCATCTGCGCGCGCGGCTGTTCACCGGTGTAGCCAAGCTGTGAACGCAGCACGAGCTGCTCCGTGGTTGCGCCCGGCGAAAGCGGATTGCCTTGAACCGCCCAGCTGAAATGTTCGCCCCACGCTTCCTTTTCGCCGATGCGGCGAAACACCGCGTTCACCTGGACCGACCGGACCGGCTCGGATGACTTGTTGCGCAGCTTGAGAGAGACGCTGGGGACGAGCTTGTTCTTGCCTTCGACGATGCCGGCGTCGAACCAGCCGGTGACGACATCAATCGGTTCGAGCTGGCTGGCCGGGTCGGTGCGGTCGCAGCCGCCGGCGAGAAGCGCGGCTGCGGAGAGAACGGCAATCTGCGTGCATCGCCAGCCGTCGCGAAAGTTCCCTTCACGGTAGTTCGGTCACGTACGTTCCTTCCACGAGGTTCACGAAGGTTCCTTCACGCTGGTTCCTTCAAGTAGGTTCGCTCACAGGGTTCAGGAACGGACGTGAACGAACCCGAATGAACCAACGTGTACGAACATATGCGGAGGAACCGCCGTGAAGGAACCGCCGTGAACTGGCGTGTACGAACGTATGTGAAGGAACCCCCGTGAGGGAACTCCCGTGGTTCATTTCAGAAGTTCACTTCAGAATTCCTTCACCTGAACTCGTTTTTTCGCCTCGTCGCGATCGATCTTCCCGGCGCGATAGGCCGCCAGATCCGCGCCTTTAATCCTGAGCAGGATCGTGACTACCTGTTCCGACGGATCCTGTGGCGCAAAGCTGTCGCGCGGCTCGTTGTCACGCGCAGCGACGGTGAGCCACTCGTCCGCGCCCAGGAGCATCGGCGCCGAGTAATCGATCATGGCGTCGACGAGCGCGCGCTGAACCGATTCTGTGTACGCGCGATTCGGATCCTGAAGAGTGCCGAGCTCGGTTCTTGTTTGCACCGCATTGGCGGTCGGCTGCGCGCCGGGCGCCAGGGTTTCGGCAGCGCCCGAAGGCGGAGCCGCAACGGCGGCTGGCGCCGCCGCAGGCGCAAGCTGCAGCTCGAGACGCGAGATGGCGATCTCCACGTCGTGGCGCTTCGCCTGATCGCGAATCGTGGACAACTGATCTTTCAACGCGCTGATCGCCGTGCGAAGCGTCTTGTCATCCTGCTGGAACTGCCTGAACGACCACATGACGCTCTGGCGAAGAATCGGCACGCCGTCGTCGAAGAAGACGCCGTAGCCCTCCAGATACACGCCGCGCGCCTGTGCGTCGCCCGCTATGGAGAAAAAATCGGGCGAGGCATTGCGGATCTCGCGGTTCACCTGCTGCGCGCCAAACAAGACGGCACGTGTCAGCGCGCCTTCCATCACGTAAATCTGATGACGAAGATCCCCGCGCGGCGCGGCCGCGGGTGTTTGTGCCGCGGCCGACCCGACAATCAACATCACGCCAAGACACGTGAACACGACGCGGCAGTATGTCCTCACCATAAAGTCTCGCCTCGTTATTGCGCCGGCTGCGACACGCGCCGGACGAGATTCAACATCTCGCGCTGATTTCCTTCGACGACAATGGTGCGACCCTGCAACTGACGGAACCCCTGATTCATGCGCACGAGATCGGATTGAATGTCGCGGCCAAACTGCGTCATCCGAAGCGCGAGCTCCTGACGCTGCCGCTCTTCACTGTCGTTGACGAGCGCCTGCACGCGGCGAAGCAGCGCGTTGGCGTCCACCGTCTGCGGTCCTGCCGTTCGAACGGGCGTCTCCGGCTGCTGCGTGCTGCGAACGAGCTGCAACTCGCGGCGCAAATCGGTTTCGAGCGCGGTGAGCGCCGGACGCCAGTCGTCGGCCGGCTGCGGCGCGCTCGCGACAACCGCTGGACGCTCATGCGGCATCCAGCCCGTCGTGATTGTCACGCCGTCGTTGCCGTAGCGCACCTGCACGTTGGCAATGCCGGCACCGATGGCGACGACGAGCATGGCGGCCGCCGCCTGTGCCCACGCCGGCATCGCACTCCACGCCCAGCGCGACGGACGCAGCACGGTCGCGGACTTCGGCACGATTTGAAAATCGAGTACCGCCTCGGGAGGCTGCCACTCCGCAAGCTCGTGCCGCACGCTTCTGAGCGCATCGATCTCTCGCGCGCATGTCACGCACGTGCGGACGTGCGCGGCAACCTGTCGCCGCTCGTCGGGCTCGATCTCGTCGTAGAGAAATGCGACGAGCGTCTCTTTGTCGTCGCACTGAAAGCTTGTGCTCATGATGCGCGTCCCTCACCTGTCGATACCGTGCCGCGCTGCTCGAGCTGCCGGCGCAACACCGAAAGACCCTGATACAAACGGGTCTTCACCGTGCTCAGCGGACATCCCTGCAGATCGGCAATCTCCTGAAACGTGAGCCCGTGGTATTCCTTGAGAATGATTGCAGTGCGCTGCTCTTCCGGCAATTGCTTCATGGCTTCTGCAACCGCGCGGCTCATTTCGCGCCGCGCCACCAGATCTTCGATCGATTCGACCGGCCCCCGCTCGCTCGCCAGATCGGAGAGCTCCACGCCCTCGGGCATCGGCACCGTCGGCGTGCGGCGCTGCCGTCGAATCCAGTCGCGACAGAGATTCAGCGCGATGCGGTACAGCCACGAGGAGAATTTCGCCTGCCCCTTGAAGCCGGGCAGCGCGCGATACGCACGCAGAAACGTGTCCTGCACGATGTCGCGCGCGTCTTCCTCGCGACCGATCGTGCGGTACGCCAGGGCGTAAATCGGCCGTTCCCAGCGGAGGATTAGCTGGTTGAAGCTCTCGGCGTCGCCGGCCATCGACCGTGCGACGAGCTCTTCGTCGGTCCACGCTGTGCGGACCAGGCGGGCTCCTTCCCGGGTCTCTCAGGCGCCTCGGTGGTCTGCGCACGAGGCTTCGCGCCTTTTCTCTCTCGGTAAGACGGCGGCGGCGGCTGGTTAGTCTGAGGGTTTCGGTCTAAGCGCCGCAAACGACCCTTGATCCATTATAGAGGGTGCGCAGCCCGCCGGAGCACTGCAACCCGTTCTCTCTCAACGACTTAGTTGCGTCGGCTCGCCGTGCGGGCCACGCCCACCCGCTGGAACTCGCCGCTGTCCGCTCCTGTCAGCCGATTTTCGCGCCAATGCACGCAAATGACAGACAAACGGTGTCAATGTGGCATGGAAGTCTATTTGTGCGAGATACAATGTCGCTGACGGCGTGGCAATAAACTTCCCGACAGACGAAATATTCCTCACAACCGAGGAGGTACTCGAGTAGCTACAGGTGAACCTGCGTACTGTCTATCGCCTCATCAAGGCGGGCAAGATTCCGGCCGTTCGCGTCGGACGCCAGTGGCGATTTCGCAAGCGCGACATCGACGCGTGGCTCGACGCGCAGCGTCCGCGCAACGAGCGCACCGACTCACCAGCGACCGCGACGATGGAGCGTCCGCCGCTTCGCTCGGGACGCCCTCGCGTTCTCGTCGCAGACGATGAGGCGAGCATACGTGAGCTGCTGTCGAAGACGTTGGCGCTAGCCGAGTACGATGTGGAAACCGCGGTCGACGGACGCGCCGCGATGGAACGACTCCGCAGCGGTTCCTACGATCTGCTCATCTGCGACTTGAAGATGCCCGGCATCGACGGGCTGTCGCTCATTCGCGAAGCGAAGCGACTCAAGGCGGACCTGCCCGTCATCATCATCACCGGCTTCTCGACCGAATCGAGCGCAATCGAAGCCGTCAATCTGCGCGTGGCCGGCTATCTGACGAAACCATTCCGCGTCCCGCAAGTCCTCTCCGCCGCCGCGCGCGCGCTTGGGGAAGAAGAGTGAATTGCGCGTCGAAGACACAGAGACACCGAGCCACAGAGAAAAACTTTAGGACGAGACCTCGTAGACAAATATTTCTGTGTCTCTGAGCCTCTGAGGCCCATTCGTCTGCAATTCGCAAGTCTGTCTAGGAGCCTGTCCTAGGAGCCTGTCCGAGTCGTGGCATGGGTCCGAGTCGATGATTCAACTTCAGTCGGTCACGAAGGGCTTCGCGGACCGTGTCCTGCTCGAAAATGTCACGTGGCAGGTCGGCGACCGCGATCGCGTGGGACTCTGCGGTCCCAACGGCGCCGGCAAGACGACGCTGCTCAGAATGCTTGCGCGACTCGATGAACCCGATGCGGGGCAGATATCGAGACCCAACGCGTTGACGATTGGCTATCTGCCGCAGGATGGCCTCACTCATAACGGACGGCCGGTTTTCGAGGAGGCCAGTCTCGCGCTCAAGCCGCTCCTCGACATGAAAGCCGAGATGCACGCTCTCGAGCATCAATTGGGCGACGACACCGTGCCGCCTGCCGAGCACGACGCGATGCTGCATCGCTACAGCGACGTGCAGGAACAGTTTCGGATGGCGGACGGCTATCAGCTCGAATTGAAAATCGCAACCGTGCTTCGCGGCCTCGGTTTCGAGCCGGCCGATTTCGACCAGCTCACCGATCATTTGTCGGGCGGCTGGCAGATGCGCCTTGCGCTGGCGAAGCTGCTGCTCGGCCAGCCGGATCTGCTGCTCCTCGACGAGCCCACCAATCACCTCGATCTCGACGCGCGCAACTGGCTCGAGTCGTACCTCGTCGGCTATCCTCATGCGGTCATTCTCGTGTCGCACGACCGCTACTTTCTCGATACGGTCGTGTCGCGCATCGCGGATCTGTCCCTGCGATCGATCACCGACTACTACTGCAACTACTCGCACTATCTCGTGCAGCGCGACGAGCGAATGGAGCGGTTGCGAGACGCGAAGAAGCGTCAGGGCGAGGAAATCGCGCGCGTGCAGGAGTTCATCGACCGGTTTCGCTACAAGGCCACGAAAGCTGCGCAAGTGCAGAGCCGCGTCAAGATGCTCGAGAAGATCGAACGCATCGAGGTGCCGCCTGAACGGAAACGCATTCATTTTCATTTTCCCGCCGCGCCAAAGAGCGGCCGCACGGTGATCGATCTCAAAGGCGCGCGCAAGGCGTACGGCGAAAAGGTCGTCCTCGAAAGCGTCGATCTCCACATCGAACGCGGCGATCGTATCGCGCTCGTGGGTCACAACGGCGCCGGCAAATCAACGCTGATGCGTCTGCTCTCCGCCGAAGAAGCGCCAGACTCCGGCGAACGGCTGGAAGGCCATCAGGTCGTGCTGCAGTACTTCGCGCAGGACGAAGCCACGCGCCTCGATCCAACACTCACGGTGTACGAAACACTCGCCGCCGGATCGCCCGATACGATGATCCCCGCAATCCGCAACATCCTGGGCGGCTTCCTCTTCTCGGGCGACGACGTGTACAAGAAGGCCGCCGTGCTGTCGGGCGGCGAGAGAACACGACTCGCCGTGGCGCGAATGCTGTTGCGTCCGTCGAACACGCTGCTGCTCGACGAACCAACCAACCATCTCGACCTCGATTCGAAAGAGGTGCTTCTCGACGCGCTCGCCGACTACGGTGGCACGCTGGTGTTCGTGTCGCACGATCGGTACTTCGTCGAGCGGCTTGCCACCAAGATTGTCGATGTGGCCGGCGGCAAGGCGCTGCTCTATCCGGGGACGTACACAGAGTTTCTCTGGAGCAAACAGAACACCGCTGCCGCGGCGGTGCCGGCAATGCCGGCGAAAGCGTCAACCCCACAGCCGGAGCTCGCGCCCGCACGTCCTCCGTCGTCGTACGAAGATCGCAAGCGAGACACCGCAGAACGCCGAAAGCGCGACAAAGCCTACAAGTCGCTCCGCGACCGCATCGAGGAGCTCGAGGCGCGCATTGCGGATCGCGAGAAGGCGATCAAGGAACTCGAACAGACAATGGCTACGCCCGGCTTCTACGACGAGCACCTGAAAGCGAAGGCGGTGATCGATCGGCACCAGGCGCTGATGTGGGAGGTCGGCGACCTCCTCAATCAGTGGGAAATGCTGCAGGGCCAGGCGGCAGCGTACGCCGAATCGGGCTAGTCGTCACCTTCGCCCGCCTCGCCAGTTTGGTTCGCCCAGGCAATGCCTGACGAGCGAGCGCGGTCTGTTTCAAACGGATACGTGTGAACACGCGCCAAAGACGTCAGTTCGCTTACGCTTCTGTAATCATGCAAACTTTCGCGGCATAATCCAATTTCTGTAATCGCAACGACTTACGCCGTGGTTTGTCTCCTCACCGATGAGGTACGGCGTTTGCGACTCGGGCCGCCGAAGCTGTTGTTGCGTGCATTCTTCCATCGATTCGTCACTCACGCCGGTCATTGATATGCCGACGCGCCGTGTCACGTCCCGCTCCGATCGGCGCACGAGCGATGCAGCCGCCGAGCCGCAGGACGTGTTCTTCCGCCACATGGTCGCCAATATGCGCAACGGCGTGCTCGCCGTCGCGCGCGGCGGCGACGTGGTGCTGATCAACAAAGAGGCCTGCCGCATCTTCGGCCTGCCGTCGGCGGAGAGCGATCTGAAGCGGCCGTACACCGAGGTGCTGCGCTCGCATCCCGACATCATTCGGATCGTGAGCGGCGCTTTCGAGATGGCCGCGTTGCCGAACCGCGCGGAGCTGCGTCTGAAGACCTCGGGCACGGTCATCGGGTACACGCTGTCGCTGGTGCGAAACGAGCAGAACGAGCCCGTCGGCGCTGCGCTGTTTTTCAAGGATCTCACCCACGTGGAACAGATGGAAGAGCGCGAGCGGCTGCGCGATCGGCTTGCCACGATAGGGGAAATGGCTGCGACCGTCGCGCACGAAATCAAGAACCCGCTGGCGGGTATCGAGGTGATGGCGGGTCTGCTGCGGCGTCAGCTCGCCGACAAGGCCGACGCGCAGTCGCTCGTCCGCGACATCATCAACGAAGCCAAGATGGCAAACGCCATCGTGCAGGAAATCCTCGATTTCGTCCGGCCCGTCCGGCTGCAGCTCGATCGCACCTCACTGGACGAAGCGCTTCAGAGCGCCGTGAAGATGGCCGACAGCAAAGCGTCGCGCGGCGACATTTCCGTGCAACTCAACGTGCCGGATCTATTGCCGATGATCCAGGGCGACCAGCATCAACTCACCCAGGTATTCGCCAACCTGCTGATCAACGCCTACGAAGCCCTCGGCGGTCGCGGTGCGGTGACGCTCACTGCGCGCATCACGCAGACGGCGGAGGAAGGAGCGCTCCTGCTCGACGATCTCACGCCGGCGGCGACGGCCGTCATCGAGATCCGCGATACCGGACCGGGGATGAGTCAGGAAACCGCGGACAAGATTTTCAATCCGTTCTTCACGACCAAGCCGCAGGGGTCGGGACTGGGGTTGGCAATCGTACGGAAGATTATCGATGCACACGAAGGACGGATCGACGTGCGGAGCGTTCCCGATCGCGGCACGACATTTCGAGTAACGCTGCCAGTCGCGCAGACCGATGAAGTGGTGAAGCAGATGGTGGAGAGATGAGCCGAATATTAGTCGCCGACGATCACGATGCCTTACGGCGGGGCTTGTCGCTTGCACTCGGCGCGGCCGGACACGAAGTCGAGGAAGCGAGCAATGGCAACGCCGCCCTCGAAAAGCTTCACGAAGGCTACTTCGACATTGTCGTCACCGACCTGAAAATGGGCGGCTCGACCGGCATCGACGTGCTTCGCACGACGAAGACGCTGCATCCATCGGCTTCGGTGATTCTGATGACAGCATTCGGATCGGTCGGCACGGCGGTCGAAGCCATGAAGCACGGCGCCTTCGACTACGTACAGAAGCCGTTCGAGATCGAAGAGATGGAGGTGAAGGTCGAGAAGGCCCTCGAGTTGAAGCGCCTCAAGTACGAGCTCGACTACCTTCGCAACGAGCAGCAGGAGTCCTACAACTTCGATCGAATCATCGGCGCGAGCGAGCCGCTGCAGAACGTGCTCGGGGTCGTCAAGAAGGTCGCTAAGAGTAATTCGACGGTCCTCATTCGCGGCGAGACCGGCACCGGCAAGGAGCTGATTGCCGGCGCAATTCATCACAACTCGCTGCGCTCGGCGCGCAATTTCGTGAAGGTCAACTGCGCGGCGCTGCAGGAGAACCTTCTCGAATCCGAGCTCTTCGGACACGAAAAGGGCGCGTTCACCGGCGCGGACCGCCAGCGCATCGGCCGTTTCGAACAGGCCGACGGCGGAACGCTGTTTCTCGACGAAATCGGCGACATGAGCGCCAGCACGCAGGCCAAGATCCTGCGCGTCCTGCAGGAGCACGAATTCGAGCGGCTGGGTGGAACCCGAACCATCAAGGTGGACGTGCGTCTGATTGCTGCGACCAATCGGCCGCTGCCGGCGATGGTGGCACAGGGCCAGTTTCGCGAGGATCTCTATTACCGCCTGAACGTCGTGACGATTGACATGCCGCCGCTGCGCGAGCGCAAAGACGACATCATTCCGCTCTCGATGTGGTTCGTACGCCGCTTCAGCAACGAGCTGAAGAAGAAACTCAATGGTTTCGACAGCGAAGCGCAGAAGATGCTCGTGCGCTACAACTGGCCGGGAAATATCCGGGAGCTTGAAAACGCCGTCGAACGCGCGGCGCTGCTGGCCGAAGGCTCATTGATCAAAGGTGAAGACTTGCGCCTGGGCGACTTCGCCTCGTCGTCCGGGAACCCGGACGCGGCAACCGTGGTGAAGATTCCGCCGACAGGCATCGCGCTCGAAGAAATCGAGCGCCAGGCGCTGCTCGAAGCGCTCAAGATGTCGAACTGGGTCCAGAAGGACGCCGCGGAGCTTCTCAACATCAGCCCGCGCGTCATGAATTACAAGATCAAGACGCTCAATATCGAGATGCCCCGAAGACGACTGGTCAGCGCGTAAGAGCCGCAGATAGGCCGCAGATAAGCCGCAGATAGGCGGCAGATAAGACGCAGATGGACGCAGATAGGCCGCAGATGGACGCAGATAGGCCGCAGATTAGACATAGATGGATGGCTCTTTCGTAAAGCTCAGGGAAACAGGCGCGCTTTGAGCGCTACGGTCAGTCCATAGCGGTCCGGAGGCCGGCCGGTAAACGCGCGCTGCCCGCTCACAGGCCAGCTGCCACTCACCCAGGGAAACGGGTTGGACACATCCGCACGGTAGATTCCCACGGTCATCGTGTCTTTGACCGTCGCGAAGAATCGAACCGTCGTGCCTCGATCTTTCTTACCGAGCTCCACGCCGTACAGATGGAGGGCCGCCAGATACTTAATGAGACTGTCGTCGCGTGATATCTCTTCGCGAGTGAGCGTCACTCCCACGACAGTCGAGGAAGTGATCGGCATCGCAAATTGCCCGCCGGCGTAGTACCCGGCCTTGTCGATGGCTTTCGGATCCAACGCGAGAAACTCCGCCGAAGACTGGGTCGGACCCCACGTGTATTGCGCGACCTCGCCGAAGAATGCAACGAAGCGATGCGGCTGCACTTTTCCACTCACCACGATCGCATCGTCATTGCGCTTCGACGCCCAGTAGCTCGGGAGACGCTCGACTCGCGATCCCGTAAAACCTTTCTTCCAGGCGACGCGAACATCAACCGGCCGAACGGGTCTGGCGCGCGCCGACACGACGGTCGTCAACCCGCTGTTCGCGTCGAGGGTCGGATTGATAAAGTAAAACCAGTCGTAGTCCTTCTCACGATTGCCTTCGCCGAGGACGCCCATGATCGAGACGTCGAAGCGAGGCCGCGCGTACTGCAGCATCGCGCCGAAGTTGGCTTCAGCGTTCAGACGCTGGATCCGGGTCATGTCCTTCGACGTCCACGAGCCGACTTCGTCAGGCGCGAACCCGATTGGCAGGATGAAGCGTCCGAACCGTGCCGTGACCTCGTTGGTTGCCAGCCAGTCCACGTATCCTTCACGCAGCGGCCCCTGCTGGACGATGTAATCCAGAGCGTACGTGTTGTACGTGTCGACGCGTTTGTGGCCGTTCTCCGGGTCGCACGGCACGATCGGTCCCGCCGAATACAAATGAGGATCGTTTGGGAAAAAAAAGTCCGCCTCGCCGCACGCGGGCTTCGAGGACACCTCGTTCACCGGATTGAAAGACAAGTGGTAACGAAAACGCTCGTGCAGCCTGCCTGAAAGCGTGAACGTCGCCTGGCCCACGCGGCCCTGATTTTCAAGACCGAGGGGAGCCTGTGCGCCGTCGTGGCCGTATCCCGCAACGAACGTCACATCGAGCTTCAGTTTTTCGTCGGTCGGCGGTGGCGCGTCCTGCGCGAACGCGGGGTGGTACGAACTCAACACGATAAGTGCGACAGCGGTTTCGATGCGCATCCGGCGAGCATCATACCTTGTGAATCGCGACGCACTGTCCTGTGAGCGTCCGCGCGGCAGGTCCTACTTGGCTTTTGGATGCGCTTTTCGATAGACGTCGACCAGTTGCGCCGCATTCACATGCGTGTATCGCTGCGTGGTGCTGAGACGCGCGTGGCCGAGGAGCTCCTGAATCGCGCGCAGATCGGCGCCTCGCTGCAGCAAGTGGGTCGCGAACGAATGGCGCAGCGCATGAGGGCTGATACCGAATTGCGTACTGCACAGCGAGACGTAGCGGTGTACCAGTCGATGCACGCTCCGGCCGCTCAGCCGGCCGCCGCGATAATTCACGAAGAGCGGCTCGCGGCTGCGGCCACTGGCCGGCCGTTCGCCTTCGGATTGGCGCTGTCGCGGGCTCTTCGCCCGACGGTCTGCCTTCCTCAACGATCGTTCTTCGTTCTGCGTTCTGAGTTCGCTCCTGTCTTTCAGCCACTCGCGCAGTGCGTGCTCCGCGGCGTGGTTGAAGGGGACGATGCGCTCTTTCCGGCCCTTTCCCATGACACGCACCCGGCGTCCGTGCACGTCGAGATCATCGAGATCGAGGGCCACGAGCTCGCTCAGCCGCAGACCGGATGCATAGAACAACTCGAGAATGGCGCGATCGCGCCGCCCGAGTGGGCTCCCGATATCCGGCGTGTCGAGCAGCCGCAACATTTCCTGTTCCGTCAGGTGCGCCGGCAGCGTGTGCTCACGTCGCGGCGCAACCGCAAGCGACGACGGATCGTCGTTGATGATGCCCTCGCGACGGAGAAACCGCAGAAACGTTCGCAGACCCGACAGCTTGCGCCCCATCGAGCTGCGTGCGTCGCCGCGACGGCCAAGTTCTGCGAGGTACATCCGGACCGATGTCCGGTTGAAATCCTGGACCGACAGTTGGTTGACGGACGACTGCTTCTCGCCGGCGACGAAGGACAGATACTGGCCGATGTCGCTTTCGTAGGCGCGAACCGTATGAGCGGAAACGTTGCGATTGAACCGAAGATATTCCAGGAAGTCTGTGAGCAGGTCCTTCACGTTGTGCCGTGCACCCTATACAGCACCGGCGAGGGCCGTCTCCTGCCAGGTCTCGAGATCCGCAAGGGCACGTTCTGCGATCATCATCTTGCGTCGAGCTTTGTCGCGCGGAGGATCATCCAACGGCTGCATGATGCCATGGGTGATGTTCGTTGGCTGATAATTCCGCGCATCGGCGTGCGACACGTAGTACGCGAGCGCTCCGATAGCCGTCGTCCGCGGCGGCGAGCTCAAGGGCCGACCGAGGACCTGCGCCGCGGCGTTACGGCCGGCGATCAATCCGGACGCGGCCGACTCCACATACCCTTCGACCCCCGAAACCTGCCCGGCAAAGAACAAATCGTCCCGTTTCGTCGTTTGCCAGGTATCGCGCAGCACCTTGGGGCCGTTGATGTAGGTATTGCGGTGCACCATCCCGAAGCGGACGAACTCCGCGTTCTCGAGTCCGGGAATCATTCGCAGCACACGCGCCTGTTCACCCCACTTCAATTGCGTTTGGAAGCCGACGAGGCTGAAGTGATCGCCCGCGAGCGTGTCCTGGCGGAGCTGCACGGCGGCATAGGGAAAGCGACCGGTACGCGGGTCCGTCAGCCCGACAGGCTTCATGGGTCCAAAGCGCAGCGTGTCACGGCCACGGTGAGCCATTACCTCGATTGGCAGACACCCCTCGAAGAACTTTTCCTTGTCGAAGTCGTGAACCGTTGCGGACTCCGCCGTCGTGAGCGCGTCGTAAAAGGCCTCGTACTCTTCCCTCGTCATCGGGCAATTCAAGTAATCGCCCTCATCGGCATTTGCCGCCGTCTCGGCGCGTTCACCCGGCGCACCTGAGCACGGCACCGCACCTGAGAACCCGAGCGCACTCGACGCACCCGACGCACCCGGTCTCAAACTTCGATTCCATCGCGATGCACGAAAGACCTTCGACATGTCGATCGACTCTGCGAGTACGATGGGACTAATCGCGTCGTAGAAGTGGAGATGATCTTCGCCGACGAACGCGCGAATGGCGGCCGACAGCGCGTCGGAGGTCAGTGGACCTGTCGCAACGATCACGGGAGACCAGCCGCTTGATGACGATGGAAGCGAGATGACTTCT
>WNGB01008083.1_pt1 | contig 15038 bp, 10 predicted proteins | sample 5400681 | NCBI WGS metagenome assembly WNGB01 (sample SAMN13153367, study PRJNA577476) | soil metagenome | isolation source: 115 cm soil or saprolite under grassland replicate 2 | place: USA:California | collected 2016-06-15
GCCGGTGACGCGTCGGCGACGCGCGCCACCTCCAGCAGTGGGACCTCGGGGCCGAGCAGCGCGGCCACCGCGATCAGCTGGCGGTCGGCGGCGTCCATGCGCTCCAGCAGCGCGCCGATCGCGCGCTCCAGCCCGCCGCGCACCCCCGCCCGCAGCTCGCTCTGGATGGCGACGCTGCGCAGGTGCAGGGGATTGCCGCTCGTGACGGCGGCCACCGCGTGCAGGAGCTCGGAGTCGGGGCGAGGCGCCCCCGATGCGTCGAAGTAGTCGGCCACTTCCTCTTCCGGCAGGCCGTCCAGCGAGAGGACGACCGCGTCGCGGCACAACTCCGCGAAGACGTCCGAAGCCGCGCCGGCCGTCGCACCCTCGCGCCGCGTGAGCAGGAGCAGCAGGGGGAGGCCGCGGGCGCGCGCCAGGAACCGCGCCAGCAACAGGGTGGCGGAGTCGGCGAGGTGGGCGTCATCCACCACCACCACCAGCGGCCCGCGGCGCGACGCCTCGCGCAGCGCGTCCAGGGCGGCCTGGAAGCGGGAGAAGCGGTCCGCCGGTGCCTCGCCCCGTTCGTCGAGCACGCTCTCGGACGCGCCCAGGTCGCGCAGGATCGCCCGCCACGGCCATAGCGGCGGCGCCTCGCCGTCCGGCCAGCTGGTGCCGATGGCAAAGCGGGCGCCCTGACCGGTCGCGCGCGCTCCCATCTCTTCGGCCAGCCGCGTCTTGCCGATTCCGGGCGGGCCCTGAATGACCGCGAGGCGGGCGTCAGCGGCGGCGGCCTCGCCCAGCAGCCGCATGAGCTGCTCGAGCTCGGCCGCCCGGCCCACGAAGGAAGGCCGCTGGGCGGAGGGCAAGGGCCCGAGCGGCGCGGTGCGTGCGGTCACAGCTGTGCCACGCCCCGGCACGGCGGTGTCACGCCTTCAAAGTGACGGCGACGCGAAGGTTCGGCCATGTGGAGGGCACAGGCCAGGGTGGCCCGTACGGCAACGGGTATGAAGCCACAGGGCATGGCACGACGCAAGCGGGCGCTGAGAACGAACGGAGGCAGGGGCAAGGAGTCGAGAATGAAGTCCAAGGTCGTTTCCCTCGTGCTGGCCGCCGTCATCGGCGTCGCCAGCCTCCCGATGGTCTCGCGGGCGGACGACGACGACGACAGCCGCAAGGCCGCGACCGTCGCCGACCAGGTCGCCAAGGCCATGCCGGAGACGCCACCGACCGAACCGACGACCGGGCACAAGGCGCTCGTCTACACCCTGAAGGGCGTCGAGGGCGTGGAGGTCGGCCTCGGCATCCTGGAGGCTACCGGCCCCGTCGCGCTCGGTTTCGAGATCGCGGGGCCCCTCGCCGCCATGGCCGCGTTCTGGATCGAGCTCGGTGGCGCCCACCAGGAGGCCATCAACAGCCTCATCCGGGACGAGATGTTGTCCGGCTTCAGCAGGGGCGTCGTGCTGGGCGCCGACGACCGCAAGCCCGACTACGTGAAGTGGAACTTCGTGAAGCACTCGCCCGTGCGCAACGTGGTGTATCCCGAGTACGGAAAGAAGTTCCAGAACGCCTACAACCAGGCGCTGGTCGCCGGGTACGCGCAGGGCCGGAAGCTCCTGGAGAACAAAGCGCAACGGTCGGCGTTCTTCGAGGACCTCTATTCGCGCATGAGCGTGCATCCGTCCATCGAATTCGGCGAGGACCAGGACGCGTGGCGCGACCGCGACTGGGTCAACTACTACGTCGGCTGCGCGGCGGTGTTGCGCCGCGACCACCTCGAGTAGTCCGCGACAGGGCAGCGCGGGCGAAGGGCACTCACATGCAAGACCACGGGCAACCTCGGTCACGGGGAATGAAGATGAAGATGCGACATTCGATCCAGGTGGCGTTGATGGTGGCGGGGCTCGGCTGGGCCGCCACCGCAGGGGCGGACGACGACGAGACGAAGTCGGCTCTCGTCGCCACCCGCCAGTTCCCGGCGCCGGTCGAGGCCTGGCGCTCGCTCATCGACCAGGAGCCGGCGGGCAGCGACCTGCCCACCGACTTCCTGCTCTCCTGGGTGCAGGTCGAGAGCTACGGCAACCCCTGCTCGCTGGGAATTCCCGGAGTGGAAGCGGGGATCGCGCAGACCTACCACCCGGACGACGACCGGTACGGCGCCACCTTCGACGAGCTGCGCACGGCGTGCGTCCCCGGCACCCAGAAGCTGGCGCGGCCGCTGACGGCCGAAGAAAAGGGCCTGCAGGTCACCTCGCTGGTCAACCTGGTGAAGGGTTCTCGCACCGCCGTGCGGGCGCAACTGTCGCGGGCCGGCGTCACCTGGCCGGAGACCTCGTCCGACTTCTGGAAGCTCGTGAAGCTGCGGCACGCGCTGCCCGCGTGGGGAGCCGACTACCTGGTCCCCTGCCGCGACGACCTGGGCCACCCGCCGGCGAGCTGGACGGAATTCCGCGAGTGGATCGAGGGCCTGTCCGAGGCCCGCATCGTCGCCATCAACAGCCACGTGAAGCCGTGGGCCTCGCTGGCCGAGCGCCGCAAGCTGTTCGGCAACGCGGAGAAGACCGGCAGCGCCGCCGTGGCCGAGCCAACTCCCGACTCCAGCGAACGCTGACCCTGGATCCGAGAGGAAGGAGCCGAGCCATGAATCGCAGTGCTCTCGTGATGATCGGCGGTGCCGTTGCGGCCGCCCTCTGCCTTCAAAGCCCAGCGGCGCGGGCCGCCGGAGAACTGCAGGGCCAGGTGCTGCGGCCGGCACGTGACGTCGAGACCGGCATCGAGGCGGTCATCGGCGGTCTGCTGGGCGGCAAGCACCAGCCGCCGCCGCCCGGCAGCATTGGCAGCGCGACCGTCACCGAGGACGGGCCCCAACGGCTGACGATCACCGTGGAGTGCACGGGCGACCTGCAGGGACGCCGATTCCGTGGCGATCTGCTCGACGCGGGGCACAGGTACCAGCGGCAGTTCCGCACCGCGCCGATCCGCGTGGAAGGGGACAAATGCGGAGTGGACCTGTCGTTCGAGCCCAAAGACGGCGCCGCCGGCGACGCGCTTGCCGTCTCCGAATACGTGCGCGTTTCCGTCGACGGCGGGGGCCCGGCGCTGAAGCGGCTGTTCACGCTCGGCAAGGCGTGGGGCGGCGGCAGCAGCGGTGGCGGGTCGTCGGCGGGCCTGGCCTACGTGAAGGTGAAGGCGCGTCCCGAGCCCAAGGCGGCGGCGCTGCCCAGCGTCGAGCCCACACCCGGACCGGTGCCGACTCCCCAGCCCGCCCGTGTCGTCCGCGACCACCGCGGGGATGCGCCCGTGGTGCGTCGCCGTCCCACGCCGCCGGAAACGCATGACCGCGGAGACGGAGGGCAGCCGGAGACGCGCGATCACCGCCAGCCGCGGCGGCCGGACGTCGTCGATCACCGCGGAGAGGGCCGTCCGGCCTGGACGCCGCGGCCGGCGGCGACTCCCGTGCCGCCGCCCCAGCGCGAGGCGGTCCTGGCCAAGACGGCGGGCGTGCTTCAGGCGATGCCGCACTCCTCCACCGTCTTCACGCTGCAGGCGAACGCCTTCGCGCTCAGCGACGCGGACCGCAACAAGGGCGCGCGCGGACCCAACGTCGCGGATCAGCTCGACCTCGGGCCCGAGATCGAGACGGAACCGGGCGTGACTCCCTCATTGCTGATGCGGATCGGCACGCTCTTCCGCGACCAGGATCCCGCCACGGGGTACTTCTACTTCGTGCCCGAGGCCTATCACCTCGGCTGGCTGAAGGACCAGGGCCGCTACGACATGGCCATGCTCTACCTGGCCGCCACCACGCCCGGATCGGCGGGAGAGGTGTCGATGGCCGCCGGGCTCACGTCCGGAATCGATTCCGACGAGATCCAGATGGTCAGGCGGCTGCTGAAGGCGTACTGCACGACGCATGCGTGCGTCGCCACCGAGCTCAGGCCGTTCCCCATCGATCCCGCCCGGGTGGCCGTCTCGCTCTCGGGCAGCCTGCGCCTGTTCAACATCCCGGCCGAGAAGGTCGCGCCGGTCGGAATGTCGGACGCGCTGGGCAGCTTCAAGCTGGCCTGGGTCACGGATCCGGTGACGAAGGAGAACGTCCAGCTCGTCCTCGAAGAGAGCGGCATCGACGGCAGCGTGACCTTTGCCGCCGCGGGCGCCGAACAGTCTTCGTCGCTGGTCAACGTGCGGATCAAGCTGGGGGACCCGGGGAGCTTCGGAAGATCCTACTGGCGTCGCGGCGCGCCCTGGCGGAATCCGACGCCATACCCGGTGCGCGTGAAATACCTGCATGCGCTGATGGCGAACCCCGGCGCGACCCCCACCGTCTACTCCTGGAACCTCGGCGGCGCGGTGGTGGCTCCGGGCGGGAGCGTGGACTGCGACGCCAGCGCGGTGCCGCAGTGGGTCGATGGCAAGGCGCTGCGGATGTGGGTCGACTACGGCGTCGCCGGCGGCTGCGAGTCGTGCACGCAGCAGGTGGTCAAGGACATCACCGGCGGCGTCACCTCGGTGAACGCCTCGCAGATCACGTTCCGGACCTTCAAGCCGCTGGCGGAGCTCGGCGCCCACGAGGTGGCGGTGAAGGTGCGCTCGAAGCACTTCGATCCCGACGGCCGCCAGATGCGGCTCAGGTCGGTGGTCCTGAGCGCGGACGACCACGACTTCACGCTGGGGCCGATCTACGCGGACGAGGCGGACGGCCACGACCCGTTGTTCGAGTACTTCCTGACCGTGGCCATGGCCGACGGCACCGAATACGAGGCGAGGGAGTGGATTGCCAGCAGCGACCTGCGCGTCGTCATCGGCCGCAGCCAGATCGAGAAGGCGCTGGGATTCGTGCCCGGCGCATCGCCCTCCGCGCCGCCGACACCCGGCGCGCCCGGTACGGACCGTGACGAGCAGCGGGACGAAGCCCGCGGGAGGTCGTGATGAGAGGGTTATCGACGAGCGGGACCAGAGCGTTCCTGGCCATCCTTCTGATGGCGGGGGGCGCCCGCGTACACGCGAAGGACCGTTGCGCGACCGAGCCGCCGCCGCAAGGTCTGGTGGAGCGCTGCCACAGCCACGTGTTCTGGTTCGCGTCGGGGACGCCCGACCGCCTGCGGGCCGCCATGTTCGAGCTGGCACTGGTCGACTGGATGCGGACCTGCGTCGTCTCGGACCGCGCGCCCGGGCTGGTGTTCGGCGCCCGCGACAGCGTGGACCACGCGTTCGAGCTGATCAAGGACCTGCCGGACCTGAGCCCGGTCCGCATCGTTCCCGACTACACGCCGCTGACGTTCAAGCAGGATGGGCGCACCTGCTACGGCGTGAAGTCCGTGACTTTCCGGGTGGCTGGCACCGGCGCGGCCGTGGACGCCGACGGCGACATCCAGCTCAGCTCGACGCCGCCCTCCGACCTCGTGAAGGAGGCGGCGGCCGCGGGCAAGAAGGCGCTGCAGGATCCGTCGGTGACGGGCAGCCTCGCCCTGAGCCGGTTCCTGGGCGTGCTCGAACAGCTCGAGCGCTACGGCACCGACTTCGACGACACCTGGTACAACGTCCAGCCCTGGAGCACGGGGGACGCCACGAGCCCCGGGGCTTGCTACAAGGACTTCGGTGCCCGCGGCAACGTCTGCCGCCCGACCGACGAGGCGGTCCAGACCTGCGAGCGTCACCTCGCGCGGCAGATCGTCGAAGCCTACGGCTACGACAAGGACTCGCCGGCCCGCTTGGCCGAGGTCCTGGACACCATCGCCCACGACATCCAGCGCAGCATGGACCACCTGGCCGCGATCCAGGGCCAGGACTCGGAAGGTGCGGTTCCCTGCCCGTCGATCAAGAGCTTCATGTCGAGGATCGGCACCCTTGCCGGTCAGCACTCGGTGTACGCCGCGGGCGGGTACTGAGGTGCGCGCGGGACTCCGGTCATGACCTCTCTTCGCCAGCTCGTCTTCGCCGCCGCGGTGCTCGCGGCGACCGCCCAACCGGCGGCAGCGCGTCCCGACTTGTCGTCGCCGCGGCCACTGGGCACCCTGACGGTGTACGCGGACGACCAGCGGCGCGGTCTCTTCTACTACGGGCCCGGCGAGCTGGCCGTCCTGCGCGACGGGGACGGCCGGCCGGACTTCCACTTCGTGCAGGCGCGTTACCTCGGCCGCGCGGCCACCGCCGATCGCGGCCGCGTCGTGCAGCGCAGCCTGCTCAGCTTCCGCGTGGGCATGCAGGCGCCCAGCGCGGCCGAGCTCCAGGTGGCGCGGGGGGCCGTGGGCGCCGTCGAACTGCGGCCTCTGCCCATCCAGAGACTCGACGCGGCACTGGTGTACGCGGCGGCGGGCGCCACCGAAGAGGCCACCAGCCTGCCCGCCGGCCACTTCGAGCAGGCGGAGACCAGCGCCCCGGAGGGGCCGGGCGTGTTCTGGACGACGCGGTCCTTTTCGCTCTCGCTCGACGCGGCCACCTCGGAGCTGTTCTGGGGCGCCCTGACGAAGGGCCAGGTCGTGCTCAGTGTCAGCTACTCGTTCTCCGCCGTCGGTCCCGTCGAGGAGAAGGACGTCGTCCGCGTCGTGCGCGCAGGGTCGTTTGCGGTTTCGGTCGATGGCGCGCGCTGGCCGGACCTGTTCCGGCGGGTGGACCTCGGCGCGCGCGTGCCGCCCGACTATCCGCTCCTCGACGTGTACTGCTACGACTTCCGCGACTCGCTGCGTCCGGCTCTCTACGAGAAGCAGGTGGAAGTGGAGGCCGACGGCGTGGGCGGCCGTCCCGTCACCGCGCGCGCCCGTTTCGGGCAGGACCAGCCCGACCTCTACGCGCTGGGCGTCCGCTTCGGCGTGGCCGTGCGCCTGGACCGTCCCTACCGCTACCGGATCACGGAAGTCACCGGGGACGGGCTGAGCACCGTCTCGCCCTGGATTCCGCGCTCGTCGTGGGCCGAGCTGCTCGACGTGACCACGCCCGGGGAGGCGTCGGCGGGCCGGCCGGGAGAGGAACGATGAAGACCCTTCGCTGCGCGCTCATCCTGTTGGCCGCCTCCCTGCTGGGCGTCCCCGTCTGGGCGGTGGTGCGCTACGACGAGGGGCGCCGCGTCATCAAGGGCGTGCAGCTCTTGCAGGACGCAAGCGATGCGAGCGTGTACTACTACGTCCCGCAGTTCCCGCGCATCGCGACGCGCGCGGACGGCACGTTCGAGATCCTCTGCCTGAAGTACGTCGATCCCACGGGTGCGGCCAGCGGCGGCCTCTTCCATGCGCTGGTCGAATTCAGCCTGCCCGAGCCGGTGCTGGCGGAGCTGGAGCGCGAGCTGAAGAAGCAGGTCGCGGGCGCGCGCATCGCCGGGCCGGTCCCGCTCATGGAAGCGGCCAAAGACGGCGAAGAGGACACGGGCTCCTTCAAGGTGGTGTCCGCCGTCCTCACCGACAAGGAGAAGGGCGGGTTCGCGCAGACCGTCGTCACCTCGGGCCGCGCGCCGCTGATGCCGGGTTCCAGGGCCGTGGTGGCCGCCGTGCTCAACCAGCAGGGCGCAACCCTCCTGTGGAACTCGCTGACCGGCTCCACCTCGGACGTGTCGGTGGCGATCCGGGCCTCGTACGAGGCGGCCGTGCAGAGCTACAACGCGCGCGTCACGGCCGAGGTGTCCACGGTCTACAAGCACTTCAGCCAGCTCGCGAACCACCAGAGCGGCTACACCCGCAACCAGATCCGCAACGTCGTGGACGACCTGCAGCGCACGGGGGCGCTCAAGGTCGAGGTGATGGACCGGACGGCCGGGCTGGGGCTGAAGGCCTCGGAGCTGGAGGGGATCCTGGGCGTCGTCACCAGCAAGCTGACGGAGACGATGTTCGACCACACGACGGGATGGTCGGCCGATCCTCCCCGCGAGACCGCCGTCGAGAGCGGCCAGATCGCGGGCCGGCAGAAGAGCGGCTTCATCCGATCGCTCTTCAGTGGCGAGAGCGATTCGCCGTACTACAGCGACGACCAATACGTCCTCAAGAACCGGCAGGACATCCGGCACAACACGTTCTCGCTGGTGCTCAGCAAGAACTCGACCATCCGGGTGCCGGTCGACACCGCGGGCAACCTGGGAGGGCTCTACCGCGACCTGGGCACGGATCCGCGCTACTTCCGTGTCGTCAACCTGGCCGATCCGGACTTCGAGACGCGCCGGATCTATTTCCAGCTGGACAACTCGTACCTCGACTCCTTTCAGGACACCGTCAACTTCGTGTCGGTGAACCTGCGCAAGACGTACCCGGGGCAGCCCGCCTTCACGGGGTCCGTGCGGTTCGGCGACGCCGAGGTCAAGGCGGGCAAGACGTTCCAGGAGGTGGCGTTCCCACGTCTCGGGCAAAAGGGGCCGGACTGGGTGCAGTACGAGTACCAGGTGCGGTGGAGCCTTCGCGACGGCACCACCCTCTCGGTGCCGGCCCGCCCGGGCGAGTGGATGCGCGTGTCCGACAGCGCCGTGGCCCTGGTTCCGCCCTTCGAGCGGCGGGTGATCGAGATCGACGCCGACCGGAAGCTCTTCGCCGCCAACGGCCAGAGCACGGCCGCGGTGGACTTCGCGACCCTGCTGGCCGGCAAGCCACGGCTGCAGCACCGCGCCACGCTGCGCGCGGCCGATGCCGAGAGCCAGACCAAGGTCGTCGTCTACCACGATCGCGGCACGCCGGTGGCCGCGCGCGTGTCGTGGCACTCGGGAGCGGGGACGAAGGAAGGCAAGCTCGAGGTCCTGGACGGGGACTACGTGTTCCTCACCCCGCCGCCGGCAGCGGGAGGCACCCCGTGACCCGCCTTCGTGCCGCGCTGGCGGCGGTCTTGCTCGCGCTGGCCGTACCGTCCTTCGCGCAGCAGGTCTCGCTGGAGGAGGGTGTGCGCGCCGCCGGCCTGTGGTGTTTCCCGCTGGCCGCCGACCCGCGCCAGTTCGTCTACGTCCCCGACACCGTACGCCTGGCCCGCGATGACTCCGGACGGCCACAGTTCTCGTTCGTGCGCTACGTGATCAACGCGCCCCGCGCGGGCGAGGCGTCCATCACCGCCGCCGACGGCGGGGGGATCGTGCACTTCCTGGTCGCACTGGAGGCGCCGCCGCCGGCGACGCTGCGCGCGGCCGAGCAGGAACTGCAGCGCCAGCGGCGGGATCCCCAGGTCGTGCTGCGCGGCCCGCTCGTGTTCCGCGAGGGGCGGTACACGCTCGTCTCCTCGATCCTGAACCCTTCCGGGGGGCCGCCGCGCGTGGTGATGGCGACCGGCCGCGCTCCCGTGCTGGAAGGGAACCGCCTGGCCTTCTCGTTCGAGCTCGACGCGCCACGCGCCACGCTCCTCATGCAGAGCCTGGCCATGAACACGCCGGACGTGTCCCTGGTGTTCGACCTCACCTTCGACGGCCTCACCGCCGCCTATGACGCCGAGCTGACGGTGGACTGGGCCGAGGTCCGGAAGAGCAGCCAGTTCACGGCCGGAGCCTCGCTCTACTTCGTCGGCGCGGACGTCGAGCGAACGGTGGACGACCTGCGGCGGACCAACGCCGTGCGGCTGCGGACGAGCGGGGCCAGCGGCCCCACGCAGGCGCTGGTGGACGTCGCCTACGCCAAGGTCATGGAGCTGCTCTTCCGTCCCGTGGAGCCGGAGCGCGTTCCCGAAGACCAGCGCGGCGGGTTGCTCAAGGCCCTGGCGGCGGCGCTGGATCCGAAGAACCTTTCGCAGCTCCAGCGCAACGTGACGGGCTTCGGCGCGCACGTGGGTTACCAGCTCAAGGAGCTGAAGACGGAAGGGACGAGCGTGCTCAGCTTCAATCATCGCGCCTCGGTGGAGCGGCACAGCCTGGCCACCTTCAACATCGGCGCCTTCTACAAGCAGTACGGCAACGACCCCAACTACTTCCGAGCCGTGAACCTGAGCGACGCCGCCTTCCAGCAGCGCGAGGTGCGCGTGTTCGTGGACGGAGGCCTGGCCAAAGATTTCGAGCGGCACGTGAACAGCGTCACCGTCACCCTCCGCAAGCAGCACCAGGACGGCGAGACCACGGTCCAGGAGGTCGTGCTCGACGGGCGTCGCATCGGGCAGGCGGGGGACCTGCGGATGGTGTACGGCTGGAGCGGAGACCATGACCGCGCGGCCTGGCTCGGCTACGAGTACCGCACGCGCTGGAGCTTCCAGGGCGGGGGCATGTACGAGACGGAGTGGTCGCGCGCGAGCTCCGCCGCCGTCAGCCTCGTCGCTCCCTATCAGATCCAGACGATCGCCATCAGCGGCAGCGGCGCGGCGCTGAAGGCGAAGAAGGTGCGGTCGGTGTCGGTGGAGGTGGAATACCCGTTCTTCGGCGGTCCGCACCGGCAGCAGGTGGTGATGCGGCCGGAGGACGAGAAGGAGCCGGCGCCGATCCAGATCGTCCGGCCGCTGAACGCGTACGAGTACGGGTACGTCATCACGTGGCAGCTCGATGGCGGCCGCCGCCTGGTGGCGAAGGGCCACGACGATCTCGGCGTCGTCTTCGTGGACGAGCTGCCTTCTTCGGAGGGGTCATGACGATGAAGCGGATCCTGCGCATCCTGTTCCTGGCGTCGGCCCTGCCGGCGGCCGCGGCCTCGGCTCTCGTCCTCGACGACGAGAACCGGTTGACCGTCACCCTGGCCGACGGCACCGCCATCACGTTGATCGGCGAGGCCGCCTCGGCGGCGGGAGTGAAGACCAGCAACTACTACTACCTGCCCGCGCCGGCCCTGCTGCGCCTGGCCAAGCGAACCGACGGCACGCCGGAGTTCCTGTTCCTGAAGTTCACGACGGACGCGCGCGCGGACAAGGGAGGCGTCAGCGGCGCGCTGATGCACTTCCTCATGGAGTGGAGCCTCACTCCCGAGCAGGAGACGGAGCTGCGCGCGAAGCTCAGTGCCGCCCGGCCGGGGGCCCAGCTCCTGGGGGCGGTGCCGCTGGAGCCGGAAGGCGAGAGCGGCTCGTTCCAGATCGTCTCCGCCTCCCTGTCCGACAAGACGCTCACGCCCACCGTGCTCACGTCGGGCAGGGCGCCGCTGGTTCCCGGCGGGCGCGCGGCGGCGGCGGCGCGCATGACCGCGGAAGGGGCGCAGCTCATGGCGGCCACGCTGGAGAAGTCACGCTCGATCGCCGACGTCTCCATCGCCCTCAACTACGGCTACTCCGTGCTCACGCCCGCCGTGCGCGGCCACGTGACGGTGGACTGGAGCAAGCTGCAGAAGGAGAGCGACAGCTTGCGCTTCGAGTACGGCAAGCGCAAGACCACGGGCTGCCTGCTGTGGTGGTGCGGGGTGGCGGTCTCGCACACCGAGGTCCGCGAGCAGATGCGCTTCCTGGAAGAGAAGAAGGTCATCGTGTGGCAGCTCGACGAGCTGCTGGCCGACGAGCGCGCGGCCAAGATCCGCGACGCCTTCCTGCAGTACCTGCTCAACATGACGGCGGAGCCTCCGGCGCCCAGCGATCCCCCGCCGCCGCCCGCGGACCAGGAGAAGAACGGCTCCTCGCGCCGGGTCCGGTTCCCCACCCGCACCATGAAGCAGGTCTTCGAGCGCAAGACACAGACGCTCGACCTCAACGTGCGGCTGTCCGTGAAGAGGCCCCACCAGCTGGTGGCCAACCTGATGAGCTGGTACGACGCCGTGCGCAACAACTCGCGCTGCGTGGCCGCCGTGAACCTCAGCGACCCCTTCTTCCAGCACCGCGACATCCACTTCATCCTCGACCTCGACGCCAAGGAGATGTTCGACGACGCCGTCAACTACGTGACGGTGAACGTGCGCAAGCGCCGCAGTGCCGGCGCGCCCTTCGAGGACCGCGTCACCATCAACGCCCAGCACGTCAAGGAGCACGGGGTCGACGCGGTGGTGACCTACGCCCGCGGCGAGGACCGCGATCCGGACGCCTACGAGTACAAGTCGCAGTGGAGCCTCAAGGGCGGACTCATCTACCCGCAGGACCCGCCGTGGCAGCGTGGGGGCTGGGAGGGCGTGACGCTGGCGCCGCCGGTGGTGCCGCGCACGATCGAGGTGGAGGGTGACCTCCCCGCCATGGCCGCCAGCGGCATCACGCGGGTGACGGTGCAGGTGCACTACCCGAAGTTCGGGCGCGAGGTGGAGGAGAACATCCACGTCTCGCCCGCGGCCAACGAGGCGCTCGTGAAGCGGAAGATCTTCATGGACCGCGGCGCGCGCGGGTACGCGTACCGCCTGATCGTCAACCACAAGACGGAAGGGAAGCTGGCGCTTCCCTGGAGCGCCCAGGTGGGCGACGACTACGTGTTTGCGGCCATTCCCGGGAACCTGCTGACGGAGCCGCAGGCGAGGGAAGAGGCGAAGGAAGCGGCCAAGACGCTGGCCACCAGCTCCAGCGACCAGGTGCTCGCCAAATTCCGCGAGCTGGCAGGGGAGACGAGGTAGATGCGACCCGATGTGATGTTCCGAACGGTCTTCCTGACCTGTGCGCTGGCCGCGGCCGCTCTGCCCGCCCGTGCCCAGCAGGTCTTGCTGGAGCCGGTGCGCGCGGGCGAGCTGACGCTCTTCCGCGATCTCACGGACGAGAAGGTCTACTACTACGTTTCGGACAAGCCGCGACTGGCCGTGGGGGCCGACGGCAAGCCCGAGTTCTCGATGCTGCGCTGGGTCGAGAACGTGCGCACCGCGGCCGACGCGCCGGAGGCGCGCGAGGGCGAGGGCGGTGGCATCGTGCACGCGCTGGTCACGCTGTCCATCACGCCGGAGCAGATCCAGCAGGCGCAGTCGGAGCTGCAGCGGCAGCGCCCCGGCGGCGTCATCCGCGGGCCGGTCATGTACAAGCACGGCACCTTCGGGCTCGTCTCCTCCTTCAAGGACCCGGCGGGCGGGCTGGTGAAGGACCAGGTGGTGGGGCTGGGCAAGGCGCCCATCCTGGACGGCGAGAAGGCGGCGGTCTCCATCCAGCTCACCAAGCGGGGCGCCCAGATCCTGTGGGAATCGCTGCAGACGCCCACGCCGGACATCAGCTTCACGTTCGAGATGCAGATGGCCGGGTTCCGGCCCCCCGCGCGCGCGATCCTGGAAGCCGACTTCGATCAGATCTACTCGCACAAGAGCTTCGGGGCCGGGATCGCCACCTCACACCTGGGGGCGGAGATCGAGGTCGCCTTCGACGACCTGCGGCGCACGGGCGCCATCAAGCTGACGCAGATCGGGGACGACGCCCAGCTCAACAACCTCATCAGCACCGCCTACACGAACGTCGCCCAGATCATGTTCGAGAGCGCGCCCGACATCCTGAAGCCGTCGGCGGGGCTCACCGCCGGCCAGCTCGGCATCGGCGATTCGATGCTGGACAAGGCGACCAGGCTCCTGGATGCCCGGCGAGCCGCCGCCAAGGAAGCGAGCGCGACCGATCCGAAGCCGGAGACACGGCCCGAGACGCGGCCGGATCCGCGCGTGACGGCGAGGACCGAGCCCAAGACGCCCGACACCACCAAGCTCAAGAGCGCGCAGGACAGGCTGACGGCCGCGCAGAAGGAGGAGCAGGCCGCCTCCGCGACCGTCAAGTCCGCCAGCGAGCCCGTCGCCAGTATCAAGAAGACCGCGGGGGAAGCCCAGAAACGAGCCGAGACGCTCAAGGCGGAGGCGGTCAAGCCGGGCGCCAGCGACGCCACCAAGAAGGAGGCCAAGGACGCGGCGGACATGGTGGCGAAGCTGAAGGGCCAGCTCGACACCCTGGCCCCGGCGCTCAAGACGGCGCAGGACAACCTCACCGCGAAGACGAAGGCGGTCGCCGACGCGCAGAAGGAGGTGGAGACTCAGAAGGCGGCGCTCAAGACTGCGAGTGCCGACGCCGGCCCGGCGGCCACGGCGGGGACACCGCGCCCCGCCACCACCACCGGAACCGAGGGCAAGAAGGAGGAAAAGAAGGACGATGGCCCCAGCTGGGCGGCCATGGCCTCTTTCAAGATGAAGGAGATGCGCCAGCGCGGCAAGATGAAGTGGGACCTCAACAAGTACACCGAGAGCGAGATCACGCTGCGCTTCGACGGCAACATCGGCGACGTGCGACAGTTCAAGGACCACTTCCGCGAGGTGAACCTCTGGAGCCCGCTCTATCAGCAGCGGGAGGTCGTGGTGTACGTGGACGGCGCCAACGCCAGCGACTTCGGTCAATACGTCAACTTCGTCACCGTGCGCCTGCACAAGAAGCACGCGGGCGGCGCCATCACGGACGATGAGGTCATCATCGACCGCAACAACTTCAACAAGGAAGGCAATCGCTTCAAGCTGCTCTACGGGTGGAAGGGCGACAACGACCGCCGGCACTGGGTGGACTACGAATACCAGACCGTGTGGAGCCTCTTCGGCGGCAAGACGGTGGAGATGCCGATGCAGCCGGCCACCGCCCAGGCCATCGCGGTGACGCCGCCCTACCAGCGCCGGGTGGTGGAGCTGCGCGCGGACGCCGAGGAGCTGGCCAGGGCCGAGGTGCGGTCTGTGAACGTGAAGCTTTTCTACGACCTGGCGGGCGCGCCGCAGGTGAAGCAGGCCACGCTGGACGCGGCGAAGCCGCAGTCCCGCCTCATCGAGTTCATGTCGCTGCCCAACGCGCTCGACTACGAGTACGAGATCACCTGGCGGCTGAAGGGCAACCGGACCCTGACGTCAGGCCGCCAGAAGGCCAGCGACGCCCTGCTGGACGTCGGCGACGTGCCCCAGGGCTGATCCGCTCGACCGTACGATCCACGAAAGGGCGGCCTGGCGGCCGCCCTTTCACTTTCAGGCGGCGGGCGCGGGGGCAGCGGCGGCGGGAAGGTTCGACGTCACCACGGCGTCGTTGCGGTCGCGGCGGAGGCGCCCGATGAAGGCGTCCACCACGAAGTGATGGATGTTGATGACGGCCACGATCACCAGGAAGCTCTCCGCGACGCTGAAGCCGACGAGCGTGTACGCGTGCGTAGACCCGGCAACCGATTTGGGTGCGGCTCTTTTGGAACGGCGGCTGCGAGAGTTCACCGTGGCTCACTTGACCCGCTTGAGGTGATGCTTACGGACGGGCACCACCTTGCCGCTGTGGTAGCGCTGGGCGTGGTTGCGCTCGTACTCGCGTTTCTC
>WNGB01008084.1_pt1 | contig 15038 bp, 12 predicted proteins | sample 5400681 | NCBI WGS metagenome assembly WNGB01 (sample SAMN13153367, study PRJNA577476) | soil metagenome | isolation source: 115 cm soil or saprolite under grassland replicate 2 | place: USA:California | collected 2016-06-15
GGCCCTCGTGAGGGGTTACGCGCTCGCTTCCTGATGACGCTGCTCGAACTGGGCCTCGGGATCGCCGAGATGGTGCTCCGGATCATGCGCAAGGCGGCGTCCGTGGCCACGGTCGCGCTCGTGGCGCTCCTGTTCATCTTCGGCTCGCAGTTCACCCTCTTCGCCATGTGGTTCGACATGGAGTCGAACAAGGATTTGCGATAGGTGAGCGTGGTTGAGCCATTGTGCCGACGCGCGTCCTGCGGCGCCCGCCCCTCTGGTCGCGACCTCGATCTGGTCGAGGCGTCGCCAAGCTGATCAAGCGCGACCGCAACGTGCACTTCTCGACCCGTGTCAACCCCAACCGTCACCGGGTCGTTTGGAGCTCTGCGATCCCGTCACTGCCGCAGTCCTCGTCTGGAGCCGCTCCTTCACCTGCCGGGCTAACGTTCCGTCGTTGTCGTCGTCGTATTGTTTCGTTGCCCGATCGGGGCCGTCCGCCTTTCCGTCGATGATGCGCCGCCGCCGTATGCTCATCCGCGTCGTTCTCGCAGCCGCTGTCGCTGCAGCGCTGGCATTTCCCGCAGCCGCCGCGTCGGCCGCATCGCACCCGCTGACGATGGCGATGATCGCAGCACCGGAGATCAACGGGCCGGAAGCAAATATTGCCTTCGCGCGTATCCGCAACGCAGGAATCACGATCATCGACACCTGGATCAGCTGGCCGAGGACGGCGCCGCGGCAGGAACCGGCGAGTTGGAACCCGGAGAATCCGAACGATCCGAATTACGATTGGTCGCAGGTCGACGCCAGCATCAAGGCAATCGTGGCGGCCGGCTTCCAACCGATGCTGGGAGTGGGCGACGCGCCGGTGTGGGCCCGTCTTGCGCCAAGCGTGCCTCAGTCGCCGCCGGAGGCATCCGAGTACGGCCATTTTATGCGTGCAGCCGCCGAGCGCTACAGCGGCAAGTATCCCGGGCTCCCTCGCGTCCGCTACTGGCAGATCTGGAACGAGCCCAACCTCGGGCTCTACTTTTGGCCGCAGTTCGACTCGACGGGGAAGTTCACGTCACCCGACGTCTATCGCGACATGCTCAACGCTGCAGCGAAGTCGATCCACGCCGTTCACCGCGACAACGTAGCCGTCGCGGGCGAGACCTCGCCGTTCCGCGACCCGACACCTGAGGTCATGGCGCTCGACGAAGATTGGGGCCCGTTGAAGTTCATGCGGCGCCTGCTCTGCATAGACGATCGAGGCCGGCCGACCTGCCACAACACGGCGGAGTTCGACGTATGGTCGACACACCCGTACACGTCCGGCGGCCCGACGCACCATGCTGTGCTCCCCTACGACGTCTCCATCGCGGACCTTCCAGAGATGGGCGCGACCCTTCAATCCGCAATCCGCGCCGGGCACGTCAAATCCATCGTCCCAGTCCGGTTCTGGGTGACGGAATTCAGCTGGGACTCGAATCCACCCGATCTCTGCGCTGCTCCCATGGAGCTGCTCGTGCGCTGGGTGCCCGAGGCCTTCTACCGAATATGGGCGACCGGAGTCGACGTGATCGGTTGGTTCCAGCTGATGGACAACCCGCTGACTACGGACTACTTCCAGTCGGGTCTCTTCTTCCGCGGAGCGACGTTCGCGCAGGCAAAGCCGAAGGCGTTCCTCCAAGCGTTTCGGTTCCCGTTCGTCGCGCTCCGCCGCGGCAAAGGCGTCTACGTGTGGGCGCATACGCCACTCGGCAAGCCGGGCCGGGTTGTCGTCCAGCAAACGTTCAGAGGAGGGTGGAAGCGCGTCGCGAGGCTGCGAACGGACCGCTACGGGATCGTCCAGGCGGTGCTGAATGTGAAGCGGATCGGGAAGTTCCGCGCGATCCTCGTGAGCGGCGAAAGGTCGCTTTCGTTCTCGATGCGCGTCCCGCGCGACCGCGTGTACAACCCGTTCGGCCGGGCCGTGCTGCCCCAGACGGACGGGCAGCCGTGCTAAGCGCGATGGCGACGAGCGGTGGCCCAAACCATCGTCGTCGTCACGACGATGACCGCGGCGAGCAGCCAAAACACGTGGCTGTCGCCCGAGTCACTCACTGCGCTGACGGCAGCGGATAGGGGATTCGCCGCTTTCGGCTGCGCGGGTGTCGTCGACGCGGACGGCTTTGCTCGCTGCTCCCTGCTGGTCTTTGCAGGACGAGAGAGATCGCGCTGAGGCGCTCCGTACGCAGAAGAGGTTGCGACGGTTTCGAGGCGCCTCGTAACGGCATCGGGCCGCGCGTGAATTTTGGCGGCGATTCGGTGCGGCAGCGGTTTTCCGCGAGGTTTGCCGACTCCTGCCGATATGCCCCCCTGGCTCGTTGGGACCGTCTCGACGTACTGATCGATGGAGGGAGTCCCAGGCGGCACCGGCGGAGGAGGCTCCTCGGCAAAAGCAGGCGCGGAAAAAACACACGCCGTGATGCCGGCAGCCAGCACGGCAATCAGAGACTTGGGCAATCTCATCGGCGGCGGCGGTAGCCTAGCAGCCCATGGCCCGGACGCTCGAGCCGCGCATGCGCCAGCGTCGCTCGGTGGTGAGCCTGCGGCATCTGGCTGCGATGGACGTCTGGATCATCGGAGCGGTCGGTGGTACCGCCTTCCTCCTCGCCTACGATCGAGGCGGCTTCGCGCTCTCCGCTCGTGCTACCACGGCGATCGTGGCGTGGTGGGCGTTGCTTTTGGGCGTCGGGCTTGGTGTCTGGCCGCGCACTCGGGTACCACGCGCGACCTGGATCGTTGCGGGTCTCCTGGCGGCGTTCGCCGTGTGGACCTTCGCTTCGATCTGGTGGGCGAAAAGTGCAGAGAACGCATTCGTCGAGTTCAACCGCGTCACGATGAACCTGGCGATCTTCCTGCTCGCCGTGTTCGCGGGCACGCGGGGCAATGTGCGCCGCTGGGCCGACGGGTTGGCTGTCGGCATCGCCGGGATCGCAGTCGTCGCACTCATCAGCCGGTGCTTTCCGTCCACTTTCTCGCTTCAAGGCTTTCCGACATTCCTGCCCGGTGTTGTCACGCGTCTGAGCTTTCCCATTGGCTACTGGAACGGGCTCGGCGTCTTCATCGGCTTCGCCTATGCCTTGTGGCTCGGACTGGCACTCCGGGCGACGCGCTGGTGGCCGCGGATTTTGGTGCTCTTGCCCTTCCCCACGTTCGCGGCGGTTATCTACCTCACGTCCTCTCGCGGAGGTGTGGCGGCCGCATGGGTCGGCGCAATCGTGTTTCTCGCGACCACCACCCGTCGTTGGGCGGCGATCGGAGCACTCCTCGCCGTCGCCGCAGGCTCCGCGGCAGCCATCTCCGTCCTGCTCCCCCGTCACGAGCTGGTCGACGGCCCGCTTCGGTCTCACCAGGCGGCGATCGAAGGTCACGAGGCGTTCCTTCTGATCCTGGCGATCTCGCTCGGCACCGGTGTCCTCTATGCCGTCGGCGACCGACTCCTTGGCGATCTCTCCCCTTCGCCCGCGTTTGGCCGCATGCTCGTGGCGGCCATTGTCGTGGGACTGATCGCCGGCGCCTTTGCGAGCCACCCGGCTCGGCGGTTCGAGGCGTTCAAGCAGCTTCCCGGAGCCACAGGCACGGGAGACGCGGGCTTCGTCCGAAGTCACCTGCTGTCCGGCTCGGGTAGCGGGCGCTGGCAGTTCTGGACGGCGGCACTCCACGAGTGGGAAAGCGCGCCCGTCGTGGGTCGCGGCGCCGGCTCTTATCAAGCCTGGTGGGCTGAGCACGCCTCGTTCTCGTACTTCATACGCAACGCGCACTCCCTCTATTTGGAGGTGCTCGGAGAGCTCGGGGTGGTTGGGTTTCTGCTGCTGGGCGGGGCGTTCGCGTACGGCGGGGTCGTCGCGGTGAGGAACACTTTGCGCCGCGTCAATGACGAGCGCGTTGTCACCGCGTCCCTGCTCGGTGTCGTGGCGGCGTTCTACGTCGGCGCCGGGATCGAGTGGATCTGGCAGCTGACCGCGCTGTCGGCGATCGGTCTGGTCTGTCTCGGCCTGCTGGTCGGGCCTGGGGGGTCGTCGGTCGAGCTTCAGCCGGTTCGGGACGATCGGAGGCCCCGGCCCACCCGAATGCCGCGCTTTGCCGTGGCGGCAACCCTGCTCGTCCTCGGTTGGGTCGTGATGTGCGCCCAGGCCATTCCGTGGCTGGCCGACCTGCAGATCAAGGCGAGCGCGGCGGCCGTCGACCGAAATGACGGGACGACTGCGCTGCGCCGCGCGCTCGACGCGAAAAACCTTCAACCCTGGGCGGCCTCGCCGTATCTACAGCTCGCGCTGGTGCAGGAGCAGCGCCAAGATCTCGGGTCCGCCCGGAAGTGGATAGGAGAGGCAGTCGATCGCAATCCGATCGACTGGCGTTTATGGCTCGTCGCGGCGCGCATCGAGACGAAAAGGGGCGACATCGCAGCCGCTCGCCGCAGCCTCCTGCGGGCGGAGAGCCTCAATCCGCGCTCCCCACTGTTCGCGAAACCCGGCAGTTGACCAGATCGGCGGCTCCTGGAGTCTCCGAGCCGGTTATCCTCCCCGCCTCAAGGACGTGACCGGAGGGGGACGGATCTCGTGAGCAAGCCGCAGCTTATGAACTCGCCGGTCGAGTGGGGTGCCGACGACCACCCAGCGCCGACTCGGTCTGTCGCCGCGTCTCCATTCCGAAGCGGGTTCCGCGGCTGGCGAGATCCGTTGCGCCGAAGGATGCTCGCCCTTGCAGATGTCCTGGCGCTTCTCGCTGGGAGCCTCTCGCTCGGTATCGCCTTCGACTCGGACGTCGAGAGCGCTGTTTGGGCGGCGCTGATCCTGCCGGTCTGGGTGGTCTTCGCAAAGCTCTACGGTTTGTACGACCGCGATCACACCGCTCTGCGCCACCTCACCGTCGACGAGCTCCCTTCGATCTTCTTTTGGGCCTTGACGGCGACGGCCGGGACCGCCCTCCTTCTCCACGCAACGCCGGCCGGCGGACCTTCGTTCATGCAAAGCGTCCGCTTCTGGATTGCGACCGCGGTCGCGGCGTTCGTCTTCCGCGCGCTGGCGCGCTTTGGATGGCGTCGTATCACTTCGCCGGAGCGAATCTTGATTCTTGGCGAAGGGCCACTCGCCGATGCGACGTGTCGAAAGCTCGAGCTTTTTCCAGACATTCACGCGAGCGCAGTCGACGATCCGGGCCACGGCGTCAGGGAGCTGCTGACGGATCCCGAGCGCCTCGTTGGCCTCCTAGTTGATCGCATCCTCGTGGCAACTCACTCGATCAATGAAGAGCTCATTGCCGCGCTCGTTGCTACGTGCCGGCGCAATGGGATCAAGCTCAGCGTCGTTCCGCCCGTGCATGGGATGTTCGGCACGGCGACGCGCCTCACGCGTGTGGCTGATCTTCCGGTGCTGGAGTACAACACCTGGGACGTCTCACGCTCGACGCTCTTCTTGAAGCGTGCACTCGACTTAACGGTCTCTCTCGGCAGCCTCGTATTGTTCTCCCCGCTCTTTCTGTTGATCGCTATTGCGATCTTCCTCGACAGCCCTGGCTCGATCGTCTTTTCGCAGGTACGGGTCGGTTCGGAAGGACGACGATTTCGGATGCACAAGTTCCGGACGATGGTCGAGGACGCTGAGGCACAACTCTTCAAGCTCGTGAGCTTCGACTCGCTCAATGAGCCGATGTTCAAGCTCGCGAACGACCCACGCGTCACGCGGGTTGGGAGGCTCCTCCGTCGCACGAGTCTCGATGAGCTGCCGCAACTCTTCAACGTCCTCAAGGGAGACATGAGCCTTGTCGGACCGCGTCCGGAGCAGGTGGAGCTCGTCGAGCGCTACGCGCCGGAGCAGCTTTTCCGCCTGGCAGTAAAGCCGGGGCTAACGGGGCCGATGCAGGTGTACGGTCGCGGCCAGCTGACATTCGAGGAGCGTCTAGCCGTCGAGCGAGACTACATTGAGAATCTCTCGGTCGGTCGCGACCTGCGAATCCTCGCCCTGACGCTGCCCACTGTTGCCAGCGGGCGCGGCGCGTTCTGAACCAGCGCGTAGCGCGTTCTTTACTACTACGGCGCTATCCCTCATGAGTCCCCGCCTCCAGGCTTGCCTGCAGCGCTGTCCATGTGCGCTGAGCCGTGTCGTCCCAGGAAAAGCGAGCAGCCTGGGCGAAGCCGCGCGAACGAAGCTCCCGGCGCAATTGGTCGTCTCCCACCACCTTGTCGATTCCGGCTGCGATCGAATCGACATCGAACGGGTCGATTGCGACGGCGGCATCGCCTACGACCTCCGCAAGCGACGTGGCGAGGGAGCTGACGACAGGGGTGCCGCACGCCATTGCCTCCACTGGCGGCAACCCGAAGCCCTCGTAGAGCGAGGGAAAAACGAAAGCGATCGCACCGCGGTAAAGGGCCGGCAATTTCTCCTCCGGCACGTTTCCGAGAAACTCGATCCGGTCGTGGACGCCGACGCTCCGTGCGAGCGTGATGAGATCCTGCTCCGCAGGTCCCGACAGGACCAGCCTTAGCGCGGCTCGCTCCTCGACCCGGGCGAGAGCCGACACGAGCCTCGCCAAGTTCTTGTGAGGCTTGCGATTCCCGACGTAAAGAAGGTACGGATAGCCGGGCCTGTGGATATCGCCGATAGGCGTGAAGCGCTCTCCGGCCGCGGCCCCGATGACGACCACGCGCTCAGCATCCACGCCGGTCCATTCGAGGATCCTCGAGCGGGAGTAGTTCGAACCGGTCAGCACCGCGCGCGCTCGTTTGATAGCCGGCTTTACGTGCAAGGCGTAGTAGAGGCGTCTTCCCGCGCTGCGGTACTCCTCGACGTGCAGGTGGATCAAATCGAAGACAGTGAAGACGTATGGGACCGGGCACGTCGGCGGAGCGTTGTAACCAGGACTGTAGAAGAGCTGTGGGCGCCGTCGCGCGAGAACACTCGTCAGCCAAAGGAATTCGGCGGGGTGGAGGAGCGGAAGACCGCCGTCGAGCCACTCGAGCGGCGGCATGCGGCGGACAACCTCCTGCGCGACACGAGCGAGTCCGAGCACGTTTCGAGGTCCCCGACTTTCAAGCCAACGCGCGTCGAGGAGGATCCCAGGCCGCGAAGACGTAACACGCATTTAGATGCCGCGCCACCCGATAGTGCGAGCGGTCGTGGCTCGCTCATGAAACAGCTTTGACGCAACTATCAACTTACCGAGTTCTCCGCAGCTGGTTTTAGGACTCCGTCCCGTTTCTGCATCGCCAGCGCTGCCGAGGTAAACGCTGCCGCGCCTCCGCGAAGGAAGAACGCCGATCCCTGCGGCTGCAAGAGGATGTGCGGCCAGGGATCTCCGCGGGATGCTTCGAACTCGCCCTGACCGCGCCAGATGATGACGTTCTGCCAGGTTTCGGGAGAGAGCGTTAGATCGAGGGGTTGCACAAGCTCGAGCCCCGACGGTTGGATGATCCACCTCTGTAGCTCTCGCGAAGTGAAGACGTCGACTGCGCGTCGTCGTGGAGTCGCGTTTGCGCAACGACGACCGAGTGTCGCTATCCGAATTGCTGTTTGGAGAATCGGCGAATTTAGCGGGTGTCGCGCGACGAAGCACTCGGTGACGATGAACGCAAGACCACCAGGGCGGAGGACTCGGCCGATCTCACGAGCTGCTCGCGCAACATCGCCATGAGCTCCGAAGTGCTCGATCGATGACAGCGAGAAGACCACGTCGAAGCTGGCGTCGGGGAAGCGGAGAGCACGTGCATCCATCTTCAGAGCCTTCAGTCGATCCTCGCGATAGGGATAAGGCGCAAAAGCCTTGGTATTCGTCAACATCGCGGCGTCGGCCTCCTGCCGCGCGAAGCCACCCTCGCCGTAGATGTCGATCGCGACAACTTTCCCGACTCTGTTGGCGAGCCAGAAGAGGACTTCCTCATGGCCCGCGCCGACCGATAGCACCTGCGTGTGGTCGTGGAGGGCCCCGGCGTCCTCCAAGAAGAGCGTGAGCATTGCGTACTCCCAGAACTTTCGCCGAACCTCGGCGCGAGGCTCGTGATTCGGCACGATGTTGCGGATGCGCCGCCGAAGGCCTGCGTCGTCGAAATCGGGAAGGTCGCAGAGCTTTACGTACTGCCGTCGCCACGGCGATCGGCTGAGCCCTTGAAACGGCGGCGACCCCATCCGGACCGCAAGTATGGCGCTTTCATTTCGATCAGACGCAAGAGCCTTTTCTGGCGCGTGGCCGACTTCGAACGAAGCAACTGCACTCTGTGTGGCGCTCCGGACGCTTCCATCGTCTACCGGAATTGTCGTGACCGCCGGCACTGGCTTCCAGGCCTTTTCGACGTCGTCCGGTGCGACGGCTGTGGCCTGGTGCGGACGGATCCGCGTCCTAGCGTGGCCTCAATCGCTGAGTATTACCCACCCTCTTACGTCTCTTTTGCGGCTGAACTTTCACGCACGAGCGTCTGGTATGCAGTGCTTCGCTCGGTCGTGCGGCTTCCGTACGTCCTGCGGTATGGATCAGCCGATCCATGGTTCCGCCCGTCCAATCGCAGGAATCGGCTTCTCGACATCGGCTGTGGAACCGGCGTCTACCTAGAGGCAATGGCGAACCTGGGATGGTCGGTGCGAGGTGTTGAGCCCGACGCAGTTGCGGCCGCGCGCGCCGCTGAGAGACTTCGCGTGGACCCCCACCGGATCTTCGTCGGTAGGGTCGAGGAGGCGGAGTTTCCCCCCGGCACGTTCGACCTCGTAACCATGGGTCACGCCCTCGAGCACCTCCACGACCCGCGGAGAGCGCTCGAGAAGCTCCACAGCTGGCTCCGACCGGGCGGAGTCCTGCGTCTCTGGCTCCCCGATTTCGAAAGCCTGGAGAGCAGGGTCTTCCGACAACTCTGGTTCGGGCTTGATGTGCCACGCCACCTCTACCACTTTGGCCGAAACACAATCCGCGCGATGCTGGAGATCGCCGGGTTTCGTGTCGAGCGCGTGGTGCCGCAATACCAGGCGAACACCTTGAGCGGTAGCGTCCGGCACACGGTTGATGCCCTGATCGGTCGGGAAGTCGAGTTCCGCGAATCGATGCCGCTGTACTACGCCTTCCTTCCGCTTGCCACGATGCTGCTCGGCGTCGGAATCGGCGGTGCGCTCGATGTGACGGCGCGGAGATCCGCGTGACGGACCCCGCGCCGCTTCGCGTTGATGGCGACGGGCTGAGGCCTCTCGTCCGGACCGGCTTTTGGGGACTTCTCGATCAGACGCTCATCTCCGTAACGAATTTCGCGACGATGCTCGTGCTCGCGCGAGCGCTCGGTTCGTCGGAATTCGGTGCGTTTGTTCTTGCGTACACGGCGCTTCTCTTCCTGAACGGCGTTCAAACCGCGCTCGTGACGCAGCCCCATAATGTTCTTGGTCAGAACCGCGAGAGAGACGACTACATCCGGTATACGAGCTCGACGGCGCTCGGCCAGATCGGCTTGTCCGCAATTCTGTCGATCGTTGCTTTGGTAAGCGCGCTCGCTTCTGCGACCTTCGCCGCGCATGCAGCTGCGATCTTGCTCGCACTCGCGGCGGCTATCGCTGCATGGCAGCTCCAGGAGTTTGTTCGGCGCGTCCTCTATACGGAGGGAAGGTTGGCGACGGCGTTCGCCGTCGATCTCGTCAGCTACGCCGGACAGGTCGGAGCCCTCGTCGCTGTTGTGTCATTCGCTGAGATCGACGCTCCGCGGGCGCTCTACGTCGCGAGTGCGACATCTGCAGTGGGTGCTGCGCTAGGCGCCTGGAAAATCAGGCACAGCCTCCGGCGCTGCGCTGACGGGGCTGCCCTGCGCGAGAACTGGACCTTTGGGAAGTGGCTCGCCGCGGCGATTGCGGCCTCGTGGCTCGCCGGCCAACTCTATATCTACCTCACAGCCGCGATGCGGGGCGCTACGGCCGCGGGCGCACTCAAGGCGGCCCAAATCGTTCTCGGGCCACTCAATACATTTCTGCTCTTCTTGTTCACCATCCTCCCGATCCGGTATGCCCGAACGCGCAGCCGCGCTGGAGACGCTGGGCTGCATCAGGCGTTGATCCTGACGTACGCGGCAACCGCGCCGTTTGTTCTGATCTACTGCGTCGCAGTCGCGATCTTTTCCGGTCCCATCTTACGTCTCCTGTACGGGACGTCATATTCACGGTATGGCAGCGTCGTCGTGCTCTTCTCCATCTACTACTTCGTGCTGCACCCGGTCTACCTCTTCACTTCTGCGCTGAACGCGAAGCGTTGGACCAGGCCCCTCTTTACGGGAAACCTCTACGCTGCTGCCCTTGCGGTGCTCGTCGGATGGCTGCTGATCCTTGAATGGGGAGTCAACGGAGCCGTCGTCGGCATGGTCGCGGGCACGGTCCTTCTCCTCGCGATGTTTTGGCAGGCGTATCGCCTGTCGCCGCACGTCAAGCGAGGGGATACACAGCCGGAAATCGCAGCTATGCCGCCGAGTTAGGTGCCGATGAGTCATCCGCCGCATCCGCTTGTGTTCGTGGTCGTGCTCAACATCAATGGGTGGGCAGATACGCGCCAGTGCCTCCACTCTCTCCGTCGACTCGACTATGAGAATCGGGAAGTTGTCGTAGTAGACAACGGATCAGTCGATGACTCGGAGGCGCGCATCCGACGCAGCTTCCCTGAAGTGACTGTGCTGCAAGCTGGGGCGAACGTGGGTTTCTCGCGCGGCAACAACCTCGGGATTCGCCATGCACTTGCAGAAGGCGCCGCATTCGTCTGGCTCCTGAACAACGATACGACAGTCGACTCGTCCGCGCTCACTACCCTCGTGAAAGAGGCGGAAACGGATCCTCGCATCGGGATCGTGGGGTCTGTTCTCTATTTTGCCGACCATCCGGAGCGGGTTCAGGCATGGGGCGGTGGGACGTTCAACGCGCTCCTCGGGAAGACGTCCTGTTCGATGAAACCCACCAAGGCGAGTGAACTCGACTTCATCACCGGCGCAAGCATGCTGGTGCGACGGGCTTTTCTCGAGGACGCCGGTCTTCTAGACGAGACCTTTTTCCTCTACATGGAGGACACCGACCTCTGCTTCCGGGCGAAGCAGCGTTCCTGGAGGATCGCTGTCGCCGAAGAGAGCGTCGTCTATCACAAGGTGGGAGCGACGGCTAACGCCGGGTCGCTGAGGCGATCGTTCGATATCGATCGGACGCACGTGCGGAGTAACGGGATCTTCCTCGGGAAGCACTCGGGCGCCGCTCTTCTTGTTGCAGCCCCCCTCCATCTCGCAGGCATGGTGCTGATGCGAATGAAACGAGGACAGCTCCGTCGCCTCCCAAGGCTGGTCAGCGAGTTCGTGCGAGGTCTACGCCTCGGTCTGAGAGCTAGGCGATCGATCGCCGCCGAAAGGCGCATAGTCTCTGGACCGGTGGCAGAAGGGCGCGACGTTGTGGACCCCCCAGAGATTTCTCGCCCAGTGCGCTAAGCACCTCGTGCGTGTTCGCCGCGCCCGACGAGGCATCATGGACGTCCTCGCGAGATGAGGACAGAAACCCGCCAACTCCCCGGTCTTGACGCTTCTGCGGCCGGGACGGCACCGTGGTCCGGATACTCGGCACGCCTCCTGCGTCCGCTGCTCGCGTCACCGCGACTCTTCCTCGGGCGCGGCTTGCTCCTCGTCCTTTTCGTGGTCATACCGGTGTTCAATCCGGAGATCCTCAAGTCCCTCGACGAACGGCTCTACGTCGGGACCGTCGTTGTGCTCGTCGCTGCTGTCCTCATGCTCCCCTCGCTTCTGTCGAGGCGCTTCGACTGGATCGTCTTCGCGCTCACATGGGCCGCTCTCTATGTGGCAGAGACCGGTGCCCTACACGGTGACTTTAGGCTGGGCATCATCGGCAATGCCTACCGGCCGCTACACGCCGTCCTGACGTTTTCGGTCTGCGCAATCTTTCTCGCCGGCGCGGACCGAGATCGCTGGATCAAGCTCTTCCTCCTCGGCGGTGTTGCCGGCTGTTCGCTCGCGGCTATTCACGCCGCGTTCCCTGCAATCGACCCGTTCTCGCCGAGTCGTCCACGCGATATCGGGTTCTCCTCGTACTTCCTCGAGACGCGTCGCGAGGAAGGCGCCTTCGTCTATCCGGGAAACCTCGGGCCCTACGGCGCGTACGTGGCGATCGTCGCGCTCGTGATGATCGAGCGCAGGCGACTCCGACTCCTCTCGATCAACGGGTATTCGGCGGCCCTCGTCGCCGGCCTGCTCGCGATAGCTGTCTCAGGCTCGCGCGGTGCGGCGACTGGCCTCCTGTTCGGACTGGCGGTCGTTTTGTGGCGCACGCCATTTCTGCGACGCCCCGTCCTGATTGCCGGTGCGGCCGGCCTGGTCGTCGGGGTGCTCATCCTGTGGCAGGTTGGAAAGCTCGACGAGATCCTTACGTCACGCTTCACGCTCGCCGGCCTCTCTTTGCACCAGCGTTTTGCGTCTTGGGGGACTGCCTGGCACGCCTTCGAGAAGAACCCTCTGATCGGTGGTGGGGTAATCCCTAACACGATCGACTCGACGTTCTTCTACTACCTCGGCGTCGGCGGGCTTCTAGGAATTCTGATCGTGGTTTCGATGTATTGGTTGACGCTGTTACGACCGCTACGAAACGGCGATCGTGGGAGCCTGCCGATCATCGTGGCCGTCGGGGTCATCGGCATCACACAGGAGGCGCTCGGAACACCGTTGACTAGTTGGGCGGTGGGCGCGGCGACCTATCTCCTCGCACGTCCGGTTACCGTCTATGGGACGAGCCTTGCCGAACAAGCGGAGGCTCCATCACGCGGACGCTCGGAAGTCGTGGCGTAACGCGCTAGCCGACGCGACGACCAGGAAACGGCGCAGCTATTTCACGCACGTGAATCGGGCGATGAAATGCGTTCTCTGAGCGGCTCGAGGACGCGTCGAATGAAGTGATTCCGCGAGAACTCCCTGGCGCGTTCGGCAAGGACTTGCGCGTTCCACCTCTGGTCTACGAACTCGTGCATCGCGGCCTTGAGCTGTTCTGCGCTCGGCTCCTCGATGAGTAGACCGTCCACGCCGTGTCGCACGATGTCTCGTGCGCCGCCGCGGTTTAGTGCTATGACGGGCGTGCCAGCAGCAAGGGCCTCGACCATCGTGATGCCAAAGTCCTCTTCGCCGACATGAATAAAGCCGCTTGCTCGCTCGTACAACTGCACAAGTTCTCTTCTCGAAACCCACGTACGTAGTTCAACGTTCGGGGGGAGATTTTCCCGAAGCCTCTGCTCTAGCGGCCCTATCCCGACCATCGTTAGCTTGTACGGCAGATCGCGAAATGCCTCGATCACGACTTCCGGTCGCTTGTACGGAACGAGACGGTGCACCCAGAGGAGCCCGAAGTCATCCTTGAGCTGCGTCGGCGAGATGTCATCGGTCGAGACTGGTGCGCCGACGACGATGGAGTCGCGGCCGTAGAAGCGGCGGATGCGGTCCTGGACTGCGCTTGAAATGGCCAGATAGAGATTCGGCCGCTGCGCGGCCTGAAAGTCCACCTCCCTCAACCAGGAGCGGAAATAGTCGAAGACCGATCCGCTGAGGCGCCCGAGTTGTCGTTCGTCGGTCTCCGGCATCCATGCATACCGCATCGGCGTGTAGCAGTAGACGACGTGAAGGGCATCAGCCCGCGGCCGCACGTGCGCGGCGCACGCGTGAGACGATGAGATGACGACGTCATAATCCTTCAGGTCGAGGCTACGGAAGTAGCGCGGCATGTACGGGAGGAGGTAGCGCCAGCGGCCCGGATCGTGCCCGCGCTGCCGTATGCCGGGAAGCCGAGCGAGCCGCGACTCCTTCACGATGGATCGCGCAAGTTCAGGCGGAAGGAGCTCCCGCACGGCCGTGAAGGTGAAGATGTCCGGCTCCGATCCGGGTGCGAAAAGGCCGGTGCGCATCACATCGGTGACCCGCTCCGCGCCGTGGTAACCCTGAAACCAGTCGTGGACGAGCGCTGCGCGGCAGGTCAGCCGAGTAACGTCCGCGGTGCGGTTGACGCGGTCTGTCACGGCGTCTTGGAGCTCAGATAGTTCTGCACGTGAAACGCGCGCTCATCACCGGTCCTGGTGGTCAAGATGGCTCGTTCTTGGCCGCAGACTGCGGGAGCGAGACTACGCCGTTTTCGGCGTCATCCGCCCCGCGCCGTCGGAGCGTTCCGACGTCTTGGAAGCTGCCGGTGCTTACCGCGAACCTCGCGAATGTCGGGGTCACCTCGATGCTGGAGGCCATTCGTCTCGTCGACGCCGCAGTGCGCTTCTACCAGGCGTCTTCGAGCGAGACCTTTGGCCAGCCGTACGAGAGTTCGCAGAACGAAGAAACCGCGCTGCGCCCGCTGACGCCGTATCGCGTGGCGAAGGCATACGGCCACCAGATTACGCGGGCCTACCGGTGGCGGTATGGCCCAACGCGTGCTCCGGGCTGGCCGATGACTATTGCATGCTCGTTGACGCCGACCTCGCCTGCCTCAAGCGCGGAGCGAGCGAGCAGATTCCGACGCCGCTGAGACCTCCGGGCCGCCTGTAAAGGCCCCGTAAGGATTGCGCCGTCCAGGCCGGAAGCGTCGGTAGCATCCCGCCGATGCCCACGGCCGTCGTCACCGGTGGGGCCGGCTTCCTCGGCTCGCACCTCTGCGATCACCTCATTGCCCGGGACTTCCGCGTCATCTGCGTCGACAACCTCGACACGGGCTCGCTGCAGAACGTGGAGCACCTCCGCGGCGACAACTTCGTCTTTCTCAACCACGACGTCACGTTCCATCTCGAGGTCGAAGGCCCGGTCGACGTCATCTACCACCTGGCAGCGCTCGCGAGTCCAATCGACTACTTGCGCATGCCGCTGCACTCGCTCAAGGTCGGCTCGTACGGGACGCACAACGCGCTCGGCCTGGCGAAGTTCAAGCGGGCCCGCTTCCTCCTCGCCTCCACGAGCGAGGTGTATGGCGATCCGCAGGTCCATCCGCAGCCCGAGACGTACTGGGGCAACGTAAATCCGATCGGGCCACGGGGCGTCTACGACGAGGCGAAGCGGTACGCCGAGGCGATGG
>WNGB01013584.1_pt1 | contig 15037 bp, 11 predicted proteins | sample 5400681 | NCBI WGS metagenome assembly WNGB01 (sample SAMN13153367, study PRJNA577476) | soil metagenome | isolation source: 115 cm soil or saprolite under grassland replicate 2 | place: USA:California | collected 2016-06-15
CTCGACGCGGTGGCAAGTGCGCGTCTGCGGCGATTACAGCAATGAGCGTTCCGTCACGATGCGCGGGGGAAACCCGCGTGAAATCGCCGCGTCAGCCAACCGGATCAACTGCGAACGGGAGAAGCCAGTTCCCATGGGTGTGAGCGCTACCCGGCACGATCGCGGCTCGAGGGCCCGCGCGAGGGGCATCTGTTGATTGCCGCGTTACGTACAATAACGGCGTGACGCAAGTCGATGTGGCTGTTGTCGGCGCCGGCGTGTCCGGACTCGCATCGGCTCTGGCGCTCGCCGAGCGCGGCGCGTCGGTTGCCGTCCTCGAGCGCGACCCGCGAGCCGGACACGGCACGAGCACGCGAAACAGCGGCGTCATTCACGCCGGCCTCTACTATCCAGCGGGCTCGCTCAAAGCGACGCTCTGCGTCGAAGGACGCGATCGACTGTATGCGTTCTGTGCGGCACACGCGATACCGCACCGGCGATCCGGCAAGCTGGTCGTCGCGCACAACGACCACGAGACGCGCGAGCTCGAAGCATTGGAGAAACGAGCGATCGGCAACGGCGTCACCGTTTCGCTTGTCGACCAACGATGCATCCGCGAACGCGAGCCGCATGTGCTCGGCGCCATCGCCGCTCTCTGGTCTCCGGATTCGGGCATCGTCCAGGCCGAATCGCTCGTGAAAACTCTCGTGAATCTTTGTCGCGATCGAGACGTGGCCTTGCTCGTGGGCAGTCCACTCATTGGAGCGGACACGCGAGGCGGCGCGGTCGAGCTCGCCACTCCTCACGAACGTTTCGAGGCCGGGACCGTTGTCAACGCCGCCGGTCTTTACGCCGACGAGGTGTCGCGTCTCCTCGGCGGGATCGAGTTCACGATTTTTCCGTGCAGAGGCGAGTACGTGGAGCTTGCGCCGTCACGACGTCATTGGGTGAATGGTCTCGTATATCCGCTGCCGCACGGCGTCGGACTTGGAGTGCATCTGGTGAAAACGACCTGGGGCAGCGTGCTGCTCGGACCGACGACGTGTTATCAGGACGCGCGGGACGACTACGAAAGCAATCGGTTGCCGATTGAGGCGTTCGTCGAGCCGGCACGGGCGCTGCTGCCCGAGCTCACCATCGCTGATCTCCAGCCCGGTGGGACCGGCATTCGCGCGAAGCTGCACGGGCCGGATCGCGCGTTCGCGGATTTTCTGATCGAGCGCGATCGCCTGAACCCGCGCGTCATTCAGGTGGCCGGCATCGATTCGCCCGGGCTGACGTCGTGTCTGGCCATTGGCGCTCGTGTGGCGGACCTGTGGGCCGCGAACCCGTGACCATGTGAATTCTCGCGTCGACCGGGCGGGGACTGAGGCCGGGTCTGACAATGTCGGTCGAACTTACACCGATACGAGGCCGGATCGAACACGTTCGAGATCCGCGTCCACCATCATCTTCACCAGCTGCGGAAAATCGACATTGGGCTCCCAGCCAAGCTTCGCGCGCGCCTTCTCCGGATTGCCGATCAGATGATCGATCTCCGCGGGGCGGAGAAACCGCGGATCGGTGACGACGTATCGCTTCCAGTCCAGACCCGCATGCTCGAACGCGATTTCCACCAGCTCCCTGACGGAGTGGGCTTCGTTCATGGCAATGACATAGTCGTCGGGCTCGTCCTGCTGCAGCATGAGCCACATCGCGCGAACGTAGTCGCCCGCAAAACCCCAATCGCGACACGCGTCGAGGTTGCCGAGCGGCAGCTTGTCGGCATGGCCGAGCTTGATGCGTGCAACGCCATCGGTCACTTTGCGCGTCACGAATTCGAGTCCGCGCCGGGGTGACTCGTGATTGAACAAAATGCCCGACACGGCAAACAGGTCGTAGCTCTCGCGGAAATTCACCGTGATGTAGTGACCGAACACCTTCGACACGCCGTAGGGGCTGCGCGGATAGAAAGGCGTCGATTCCGTCTGCGGCACTTCCCGCACGCGGCCGAACATCTCGCTCGATGAGGCTTGATAAAACCTGATCCTCTTGTTCACGCGGCGGATCGCCTCGAGCGCGCGCGTCACGCCCTGCGCATTGAACTCGCCCGTGAGAAGAGGCTGATCCCACGACGCGGGGACAAAGGACATCGCGCCGAGGTTGTAAAACTCGTCCGGCTCGACGGATTCAACAGCTTTGAGGAGCGAGAGTTGATCGAGCAGATCCGCCTGGACGAGCTCAATGCGATCGAGAATGTGCTGAATGCGCCAGACGTTCGGCGCGCTCAAGCGCCGAATGACGCCGAACACCTGGTAACCCTTTGCGAGAAGGAGCTCGGCGAGATATGAACCGTCCTGTCCTGTGATTCCGGTAATAAGGGCCTTTTTTGCCACGCTATCCTTTCAGCTCTGCGCTCGTTGCCGGCCGAACGGTGAGATACCGGTCGAGCGCATCCTGCCAGGCCGGCATGTTGATGCCGGCGCCGCGCAACTTGTCATTGGAGAGCGCACAGTATCGCGGCCGCTTGGCCGCGAGCTGCACGTCCGTCATCGTAACGGGTTCGAGAACGGCATCGCTATCGAGTTTGTTCCGGACGTATGAGGCAAGCTCATGCCAGGTTGTGGCGCCACTGTTTACACAGTGGTAAAGCCCCGGCTCCGGCCGCCGACGTAAGAGGCTTGCGGTCGCGGCCGCGACATCCGGCGCGAAGCTGGGTGAGACCACCCGATCGACAAAGACGCGCACGGCCGCGCGGTTTGCGATGGCCTCCACGATGCGATCCAGGCTGCTCTTGTGCGGTCCCGCACCGCCAAAAAGGCTTTCGACGCGAAGCACGTAGTGGACCGGCGCCTGCTCGGCAAACCATTCACCGAGCAACTTCGACCCGGCGTAGACGCTCTGCGGCGCCACCGCGTCGTCTTCGCGATAGGGACGATTGGTTTCGCCGTCGAATACGAAATCGCTGCCGTAGTGCACCAACACAGCGCTTGCCTCGCGCGCTGCGCGCGCGAGCGTCAGCACGGCCAGTGCGTTGGCCGCCATCGCCGCAACAGGCTCCTCCTCGGCTCGATCGACGTCGTTGTAGGCCGCGCAATTGACGATGGCCCACGGCCGCAGTTGAGACACGCGTTGGTAAACGGCGGCCGCGTCGGTCACGTCGAGATCGCGCCGCGTCAGGCCGACGGTGTGCCACTCGCGCTCAAAACTCGCAGCGACGGTTTGTCCCAGTTGTCCGGCCGCACCGAGGACGAGCACCGGCCGTTCGACGCTGGCGTGCTCCTCGCGGTCATTCCGAGCGGTATTCAAACGTTGCAATGGTAGCATTCAGACCCGGTGGAACGCGCGAGCCGCATCATCGTCATGGCTTCTCTCGTCTTCGCCGCCGTGACGCATGCGTGGCTCGTCAACTGGGAACCCGCGCTTCCCGCAGCTGCCGCCACCGCGTTCGCGATCACGTTTTTGGTTGCCCGTGTTTCTCTCGACGCGGCCCTCGTGCCGGTCTTCAGCACCATCTACATCGCCCCCGCGCTTCTCTACAAGGCATTTGGCGTCAGCGATTACCACGTCACGCTCGTGTGGCTTGCCGCGCTCGCTGGCCCCGTGCTCGCGCACGCCGATCTCCAGCGCTGGCATCTGCCCGCGCGCTGGATGGTTCCATGTGCTGCGTGGGCTCTCGTCATCGCGGTGTCCTGGCCGATTGTCGCAGGCCGCGAAATCGACTTCAGCCTCGTTGCGGCGCGGACCTACGACACCGCGACGTCGATGTTCAACGCGCCGCCACGCGTCGCCGCCGCGTGGATCGTCATCGTCGCGCTGTCGCAGTTGCTCGGCATCCTCTGGATCGATCTGCTGTTTGCGCGCTTCAGCGGCGACGCGCTGCCTCGCGCCGAGCGATCGATCATCCTGCCCACATTCGTCAGCGCAAGCGCCGGAGCGCTCGTGGGCATCTATCAGGCAACTGTCGACATCAACTGGCTCAACATCAGTATCTGGGCCAATCTGCAGCGATCGGTTGGCCTGATGCTCGATGCCAACACCTTTGGCACTGGCGCAGCGATGTGGGCACCGGCCGCGACTGTCCTTGCGTGGCGGCGTGGCTGGCCGCTCTGGGTGGCGCTCATGGTCTACGCGCTGCTCGCCGTCGGCATGTGGACGTCGGATTCGCGCACGGCACTCCTCACGCTGTTGTGCGGAACTGCAGGATTCATCGTGGCGCTGGCGCAACGCAGCGGCATCTGGCAGCCGCGCATGGCGCCCATCGTGCTGCTCCTCGGCGCTGCCGCGCTCGTGCTCGCAATGTCGCTCGCGCCGCGCGGCGGCACCTCCAATCCGATCGAGCGTGTGTTCAACCGGTTGCCTCGTCTCGAAGCAGCCGAATTCCATCGAGTTGCAGACGAGCTGTGGACGCGATTCGGCTACGGCCGCGCGGCCGCCGCAATCTTTGAACAACATCCGCTGACAGGCGTGGGCATCGGTGCATTCCACGTCGTCGTGGGCGACTACGTTCCACCGTTTCGCGGCGAGTCGCTCCGGCCCGACAACGCACAGAACTGGTGGCGTCATCAGGTGGCCGAGCTCGGCCTCATTGGCGCGCTGCCGTCACTGTGGCTTTCCGCTCTGATTCTTGCGTTGCTCTGGAAAGGCGGCGCGTACGTAGAGCCTTTCGGCGCCACGACAATTCTGCGCATGGTCCTCGTCGGCGTCGGTCTGGCGAGCCTGGTCGGCGTCCCCACGCAGCACCCCGCGTCGTGGATTTCGTTCGTGACGCTGCTCTTCTGGCTTGCGGCGTTGTATCAAACAGCGGGGGGGCCTCAGGGTCAATCCCAACGTCCGCCGTCCAGAGTGTGGTGGACTTCCGCGTTCGTCATTGCAGGGATCGCGGCCGCGGGTCAAGCCGTCGCTGCGCGTGCCGATCTGCGCGTGCCGGTCCGGGCCGTTCGATCAGGCGTGCATTTCAAGTACGGCTTCACGCCTTCAGAGGGTCCCTCTCAGTTCGGCGATCTGCGCTGGGCCGCGGCGCGCGCGGTGGAGACTCTTCCCGTCGAACAACCGTGGCTTGAAATCGCGCTTTGGGCGCCGGAGCCCGATGTGCAATCCAATCCAGTCGAAGCCCGCGTATCAGTCAATCGGCGCCGTCGGATCGCGCAGACGATCAGCAGCAACGAGCCAGTAGTGTATTACCTTCAGGTACCGACAGATCAGCAACAGGTGATTCTCGAGGTATCCGCCTCTCGCGCGCTGGATTCAGATCACGCGCTTCGTGTGGCGTATCAATGGATGCGGGAAGTTCCTCGGGCAACGCCGCCGGAGCGCGTAATCCCATATTGAAACGTAGACGATTCCATGTTGCTGCGATCGACGGCGGCCCTAAAGGGCCGCCACTACGTGTCGACATGTAATGGCCGCCGCATCACCACCCACCACGTGAGCGCTTCGCCTTCCAGGGGCGAGCGCGGGACTGCGAAGGTGACCAGAACGCCCACTGCGAGTGTCGTCACCAGGCCAAACGTCGACGGCAACAGAAAACTCAAGCCACTGTGATACGCGACGTAATAGCTCGCGACCGCGCCCGCTGCGCCGCCCGCAAGCGCGGCCAGACTCCCGGCGCGGGCGCTGAACATGGCCAGCAGGAACATGCCGAAGAGCGGCCCGGTGAACGAGTTGATCAATTTGTTGGCGATCTCGAGAAGACTGCCAATTCCGGCCACATTGCAGGCAAGCGTCGTCCCTGCGGCGCCAACGGCGAGCGTGATCAAACGCGAAACTCGAATCTGTTGGCTTTCGAGATCGCTGCTCGACATCACCGGTGGCGGGGCTAAAGCCCCGCCACTACGCGATTCGGCCACCGCTGGCGCCGGCGGAGCTGAAGCCCCGCCACTACGAGACGTCGCCAAAGGCGGGGCTAACGCCCCGCCACTACGCGATTCGGACACGGCTGGCGCCGGCGGGGCTGAAGCCCCGCCACTACACGATGCTGGCGCGGCGGGCACGTAGTGGCGGGGCTGTAGCCACGCCGTCTGGCTCACCTCGCGATGACGAATGAGGCGGTTGTAGATGTCCACTACTACGACGGAACTGCACGAGTGAATGGCGGAATCGATGCTCGAAAGCGACGCAGCAAGGATGGCGGCAATCACGAGACCGATCGCGCCTGTCGGGAACGCGCGCGCCATGAAGTACGGGAGCATCCGATCCGATTCGAGACCGGGCGGCGCCGGGTCGTGGCGGAAATACGCGAAGAGCGCGAGGCCAACGAACGAAAGGCCAATCATCCACAATGCATCGCCGGCAGCGTTGACGATGAACGCCTGCCTTGCGTCTTTGACCGTGCGGGTGGTCTGCAGGCGCTGCACCATGACCTGATCGCTCGTGTATTGCGCCATGCGACCGACAATCAATGCGGAAAGCAAAGAGGGCACGGTCACCGGATTAATCAGCAACTCTCGCAGGCCACCAATCGGCACCCACAATCCCGTTTTGCCGGCTGCTGCAGCAGCGCTCCAGATTTCGGCAGTGCCGCCGGGCACATGTGCAGCGACGATGATGACCGTGGCGGCGAGGCCGCCAAACATCACGCAGAACTGCATCACATCGTTCCAGATGACGGCCTGGATTCCGCCAAGCACCGTGTACAGAGTGACCAGCGTCCCAAGGCCGATAATGAGCGCCGTCAGGTTGACCGCTCCGCCCGTTGCGGCGCTGATGGCGAGACACGGCACGTAGAGCGCTGTCGCCATCCACCCTAGGCGCCACACTATGAAAATCAGCACCGCGAGAAGGCGTACGCGCACGTCGAAGCGCGCTTCGAGGTATTCGTAAACCGAATAGAAATTGAGCCGATGATAGAACGGGAAGACGATGCGCGACATCCACGGGTAGAGCGCCAGCCAGGAGAGCGTGCCGACAACGAGCACCAACCCGAAGCGAATAGTCGCCGAAGGCTGCGTCAGGTAGTCGATGCCGCTGTTGAGTGCGGCCATCAGTGACATGCCGACGGGCAGCCATGTCATCCTCTTGCCTGCGACGAGAAATCCGTCGAGGCTGGTTTGTCGACGAGAGAAATAGACGCCGACACCGGCAAGCAGCAGCAGATAGGCTGCGACGATGAGCAAATCTAGTGCGGTAAACAATGCGCGCTCGGGCCGTTGAAAACGTGAATGGTGCTGGTGGCGTCATTTTGACATCGGTTCTGCTCTTTGCGTTCGCGCTGGCGCTCTACGCCACGCGTCTCGAAACCCGCGACCTTACCCGGGAGGAGATGGAGATCGCGTCAGCTGCGAGCGCTCTCGCGGCAAACGATCTTCGTGACGCCGACGGGCGATTCATGCCGCTCTTCGTCCGCTCAGCGAGCGGCAACGGGCTCCCGCCGCTTCCCGTTTATGCCGCTGCGGTGTCACAGCGCGTCTGGTGGATGAGTCCAACGCGTATTCGGTGGGTCGCAGCGCTGACAGGCGCCGTCAATCTTGTGCTGCTGTACATTCTTGCTCGGCGCGTCTTCGGCAGCGCCGCGCTCGCGGCGGTTGCGTCGATCCTGCTGCTGTTGACGCCGGCATACGTGACCTACAGCCGCTCGGTCACCCAGGATGGCGTCTGGCAGTTGCCGTTTGTGACAGCCTGGCTGATTGGTTTCGCGGCATTCGCCGAACGATCCACAGCTCCGCGTCACTGGCAACTCGCCGCTGCGGTCGCAGCGCTAGGCGCGGCCATTTACAGCGCGCCATCTGCGGCCATCATGGTCGTCATTCTTCTCGCGCTGACGGCGTGGATTGGTTGGCGATTCGGCATTCGACGAAATGCGTTCCTCTGGGCCGGTGTCGCGCTTTTCCTCACGCTGTCACCGGCATTCGTCTGGCTCTTGCGGCACCCGGCCATGTACGCCGACACGTTTGGCAGCTGGCTCGTGCATCCGGCGCACATTCGAAACCCGATTGACTGGCTCACGACGCTGACGAATTGGGAGAGTCTCACCGTGATTGTCGACGTCTTTTGGGACTTCTTCAGCCCGTCGCATTTGTTCGTGAACGATCAGTCGCCAGGGATGGCAGGAGTGTTTCTGCTGCCGATGATTGTCCCAATGATCGTCGGCGCGCGCGAAACGCTCCGCGCCAAACCGGGCGGAGCCGGCCGGCGCGTTGTGCTGGTGATCGCGCTTTACGGATTCGTCCTCGCCGGTCTGATCGGCGCAACATTCAAGGAGCCACGCGCCATTCAACGTGCGCTCGTTGTCGCTATCTTCGGTGCCCTGCTCGCCACGCGTGGCTTCCAATCGTTGTCGGACAGCAAAACCTTCGGAGCACGACTTATGGTGACCGTGCTTTTCGCGGCGGCACTGGTCCAGTTCTTCGCGTGGTACAGCCACGCCATGTTAGCTGCCAACCCGACGTGAGACCGCGTTCTGAATGGCTCGTGCGTTTGGCGATGGCCGGCATCGTGGTTTTTACGAGCATGTTGTATCTGAAAGATCTCGGTCGCGCACCCGTGTACCTGGGCTGGGATGAGGCGCGAACGGCCATGCAAGGCTACTCGCTGGCCACGACGGGACGCGACATGACGGGGCATCCGGCCCCGCTCTTCTTCCACATCACCGATCCATTACTTCCCAATCACGAGAGCGTAACCTGGTGGCAGCCGCTGCTTTTTTATCTCACCGCGGCAGTGCTGCGCGTCGCGCCGCTCGCGATGTGGTCCGTTCGCCTCCCGAACGTCGCTTTGGCCGTGCTCAACGTGTGGCTGGCATATGCCGTCGCGCGACGGTTATTTGCAAATTCGTGGTACGCGGTGCTGGCGGCGTTGATGCTCGCGCTGACACCTGCTCATTTCTTCTTCGCGCGGCTCGCGCAGGATTGTTTTCTCCCGCAGACATTCGCGCTGCTCTGGTTGTGGTGCCTGCTGCGCTACCTCCAGTCTGATAACGCGTGGCTGGCCGCGGCCGCCGGGTTCATCCTCGGCGCCGGGTTGTACACCCACATCTCGTCGTGGATCGTGATGCCTTTCTATCTTGCCGTCACGAATGTCGTCTTTTGGTTCAGCGGTAAGCCACGCCGCGCAAACGTCGCGCTCTGCCTGGGATTCGGTGCCGCGCTACTGCCAATGGCCGCGTGGCTGCCGTACCACCCGAGCCTGCTGCAGGACATGTTCACGAATTACAACGTCGCCACAACGCTGAAGCTCTCCGAGCGCCTGAACCTCTACTGGGAGTACTTCAATCCTTCATATCTCTTCTTCTCGGGCGGTGCAGATCTGATGTGGGCCACGCGTTTTGCCGGTGTTTTCCTGCTGGCGATCGCCGTGCTTCTGCCGTGCGGTATCTGGGCCATCCGGCAGCGACAGTTTTCAATCCCGCATGCGCTGTTATTCGTCGGGTTCTTTTTTGCGCCGGTACCAATCGTCGCGACGCTGCCCGATGCCCCGGAGTATGCGACCGCTCGAGACTTGTTGGTAATACCGTTTGGTGTTCTCATCAGTGTCGCCGGCGTACAGTTTCTTCTCAGCAATCGCCGACCGCTCGGTCGCGTCGTAGTGGCACTCCTGCTGGTGAGCATTCCCGTCGAATTCGCGTCGTTCGCGTGCGACTACTTCGGCGGTTATCAATTGCGGTCGGCATTCCGGCACGACTTTCTGAATGTGCGTGGCGTGGTCGAATCTGTGATTGCCACAGATACCGCCACGCCGGTGCCGGCAGTGTACTTGAGCGACGATCTCAGTGCTGGAAAGGTGGTCCAGTGGCAATTTCATCTGACCACGCACAAGCGGCCGGACCTGTGGGACCGCACCAGGTACTTTTCCATCGCGGAGTTCAAGCCGACCGACATCCCCTCCGGCAGTCTTCTCGTGCTCAATATCAAGGACCGGCGGCTGACGGACCTCGTCGGCCCCGACCGCTGCAGCGTGGTGCAGATAGTCGACGATGTCACGGGCACGCCAGCCGCCGCTGTCCTGCGCCGAAATTAGGCGGCACTTCGTGCCGTGGGCCGCTCTTCGTGCGGTGGACAGCGCTTCGCGCTGTAGGCCGCGCGTTCGCGCGGTCGGCTGCATTTCGTTCGGGAGGCCGCACTGCGGGCCGCGGGCCGCGCTTCGAGGCGGGCCGAGGATAATAGGCGCAGTCGATGAACACCTTCAAGTCCGCGTCCGCGCTACCGTGGGGGTCTGCCGTCGGTGCAGGTGTCGGGCTGGCGGTCGTCTTCACGCTCTCGCCATTGACCGTCTTGACCACCGCCGCAGTCGCGATGGTCGCGGTCCTCGCAGGACGCGGTCTGCTGCCGTCGGAACGAAGGATTCTGTCGGCCCTGCTCTGGACGGCGTTTGCCGCGCGTGCCGCCGCGGTGGCCGTCCTCTTTCTCGTGAGCGACCACGACAGTCAGGCCGCAGGAATTCTCTTCGGGGACGAAGCATACACACTTGCGCGAGCGCTCCGGATTCGCAACATCGTGCTCGGGATTCCGGCGTTGAAATACGACTACGTCGTCGCCTTCGACGAATACGGGCGCAACAGCTATCTTGGATTCGTCACGTCCCTCCAGTTGCTCCTTGGACCGTCACCGTACGGCCTGCGACTCGTGAGCTCGCTGACGTTTCTGACTGGTGCCGTCCTGCTCTTTCGTCTCGTCTATCGCGGCTTTGGCACACTGCCGTCGTTTTTGGGTCTGACGCTGCTGCTGTTTCTGCCGACGTGGTTTCTATGGTCAATCGCGGTGTTGAAAGAGCCGCTCTACTTCCTGTTCGCCGCGACGGCGCTCACGGCGACGGTGGAGTGCATTCGAAGGCGCGGCTGGAGGAGACGCGTCCTGCTCGCATTGCTTGCCGCGGGAGCAGTGTTCGCGCTGCGGAATCTGCGCGAGGGTGCCGTCGTGTTGATCGTGTCGGGTCTCGCCATCGGGTCGGTCTTGTTTTTGCTGGTGGCGAGCGCACGTCGCTTTGTTGCGGCGAGCGCCGCATTCGCGATTCTCGCGGCGGCCGTGCTCACGAACGCGTCCGTTCAGCAGCGAGTAGGGGCTCGAAGCGGCGGCGAGCGTACATCTCGGGCACGTGTTTACGGTCGGCCAGTCGTACAAACTCCTGGATGAGGGTTTCTACGCGACGTTGAACGTCCACCCGTCACTGACCGCGAGCGAGGCAGCGCGCTTCGTCGTCCGCGCCGCGATCAGCTTCCTCGTAGTGCCTCTGCCCTCGCAGATGACCATGCGAGGTCTGATGCAACTGCCTGAGCACTTGATCTGGTACGCGCTCGTGTTCCTCGCGCCAGTTGGCATTGCCGCAGGCATCGCACGCGATCGGTTGGGAACCGCGATGCTCGTTGGATACACGCTGCCGACAGCCGCCGTCGTGGCGCTCACAAACGGCAACGTCGGGACGCTCATCCGCTTTCGTGGTCTCGTGACGCCATATTTAGTGTGGTTCGCGTGTCTGGGGGCCTGTGCGGTGATGCAGCGCGTGCTCGTCCGAGCCCATTCTATGCATCCGGCAACGCCTCACCTGCACGAGGCACGAGACACCGCGTGACGCGAATGGTCGATGCCGAAGGACGGCTCTTCGGCCGCATCAACGCGATTGATGCGGCCATTGGCCTGTTCATCCTGATTCTCGTGCCGCTGGCTGCCGGCGCCGTGCTGCTGTTTCGCCCGCCACATCCGTCCATTACGAGCGTCGAGCCTGCACCAATCTCGATGATCGAGGATCGAGCCGCGTCGGGAACGCCGCTCGGCGGCAAGGTCAAGGTGCGCGGGACGGGGTTGCGTCCTGTCCTTCGCGCGGAGATAGGCGATCGGCCGGCAATCGCGTTCATCTTCGAAAGCCCTTCGTCGGCGGACGTGCTGGTAGGCGAGCTGGCCCCGGGGGTGTATGACCTCGTGCTCAAGGACGGAGTGCAGGAAGTCGCCCGTGCCCACGCGGCGATTACCATTCCGGAAAAACCGACAGGGGGCACGCGGGTTCGCGCGGTGGGCCGCTTCATGGAGCTGTCGAAAGCGGCTGCCGAGCGGCTTCGCATCGGTGCGAAATTCCCGAACGACCATGAGCCCGAGATGGAAATCGTCGCGCTCGGCGAACCAGAGCCCGCCACGTACAGCATCAACGGCAACAGCGAGGTGGCCGTACCAAACGTCTGGCACCGCGCGGCGGTGCTGGCCGTGCGCTGTCAGCTTCCTCCGCTGGCGCCGAGGGAGTGCCGCATCGGCGGAACCTTGCTCGACGCCGGCAACGTGCTCGCTCTGCCTGGGTCCGGTGGAAGTGTGCGATTCCTCATCGATCAAATCCAGCCCGATAGCACCCCGATGCAGGCGGAGGCGCGCGTGCGGTTCATCGGGTATCCAAGCGTCATCGACCTCCTCCATGTCGGCGATATCGATCGCGAGCAGTGGTCCATCGATGGACGCAGTGCTCGCATCATCTCGCTCGGGGCTCGCCGGCCGACCACAGGAACAGTGTTCATCCCAGCGCCGCCTGCTGCGAATAGCGCCCGTGCGGAGCTCAACGCAACGGATCAAATGGTCGCTCTCGATGTCGTGCTGCGACTGGGCATCGATCAGCTGCGCGATGGATGGCGCTACCGCACGGATCTCGTCCGCGCGGGCGGCGTTCTGACATTTACAACCATGCGATACACTGTCCGAGGAGTGATTCTCGAGATCAACACTGAACGAGTCGATGCGACCAATGGAGGCACGCGGTGACCGACGCCCGCGACAGAGATTTTCTCGAGCTGCGCCACGTCGTCAAAACGAGCGCGCCAGGACGAGCACTGGTTGCGATCCTGAGACAGATTCAGGATTGGGCAGATCGGTCGATGATGTTGACGTTCGCGCGAGCGCGATTCGAGAGGTATCGTGGGTTGACGCGCGCCGAGCGACTTGGAGGCATGGGCGCATTCCTGCTCGCATTTGCCATCACGTACTTCGTGCTTGCGCTTCTTCTGCCGTTGCGCTCCGCGCCTGCCCTTCCTGCTCTGCTATCGGGCCCCGTCGCATGTGTCGGGCTCGTGCTGGTCGCAATGTGGAGCATCAAGCGTAAACGTCTGCCCGATAGTCTTCATCGCTGATTGCTGGTGCTTCGGGGGCCAGCGGCGCAGTGCGCACGCCTACTCTGCTTGCAGAAGCGGCGGCAAGACCATCGTTCGTAGGTAATCGAACAGGACCTCCGCTTTCGTCATGTTCGAGTTTCCAATCGTGTGCCCCCGCGCGAGCGGCATCTGCGACGGGCGCCGATGCAGAAACGCGTCGAACGTGCTCACCGCCGGCACACGATCGTCAGCCATGAGCGTCGTGAACAACCGATTGGACTCTCCAGTGCCGCCTGCGTAGAAGTAATCGCCGTCGGCGCAAACGGGGGGGACAACCTGGAGAAAGAACACAATGCGATAGGTGCCTTCGTGGTGGAGCTGTTGAAGCCGGCGCACGGCGTTCAGCCAATGCTCCCAGCCTGGGATCTGGTGCAGCTTCTGTTCGAACGCGGGGTCTGGCTTCTCGCCGTCCGGGCATTTCAACTGCGCGACGTCGGTGTCGCTCAGCCGATCGTACTCGCCAATCACCTGTTCCTCGAGGTTCGCCACGCGATCGACATGCTGCAGCAGCGCCTCTTCTGTTCCCACGTGCTGCAGCCGAAGTCGATAGTCCTCTGAGCGCGAGAGCCGTGAAGCCAGCTGCAGGCCTGCGCGTTTGTAGAACTCGTATGAGTAGATGTGACGCTGGAGCCACGCAAGCACGCTGCTCCCCGCCACGGCAGCGCGGCTTACAGGAGCGACCGGCTGATTGTCGGTGACATCGTTGTCGTAGAAACCCACGACGACCAAATCCGGTTTGAATGCCGGACCAACTTCCAGGAGCTGGGCGAGCTCCTGGCTCGTGTTGTAGCCCGGCACCCCGGCGTTCCACACCTGCCAATCGACGTCGTGGCGCCATCCGCGCAACTTGTCTTCCAGCAGTCGTGGATAGGTGTGAATTGCGCCGTGCCCGAACGTCACCGAATCCCCGAGGACGAGAATTCGGAACGTGTTCAGTCCTTTCTCGAGCGCGTAGTCGCGATCGTCGCGAAAGCCCAGGTTGTTGATGTGTGTGGGAACGCCGGCGAACCAGCCGTCGTAGTTCGGCGCCAGTCGCTGACCTCGTGCGGCGTCGGAGACGAACAAGCCGGGCGAGCCCTTCCGCGGATTCCACGCCGAACGAACCCAGATTTCAATCGCGATTGCCGCGACAAAGCCGCTCAGCAGGATTGAGGGAACTGTGATCGCGACGAGTCTTGCGCGGACGCGTTTCGAGGATCTCATGGAACGTGTAATGGTCTTGAGGGACGGCGGGGCTGAAGCCCCGCCACTACGTTCTCATCGCCCCGCTTCGCGGCGGCCGAACTGCGCGCGCGCTGGAGATGCCTTCTGCCCGCCCGTGACGAGTTCCTCGAGGCCGACGTGAAGCCGCGAAAGCGCCACACCGTGCTGCGCGCAGAGCGTCTCGAGCCGGGCGAGCTTCTGTGCGTCGATCAAACGGTGAGTGAAAACCACCAGATCGACGGACCCTGTCGAGACGAGCACTTCGAGCGCGGCGAAATCGCCGAGCACCGGATAGCCGGCCACGCGCGTACGCGTCCGCTTTGGATCTTCGTCGATGAACCCGAGGATTTTGATGGCCGGATCGTGGTGCTCCCTCAGCTGACTCACGGCAAGGCCGGCCGCGTCGCCAGCCGCGTAGATCAGCACGCGATTGCCTGCCGCACGCTGACGGAGCACGAACTCGCCCACGAGTCTGAACGACGCGCGTGAGATGGTGACGAGGCCGGTCACGAGCACGGCGTAGATGACGAACACCGTGCGCGAATAACTGAAGAAGTGATAGACGTACAGGATCAGCAACTGCGTCGCGAACGTGCCGAGCAGCACGCCTTTGACGACGGTGACGGCGTCCATCATTCCGAAATACCGCCAGACACCGCGGTAGACACCCACGACGAAGAATGCGATGAGCGTGCTGGCGAGGACAACAGGGAGCGAGGTGACGAAGTTGTTGAACTCCAGCATGAACGCTTCCGGATCTTCGAATCGCAGCCGGTACGCCGCGTAGTACGAGATCACGATCACGCAGAAATCGAGCAG
>WNGB01025726.1_pt1 | contig 15035 bp, 17 predicted proteins | sample 5400681 | NCBI WGS metagenome assembly WNGB01 (sample SAMN13153367, study PRJNA577476) | soil metagenome | isolation source: 115 cm soil or saprolite under grassland replicate 2 | place: USA:California | collected 2016-06-15
TCGTGCCGAACGAGTGCGACTCGGACGTGGCATGCGAGTTGGAGCTGGTCCTCCGTTTCGCGACGACGGGACCCAACTCATCATTCGATGGGCCGGTTGAGCTCGAGCCCACGCTCGACGTGCTCATCGCGTACCCGATCACCGACCGCGTCCCCGAAAGAGCCGACCTCGAGGTCGCGTTGGAGCACCGCGCATGAGCGCGATCGCCAATCGCCTCCGCCAGTCGACTCCCGGTGACGCGATGCTCCATCCGGTTGCCATCGCAGCCGTCGTGGTCTTGATCACCAACGATCACGTGTTGAAGGCTCGGTGGCCTGGAATCGTCACTGGCAAGTTGTCCGACGTCGCTGGGCTCGTGTTCTTCCCGTTGTTGCTGGTGTCGCTCGTGGAGGTCGCCCTGGCTCTTGCTGGCCGACTCGAGCACCCCTCTCGGCGGCTGCTGACGACATGCATCCTCCTCACGGGGAGTATCTTCGCCGCGGCGGAACTGTTCCCGGTTGGGGATCACCTCCTTGAGGTGGTATTCGGCTGGCTCCGGTGGCCGATCGGCGCCTTGGGGGCAGTTGCTGGCCGCTCCGGCGTGCTGACGCAGAATCCAGCCGATCTCTTTGCGCTCCCGGCACTGCTAATTGCCTGGGTAGTCGGGCGCCGAAGAACGGCACCGACGTCGGATATGGCGAGCAGGAACGTCTGATTCCGAAGGCCTTGAGCCACGATTCTGGGAGGGGTCTGCGGCCCTGAGCCTGAGGGCACTTAGGCTCCGGGCGGTAAACGAACGGGAATCGAACCGCCAGGGAGGTCCCGCCCCCACACCCGGCCTGGAGACCCGAACCCAACGTTCTGCCGGGCTCGTTCCAGCCTGCGGCCTATTGGTCCTGCTCAGGTTGATGGCCATTGCGCACCGTTCCGAATCCGTGGTTCGGGGTTTGAATCCCGGGGAGCCCACGACCAACAACCGCAGCCGTCGACCGCCCCGCTTCGTTGCCTGATGATATGTCGATGGCGCGTGGCGGTTCGGCAGAGCGGAGCGTGCGGTTGGCGGAGGTTGTCGCATCCCTCTCCCTCGCCACGGGCCTGTGCACGGGCCAGCCCATCGAGCACGGCCTCCGACGCGGGCTGCTCGCCGTGTGGCTCGGAGAGGCGCTCGGTCTCGGCGCCGCCGAACTCAGCGATGCGTATTACGTCGCGCTGCTCGGGTCTGTTGGGTGCACGGTCGAACAAACGCTGTTCGCCAAGTACGCCAAGGATGACATCGCCCTCAACGCCAAGACCCTGACGATCGATCCCACGAGTCGCCTGCAGGCATACGCGTTCGGGCTGCGGAACTTCGGCGCGGGCGAGCGGCCCGTGCTTCGCGCCGGAAGGGTCCTCGCGGCGATGCGGTCCGGGGGCCCGGCGGAGTTCCAGGCGGTCTGCCGGGACGTCGCCCAACGCATCGGTGAGATGCTCGACATCGGTCCCACCATCCAACAGGCGCTCACGCAGTGCCACGAGACGTGGAACGGACGAGGCGGGCCCCGCGGGCTCAAGGCCGAAGAGATCGCCCTCGCGGCCCGCATCTTCCACGTGGCCGCCGATGCAGAGATCTGCGGCCGGATGGACGGCATCGAGGCTGCCGTGGCCCGCGCGCGCCGACAGGCGGGCACCTTCTTCGATCCGGCAGTGGTGGACCGCTTCTGCGCCGTCGCAGAGGACCTGTTCGGCCGTCTGGAGACGCACGAGCCCTGGGACGCGGTGATGGCGGCGGAGCCGACTCCGCTGCGATGGCTCTCGGACGAAGAGGCCGACGATTACGCACGAACGATCGCGAACTTCGTCGATCTGCGGTCGCCCTACACGTTCGGCCACTCCACCGGAGTGGGGTTGCTGGCGGAGCAGACCGCACGACGGCTGGGGCTGTCGGAGGATGATGCGGTGGCGCTGCGGCGGGCCGGCTACCTGCACGACATCGGGCGCATCGGCGTGCCAGCCGGCTACTGGAACACCGCGACCCCGTGGACGGAAGCGGAATGGCGTCGCGCCAAGCAGCATCCCGCGCTGACCGAGCTCGTCCTGGCACGCTCGACGGCGCTGGGGAATCTCGGAACGCTTGCCGGGCTGCACCACGAGCGGCTCGACGGGTCCGGCTACCGGGGCGTGCGCGGGTCGTTCCTGCCGGTAGGGGCTCGGATCCTGGCGGCGGCCGACACCTATCACGCCAAGATCGAGCCGCGACCGCACCGCGAGGCGCTCGCCCATGATGCCGCCGGCGAGGAGATCCGGAGGCAGGTCCGCCGGGGCGGGCTCGACGGCGACGTGGCCAAGGCGCTCCTCGCCTCAGGGGTACATACCGAGCAGGCCGAGCGAACGCCCGAGCTGCCAGGAGGCCTCAGCGACCGCGAGGTCGAGGTCCTGCGCCTCATGGTCCGGGGCCTGTCGAACCGGAGGATGGCCGAGATCCTGTTCATCTCCCCGAAGACCGTCGGTCACCACGTGGAGCACATCTACGACAAGCTTGGCGTCTCCACCCGCGTCGGGGCGACGCTATTCGCCATCGAGCACGGTCTCGTCCCGGAGCATCCGTAGCTCCAAAGCCCACGCTCTCGGTTCGCGATCCGGGAATGGGGTGAACACCCGATGCGAGAGGTCCGCTAGCAGTCCACGCTTCCTCACGACGAGAGGAACGAGGTTCCCCTCGGAAAGGAGGAGCGCGATGTCGCGATCGCTCGAGACCCGCCCAGCCGGCCACCGTGCGCGCCGAGGAGATGCGATGGAGACGACCGCGAATCCATTCGAAGCTTACGACGAGAAGATCGCCGCCGCTGAGCTGAGGAGCTACCGGAAGAAGGGTCCGAATCCGTGGACGCGCGCCTTGGTCGAGGCCCTGGAGGCCGAGGGAGTGCAGGGGACGACGTTGCTCGACATCGGCGGCGGGATCGGCGCAATCCAGCACGAGCTGCTTGCGGCCGGCGCCGTAAGCGCGACGTCGGTGGACGCATCATTCGCATACCTCGATGCGGCACGGGAGGAGAGCGATCGCCGCGGCCTGAGGGGCCGGGTCACATACCATCACGGCGACTTCGTCGAGCTGGCACCGTCGGTGCCTTCGGCCGATGTTGTGACCCTGGAGCGGGTGCTGAATGTGTATCCGGATTGGGAGCGGCTCGCCGCGCTGTCCGCGGAGCGGGCGCGACGGCTCTACGGGATCGTAATCCCCAGGAACACGCCGTTCGTGAGGATCGTCATCTCGGCCATCAACCTGGTGATGCGGCTGAAGCGCAAGCGCATTCGTGCCGCCGTTGTGCCGATTGACGCGATCGATCGAGTCCTAGGGAGGATGGGGTTCCGACGCCATTCCTCGATGCAAGTGGGACCCGCGTGGCAGGTGGCGATCTATCGGCGCGTATGACCACGAATCACGGCCACGGTCCGGCCGAGGACCAGGTCCTTGGCCCGGGACACCAGGGCCATGCCGCCCTCGCCGAGCGTCCCTTCGATCTCGTAACGGCCCGCGAGCACGCTCGCCCTGCTGCGCATCCTCTCCTTCTACCCTCCCGCGACGTTCCACAGTACCGTTGGGCCGGACCCACCCGAGTCCTTAGCCAGTAGTGGCGCCGACCTGGATACGCCAACGGCCGCTGGCCTCCCGCAGCGTCGCCCCCGACGCTCGAGCCGTCCAGAACCGCCCTCGCACCTCTGCTGTCTTCGGATGCCGACCCCGATGACCTGAAAGGGTGCCACAAGTCCGATTCGCCTCGGTGGACAGCGGATCGGTACCATCGCCGCCCCATGGTCTGGGTCCGTCCTCTATCTCGTGTTCCGCAGGCTGATCGGTCGAAGCGCTGGGAAGTTCGCCCGTCACCTTCAAAGAGGTCGAGATCGCGGTCCTGCGTCACCAGCTGAGCTTCCTCACGCCGGCAGATCAGGCGTCCGCACCTTCGCCCAACCAACCGAGCATTCCTCGCGGCGGCCAGTCGGCTCCTGCCCCGCGACCGCTGGGCCTCGTTGATGGTCACGCCGCAGACGCGCCTTCACTGGCATCCAGAGCGTGTGCTGCAGAAGTGGACCTACCGAGGGAGAAAGGAGTTCGGCGGCACTCCAATCGACCCCGAGATCCATGACCTCGTCCTGCGCCTGGCTAGGGAGAACCCCCCTGGGGCGACGTTCGCATCCAGGGCGAGCTGCGCAGGGGTGGGCGCATCTACCATCATGAGAGTGCTCCGGGCCCCAGGGGCTCGGCCGGGCCGAGCTGGAGTCAATATCTCGTTCGCGCGACGAAGGAGCGACCTTGATCGTCTATGGACCCGGAGGACTCCAGCCCTCGTAGCGGTGACGAGCCGGCTTCACCCGCCCGCCGGGCGAGCCTGAGACACCCGTGGGCGGCGACTCCAGCTGGTCGAGACCACGAGAGTTCTCCCGCTACGAGCCGGGCTGCCCCGCTTGAGGAGACGTCGGCGTCCCGGCCGGCGTGTGTCCCGTGGTCGGTTCGCCGAGGCCGTGGGACCCGGCCTGCGAGTGGGACCCGGCCTGCGAGTGGGACCCAGCCTGCGAATGGGCCTCGCGCACCTGCTGACCGTGTTGCTTGGCGAAGTCGCTGACGCACTGGCCGATACCGTGCTCATCCGGGGCGAGGTTGTCCTTGCAGGAGATGACCTGTTGCCTGACCTGATGGCCCCAGTGGAAGGGGTTCGCGTCGCCAGTGATGGCGGCCTTTGCCGCAACACCACCCCCGGTCGCGAGAGCGACGGCGGTCGCTGCGATGGCCACCTTGGACTTGGCGACTGCTGCGAGGGCGTGGATCATGGGGCTCCTTCCAGCTAGGGGCGGAAGATTCGCGTAGCGGGGCGCGCCCACGGGCCGGCCGTGCACCTGACGAGCCCCCTGCCGCAGCTCCTCTTCCAGCCAATCGTCGAACTTCATCCCCATAACAACGCCCGAGCGAGCCGGACTAACGAACCTCCTCCCATCCGAGTTCGGCCCGCAGCCGCCGCTTGGCCGCGGCCAGCCGGGACGCGACGGTGCTCTCGGGCGCCCCGAGGGCGGCGGCGATCTCCCAGTTGGAGTAGCCGTGGTGGTGGCGGAGGACGATGAGGGCGGCATCCTTCGGCGGGAGGCGTCGAAGGGCCTCGGTGAGCACCACCGCGCCTTCCGGGTCGTGTCCGTTGAGCTCGGGGGGACCCTTTCGCCTGAGCACCTCGCCCAGGCCGCGGAGACGCTCCCGTCTCCTGTGGGAGATGGCCACGTTCAGCGCGATGCGGTGGACCCACGCCTCGGCCGGGGCCTCGGGCTTCCACCGACCCCACGCCGGGTAGGCGCGGACGAACGCCTCCTGGGCGCACTCCTCGGCGGCGCCCGGGTCGCGAAGGACCCCGGTGAGCGTGAACAGGATCCTGTGGTAGCTGTCCCGGAACAGCCGGTCGAAGTCCTCCCGGACGCCCGGTCGGTAGGTAGGACGGTCTTCCCGCATCTCTACCAGTCATCGGCTCGCGGGCCTTTCAGGGAAAGTCAGACTGCGGCCGGGGAGCGAGGCCCGCCCGGTGCCGCCAACGACCGGCCGTTACGCGGTTGGCAGCATCCGGATCCAGTACCGAGCGGCGACCGTATCCCACGCGTCGCCTTCGGCCTCGTGCCTCTCTCGCATGAAGTCCTCGAAGCCGCCGGGCACCGTGATTATTCGAACGACGGCCTCCTCGCCACGATCTGGAAAAGCATCAGCCGACGAACCACACCTGCGTGGGTAGCAGCGACCCGGTAAGCACGGTGTTCGAACCCGATGGATTCTCGTGGCCCCATTGCACAGAATCCGAAAATCTCCGCACGTTGAAGGCTTGTGGACCGGGTTTACCGAGCGGCATGGCAAGATCCGCCGGGATGGATATCGTCGCTGAGGGGGCGTGCGGGAATCTGATTCCGCCGGGACGCGGGGCGAACCGGCAGAAGGGAAGAATCCGTTGGGCATCTACTCCGTCGCACGTGCGTCGGCCGACGTGCATGATACTCAGCCAGACCCGCTCGTGATAGGCGCAAGCGCGGTCGTGACACACCGATTTGCACCAGGAGCAGCCAGCACGTCAAGATGGACCCGAACCCATGGCCGGGTCCAGCAGAGCGGAGATGTTGCTTGCCTTGACGGCGATGTTCGCTGCCATCGTGGGGCTCGTCGTGGCGCGGCTCGTCCCGTCAGTCCATGTCGCGACGCCGGTCGTGGTCGTCCAGGGCGGGCTGTTGGCGATCTGGCTCGCTGTCCATCTCCGGCACAAGTTCAGGTAAGAAGGTGCCGTCAGCCGTCGGGGACCAGCGACCCGACGCAGACGCCATCCCCGCACGGTTCCCCCGATCGAGACGTGTCACACCCGGTAGAGGTCCCGGCTGCGATGGTCGCCTCCTTCTCGCCGAGACGGGGGACCCTTCGACCGATCCGTGAGCGAGGCTGTCGCCAGAGACATCATCGACCACCCGTCCCAGTACACGATCTCATGGCAGCCCGATCCCAGGGCTGACACCGCCACCAGTCGCCTGATGCCCCAGGGCTGACGCGCACGGACCCTGCGGCGATCCGCAAGACTGTTCGCCAGAGCCAGTGCTCGGTTGAGTGGATCGCGTCTCCCCCTCTCAGCGCCTGCGTGAACGCCTCGGCCACGGCGTCGCTCGCCACCTCCCGGTCGTCGGCGATCGCGAACGCGGCTCGCCACATCCGGTCCCGCTGGTCCTTGTACAGGCGCTCCAGCTCGCCACGAGGGCTCATGTCCACGCGCACATCCAGCCCTTTCTTACATGAGAGGCGACCAGGGTGGAATCCTTACGGTTCCCTGGGTGGATTTTTTGCCGCCATCGATCCGGGTCGCATCGCTCGTCGATCGGGTCGACGCGCTGCCGGAGATGCCGGCCGGCTCGCACCCACCGGGGCTCCTTCGCCGTCTGGCAACGGGGCGTCGAGACCCTCGACGCAGGCGACGCCAGCGAAGGGCGATCGCCGGTCGGCGGGGTCGCTACCGAGGATTAGGCATCATCCGTCGACCCGTCGATGCCGATGGAACGAATGTCGGATGATCCGCCGCCGGGAGAAGGCCATGAGACTGCAACGGCGTTCCGGGACCCTCCTTGCGGTTACGGCGATCGCCGCCGATCGGTCGCAACGAGTCAACGTCAACGAGGAGAAGCCGGCGGCCTACAACGGCATCACCCTGACCGGTCTCGTCACCGGTTCGGGCACCTTCAACGGCACGGCGGCCGCCGAGCTGGTGCTTGGGAGCTCGTCTCTCGACGGCCACCCGCAAAAAGACGATGCGCCGCCGCTGGATCTCCTCAACCGTGAAACGAACGCCGACCCAGCGGACCGTCTCGCCCCCCTCGGGCACCCTGCCGAGCAAGGCGTACACGAGGCCACCGACCGTGTCCGCTTCATCCTCCGGCAGCTCGACGCCCAGGGCGTCGCTCAGATCCCTGATCGGCAGGCCGCCGCTCACGCGGTAGGTCCCGTCGCCGAGGTCCTCCACCCTCGGCTCCTCCCGGTCGTACTCGTCGGCGATCTCTCCGACCAGCTCCTCCAGGACGTCCTCGAGCGTCACCAAGCCCGCGGTCGACCCGTACTCGTCGACCGCGATCGCGATGTGCACGCGCCGGGATTGCATCTCGGTGAGAAGCTCCGCCGCCCGCTTGGTCTCGGGAACCGCGTACGGTTGCCGCATCACGGATTCCGTCGCTCCGGTCATGTCCGCCGTCCCGAGACGCTGCAGGATGTCCTCCGCGTAGACCACGCCCTGCAGGTCCGCCGGGTCCTCCCGATACACGGGGATCCTCCAATGCCCGCTTGCGAGCATGAGATCGAGGACCTCCTGGAGCGTGCACGTCGCGGGGACCGCCACGATGTCCGGCCTCGGCACCATGACCTCACGGACCAGCATGTCGCCGAGGTCGAACAGGGAGTGGATGATCTCCCGCTCCTGCGTTCCAACCGTCCCTTCCTCCCGGCCGACCTCGGCCATGGAGCGGATCTCCTCGGGGGTCACGAACGGGCCCTCCTTCAGCCCCTTGCCGGGAAGCAGCACGTTCGCCAAGCCGATCAGCAACCGGGTCGGGACTCTGAGCGCCCGGCCGAGGGCCCACACCACCGGCGCGAGGGTGAGCGCGACGCTCGCGCTGTGCAGGATGCCGAAGGTCTTGGACATCGCCTCCACCACGACGAAGTAGGCGATGGTGAACGCGAAGGAAAGAACGGTGACCCAGAGCTCGCCGAACGTCTGTTCTGCCAGGACGGCGACGAAGATCGCCGAGCCGTTCTGGACGATCATCACGCATAGGTAGATCGCGTTCAGGTACGGGGCGGGGTCCTCCTGGATCCGAGCAAGGGTCTCGCCGTTTCGGCGCCCGGCGTCCCGCAGGGTCATCGCCTGGACCCTCGTCATGCGGCTCACAGAGGTCTCCGCCATGGCGAGCACCGAGCCCAGTGCCACCAGGAGAGCCACGATCGCCCACAGCCAAGGCATCGGGGACCCACTCGCCTCCGCTACGGCCCGGGCCACGCGGTCGGATGGCGCATCGCTCACTCGATGGTAGACGGTCGCTCGTCAAGGCTACGAGACCCCGCGTCCTCGTGCGGGTATCGTGTCGCTGTCTCGTTGGGGCGCACGAGTTCTCGTCGTGGTCGCGGGGATCCTTCCTATAGCGCTCGATGCCGCGCCCGGCTGGGGCCGTGTCGGGCTGCTACGACCCGCCACACGCCGTGACGGTGGATGTCGCCGACGGCGACCGCCACGGTCGCCCGCAGTGGTGACTCGATTACGCTGAACGCCGTGCCCTGCGACGTTGCGACGGTCACGCCCCGGGCCGGCCGCGGCATTTGGTATCAAAGGAATCGCTGGAAGAACTGCATCGAACGTCGTTGCGTCTTCGCACGCCGCCGATCGGTCGCAACGAGTCAACGTCAACGAGGAGAAGCCGGCGGCCTACAACGGCATCACCCTGACCGGTCTCGTCACCGGTTCGGGCACCTTCAACGGCACGGCGGCCGCCGAGCTGGTGCTTGGGAGCTCGAGATCCAGTAGCGCGCGGAGCACTTGGGCGATCAAGCCGGTCTCTCGACGGCCACCCGCAAAAAGACGATGCGCCGCCGCCCGCTTGGTCTCGGGAACCGCGTACGGTTGCCGCATCACGGATTCCGTCGCTCCGGTCATGTCCGCCGTCCCGAGACGCTGCAGGATGTCCTCGTCAACCGGTCAGGTCGCAAGTACGTCGGCGATGTTCAACCTCGTCATCGGCCCACCGGAGTGTAGCCCTCGGATGGCAAGGAAAGGTGCTGCCTCTGCTGGCCGCAGAGTCCTCATACCGAAGACCCCCGAAGTGTGAAGGTCCCAGGAGATGCTTTCCACTTCGGAACCGGGAGATCGTTGACGGGTCTGCGGCCCCCCGAGCCGGGTCGACCGAGGCCCCCGAGTCTCCTGCGTCCAGGGTGCCGGTAAGCTGCTTGGTAAGTACCGAAGCCGGGCGATGCTGGGAGTGAGCCGTCATGAAGTGGGTGACGAGGGAACGCCCGAAGACCGATCGGATCGCCTGCCCCTGGCTCATCAGAAAGTTCATCGACCCGGACGCGGAGATCCTCTACGTCGCACGGGACGAAGTGCTCGTCGTTGCAGAGCGCGAAGGCGCTCACTCCTTCGACGCACCCGGCGCCGAGTACACCCACCGAGGCAGCAAGTGCAGCTTCGAGACACTCATCGACGAGTTCGATCTCGGCGGTGACTCGGCGCTCGTCCGCCTGGCGAGGATCGTGCACGCCGCCGACGTGTCGGAGGATCGCGACAGCGACCCTCTCGGCGCGGGGCTGGAGGCCATCGGCTCCGGCGGTCTCGACGTCGAGGACGACGATCACCGTCTCCTGGAGCGCGGCTCCTTTGTGTACGACGCCCTGTATGCCTGGTGCAAGCGAGCAACCGCGTGAGCAAGCCCGCCATGCCCGAGGAGGCCGCCGCGGGCGAATCGGTCCCCTTCGCCCGCTTCCTGCGCTACTTCCTTGGGCTCGGGACGTGGGGGTTCGGCGGGCCCATCGCTACGGTCGGCTACATGCAGCGCGATCTAGTGGAGAAGCGCACCTGGCTGAGCCGGCGGGACTTCCTCGACGGCGTCGCGCTCGGGCAGACGATGCCGGGCCCGCTGGCGGCGCAGGTCGTCATGTGGGTCGGGTACTTGCAACGTGGCGCCCTGGGCGCACTGGGAACATCCCTCATCTTCATCCTGCCCTCGTTCGTCTTGGTGCTGGCCGTAGCGGTCCTGTACGTCCAGTACCAGGGGCTGGCGGTCGTCCTGGCGATTTTCTACGGCGTGGCCCCCGCGGTGATGGCCATCATCGCCGTCGCCGCCGTGAAGCTCGCCCGCCTGACCAATCAGCGCGATGTGCGGCTCTGGGTCATCTCCGTCGGGATCCTCGCCGTCACGGCGCTGACCGGCGCCGAGATCGCGGTCCTCTTCATCGCCGCGGGCCTGGTCATGGTGGTGTGGGAGGCGCCGCCCCGCTTCCTGAAGCCGGGGGTCGGTGGCAACGTTGGAGTCCTCGCCGCCGTGCCGCCGCACTTCAGCGTCGGGATGGGAACCGCGGCTGCGGGCACGCTTCTCGCCCTCGGTCTCTTCTTCCTCAAGGCGGGAGCGTTCATCTTCGGCAGCGGGCTCGCGATCGTGCCCTTCCTGCGAGAAGGCGTCGTCGTGCAGCACGGCTGGCTGAGTGAGCGGCAGTTCCTCGACGCGGTGGCGATGGGCCTCATCACGCCGGGGCCGGTGGTGATCACCGCGACGTTCATCGGCTATCTGGTCGGTGGCTTCGCCGGAGCGGGCGTCGCGACAGTGGCGATCTTCACGCCCATCTACCTCGGGGTCGTCGTCCCCGGTCGGTGGTTCATCCGCCACCGGGACAACATGCGAGTGAAGGCGTTCGTGAAAGGAGCGACCGCGGCCGCCGCAGGTGCCATCGGGGGGGCGACGATCGTTCTGGCCCGCGGCGCCGTCGTGGACCTCCGGACCCTCGCGATCCTTCTGATCAGCCTGCTCTTCGTCTGGCGGTTCAAGAACAGGGAGCCGATCCTCGTGCTCCTGGCGGCCGTTGCAGGAATCCTGCTGAGAGGCATCTGAGGCATTCCTGCTCGGTTCCGGTGAACGAGACGGCGACTTTGACCGAGGCTCCTTCGATCAGGCCGTATGCCGGTGGCGTCCACGGCAAGGGTCAGGAGTCGCCGGAACAGCAGCCGGGGACCAGTTCTTTCCGGAGATCGCCGTGGACGAGAGGGGTCGCTATCACGCCATCTGGTTCGACAACCGCCTGGACCCCGAAAACAAGCTGATCAGGACGTTCACGGCCCTATCGACCGACAGCCGGTGCGACCTGGACGAACTTCTACATCAGCACTGTGGCCTTGAACCCGGACAAGTCATTCTTCACGTGCGGGTGCTTCATCGGCGACTACAACGGGCTGGCGGTGTCTGACGAGGTGGTCTACCCGGTGTGGACCGATGGACGGAACTCGGCCGGGCCACCGCTCGGCCAGACCGAAGTCTCCGTCAACGTGGAGATCGCCGAAAGGACTCAGCACACCTTCATCAGGAAGTCGTAGGGGTCGACGGCCGGGCCCCCGTTCGGGTGCCACTCGAAGTGGTCGTGGTTGGCGCCGGTGTCGCCGGTGTGCCCCACGAACCCGATCACCGTCCCAGCCTTGACCTCTCCGAGCGTGCCCAGGCGGGACAGGTGCGCGTTGTAGACGTACCCGAACTCCCCGTAGACCTTCACCGCGATGCCGCCGATGTGGTTGGTCGCGTCGGTGGCGGTTCCGTCGAAGGGAGCCACAATCGGCGCCCCCTCCGGCGACATGATGTCGGCGCCCTGGTGGATGTGGTCCCCGCCCCACTTCTTGGGCCTATGGACCCACACCCCAAAGCTGTTCGTGACCGCGTGCGGCCCATCGACGGGGCAGAACGCGAAGGGGTGGACCGCGGAGATCTGTGACAGGATGAGATTCCTGCGCGTCTCGAGCAGGGCCAGCAGCCGCCGGGACTCCTTCATCCTCGCCTTCAGCTCCTTGCGGTTGGCCGCGAGCTGGTCGAGGAGGATCCGGTTCGCCATCTGAGCGCGCCCCAGGGCGTCTCGGCTGCGAGCAAGAGTGTCCCGGGCGGCCGTGACCTTCTCGGCGAGCACGGCGTCCCGCCGGCTCATTTCGTCAAGCAGCGAGATCCTCGAGGCCGCCTCTGCCGCTGAGGTCGCGGTGAGCAGATACAGGATGGGCGCGCCCGGTCCCATGATGAATGCCTCACGGGACCGCTGGTCCAGGTGCTTCTTGAGGACGGCCAGATGCTTGCGGAGCGGCTTGATCTGGGCCTGGAGCTTGCCCATGCGGATCCGGTTCCCATCAATCTTCTGGTAGGTGTTGAAGATCTCGGTGGCCAGTGTGTTCATGTCCTTCTGGAGGACGAGCAGTTTGGCCGTCCGCGCGTGCATCCTGTCGCGGGTCCTCTGGAGCTGCTCGTGCGCCTTCTTCAGCTTGGGATCCGAGAACGCCGTCGCCGGCTGGGGCAATGCCGCTGCCAATAGCGCGACGAACGCGAGCCCCCCAGCGATCCGACGAACCCGCGCCCGGAAGGGTCTCGGCGAGCGGGAGACGCCGGGCATGGGAGGAAAGTGTGAGGCCCGCATGCCAGGCCTCGCTACGGCTGAAGTGTGTAACCGGCTCCAGATCGCACGGCGAACGAGCTACTAGGGCTATCGGCGCGGACGAGTCGGCCAGGCGGGCGACCGCCTAGCCGGGCGGGCGGTGGCTTCCGCGGTGGTCGAGGCCGGAATCCGAGCCATGAGTAGCCCCTGCAGCAGGGCCGACGCCCTGGCCGGACTCGGCGCTGCCCTCACCGGAATGTCCGTTGGCACTCTGGGCCTCGTCGCACGGGTTCGGCTGTTGGTCGCCGTTCCGCCGGTTCTGCTTCGAGAACGACGATCCTAACCTCGGAGACGGCCTGTCCCTTCTGGCAGCCCTCTGCTGGTGTCGAGTGGGCGGCGTCGGAGACCTCCTTGCCGTGGGAAGTTTGATCGAGCACGACGGCCGAGTGAGGCAAGTGAAGGCCGACATGCCCCTGCCTGTGCGAGCCCTACAAGCGAGACAGTAACCGATCCACCGGCCGGAACGCCTCAACGACTCGGTGTTGTCCATTCTTGCTGGCTACGCGATCGAGTATCGGGGGATCGTCGAGCATTACCGGATTCGGCCAACACCTTCTCCGCTCCTCGAACTGGGCATGCATCTCGGGAGTCTGATCCGCGCCCACGACGGGGTGGCCGAGTTCCAGGAGGCGATGCGTCATGGGGTCCCTCGCCGACCCGTGGAACAGTACCTTGTAGTGCTCCAAGGTGGGATGTGTTACCCAGGCGACCCGATCGCGAGCCGCTCGTTGCTCTCAGACGTCTACCGCAAACGTTCCCCGCAGTGGCTCACCCTCAGCAGTTCTGGCCGTGACCCGAACCTGCCACTCGCCCGGCTCCAGTTCAGCCGTCGACACGAAGTGGCCCGGACCGAACCGTTCCGGCGCCAGGTCGAGCGTGGAGCCCGAGGGTGAAGTCCCCTCGACGGCGAGAGACGAGACGGGGAGTTCTTCCCCGCCGTTGGCGAAGAAGGTGAAGTGGATCTGCCCCGAGTCGACGAACGCCTGCCAGCTGTCTTCCGGCACCGAGGTCAACGCGGCTGACAGCCTGCTCTGGCCCGACTGTCTCGGTCTCGTGGGCGCCTTGCTCCCCGCCGTGACCCCCAGCTGTGGCGATGGCGGTAGTGGTGAGCAGCGCCAAGGCCAGCGTTAGGGCGAACACGGCGGCGAGCCCGGTCCGTCCGCCTGGAAGTTTGATCGGCGACCTAGCGGCAAGGAGGATGACGCAGCCCGCCGCGAGCAGCACCTCCAGCACGGTCGACAGAACGTCGGCAAAGCCGAGCGCCTCAGGCGTGCCGGGCTCCGGTCCGATCGGCAGGCCGCGGGTTCGCGAGATGGTCCAGATCAGCGCGACAGCGAGATTCCCCACGAGTCCAGCCATCAGCAGGCGGCGATCTAGAGAGACCACAACCCCGACTGCCCACAGTGCTTGCAGCCAGGCGGCCACCGAGAAGAACAGGCCGGCCAAGAACCACTCCGCGAAGTGGTCACCCATGACGGCGAAGTGGATGCCTGCGGCGGCGAGCGAAGTCACTGCCAGCGCGACGTTGGCAGTCGTCGCCGGACTCCACGAGATGAACCGCTCTCGGGAACTCACGACCGCCATGAAGGCCAACCTCCTTGGCACAACGTAGGACGGTTCCCGAGTCTACCCGGAGAGGCCGAGTGACCTAGAGACCCAGAGCGAACTCTTAGGAGGAGGGGATCGGATCGGGAAGGTCGGCCGTCGTCCCGAAGGTAACGACGATCTCCTGGTGCGGCGCGAGGACGAGCCCCTGCGGATCGCCGTCGAACAGTCGTCCGTTCAAAGATGCGGAGCTGGCTGTCTGTTGCCGCCACCGTCGAATGTTGGCCCGCTGCCCTTCTCATTGGCTGCGTCGAACATCGAGGCGACGAAACAAAGGTCCAGCGGGCCTCTTGCAGCGGACCGCCCGCCAGGCATCAGCTGTCTCTCAGCGGATAACTGGGCCCGTTTCGCTCACGTCTGAGGTGCATTTCCCCAGGTCAGCACGCCGTTTGACCCCGCTGACTTAGAAGGCAGCCGCTCTGTCCACTGAGCTACCGGCGCTCGATGACCTGCGGAAACGGGCTCGTGGCGGTTGGCTCACCGCATGACAGCTGAAAACTCATGTGCTGCCCGAAGCGAGCGCCACTGTGCCGAATCCGAAGGTCTCATCGGTGCAAGTCTATGCGACCTCGAGGCGCTCGCCCATCTTTCAGCTGACACTTCCGCGCGACAGACCCAGACCGCACAGGCCGCTCGGTACGCCGGAAGCTCGAAGGCGACCCTTCACGCGGTGTGTCTCGCTCGTGGGTCGATTGCGATGAGCGGATTCCCGACGTGTCCAAGCGGCCGTTTACCCGCGGTCGACACGCTTCAGCCCACTGAT
>WNGB01018591.1_pt1 | contig 15034 bp, 16 predicted proteins | sample 5400681 | NCBI WGS metagenome assembly WNGB01 (sample SAMN13153367, study PRJNA577476) | soil metagenome | isolation source: 115 cm soil or saprolite under grassland replicate 2 | place: USA:California | collected 2016-06-15
CAGCGAGAGCTCGAGCGGCCGGTCCACGCGGCCGTCGACCTTGAGGCGCCAGGTCGCGAGATCCACGCTGGTGGGGACCGGGAAGATGTGGTAGCGCACGAAGAACGCCTCGTTGGGCGTGATGGCCCGGTCGAAGTACCTCATCGGGGTCTCGAGCTGGGGCGGGCGCGAGGTCAGAAGGATCAGGTCAGTCTTCTCAGGGTAGCGGACCAGTGGCCGCCCCGCCAGGATCGGGTCGTCCGCTGCCTGGGCCCGCGCGGGAAGGACACCGGAGCCGGCGGCGAGCAAGACGCCCGCCTGGCCCAAGCTAGCGAGAAAGCGCCGACGGGTGAACGAAGCCATTCAGGTTCCTCCTCTGGACGGGGACGCGACGTGCTACGCGCCCCTCGGGAATGAATCAGCCACTATCCGATTACTCCGACGACGGCGGCGCTGTCAAGATCGGCCGCGGATCAATGATCAGAAAGAATATTGCTGCCAGGCGATGAGGGGTGCTTCCGTAGGGACGCGAGCCTCCGGATGATGTGGGACGACTCGCGGCGTGAAGTGCCCCGAGGGGCGCAAGGCCGGAACGTTGCCCCGGTAGACATGCGCGTTCGGCGCGCCCGGTATCTCCTCCTTCAGGTCCATCACCTCGCGTATCGGCTCCGCGCCGGCGACGGGCTCGGCATACAGCTCCACTCGCACCATCCCGGGTGTGATCGCCCCCAGATAGACCTGGGCTGCGAAGCACCACCGGTCGCCCTCCTGGGTCGCCGTCACACTACCGAAGCGGATCCGGCTCCAGTGTTCAGCGAGCGTACGGATCCAGCTATGAAGCTCCCGAGCCAGCCTGCCGTCGTCGGCGCTCCGGCGCCGGAAGGCCGCCGCGGCCGGGAGATAGCAGCCTTCCACGTACTCGCGCATCATCCGGTTACTGCTGAACCCGGGCGCCAGGCCCGCCATGCTGGCGCGGATCCTGGCCACCCAGGCCCGCGGGATGCCCTGAGCGTCCCGGGCGTGGAAGGTCGGGACGACCTCGCGCTCCAGCAGCTCGTAGAGTTGCTCAGCCTCCCTGCCGTCCCAGTCGAGGGCCGCGTGCTCCTGGCCGTCGCCCAGCGCCCAGCCGACGTCCGGGCGATAGGCCTCCGCCCACCAGCCGTCCAGCTCGGACAGGTTCAGTCCGCCGTTCACGAGTACCTTCATGCCGCTGGTGCCACAGGCCTCCCAAGGCCGGCGCGGCGTGTTGATCCAGACGTCCACCCCCTGCACGAGCTCCTGGGCCAGCGACATGTCATAGTCTTCCAGAAATACCGCCCGGGCGCGTACCGCCGGCTGCCTGACGAAGTCCGCCCAGCCCTGCACCAGCTGCTTGCCTTCCTCGTCCTGCGGATGCGCCTTGCCGGCAACGATGATCTGGACGGGACGCTCTGCCGATGTCAGGAGGCCGACCAATCGCGCTCGATCGTGCAGCAAGAGCGTCGGCCGTTTGTAGCCGGCGAAGCGGCGGGCAAAGCCGAGCGTCAATGCGTTGGGATCGAGGACACGCTGAGCTTGTGCGATCGCTGCGGGCGCCGCGCCCCGCTGACCGAGCTGGCGGGCCAGGCACTCACGCGCGTAGCGGACGAGATCCCGGCGCGCCTCGCCCCGGAAAGCCCAGATCGCTTCGTCGCTGACGCACTGGACGGCATCGGCCAGTGGCTCGATGGGATTCAACCATCGTCTCTGGCCGCATGCCTCGGTCCAGACGGTATCGGCCCAGCGCGAGTCCCAGCTCGGCACGTGGACGCCGTTGGTAATATGTCCCACCGGCACCTCGTCCTGCGGCCAGCGCGGGTACACGCTCGTGAAGATGCGCCGGCTCACCGCGCCGTGGAGTCGACTGACACCATTTGCCGTCATGCAGCCGCGCATAGCAAGATACGCCATGTTGAATGGCTCACTGGCGTCCGCGGGATTCTCCCGGCCGAGCCCGAGCAGCTCTTCGCGCGAGACTCCAAGCTGCGCCACGTAGTCGCCGAAGCACGGGAAGTACTTGTCGATGAACTCGGGCGGGTACGTATCGAAGCCGGCTGCCACCGGCGTATGGGTCGTGAACACGTTCCCGGCCCGCGTGGCCCAGACGGCCTCCCGGAATGACACCTGGTGCTGCTGCATGAAGCGGCGCGCTCGTTCCAGCAACACGAACGCGGCATGGCCTTCGTTGAGGTGGCAGACGTCGATCTCGAGCCCCATCGCTTCCAGTGTCCGCCAGCCCCCGATCCCCAACACCACCTCCTGCATGAGCCTTACCTCGGAACCCCCTCCGTACAATTCACTGGTGATGCCGCGATCGACCGGACTATTCAGCGGATCATTGCTGTCCAGGAGATACAGGGCGGTGCGCCCGACCCGCGCTCGCCAGACTCGCAGGCGGATCGTCCTCCCCGGGAGGGCCAATGACACGTGGAGCCGCCCGCCTGTGGATGCCTGCACCGGCTGGATGGGGAGGCTCGCCGGCTCATTGTGAGGGTACACCTCCTGTTGGCGGCCGTTGGCGTCGAGCATCTGGCGGAAGTACCCGACCTGATACAGGAGCCCGACACCCACCGCCGGCACACCGAGGTCGCTGGCGGTCTTGAGGTAGTCTCCGGCCAGGATTCCCAGGCCCCCGGCGTAGAGGGGCAGAGCCTCCCCGAGCCCGAACTCCATGCTGAAGTAGGCGACCCGTTTGAGGGCCGATTTCGCGTGCGCCTCACCGTACCAGCCCACCTCGCCCTGATACCCCTGGCGGATGGCCACCAGCTTCTCGAGCTCTTCTCTAAAGCGATCCTCTCCGGCGAGCTGTTCCAGCCGCTCGCGGGAGACATCCTGAAGGATCGTCCAGGGGTTTCGGGTGCGCTCCCAGGCCTCAGGATCCACCAGCCGCCACAGTGCATCACCCCTGTGGCTCCACGTCCAGCGCAAGTCCAAAGCGAGCTCCGCCAGAACCCGGAGGCCTCTTGGCAGGTCGTTGCGAAACGGGATACGCCTCATCTCTTGCTTCCAGTTCCTGGAGTCGACGAAGACAGGGCTGTCATGTGAACAGGATCAAGCGTTCCATCTCTCGTCTCCTCTGTCCTTTAGTAGCGATTTATCGGTCCGCGCTCTCCCAACAAGTCGGCGGTATGGCGCGCGATCATCAGCTCCTCATTCGTCGGGATCACCCACACTGATACGGGACTGTCGGGCTCGCTGATTCTCGGCCCGCCTCGCACATTGGCGGCACGATCGGGACGAATTCCCAGCCACCGCGCGTCCTCGCACACCCGCGCCCGTATCGGGGCCGCGTGCTCACCGATCCCCGCGGTGAACACAACGATGTCAAGCCCCCCGAGGGCCGCCGCGAGCGATCCGAGTTCGCGGCCGATTCTGTACACGAACAGGTCGACCGCCTCAGCCGCGTGGGGGGAATCATCCTTCAGGAGCTCGCGCATATCATGGCTGATGCCCGAGACACCGAGGAGGCCCGACCGGCGGTACAGGAGGTCGCTCACGTCGGCAGCGCCGATTCCGCGCTCACTCAGCAGATAGAGGACCACGCCGGGATCAAGGGCCCCGCAGCGGGTGCCCATGGGCAGGCCTTCAAGCGGCGTGAATCCCATAGTCGTTGCTACACTCGTGCGATCGCGCATCGCGCACATACTGCACCCGTTCCCCAAGTGAGCCACCACGACCCGCCCGTTCGCCGCCTCACCGACAACGCCTGGCAGGGCTGCGGCGATGTATTCGTATGACAGCCCGTGGAAGCCATACCGCTTGACCCCCGCCTCCGATAGCTCGCGCGGCAAGGCGAACGCCTGGGCCACCTGGGGTTGGGTCCGATGAAATGCGGTATCGAAGCACGCCACTTGAGGCACATTCGGCTTGAGTTTCCTCAGGGCCCGGACTGCCGCCAAGTTGTGCGGCTGGTGCAGCGGCGCCAGTGGCACCAGCTCTTCCAACTCGTCAAGGACCGAACCATCGACGAGTACCGGCGCCGCAAATCGCAGCCCGCCATGGACCACCCGGTGGCCAACCCCGAGAACTGCCAGCCGATTCGCGTGGCCGTCAATCCACGCGAGCAGAACCGGCAGTACAGCCTCATGGTTTCCACTGGCGCTCCCGCCCGTCAGCGGTTCGTCTACTAGATGCTTGCCATCCGCGTCCGCCACGAGAAAGCGGGCACTCGATCCGATTCCTTCGATCTCGCCGCGATATCGCAACGGAAGGAACTGTCCGCCGCCCTCGATGGCGAACAGGGAGAACTTGATGCTGGACGATCCGACGTTGAGGACGAGGATGCCGTTAGTCACAGCCGTGCTGTCCCGTCACTCTCCCTCTCCGCTCACAGCTGGCGGTATCTGAAGCAGCCGATCACATGATCGTTCACGAGCCCCACCGCCTGCATGAATGCGTAGCAGATGGTAGGCCCGACGAACTTGAATCCGCGCCGGGCCAGGTCCCGGCTCATGAGCCGGGACCGCGGAGTCTCGGCAGGAATCTCCTGGAGCGACGTCCAGGCGTTTCGAATGGGTGCGCCGTCCACGAACCGCCAAATATAGCCCGCGAAGCTCCCGTGCTCCTGCTGGACCTCGAGGAGCATCTTCGCGTTGATGACGGCGGCCTCGATCTTCAGCCGGTTTCTCACGATGCCGGGGTCTCGAAGCAGGCGCGCGCGTCTCGACCGGTCGAAGCGGGCGACCTCGGCCGGCTCGAATCCGGCGAAGGCCCGCCGGTAGTTGTCGCGCTTCCTGAGAATGGTGTCCCAGCTCAGCCCTGCCTGAGCGCCTTCCAGGACGAGCATCTCGAAGAGATGTCGGTCGGCGCGAGACGGCACGCCCCACTCCGTGTCGTGGTAGCGGGCTTCAAGCGGGCTCCGGGTCGCCCACTCGCACCGAGTCTTCATCCGAGCCCGGGTCTAGCGGTGGTCTTCGGCGCGATCCTGGCGCGCATAGCCCGGCACGGCGCGCGCGTGCTCCGGGTCGCGATAGCTCCACTTGTTGTCCGAGACGACATTCTCTCTCCAGGCCCCGACGGAGTGGACTATGGCGAGGAAGGGGACTCGTGTCAAGACAGGGGGTCGCCTCGCGCCGCCGGAACGCCCGCCAGGAGAGCCCGGGACGAGGTGGACCATCCTGGCAATCGAGCGACGAAAACAGGCACCGGGCAGAGCGCCGGGTCACGCCGGTGAGCCCCCTCCACCTCGGTTACCGCGGGACGCCGAGACGACCGAGGCCAAGGGGCTCGCGGCCGCGCTCTGGACCACCGTCACGGCCAATGCGGCCAACGCTTGCGACGCCCCGGCGACGGTGACTGCCGGTAATGTCGGCTCTGCGCCGATCCTGTTCCCCTTTGTTTGACACAATGGCCATATCATGGCTATGATTCGTGTCTAGATCAGGCCACGAGGTGGGTCGTGAAAGCTGTCAAGATCGCCGAGTTGAAGAATCGACTGAGCTACTACCTGCGGCGTGTCCAGCGCGGGGAGTCGATCCTCGTCTGCGACCGAGAGCGCGTCATTGCTCGGATCGATCGCGTAGATGTCCACGCCTCCGTCCCGGAGCGCGATCGAGAGTGGTTAGAGCGGCTTGAGCGGCGAGGCGTGCTCCGTCGTGGCACCGGGAAGCTCCCGCGAGAATGGCTTGCCAGGAAGCCCCTCGTCGGAGCTGATGTAGTGGCGGCTCTTCTCCGAGAGCGGGAAGAGGGACGGTGAGATTCTGGGACAGCTCGGCGGTGGTTCCCCTTCTCGTCGAGCAGGAGCCCTCTTCTCGTGTCGCCGCCTGGGTCGCCCGTGACGACGCGATGGTGGTGTGGACCCTCACTCCCGTGGAAGTCGTTTCCGCGCTTCGACGGCTGGTCCGAGACAAGGTCCTCGATGAAGGCGTCGCGCGCTTGGCCGAGGTCCGCATGGACCAAATGGCCCGCGCCTGCCACGTGGTCATCGACGTGGAGCCGGTCAAGTCGCTGGCGATGCGGTTGCTACGGCTTCATTCGCTCCGCGCGGCCGACGCGCTCCAGCTCGGCGCCGCGCTGCACTGGGCCGAGGGGCATCCACAGGGACGGACCGTGCATACGCTCGACGACCGACTGGCTCTAGCCGCGCAACGCGAAGGATTCGTCGTCCCTACTTGAGACGGAAGGGCCGGCGCCGCCGCTCTTTTGTCTCCGTCAACATTGGGGAGACACGATGGCCACTCCCGTAGAGTGTCCGAAGGACGCGGCGGCCTCGGGCGGCTTGATGGAGGGGCTGTCAGCGCGCGGCCCAAAGCCCGCGAGAAGCTTCTCGAGCCTCCCGCTGGAGCTTCAGGAACAGGCTCGCATACTTCACATTGGGTGGAACCGTCATCACCAAGGCGTAGCCGAGGCGCACCAGTTCCGCGTTGACCATCAGGTCACCCACATACACATAGGCCAAGAGCCGGCCGTAGCGATCGCGCTCCTGCACGTCGAGCTCCAGCCGTACCGTTTCCCCTTCAACGAGCCGGCGGTTGACCGCGGTCGCCTCCCGCCCTCCCGGCTGCTCGCCCTTGACGGGGTGATGGGTCTCTGGCGTGTCCATGCCGATGTAGCGAACCTTCTCGATGCGGCCGTTGAGCCGGACGTCGATCGTGTCCCCATCCACGATCCGGAGCACCGTGGCGGTGAGAGCTTGACTGGCATCGGCCGCCGGCGCGGCCAGGGTGAGGACGAGGGCAAGAAAGGCGAAAAGCCCACGCAGGGAACGACGCCCTGCTCGATGCCGCGTCAGCCGTTCGATTGAAGCGACGTCGCCGGCCCAAGGACATGACGGGGGCCCTGCCACGGATATAGGTGGAATTCCGCCTTTCTTCCCAATGGCCGCCATGGTATCGGATCAGATACATGCCAGAAGCGTGCCGGTGGGTCAAGCGAGCGAGGTGAAGTCGGCGGTGGCTCGCGCGCGACCGGCGGCGATGGGCACGAACCGGATGGACAAGGCCGGAGCGCGCGACGGGAGCCGCGCCGGTCAGCTTGGGTGTCCGGTGAGCTCGGACGCTTCGCCGTGACGGCGCCCGCCTGCCCCGCGCGCGCCACAGCTCACTCGTTGATGGAGATGAGCGCGGTGGAACGGAGGACCCGTCTTCTGGAAGTGGCCCGGTCCCGAATTTTCGGGGCACGACCTGGTTCGCGTCCTGAGCGGTGGAACCGCCCGCACACACCAGGCTCCAGATGACCGCCCCCAAGACTGCCCCTGCCCGGATCACGGCGACGTTTCCCGCGAGCCTCGCGCGGGCGACTATGGGTCACCGGAGTGCGCGACACCACGGGCCTCGAGCAGATCCCGTGAGACCCCGTGAAGGTCGATCATCCACTGCGCGCCTCGAGGGCCCGGCGCGCCGCGGCGATCTCCTCCTGGACCGCCTCGGGCCCGGGGAACGGTCGCTCGGCCCGGCGGTACCAGCCGCGCGCGTTCTCGAGATTGCCCTCCAGGATGTGCACGATGCCGTGGAGCCAGGCGGCGAGGGTCGACTGCTCCGGCTGGACGATCTCGTGGGCCTGCTGCCAGGCGCCGGCAGCCAGGTGATCCAGCGCACGGGACAGGGGATCGGACGCGGCGTTCGGACCAGGAGTTGTCATGGCGTGATCATAACGCCAGGCCGTCAGGACACGGAACAGCCTGCGCCCGCAACATGGGCATGCTGCCGGGCGTCGGTCCGGCCGCCGGGTCTTCACGACGGTCCTCGCTCGCGGCTGGTGAACGTGAGCGTTCGCCGCATTTCAACGAACGTGGAGGCCTGACTCGCCGCGCGGTCTCGCCGCGGCTGCTCCTTGACCGCGCGCCGGTGCCGGGCGCAGGATGACGTCGGCGGCCAACGGACGATCGCGGGCCGACGCTGATTTTCGCGGTACGAGCCTCGCGCCCGCGGGCACCCGGCCGGAGATCCGGCGGGGGCCGGACGCCGGCCGACCGGGCCGCAGAGACAGGATCGGTTTTTGTGCGCACAATGCGCCTGGAGGCCTCACATGCACGCGGATCTCGTCGTAGGCGGCCGCTTTCCGGATCTCGAGTTGCCCGACCATCGCGGGGACAACGTCAGCCTCTCGACGCTGGCCGCGGGCTGCCCGCTGATCGTGTCCTTCTATCGCGGCTACTGGTGACCGAAGTGCGTGTGCCAGTTGAGGCACCACGCTGCGCTGCAGGACGAGCTGGCCGTGAACTACTGTCACCTCGCGGTCGTGAGCACCGATCCGCCCGACGTCACCGCCGCCTTCCGCACGGGCCTCGGCGCCACCTTCACGTTTCTCTCCGATCGCGAGCGCAAGGCCATCACCCGCCTCGACATCGTGGAGCAGACGGCGCCAGGCTTTCGCCACGGCCTGGTGGCGCTGCCGTACACCTTTTCCCTCGCCCCTGACCTCACCATCCACCGCGTGTACAACGGCTGGTGGTTCGTGGGACGTCCCACCAACGAGGAGCTGAGGCAGGACATGCGCGCGATCATGCGCACGTGCCGGCTCGACTACGATTACGGCGTTCCGCCGGCAGCGTCTTGAGAGCGCCACGCGACTGACTCAAGCGGCGCGGCCCTCCAGGCTGTACCGGGAGTCCGTCGGGAGGCGGAACCCTCATGAGACTGCGGCAGGGACACGGCGCTGTACAATGGCCGGAAATGGCCTGTCCCGCCGTCGAGCTCGAGCGCATCAGCAAGACCTACCGCGAAGGCGACTCCGACCGCGCCGTGCTGCGCGACATCTCGGTGACCATCGAGCCCGGGGAGATCGCCGTGCTCGTCGGGCGGAGCGGGTCGGGGAAGTCGACGCTGCTCAACCTGATCGCCGGCATCGACCGCCCGGCATCCGGGCGCGTGCTCGTCGACGGCACCGACCTCACCGCGCTCGACGAGGATGCGCGCACGCGCTTCCGCCGCCGCCGCATCGGCTTCGTCTTCCAGTTCTTCAACCTGATCCCGCTTCTCACCGTCGAGGAGAACCTGCTGCTGCCGCTCGATCTCAATGGCGGCCTCGATGCCGCGGGCCGGGTGCTCGAGCTCTTGGACACGCTGGCGCGGGAGTCCGGTAAGACGGTGATCATGGTGACGCATAGCCGCGAGGTGATCGGCGTCGCCGACCGTATCTTCGCCATTCAGCGCGGCCAGCTCGTTGAGCAGACAGCGCCGTCTCCCGGCGCCGCCGGATGACGCGCCAGCTCGCCCGCATCGCGCTCCGGTATCTCGGACGCCATCCTTGGCAACTCGGCCTGGCCGTGCTCGGTATCGCGCTCGGCGTGGCCGTCGCCGTGTCGATCGACCTCGCGAACGAGAGCGCGCGGCGCGCCTTCGCGCTCGCCACGGAAGCGGTCACCGGACGGGCCACCCACCAGATCGTAGGCGGCCCGTCCGGACTGCCCGACGAGCTCTACCGCGAACTGCGAGTGGAACTGGGCGCTCGGCCGTCGGCGCCGGTTCTCACGGGAGACGTCGCCGCTCCCGATTATCCCGGCCGCACCTTTTCGGTGCTCGGCGTCGACCCGTTCGCGGAGGCTCCGTTCCGTCCCTATCTGAATGCGGAGGGCGGCAAGCCCTCGGCGCCCTCGCGAACAGACTCTCCGGGCGCGGCGGGCGAGCGCCCTCAAACGGTACTGCGCGACTCCCTCTTCACACTGGCGACCCTCATCACGCGGCCCGGCACCGTGCTCATGGCCCGGCCCAGCGCGCGCGAGCTCGGTCTCGCGGTCGGCGACCAACTGAGCGTGCGCATCGCCGGGACGCGCCGAACGTTGACCGTCGCGGGGATCCTCGAGCCCGCCGACCAGACAAGCGCCCAGGCGCTCAACGGACTGCTCGTCACCGACATCGCCACCGCCCAGGAGATCTTCGGCGCGGCCGGTCGGCTGAGCCGCATCGATCTCATCGTCGGCGCTGACGACGCGGGTCGCGCGCTCCTCGCCCGCATCGCCCGCTCCCTGCCGCCCGGGGCGGAGCTGGTGGCCGCCGGAGCGCGCGTCGGCGCCACCGCGCAAATGATCCGCGCCTTTCAGTGGAATCTGACCGCGCTCTCACTGCTGGCGCTGGTGGTCGGGATGTTCCTGATCTACCAGACCATGGCCTTCTCGGTGGTGCAGCGGCGGCCGCTCATCGGCTCGCTCCGCGCCATCGGCGTGACGCGCGCCGAGATCTTCGCGCTGGTGATGAGCGAGGCGCTGGTGGTCGGCGCGGTGGGCACGGCGGCGGGTCTGCTGCTGGGTGTCGGAATGGCGCGGGGGCTGCTCGGCCTGGTGACACGCACGATCAACGATCTCTACTTCGTGCTCTCGGTTCGGGACGTTGCCCTCGATCCTGTCACGCTGGGCAAGGGCGTGCTGCTCGGCATGGGCGCCACCATCCTGGCCGCGATCGGCCCCGCCCTCGAGGCGACGAGCGCGCCGCCACGCGTGGTGATGAGCCGGGCCGCGCTCGAGACGAGCACGCGGCGTGCGGTGACCCGCGCGGCCTGGCTGGGCCTGGGGCTCGGCGGCGGCGGCGCCCTGCTGCTGGCCTGGCCCGACGGCGGCATCGCCGGTGGCTTCGCGGGTCTGTTCATCGTGATGATCGGCTGCGCCCTCGTCGCTCCCAGCGCGGCGGTGGCCCTGCTGCGTCTGCTTCATCCCGTCGCCGGCTCGGCATTCGGGCTCCTGGGGCGGCTGGCCACGCGGGGCATCGTCGCGGCGCTCTCCCGCACCTCGGTGGCGATCGCCGCGCTGATGATCGCGGTCGCGGCCACCATCGGCGTCGGCGTGATGATCGCCAGCTTCCGCGAGGCGGTCGTTCGCTGGCTCGAAGGCACGCTGCGCGCCGACATCTACGTCTCCGCGCCGAGCCTCGTCGGCAATCGCCCGGACGCCACGCTCGACCCCGCGCTCGCCGCGCGGCTCGGCACCACGCCTGGCGTGGCCCACACGAGCACGTCGCGCGCCGTCCTCGTGCCCGGCCGCCGCGGTGCCGTCCAGGTGATCGCTCTCGATGTCGACCCTGCGCGCCCTCCGCGCTGGCGACTCCGAGAGGGAAGCTCCGACGCCGTCTGGGGGGCCGCCGGCAACACGGTGATCGTCTCCGAGCCCTACGCCAATCGCCACGGCACGCGCACCGGCGGCGCGGTGCGACTGCGCACCGACCGGGGTGAGCGAGACTTTCCGGTGGCGGGCGTGTTCTACGACTACGGCTCGAGCGCGGGCGTGGTGGTGATGAGCCGTCAGACCTACGACCGCTTCTGGGACGACCGCCGGATCTCGAGCCTCGCCATCGAGGTCGCGCCCGGCGTGGACGCGAACACGGTCATGGCCGCTCTGCGCGAGCGCGCCGCGGGCAGCCAGGACGTCCTCGTCCGCTCTAACCGCGCGCTGCGCGAAGCCTCGCTTCGGATCTTCGATCGCACCTTCGCGATCACCGGCGTCCTGCGTACGCTCACCGTCGCCGTCGCCTTCATCGGCATGCTCGCCGCCCTCCTGGCGCTCCAGCTCGAGCGCGCGCGCGAGATCGGCGTGCTCCGGGCGCTCGGCCTGACCCAGAGGCAGGTGTGGCTCCTCGTCACCGCTCAGACCGGCCTGATGGGCCTCTTGGCCGGTGTGCTCGCGGTGCCCGGTGGCCTGCTCCTGGCCTGGGTGCTCGTCTTCGTCATCAACCGGCGGTCGTTCGGCTGGACCATGCCCATCGAACTCTCGCCGCCGATCCTAATCCAGGGCGTGGCTCTGTCGGTGCTGGCGGCCCTGCTGGCCGGGCTCTACCCCGCGTGGAAGATGGCCACTGCGCTGCCCGCCGACGCGTTGAGGGATGAGTAGGCGACGGCGGGGCGTGATCGCCATCGCGATTGCCCTCGCCACGGGAATCGCGATCGGGGCCTTCGTCTTGCGGTCGCCGGGCGATGGCGCCGCGTCGCGGGCCCGCGTCCCCCGCGCGACGCTCGCGGTGGGCGACGCGCTCGGCTCGGACGATGTCGCCGGATTCGACCGAGCGCTCGGGCCACGGCCATTTGCATTCCCCGACGATCACGGGCCGCATCCGGGGTTTCGCACCGAGTGGTGGTACTACACGGGCAATCTCAAGACGGCCACGGGTCGCCACGTGGGCTTTCAGCTCACGTTCTTCCGGACGGCGCTGGCCCCGCCGGAGCGAGGCGCCATGGTCCCGCGCGCCTCGGCCTGGGGAGCGCGCCAACTCTACCTCGCCCATCTCGCGCTGACCGACACGGCCGGCGGGCGCTTTCACGCGGCGAGCCACCTGAGCCGCGAAGCTGTCGGGCTGGCCGGTGCCCGCGCGCGCCCGTTCCGCGTCTGGCTGGAGGACTGGTCGGCCGAAAGCGAGGCCGCCGGGGGATTTCCCGTTCGGCTACGGGCCGCCGAGGGTGAGATCGCCGTCGACCTCGTCCTCGAGCGCGGCAAGCCCGTCGTGCTCCAGGGCGACCGCGGATGGAGCCCGAAGGGTCCCGAGCCGGGCAACGCGTCTTACTATTACTCCTTCACGCGGATGCCCGCGCGCGGCATCGTGCGCGTGGGCGCGGAGTCGCTCGACGTCTCGGGCCTGGTCTGGATGGACCGCGAGTGGAGCACCAGCGCGCTCGGAAGGCACCTGGTCGGCTGGGACTGGCTGGCGCTCCAACTCGACGACGGGCGCGAGGTCATGGTCTATCAACTCCGCCGCCGCGACGGCTCGGCCGACCCGCGCAGCGCGGGGACGCTCATCGCCACCGACGGCGCCACGCGACCCCTCGCGCAACAAGACGTGACGATCGAGGTGCTCGATCATTGGACGAGCCCCGCGAGCCGCGTGCGCTACCCGAGCCGCTGGCGCCTGGCCATTCCCGGCGCCGACCTTCGCCTCGAGATCGCGCCGCGCCTGGCCGATCAAGAGCTGATCGTCGGCACGCGCTACTGGGAAGGCGCCGTGCGCATCCAAGGCTCGGCCGGCCGCGCCCCGATCTCCGGCCAGGGCTACGTCGAACTGGTCGGCTACGGCGACTGAGCCAGGCTTACCGCCAGAGCTGCGTCGTCGCCAGGCGCGCGCCTTCCGCCATGGCCTGGAACTTGGCCCACACAACGACGCGAAGTGTCCCTCACCGGGAGGGAGAATTCGATTCCCTCATCGTCTAAGGGACGGGTATGATGGAGGGCAGGAGGTGCTACATGATCGAGCGCTCTTCCTTGACAAGCGGGATGCTGGCCGCAGCCGTCGGGCTGATGATGAGCGGCGCGGCGCGGGCGGAAGAAGCCGGCCAGCCGGCACCCGCTCAGCAGCCCCCTTCCGTGATCCTGAATCTCATCAATCGGGCCGGGCTCCCTGAGGCCCGCGACAAGGCCTTCACCGAGTCCATCAAGCGCGACGCCCTGGCCCCCCGGTCGTCGGCTCTCGACGACTGGGAGCCCCGGCCCGACGGGTCCATGCGCCACAAGCGCACCGGGGTGAGCCTCATCGTGAGGAATCCGTGCCCACCCGGTGACATCGAGCACGAGTTCGCGCTAGCCGCCTACAACCGGGCGATGGCCGGGAAGTCGCGCCGCTAACTCCCCAGTTGGTCCTTCCACGCAATTCACGCAGCATCCCATGCTTCGATCGGGTCTTGTTCCGCGGCTACCTGCGCTTCTTCAGTGGCTACGCCATGGCCAGTTTTCTGGAGAGTCGCAAGATCTATCGCCGCGATGTGAAACGTTTCGTCCTGACCCAGGCGTATCGGCTCAAGGACCACGCGCGGCAGCTGGCGGCGCGCGAAGGGCGGCCGTACCAGTACTTCGGCGAACGCCCGAAGAAGGAGGACCTCGCACGCCAGGTGGCGGAGCGCGATGGGATCCAGGAGGGACTGGTCTGCGTCTTCGCAACGCTCGAACCCCGCCGCACGTTTTCCCTGCGGTGGCGCGAGGGGTCCGCCTTCATCCAGTGGGCGCGGCGGAAGTCCCTCCTCTTTGGTCGCGCGAAAGCGTAGCCTGCGGGTGAAGCGCCAGGGCAGCGGAGCAGGAGCGTGTTCGACGATCTGATTCGGAGCTGGGACGGCGAGGCCGTCGTGATCCGTTACGACGCGCCGGGCGACACCTGGATGTTCATCGCGCTCCACTCGACGCGTGGTGGCGCGGCCGGCGGCGGGACAAGGATGAAGGTCTATCCCAGCCCGGCGGACGGCCTGGCCGACGCGATGCGACTCGCCGGGGCGATGACCCTCAAGATGGCAGTCGCTCGTGGGCCGAACGGCGGAGGTAAGGCTGTTCTCGCCGTTCCCTGGATCCCGCAAGGGGCCGAACGGCGTCGCTTGCTGCTCGCGTACGGCGATCTGGTCGAGTCCCTCCATGGCGCCTTTCGTACGGCGCCAGACGTCAACACCGATGATCGGGACATGGATGTCGTCGCCGAACGCACACGCCATGCCTACGGCCGATCGGATGCGCATGGTGGCGCCGGATCGACCGCCCCGGATACGGCGGTCGGTGTCTTCCACGGGATGCGGGCGGGCGTCGCCCACGTGTTCCGCACGGAGGACCTGCATGGCCGGTGCGTCGTCGTCCAGGGCGCCGGTGGCGTCGGCGGCGAGCTCGTGCGGCTGCTAACCGAGGCTGGAGCAGAGGTCGCCGTTGCGGACCTCGATGCGGATCGCGCCTCCGCGATTGCCGTATCGACGGGCGCTCTCGTGATCGACCCTGCCGCCGCGTTGAGCGAGCCGTGCGACGTGTTCGCTCCCTGTGCACTCGGCGGGATCCTCAACGAGAAGTCGATCTCGTCCCTCCGCTGCCGCATCGTCGCCGGCGCCGCGAACAATCAGCTGGCGACGCCCGAGGACGCCGACCGGCTGAAAGATGCGGGCGTCCTCTACGCGCCCGACTTCGTGATCAACGCCGGCGGCGTGCTTCACGTCGTGGCCCTGGAGATGCAAGGCTGGTCGCGCTCGCGCCTCGACGACGAGCTCGCCGGGATCGGCCGGACGCTCACCGAGATCTTCCGCACCGCGGATGCCGAGCGGATCACGACCGAGGCCGCGGCGGAGCGCCTCGCCCGTCGGCGGATCCGCGAGGCGACGGGCGAGCCCGAGCCCGTCAGGTAGGAGCTCCGGCTCGTCGGGTAGTTGCCGCCCCTCGACTAGA
>WNGB01021598.1_pt1 | contig 15034 bp, 11 predicted proteins | sample 5400681 | NCBI WGS metagenome assembly WNGB01 (sample SAMN13153367, study PRJNA577476) | soil metagenome | isolation source: 115 cm soil or saprolite under grassland replicate 2 | place: USA:California | collected 2016-06-15
CACCCACCTGGCATCCCATCTTGCTGAGCTCGGACGAAGAAAAACTGCGTGCCTACCGTGACCCAGCAGTGCGTCGCCGGCTGCACGAGGAGGTGGTCGAGTGGCGGGCCGACATGCAGCGGGCGGGCTTCGCCCGTAACTGGTATGACTACATGTGGGTGGAAGCGCCAATCCTGGAGAAAAATAAACGCTTGAAAGGTCAAAGTGTCCACGAGCTGGCCAAGGCCCAGGGTAAGGGGATCATTGATGCCTTCTTGGACCTCGCCGTAGAGGAGAACCTGGAGACGGGCTTCTTATACGGTGAGAACAACGTCGATAGAGCAGCGATGACGAAGATCCTCAATTACCCCAATGCCATTGTGGGCCTCTCCGATGGTGGCGCACACGTGCAGTTCCACGGTGGCTATGGGTATAGCACCCGTCTCCTCGGCCACTGGGTGCGCCAGGAGCACGTCATGTCTCTGGAGCAGGCGGTACGCCGCTTGACTTTTGAGTCCGCCTCGACCTTTGGCATCTACGACCGCGGGCTCCTCCGTCCAGGTATGGCCGCTGACATCACCGTATTCGATGCTGACACGGTCAAACCTCTGCCCGAAGATGTGGTGCACGACTTCCCTGCTGGTGGGTGGCGCATCCGCGAGCTCGCGGAGGGTATTCACTACACCATCGTCAACGGACAAGTGTTACTGGAAGATGGGCATCATACTGGAGCTCTGCCAGGACGGGTACTCCGGAATGCGCTCTGCCAGACACCGTAGGAGAGATGCAGCTCCTCCCTCTCCCTTGGGGAGAGGGTAGGGCGACTGTATCTACCCAACTGGTAGGCACTGATCGTGTGCTAGAGCGCATTTCATTCGAGTGTACGGCATGCAGCCAAGACACTGGATGCCCGCTTAGGCGAGCATGACCATCAAGAGGTCATTCCCGCGAAAGCGGGAATCCAGGAGCCGTACATACAGTTGCAAGCCGCTCTAGATAGAGCCCTGGATGCGGTACATCACCACACCAATCAATTCATGCACGATGGACGTGGTGCTGGCCAGGGTGTAGGCGGAGGGGAAAAAATCGAATAGACGGATACCCTCCTCTCCATTGCTCTGGAAGTCGACCGGATAGGGCTTCGGAAACAGCCCCTGTTTATGAAACGCAGCCGCTGCACGGTACATATGAGCGGCAGAGGTAATCAAGACGAGCTGGCGGTAGTTGCCAGCGCGGATGATCTGTGCAGCATTGACGGCACTTTCATAGGTGTTGCGTGACACCTCCTCGACTAATACTTGTTTGTCACGTAGCCCAAACTCCAGGGCAAACGTGCGGAGTACACCGGCCTCATTGAGGCGGCGGTCGAATGGATCGCCGCTCCCCCCAACGATGAGGAGTTTGTCAGCAATGCCCTGCTTGACGATGGTGATGCCCTCGAGGATGCGCTCGACACCTTCGCCGAACTCGGGATGACCTGGTCTACTTCTACGCAGATGCACTATGCCAGTCAGCACAATGGCCACATCGTAATGCTGGCGCAGTATCTCCGAGGCAGGGCGTGGTCCTTCGAGCCAGTGCACCAACGGTTTGATGATAATCGGCGTACTGAGACCATAGAAGAGGGCCAGGACGAGCGCCAGGGCCCACCGTGTATAGCGTCGATGGTAGCCCACCAGGATGGCCAGCAGTCCCAGCAACAACAGCGACAGCGGATATACGAACCAATTCAGAAATTTGGACAGGAGAAAAAACATCGCTACCTCCCAGTTGCAAGGACGTCATTGTACATCAGAGCCCCACAGGGTTGATAGGCGCCAGGGGACACGTGCCTCGAAAACCTCTTGACGGACCCCGCCTGCATCTCGTACAGTCGGGCCATACAAGGGCAAAGCACGGTACCATACATGTGAGGGAAAGGGGGGTATGAGCAGCGAGCCGCGCTATCATCCAGGAGCCGACATGCAGGGGTTTGTCCGCGAGCTCATGGAGTTTGTCGAGCTGGACGACGCGGACGTGGCCACTATTCGTCGTACGGCACCTGCCATACTCAAACACGAGCAGGCCATTACGGCAGCCCTCTACGAACACTTTCTCAAATTCCCTGCCACGGCCCGTTTCTTTCTCAAAGACGATGGCACCCCAGATCCGCAACGGCTCGAGCGGCGGAAACATAGCCTCGGGCGCTGGTTACGTGAAACTGCCGAAGTGGCGCTGACCCACGACTTCGTCTACCACCTTCTGGCCATGAGCCTGTCGCACAGCCATCGCGAGTTTGGTCCGGGGGGAAAAGTCCCGCCGCAGTTCATGGTCGGGGCCATGAGTATTGCGCAGACGGCTTTTGCTCGCCTGTTTCAGGCTGAACTCGGCGACCCGCACGCAGCCTTCGAGGCCTCACTGGCGTGGAACAAGCTCTTGTTGGTGCATTTAAATGTGTTGTTACTCGGGTATTTCCTGCCGTCGCGCCAGACCTGATGGTAGGTGACAGCGCACGGTATAGTTCCAGCGTAGAGCAGCGATGGTCGATGCAGGCAGAGGGCAGCATGACGACAGATAAAAAAGCGCAGGTGCAAGAATTTTTTGGGGCACACGCGAGTGCGTATACGACCAGTACAGTGCATGCACGCGGGGTAAGTCTGGAGCGTCTCGTGACCCAAGTGGCGCCCAAGGGCTACGAGTTCGTCCTTGATGTGGCGACGGGCACCGGCCACAATGCGTTGTCTTTTGCGCCGCACGTACGGCAGGTAATTGGCCTGGATCTGACGGCCCCCATGCTGGCTGAAGCCAGTCGTCTAGCGCGCCAACGTGGCGTTGCTAACGTGCGCTTTTTCCAGGGCGACAGTGAACGCTTACCCTTCGCGAGCCACACGTTTGACGTGGTGACCTGTCGGGTCGCGCCGCACCATTTCCCCGACCTGGCGAGCGCTCTACGTGAAATGGCCCGGGTGTGTCAAGCCGGAGGGTGTATCGCCATCGTGGATAACATTACGCCTGAGGACTCCGATGCCTGCGCGTATATCAATGCCTGGGAAACGTTGCGCGATCCTTCCCACCACTGGGCCTATCCGCTCTTCCAATGGCGGCAGTTTTTTCAGCAGGCTGGGTTAATGCTGGAGTGTGAGGAAGTCACCCCTAAGCCTATGCAATTTGAGTCCTGGGCAACGCGTATGGGCATCAGCGCTGCGGCGGTGGCTGAGGTCCGCCGGCTCTTGTTTGACGCCCCCGCCATACCACGGGAGCGGCTCAACCCACGGCTTGAAGGCGAGGAAGCGTATTTCGATCTCACCGAAGCACTCTTCCTCGCTCGCAAAGTGTAGCCGCCCCCTTCGTTCTGCTCCTGCTCGCTCCGGAAGAGGATTGGAGCATGGATTGTGGGCTGCTTTAGAATCGCACGAGCATCTTGCCCACATTCTCGCCCTTGAACAGGCCAATAAAGGCCTTGGGGGCATTTTCAATGCCGTCGATGATCGTCTCTTGCCACTTGATCTGGTCAGCAGCGATCCAGGCGCCCATATCGGCATAGAACTGGGCCTGCCGATCGAGGTGGTCGGAAACGATAAAACCCCTGAGGATTAGCCGCTTGCGCACGGCAAGACGCAGATTCCGCGGACCAGATGACGGCGTCGTTTCATTGTAGTGCGAGATCATACCGCACAGGGCAATACGGCCAAAACTGTTCATATGTTCAAGGGCCGCTTCGAGATGTGCCCCCCCAACGTTCTCGAAATACACGTCAATGCCGTGTGGACAGTGCTTCCCGAGTTCGGCGGTCAAGGCTCCCACTTCTTTATAGTTAAAGGCCGCATCGACCCCCGCGACCTCTCGTAGCCAGGCCACCTTGTCCGGCGAGCCGGCACTGCCCACGACACGGCAGCCCTGCAACTTGGCAATCTGACACACCACCGTACCCACCGCCCCAGCCGCGGCAGACACAAACACCGTCTCGCCGGCCTTGGGCCGACCAATATCGAGCAGGCCGACATACGCCGTCAACCCTGGCATACCCAGGGTCCCGAGGTAGGTCTGCACTGGCGCCAGGGTGGGATCGATCTTGGTTAGCTCGGCGCCATCCGACACATAGTGTTCACGCCATCCCTTCCGACCGAGGACATAGTCCCCGACCTGAAACTTCCCTCCCTGGGACTGCACAACCTGACCAACGCAGCCACCATCGAGAGGCTGACCCACCTGAAACGGCTGGACATAGCTGGGCTGGTCGAGCATACGGCCACGCATATAGGGGTCGACTGACATGTAGAGGTTGCGCACCAGCACCTCGCCCATGCCAGGGGTGGGCATTGGTACAGTCGCGAGTTCGAAGTCGCTCTCGCTCGGTAAGCCAACGGGACGGTTTTTTAGACGAATTTCACGACTTAGGGTCTCTGCCATGAGGGTCTCCTCTTGCCCGTACTCACTGTCTGAGTCGCTCACGTCGGGTATGGCTATCTCGGACAATATCCACGATTGACTCGGCAGATGCAAGCCCTAGAAAGCTTCTGGGTTCCTCGTGTAGTTTGTAGTGAAATATGTGATGAATACAGCAGAGTTGCGGAAAATAGCGTTAATCATCTAGCTTAAATAGTACATATTTCTTCGCATGGAAAGGGGGTATTCTTTTATATCGTGAAGATATATAGTCAGAATCTATGTAATCAGTAGTAGTTAAGAGATATTCTTGCCCAAAATTCTCAGAAAGGCTTGCCTTGAATTTTCTTTGCATATTTGCCACTAATGTCCAGTTTGTGGCAAGATTCCTTGGATATACTGAAATGATTTTTCTTCCTTCTATAGCTATATGATTTTCAGAGAAATCAGCATGAAAATCTTTATCCCTTCTGAAAGAATTTTTTTCTGCAGACATAAAATATATGGCTATACCTAGAATGATTGATGAAAAAATAGCAATATTTTTGCTCATGCTTTTGTTGTCATCTACTAGCCTCTCCAAAGCCACAGCCACTTCATTAAAGACAACCGCAATGGCCATGGCATAGAAGGGCAGCGCTGGAAAGGCATACCAGCGCTTTTGCTTCGCGCTGATGAGTATGGGGAGACTCCCAGCCAAAGCGATGCCCAGATAAAACAAGAAGAGACGAGGGTGTATGGTGGCGATGCGGCTCTTCCTCAGACGATAGACCGCGGCTGTCAGTATGCCGCCAACGAGAAGAGGTACGAGGCTTTCACGGCTCACGACGGCGAGGACATCGAAACGTGACAGAGAAGTTTCGCGCTCACCCGTCACACTCGCAAGCACTTGCTGACTCACATAGCGTTTCCAGAACTGTACCGAGGCAGCGCTTATAGAGAACATAAGGCCAAATGCTATTGTTAAAGTGGTGATGAGGACACAAAGTGTTGTACATATTTTTATTTTTTTAGAGCCATGTATTATAGATATGCATGGGATTGTCAGTGGAAACAGCGCTACTGGGCCTTTGATTAACATGGCACAGAAGATACTGAGTCCAGAGCAGATCCCATACAGGCAAGACGAACTTATATGAGGATTTTGCAGGCTTAAAATGCCGAGCCATACAGCGAGTACGATGAAACATGTCATGGTATTTTCGAGCAGATTGTTCGCGAGTGCCCAAGAGGTCATGGGCATAACCACGAAAAGCATGAGGGGGAACCAGGCACCTGCTACGGTGTAGCTCTGCGGTGTCAGGCAGCGCCAGATCCCTGCGAGACCCACGAGGATCAGCAGCCCAACGCCAAATCCCCACAGTGCCTCGACATACACAGAATCACCGCACAGACGATACGCCCATGACTGCAGCCAGAATCCTAAAGGCGGGTGTTCATAAAAGGTTGGATACACTGTAGCGGTGTAGTATGGTTGCCAAAAACTGCCATAGTTTTCGGCCATATTCCGCGCAATACTGGCATAGGTGACTCCATCCAGAAACATGCCATAACTCAACATACGCGGGAGCACGAGCAGACAGTACAGAGAGATAGCCAGGCACAAAAGGGAGTATCGAGTCATGCATGTTCCCCTCATGTGGTATGACAAGGTATGACACCATTTTTTGTTTGCTTTCCCCACGAACCTCTGTACACTACCGTGCCGCTCCCAATGCTAGCTTACGCAACACGTGCTGTGGTCTAGTGACTCCTGACAGCGCCTATGAGGACGAGGGAGACGCACACACCTGTAGGGTACGTGATACCCATACACTCGAGCAACGGTCGATGCGTAAGGAGGTCAGGAGATGGCCAGAGTCACGCTACACACAGACCCGACGCTTTCCCGTCGTGCCTTTCTGGCAACGACAAGCGGTGCACTGGCTGGTGCCGCGGCCTGCGGACTCGTGGGCCAGGCCGAGGCCAGCAAGCGCCAGCCACAACGAGGTGGGACGCTGCGCTTTGCCACGCGCGGTGACGCTCCCGGTCTCGACCCACACCGCAATATCATGTACCTGGTGTCATCGCCACTTGCCGCTACCACCCAGGGCCTCCTCGACCTCGATCTGAAATCTGAGCCGGTGCCTGGTATTGCGACGGAGTGGGACATTTCGCCAGACTTGCTGACCTATACGTTCAAACTGCGTAAAGGGGTGCTCTTCCATAATGGCCGGGAGGTCGACGCCGAGGCAGTGAAATGGAATTTCGAGCGCATCCAGGACCCCAAAATTGGCCATCCCTTGACCCGCTCGGCGCTTGGCAACCTGAAGGAAACACAGGCCATGGACAAGTACACCCTGCGGTGTGTCTTGCAGGAGCCGAGCGCCGCCTTCCTAGCCGACGTGGTGTATTATCCGTGCAATCTGATTGCCCCGGATAGTGCCGAGCAAGCCGACATGCACCCGATTGGCTGCGGTCCGTTTAAGTTTGTTAAGTGGGAACGCAACAGCATTACCGAGCTGGTACGATTTGAGCACTACTTCGAGACGGATGCGGAGGGCAACAGTCTGCCCTACCTCGATGGTATCATCGGGCGACCGAAAAAGGAAGATCAGGTGCGCCTGACCGCCCTGCGTGCCGGAGAAGTCGATCTGATCGACAACATGGCGTATACCGACGCGGCCGACTTTGCCAAGAAGTATGCTGGCAAATTTCAGACCTGGGCAATACCGACGCTGGCGACCTCGTTCATCGTATTCAACGTGGAGAAAGGTCCGTTTGCCGATAAGCAGCTGCGCCTGGCAGCGGCGCACGCCATCGACCATGAGGCGATTAAGCAAGCGGTGTTTTATGGCCTCGGTGAGATTGCCAGAGGGTACTACGCGCCCGCCAGTCCATGGTTCGCGGCGGGGGCCAAACCATGGCCAGAATACGACCCCGAGAAGGCCAAGGCCACTTTACGCAAGGCCAAAGCCGTGGGCACTGAGGTCATCTTGCAGTCTGATAATGCGTATCCCTACATACACCAAACCGCTGAATTGGTTCAGAACATGTGGGGTGAGGTCGGCTTCAAAGTCGCCCTGCACCTGTATGAAGCACCCGTCCTAAACCAGAAGCGGCGTGACCGGGATTTTCATGCCGAATCCACCGCCGGCAGCTACCGCTGGGATCCAGATGGCTGGTTCTCCCGGCAGATTTTGTCCAGTGCGCCGTCGAATAAAATCAATGGCTCAGGGTTCAAAAATGAAAAAGCTGATACACTGATTGCGGAAGCGCGGCAAACTGCCGATAAGAAGAAACGACTGGAGCTCTACGCGGCGATCGAGAGCATTGTGAATGCCGAGTTGCCAATCCTCTACATCCACCATCTCACTGCGCTGCAAGCAGGCGCCATGAACCTAAAGGGCTACCAGCCAGCGATTTCTGGCCCCTTCAGCACGCGAGGCGGGGGGATCCGTACTGCCTGGCTGGCCTAGCCAGGCCCAGCACGAGGGTGGGACTCGCGACACAGTAAAGGAGAGGAGTGATGTGCAAAGCCATACAGGGGAGAGCGTTTGTACTTTCCCGACGCGCCTTCCTGGCGACGACCGGTGGGGCCCTGGCTGGTGCTGCAGCCTTTGGGTTGACGGGCCAGACCGACGCCGGTCAGCGCCATCCCACACGCGGTGGGACCCTGCGCTTTGCCACGCGGGCTGATGTCTCCGGTCTCGACCTGCATCGCAACACGATCTATCTGGTCTCGATGCCACTGGCAGCCATGAATCAGGGGTTGCTTGACCTTGACCTGCAGTCTGAGCCAGCACAATGGCCGCGAGGTGGACGCTGAGGCGGTGAAATGGAATCTCGAGCGTATCCAGGATCCCAAAATTGCCCACCCCTTAGCCCGTTCAGCGCTGGAGAACTTACGCGAGATCGAGATAGTGGACAAATACACGGTGCGGTGCTACTTGCATGGACCCAGCGCCGCTTTTCCGGCAGACGTGGTGTACTACCCATGTGCCCTGATGGCGCCAGACAGCGTCGAGAAGGCTGATCTGTATCCCATTGGCTGTGGTCCCTTCAAATTCGCCAAATGGGACCGTAACAACGTGACGGAGATGGTGCGCTTCGAGAACTACTTTGAAACCGATGCGGAGGGCAACAGCCTGCCCTATCTGGATGCCCTGATTGGCCGCCCAAAGCGGGAAGACCGGGTGCGTCTGACCTCGCTGCGCGCTGGCGAAGTCGATTTGATCGACTCCATGGCCTATGCCGACGCGGTCGACTTTGCCAAGAAATACGCCGGGCAGTTCCAAACCTGGGATGTCCCAACCCTGAGCACGTCGTTCATTCTCTTCAACCTGGACAGAGGGCCTTTCACCGACAAACAGCTGCGCCTGGCGGCGGCACACGCCATTGATCACGAGGCCATCAAGCAGGCGGTGTTTCATGACCGTGGGGAGGTTGCACGCGGGTTCTATGCCCCGGTCAGTCCCTGGCATACCGAGGGGATCACCTCGTGGCCCGCCTATGATCCGGACAAAGCCAAATTCTTGCTCCGGCAGGCCAAGGCCATTGGCACTGAAGTAGCCCTGCAAGCCCTCCCTACGCCTCCCTACATGCAGCAGACGGCTGAACTGGTGCAAGCCATGTGGAGCGAGGTCGGTTTCAAGGTGCGGTTCGACTTATATGATGAGGTCGCCCTCAATCAAAAGCGACGCGAGCGGGATTTCCATGCCGACTCTACGGCAGCGAGTTACCGCTGGGATCCTGATGGGTGGTTCTCGCGGCAGATCCTCTCGACGGCACCGGCGACGAAAGTCAACTCCGGTTTCCACAATGAGCAAGCCGATTCGTTGATTGCCGAGGCGCGACGCACGGCGGATCGGAAGAAACGCCTGGAGCTGTATGGAGCCATCGACAGCATCGTCAACGAGGAATTGCCCCTCCTCTACCTGCACCATCTGACGCTGCTGGAGGCTGGGAGTACGCACCTCAAGGGGTACCAGCCATCGGTCTCTGGCGCCTTCAGCACGCGGGGCGGAGGCATTCGCACTGCCTGGATGGAGTAGGCTGACCCCATGCTCATCTATACGATTAACCGCATTCTCTATCTCATCCCGGTGCTGTTCCTCCTCACCGTGGTGGTGTTTTCCTTCGTGCACTTCCTGCCAGGGGATGTAATCGACGTCCTGGCTGGTCAGGAGGGCGTCTTTGATCCGGCCGTACGCCAGGCTCTGGAGCAGGAATATGGCCTCGACAAACCCCTCTACACACAGTATCTCGTCTGGTTAAATCACGTCCTGCACGGCAATTTCGGCACTTCGCTGGTCACCCGGCGGCCGATCGCCGTGGAATTCTTTCAACGCATCCCCGCGACCATCTATCTCGCTATTGTCGGCACGGTGATTTCCCTGCTCATCGCGGTGCCTTTAGGGACCATGGCCGCAGTGAAACGCAACAGCGCCGTGGATTATGCTGCCCAGGTCCTCTCGCTGGTCGGCATCTCCATTCCTGAGTTCTGGTTCGCCCTGCTGTGTATACTGTTCTTCTCACTCTACCTCGGCTGGTTACCCTCATCGGAGTATTACAGTCCGTTCGACCATCTCGGCTTGAGTATCAAGCACATGGTGCTGCCGGCCGCGGCTCTGGGGATACGGCAGGCGGCGATCACCACCCGCCTGACCCGTTCGACGATGCTTGATGAGGTGCAAAAAGAGTATGTGGACACGGCGCGCTCTTTGGGTCTGCCAGAACGGAAAGTCATTTATCAGTACACCTTGCGCAATGCGCTGATCCCCACCTTAACCATCAGTGGTCTGCAACTGGCACAGCTTCTAGGTGGCACCGTGGTGATTGAGACCATCTTTGCCTGGCCGGGCGTGGGACGCACCCTGTTTGAGGCCATTATTAGCCGGGATTTTCCAGTCATTCAGGCTGGTGTGTTGATTCTCGGCATGGCGGTGGTGGTGATCAACCTCCTGGTTGATCTCATGTACCGTGTCTTGAACCCGCGGGTGCGACTCGCGTAGCAGAGGAAGAAAGCGAGCCCGTTATGGCGAAATCCATTTTATCGCAAGAGGAGAGTCTGGACGTTGACATGCACGTCCCCAGGGCAACCCTCTCTCTGCGGCGATGCTGGGAAGCTTTCACAACTGCCTTCAGCGAGTTGTCCCGGAGTAAAACAGCCGTGGTCGGCGCCCTCATGCTGCTAGTGCTCCTCGGCTTGTGTCTCTTGACGCCCTACATCGCCCGCTATGATCCCATCAAGCAAAATTATCGCGAGATGTTACAAACGCCCAGTGCCAAGCATTATTTTGGCACGGATCGCTATGGCCGCGATATCTGGTCGCGCCTCCTGTGGGGCGGTCGGCGTCTGTTGCTGATCAGTCTGCTGGCAGTGCTGGTTGGCATCCTGGTGGGCATCCCTATGGGCACGCTGTCAGGCTACTATGGAGGCTGGATCGATGCGTTGACGATGCGCCTGGTGGATGCCTGGCTCGCCTTCCCTGGCATTTTAATTTATCTCATGCTCGCTACCCTGGTCAGGGAGTGGAAACTGGCAGGGTTCTGGAATGACCAGGCCTTGATCTTCGCCCTGGGGACCAATCAGGTGCCCCGCCTGGCGCGGCTGGTGCGCGGCATGGTCCTGGCCGAGAAAGAAAAAGAGTACGTAGAGGCCTGCCGCGCCATTGGCGAAAGTAGCCTCTATATCTCCTTACGGGAAATCTTGCCCAACTGTGTCTCACCCGTCATTGTGCAGGGCACCGTGTCGCTGGGGTCCACACTCCTGGTGATCGCGGCGTTGTCATTTCTAGGGCTCGGCTCGCTCCCGCCGACGCCCGATTGGGGGTCTGACCTCAATCTAGCGCGGGACCATATGGAGTCTCGTCCCCTCATCGCGGTCTTTCCGGGCCTGGCCATCTCCTATGCCGTACTGGCCTTCAACCTGTTTGGCGATGGCTTGCGCGATATCCTCGACCCACGGTTGGCGGACAAATAGCTGACGGGGCAGGCGCACTGCACCTGCCCTGGCCTTCCCTAGCCACGCCAGTACCAGGCACCACACCATCTCTCTCCCAAGAACCTATCCTGCTCTCTTGTTTGTAAAGCACATGTACCTTGAGAAAGGCAGTATATAAGCCATACACACGGATGGCTGTACACAGCAACTCGGCGCCGTTATCTATCTATACATGCAGGACAGCATAGTAATCTGAGGAAAGTTTGCTGAGATTTATGGACACTCCAGAGATATTTGGGTGACTGTTTGGTTGTTTATTGGGTGACCGTTTGATTGCTTGACATCATTCAATATTTCTTCTTACAGTATTATCCATCCTTATCAGCTCCTGTTCGCTGCTGCATGTGTGAAGCAAGGGGCACGACAGATGGACTGGCCATCACGAGAGACGTGTGGTGCTTTGTCACCAGTGCTCAGGCATTTGAGTACCTGGGGTCTCAAGCTGCACGCGGAGGTGAGGTTTATCAGGAGGAGGGGGTCGTACCATGATTATGCGTATCACGTGGGGCAAGCTGGCTCCAGGCACATGGAGCGAGTACGAGCAGACGTACAACGCCACAGTCGTAGCCAAGAGCATGAATATCAAGGGACTACGGGGTCGCTGGCTGGCGCAAGACGTGCAGGATCACGATGCCGGCTACGCCGTCAGCCTGTGGGACAGCCAGGAGGACATAGAGGCATACGAGCAGAGCGATTTCTTCAAGCAGGAGATTGTTGTACACCTCCGGCCTTTCTTTGTCGGAGATTTCAAGACGACGTACTGTGAGGTGAAACGGTCCCAGGAATTCAAGTAGATCGGGTCACAAGCCTGCTTGAGGTGAGGGCACATGTGCTGCCAACACACCATGGCCCTCATCTCTACCCTCTCCCAGAGGGAAAAAAGGAGGGTAACCATGCATAGGCACGCACAGACCCCTGATATAAGTCGGAGAACATTTCTTACCACCACCGGTGCGGCGCTGGTCGGCGCCGCCCTGGGCGGGCTCGCGTCTCAGAGTGCCGCGGCGCAGCGGCACCCGCAACGGGGCGGAGGGCTGCAATTTGGCTCGCGCACCGATATTGCTGGCCTCGACGCACACCGGCACAACCAGAACCACCAAATACATGCCACCGCCGCGCTGTATGATGGCTTGACTGATATCGATCAGCGAGGCAACCTTGTCCCTAGCCTTGCCGAGAGCTGGGAGCCCAACAAGGAGCTCAGCACCTGGACCTTCCGGCTGCGCAAGGGCGTGCTGTTTCATAACGGCCGGGAGGTCGACGCCGAGGCGGTGAAGCTCAACATCCTGCGCATCCAGGACCCTGCCATCGGCATGGACTTTATACGCGGCGGGCTGGAAAACGTCGACAGCGTCGAGGTCCTCGACAAGTACACGGTCCGCATCAATGCCAAAGTGCCGGATGCGACGCTGCCAATAAGTATCATGCGCTACCCGATTATCCTGATGGCTCCGGACGCCTTCGAGACGTCCGCCGAACGTCCTATTGGCACGGGTCCCTTCAAGTTCGTCTCCTGGACGCGCTGGAGCGAGACCCGGCTGGTGCGCTTTGAGAACTACTGGGAGACCGATGCCGAGGGCCATCGCCTGCCCTACTTGGACGAGATCATCGCGAAACCCAAGCGGGAGGACTCGGTCCGCCTGACGGCGCTGCGCACCGGCCAGGTCCAGCTCATCGATGACATGGCCCAGGCCGATGTCGAGCGCTTCATGAAGGAGCACGGCGCGAAATACAACACCTGGTCGTGGCATTCCGGCGGCAACTATATCGTCTTCAACTGGCAGCGCGGGGTGTTCCAGGACAAGCGCCTGCGCACCGCGGCGGCGCACGCCATTGACCGCAACGCCCTCCATCACATAGTGTATTACGGGCAGGGCGAGATCCTCGATCAATGCTTCCCGCGCGGGGATCCCTGGTACCTGGAAGGGATCCGCGGCCTGGAGTACAATCCCGACCGCGCCAAAGCCTTGCTCAGGGAGGCGCGCGCGGTGGGCACCGCGGTCAAGATCATCGCTGCATCGGCCACCGCCCTCGCCCGCGAGACAGTACAAGTGATCCAGGCGTCGTGGGAGGCCGTCGGGCTCAAGGTGACCCTGGAGCTCCTCGATACTGTCCCCTTCCTTGCCGCCGCAAGGGAGGGCAATTTCGACGGGAGACTCGGGGGCTACACCTACCGCTACGACCCGAATGACTTTTATGCGCGCAATCTGCACTCCAAGAGCGAGTGGAACAAGTCCAACTCAGGTTGGCACAATGAGCGCTACGATCAGTTGGTGGAAGAAGCCAAATGGACGCTTGACATGGCCCGGCGCAAGGAGCTGTACACCGAGGCCCAGAACATCATCAACGTCGAGCTGCCGCATTTCCACCTGCATGACGTGGTCCGTACCACGGCGGCGGTCAAGGAGCTGCGGGGCTACCAGCCTGGCCTGGGGGGAGCGTTGACCTACCAGGGCGGCGGCTTCCGCACGGCGTACATCGAGGCGTGAGGGACGCTGGGGAGGCCGACGCGCTGAGGCAAGGGGAGTCTGGAAGTCGGAGGATAAAATTCGCTTGACAAAACCGGCTATCTCCCGTAAAAGACAGCGCCAGTCACAGGTAGTATTTCACTCACTGACTCTTCCTGCTCTTGTACTGCTGCGAACCCGACTGCGTGACTCCCCGAGGCTACCTGATCTAGGTGTGGACAATCTCTAACCAAGGAGGGGCTTTGCACCGGGGCAACGACGCGGCACTCCGCCTGAAGCACCTGATCTACAGCCAACGTTCATGACCGGTACATACACCATGTGTGCCCTACTGCCTGGGCAACGCTGCTTGTACACGCTGGGGGTTATTGCACGCAATCTTCGTGTTCGCGGAGGATAATCATGGACCGACACACACAGATTACCGAACTCAGCCGCAGAACATTCCTCACCACGACCAGTGCGGCGCTGGTCGGTGCTGCCCTGGGTGGGCTCGCGTCCCATGGGACAGCGGCGCAGCGGCATCCGCAATGGAATGGCACGCTGCAATTTGGCATGCGTAATGACACCCCCGGTCTCGACTCGCACCGCCATAATCAAAATCATATCTCCAATGTGACGGCGGCAATGTACAACGGCCTGACTGACGTTGATTATCAGGGCAACATTGTCCCGAGTATTGCCGAGAGCTGGGAGCCCAACAAGGAGCTCACCTCCTGGGTGTTCCGGCTACGCAAGGGCGTGCTGTTCCACAATGGCCGCGAGGTCGACGCGGAAGCGGTGCAGCTCAACGTCATGCGCACCAAAGACCCCGCCATTGGGGGTGACTGGCTGCGCGGCGCCATAGATACCATCGAGAGTGTCGACGTCCTTGACAAGTACACCGTGCGCATCAACGCGAATGTGCCGGACGTTACCATACCCACCAGCGTCATGCGCTATCCGACCACCCTGCAGGCCCCGGACAACTTTGACAAGGCCTCTGAGCATCCCGTCGGCACGGGGCCGTTCAAGTTCGTCTCGTGGACGCGCTTCAACGAGACCCGCCTGGTGCGTTTCGAGAACTACTGGGAGACCGATGCCGAGGGCAACAATCTGCCCTACCTCGACGAGATTGTCGGTAAACCTAAGCGCGAGGACTCGGTGCGCCTGACGGCGCTGCGCACTGGCCAGGCGCAGCTTATCGATGCCATCGCCTACGCCGACATCGAGCGCTTCCAGAAGAGCTCCGGCGACA
>WNGB01008087.1_pt1 | contig 15032 bp, 14 predicted proteins | sample 5400681 | NCBI WGS metagenome assembly WNGB01 (sample SAMN13153367, study PRJNA577476) | soil metagenome | isolation source: 115 cm soil or saprolite under grassland replicate 2 | place: USA:California | collected 2016-06-15
GAAAAATGTTGGAACTTCTGTGAAAGTATTCTTGGCAAACAAGCTTGGGGAGGATGCAAACGATCGGGAAACGTTTCCCCTAGCCCAAGACGTTTACGAGGTCCGTCCCCGCAAGGGTCAGGACGGCTTTGATCTAATCAGCGATCAGCTTCGATATGGCCCAATCTGGTACGCAGGACCCGACGCAGTCCGCTGCGCGGTCGCGTACGCGAAATACCACTCGTGGACAAGGTGGCGCCGGGCGATCATCTGCGTGTTAAACGAATCCGATGCCACGGTCTGCATGGCCAAATCAGCGGGCGATTTTCGCCAGTAGTAGTCAAAGGGTTAGTGCAGACGGAAACTGCGCGTCACGGGGCAATGATCTGATGCCCAAATGCCCTCAACACGTGCAATGTAGGATGGCATACGCCTGGCCCTTCTTCACTTCCTCCAGCAGCTGACAGACTTCCACAGTGGGAGCCGCAATGACCTCTATTCCGCGCCGTTTCGCCTCCGCTAGCACTTCGTCCATTACCGGAAGTGCACCATGGGCGCCGGTCCCCACAATGAGCAGTTTGCCCCCCCAAGGAATTTCTTCCTCGGCAGACAGCGGCGTGTGACCAAACTTTTCGCGGAATTGTTTGGAAGGTCCTTTCTTCCGTTTCCGCACTTTGCTGCCGTCGATCACCACATCATGCGTGTAGCGCTTTCCCTCGACCTCGATCTCACCAAATTTGACCAGTCGCGCTTTCATTTCCCAATGTTCTGGTGGCTCGAGTTCCAAGGCAAGAGACAGGGATTCAAGACTTCGCGGGAGCGCTTACGCCATCGTTTCACAAAGGTCTTCCACGCACTTCTACATTTCTCCGCATAACATCGCGCCGGATTTCCTGCAGTACATCAGTGAAGATCCAAATCAGAGTAGGCCAAAACAATGAAAGGAAATTTGAGTTATGAAAACTTTTATCGTTTACAATTTAGATACGGGGTTACCCGTTGCAGTTGGCGAAGCGATTAGAGCAGAGTGGGCGCGTTTTGAAACGGCAGACAAAACAAAAATTCGCGCCGAAAATTTAATCGCGGAGGAAATTAGTTTATCAAAAATTTGTGCGTCCGGAGAAGCGCACCCAGCATTCCCCTCCGGCACCGTGGTTAGGCTTTTCGTGCCTCCTGACGCGCGACAAAAGCCTCCAAGCTCGAAGCGCCGCGCGGGGAAGGAAACACGTCTTTCCAATCTCGTTCTACGGAAACGGAGGAACGATGTTCACTCGGGCGAGGGCGCTTTATAATGTCGGATTTTGACCTACCAGCCTTAATGATTGGTGAGAATCCGCTTCACGCGCTTTCAAGTCACGCGCATTAAGTTAAAATTGCTGCTATAAGGAGCGCTTCGTCAAGGCGCGCAGAGTGAACCCCACGAACTTTTTGACCGAGCTGAAGCGCCGAAATGTTTACCGCGCAGCGGTCGCTTACGGAGTAGTTGCATGGTTTCTCACGCAGCTTACGACGCAGGTCTTACCGCTTTTTGAAATCCCGAATTCCGCAATGCGTTTTGTTGTCATTGCGCTCGTAGTCGGATTTCCAATCGCGATGCTACTCGCCTGGGTCTACGAATTCACCCCCGAAGGAATCGTACGGACGGAAGATCTCCGTCCGGCACAGGCGAGGTCGATTCAGCGTGCAACGGGACGGATCCTGGACTTCGTCATCATCGGGGCTCTGCTGCTGGTTATTGCAATGCTGATCGTTGGGCGACTCCCGCTTTACAGGCAGACTGGCGAGTCGATCTCTCGGAAAAGCATAGCGGTGCTGCCGCTCGAAAATCTGAGTGGCGATCCGGATAACGCCTATTTCGCCGACGGCATTCAAGAGGAGATCCTGACGCGGCTGGCTAGCATCGCGGATTTGAAAGTGATTTCGCGCAGTTCCACACAGCAATATCAGAGCAAACCCAGGAATCTGCGCGAGATCGCCAAGCAGCTTGGCGTAGCGAACATTCTTGAGGGTAGCGTGCAAAAAGCGGCCGATCAGGTGCGGGTGAATGTTCAGTTGGTTAACGCCCAAACCGATTCCCACCTCTGGGCCGAGACCTATGATCGCAAGTTGACTGACATCTTCGGCGTTGAGAGCGAGATCGCCAAAGGAATAGCGACGTCGTTGCAGGCGAAGCTCACCGGTCGCGAGGAGCAATCCTTGGCCGTTAAACCAACAAACAATCCGGAGGCCTACGATGCTTATCTGCGAGGCCTGGCTTTTGAATCACGTATCGGGAACCGGCGCGAACGCTACCGAAGAGCCCTGAGTTCTTATGAGCGGGCGGTACAGCTTGACCCGAATTTTGCGGTTGCTTGGGCGCGGCTTTCTCGTTTGGACGCCTGGTTTTATTTTAACCGCCTCGACGCTACCACCGCCGGGCGGGGCGACGCGGCGAAAAGTGCTTTAGAGAATGCGCAGAAGCTGGAGCCGAACTCGCCGGAGACCCTGCTCGCCCTCGGTTACTATCAATACTATGTACTGCTCGATTACGGGCCAGCCAAAACCACGTTCCAGCGCGTCAGCAAAATATTGCCTGGCAGCAGTGAGGCGCGAATAGCCCTCGGTCTAATCACCCGACACGAGGGACACTGGGATCAAAGCATTGCCTACTTCGAGCAAGCCCTTGCGTTGGACCCACGTAATGTGGAGTTACTTGATTTCGCGGCATTCACTTACGCCATGCTTCGACAATTCGAGGCTGCGCTAAAGCTCTATGATCGAGTACTGGATATTACGCCGAACGATCCGGAAGTAATGGCGCGCAAGGCCGGCCTTTATCAAGCCCAGGGTAACCTGCAACAGAGCGCTAACTTATTAACAGAAATAAACCCGCAGACTCCTAATAGCTTTGCTTTCTTTACTAAGATCAGACAGTTGAGATTTGAACGAAATTACGGTGAAGCGGTTCGATTACTGCAAGCCAAACTGGCTCAATTTCATTATGATTCTGACTTCGAGAAGGCCGATGATCGGGTGAGGCTTGCTTTGATGCAGCGCCTTGCTGGCGACACGGCTGGTGCAAGGGTCACGGCAGAACAGGCGCGCAACACACTCGAGCAGCTCTATGAGGATCAACCAGACCGTGCCCCCCTCGCGGTAACCCTGTCTCAAGCTTACGCTGTGATGGGGCAAAAAGACTTGGCCGAAAAGCTAGCGGAACGTGCAACGATGCTTTTGCCGAGTAACAAAGATCGGGTGTTTGGGCCCGCTTTCGAACAGAACCTGGCATTAGTTGAGGTGATAATTGGCGAGAATATTCGTGCGATCGCAACTCTCACGCGATTGTTACAAACGCCGTATGGTGGCTGGTCTTACCCAACGCCCGTCACGCCGGCACTTTTAAGGCTCGATCCGCTCTGGGATCCGTTGCGCTCCGATCCGCGTTTCCAAAAACTCTGCGAGGAAAAGCAGCCGTGAAACGATACTGGGAAACGATTGCTGACAAGCTCAGTAAGGCCGGTTGGACTTGGGGTTGTGCCGCAACGATTGATTCCAACGGTAGAACCATCTTCGTTGCTGACACACACCGCGACGACGGGAAGAGGTTTGTCGTTCGGTCAGATGAGATGCTGTCAGCATTTCTTGAACTTGAGAGGATCACGCACGAACTAGCACTTTCAGCGCTCCTTGGTGATGACAATTGAGATCGTTCACCGCCTCGCAACTGCTCCCATGAGGCGGTTCCATTCGTCAAAGCTGCCGCGAAAGCCAAGTTCGCAGGCAGCTGGTTTCCGTCCGACATGCAAGAAAATTCTGTAGCGCGACAGTGGCACTGAAATGGCACTCAAATTTCCTTCCATTTGTTAGGCACTCGACCAATTTGCTGCTGGCCCTCGCTAGGTCGAAATCCTAGACATGCATAAGAAAAGTTTGGATTGAGGCCAAATGTGACGCTTCCCCGCAACCCCGGGCTGCGATTGTTGTTCTAAACGACGCAGGTTAGGCAGCGATTGCGGGTCCACCACGGTGCGGAGAGGCGGAGATGGGAGCTTTGAGGTTCCGTGCTGATCATAAACACCGGGCCGGGATAGTCCCCGTTTGATTCCTGGCACCCGCAGTCAGCTGCCAGACCTAGCGAATCTCTGCCGCGAACAGGATCAAGTGCATCCTGAAGGCGTGCCGCGCGCATACTGTTCAATAGAACATATCGGCGGTTTAGCTTCAAGCGACTACGAAATACGAAACAAAACTAATCTTTTAGAGTTTAGGGCTGGAAAATGACACTTGCCGAATACGAACAACTGCCGCCCGAAGAAAAGGAACACTTTTTCCAGTGTCCAAAATGCGGTCAGTTCGTGGACAAACGCGAACTTCGTGACGTGATCTTCCACGTTACAGACCACAAGCCAAAGCCTGAGATTCCGAGAATCAAGGGAAAGGCGATTCCTAAACGGCCTTCCGAGCCGCTAGGATCGGGCTAGAATCCCGTTTTTGATTGCCGGATGGCAAATGATCCGGCCCCATTGGATTCCGCTTCAAAAATGCCGAACGATTCGGCATGATTCTCGCCATGCAGCCTTTTGCGCGCTTCTTCCTGGGAGGGCCAGGAAATAGATTGCAAGTTGCAGTCTAATTCTAGTTAGACCTCGACACGTCTCACACCTTTATGCCATCGTCCGCACATGAAAAACCTCCTTCTCGGGATTGTGAGCGGCTTATGCATCATCGCATTCGTGAAAGCATCTAATCCACTTGACTCCAGCCAGGTTGTTTGGCTTCCAACGACGTATGGGACTGTCAATGGCCACGGTTACGAGCTTGGCCTCGCACCAGACGGCAAAGTCGTATGGCAAAAATTCGGTCGATAACCTCAGTAAGTTTCGCATAGTCGCAGTCGTGGTGTGACGAGGCATGGCACGCGTTCCCCGTTGACCACTAGCGCGCCACATTCGCAGAATCGTTCCGGTTGCATTGCGCCGTTGCCGTTTGCTTTCAGGCGCTCCCATCGGCAACGTTCAGTGAATATCCCATTAGCATTCACGATGCAGGGGTCCAATAAGTTCAGCGTGTTTGCCACGACACCCTGCCGTGGCTTATCTCTGTCTCGTCGGTGAAATAAACATTCCCGGCGACAAAAACATCCTGATAATTCGCGCAGCGCGTTGCCAGGATCAGCACGCTGAGAATTGTGATTTCAATGATGCTCAGGGTTCCGCGAATCACGCTTCATCCCAAATCCTCGATTCAAAATGCGCAATCTGAAATTTAGCTAATCTTCGGCGCTTTGCGGGTTGGTCGAAGGGATGTGTTATGCTTCAATGCATGACTGATCCGGGCCTGTAGCTCAGCGGTTAGAGCAGGGGACTCATAATCCCTTGGTCCCAGGTTCGAATCCTGGCGGGCCCAGCTCCGAAAGCTTTCGGGGCCGCCACGCCCGGGGCTTATTTTTTCAACCTCGAATTCAGGACGCGAGCCGGGTAGGCGCATTCGAGCCGTCAGAAACGAATAATTTAGTACTATGAAAGCGTTGTTTTCGATCATTCTCGCCTTCGCCATTTCCATTGGCACGGTTGAGGCCGGACCTGTGAGAACAGCGAAAAACGTGGCGAAGAGCAGTGCAAATACAGCCAAGAATGTAGCGCACAGTGTGGTCAAGGGCACAAGAAGAGCCGTGCACACTGTGGTCTATACGTTCACGCCATAGACCAAGGCAGTTCTTACGAGTATTTGAAACTCGCCGGTGTGCTGGTGCACCAACGATTGCCATCGATCAGCTTTCTCGAACAGACGGATTACAAGCGGATGTCAACGGCTGTAAAACAGCGGCTATGCCTTGAGCGCTTCGCTCTGGCGCAATCGGGAGTCAGGTAATATTATAGCGAAAAACTTCTAATTAAGCGGTGGCGGAATGTTCGCGCTCTCTTGAATCAGCGAATCGAGCCTATGGAGATCAATCGGCTTGACGAGATGATATTGGAATCCCGCTTCGCGACTCTTGCGAATATCATCCTCCATACCAAAACCTGTGAGAGCGATGCCGATAACCGGCCGCGTAGATTGCAGTTTTTGCACTAGATCAATGCCGCTGCCATCGGGCAACGCCAAATCACTGATGAGCACATCAAATTGTTCCTTCGAGCTTAGATCGAGGGCAGACTGAAAATTCAGGGCTGATTGCACTTGATAGCCGCGCCGCCGAAGCAGGTTCGTAAGTGACCGGTTTGTATCTTCGTGATCTTCGACAAGCAAAATCCGCATACCCTGGCGTTCCGGTTTCCTGGGGGAAACAGCGGGAGCAATTTGAGCCGCCGCTGTTTCGCACGTTGGAAAAACGAGTGTGAACGTGGAGCCTTTGTTTCGACCCGCGCTTTGTGCGGTGATTGTTCCCTTGTGCGCTTCCACAAGCGCTTTACTGATGGCCAAACCAAGACCCAGTCCGCCCAGCTGTGTACGGCCGCCCTGTTCAAAGGCATCGAAAATTTTCGGCAGTGATTCCGGCTCAATTCCCAAGCCGCTGTCTGCGATCTCGACATGCAGCTGCCCCTGAGAATCGTTTCTCGTCGAAATGAAAATCTGCCCTTCGCTCGGTGTAAATTTCACCGCATTATTTATGAGGTTCCAAAAGATTTGCTGCAATCGCGCCGGGTCCGCTCGCAAATGGACTTTGCGTGCGCTGAGATTGACCGAACGCACCAGATGCTTGCGGTCGATTTCAGGCTGACAAATCTCGAGAACATTCTGCAGAAGGCTATGAGCGTCGACGACTTCAAAATTGAGCTGCACCTTGCCCCGGTCAATGCGCGTTAAATCGAGCAAATCATCAATCAGCCTCGCCTCCAATTCCACGTTGCGCCGGATCATTTGCAACGATTCGTGAATGCCCGGAGGCAATGCCGGCTCGCTCTCCAACGCGAGAGTGGACGCGAGCACCGGTGTAAGAGGCGTTCGCAGCTCGTGGCTGAGCATGGCAAGAAATTGATCCTTCGCCATATTGGAGCGCGCTTTTTCCGCCAACTCCAAGTTCGTTTTCTGTAACTCTTCCTGACGATTTTGAAGCTCCGTAGCGAGCGACTGCGATTGCTTGAGCAGATTCTCTGTCCGTGTATTTGCTTCGATCGTGTTAAGCACGATTCCGATGCTTTCCGTTAATTGGTCGAGAAATGCCTGGTGCGTCGAGTTGAAGCGCTCCAACGATGAGAGCTCCATGACTCCTTTTACTTCTCCCTCGAATAAAATCGGCAGGACCGCGATGTTCATCGGGCGGGCCGCCCCCAAAGCGGAACTTACCTTTATGTAATCGCTGGGCGCATCGGTGATGAGAATGCGTTGTTTTTCCAGCGCGGCTTGTCCTACCAGGCTATCGCCCAGCTTGAAAGAGGTCTTCATCCCGCTCTGTTCGTGGCAAGCATAGCTCGCCAACAGCTTGAGTTCCGGTTCTCGCCCCGACTTGTCCATGGTGTAGAAAACCCCTTGTTGAGCCGGAACCACCGGAGCGAGCTCCGACAAGGTCAGCTTGGCGACCGTCAACAAGTCTCGCTGGCCTTGCAGCATTCGGGTGAACTTGGCGAGGTTGGTTTTGAGCCAGTCTTGTTCCTTGTTCCGCAATGTTGTGTCTTTCAAATTGCGAATCATTTCGTTGATGTTGTCTTTGACGGCCGCGACCTCGCCTTGCGCCCCCACCTGAATCGAACGTGTCAGGTCGCCTTTCGTGACGGCGGTGGCAACGTCAGCGATGGCACGAAGTTGCGTTGTTAGATTTGCTGCCAACCGGTTCACATTATCAGTCAAATCGCGCCACGTTCCCGCCGCGCCTGGTACATTGGCCTGTCCGCCCAGTTTTCCCTCGACACCGACCTCACGCGCGACAGTGGTCACCTGATCGGCAAATGTCGCAAGTGTATCGATCATGTTGTTGATTGTGTCGGCGAGTTCGCTGATTTCCCCCTTTGCCTCAACGAGGAGTTTTTGGTTTAGGTCTCCCTTTGCTACTGCGGTCACAATTTTCGCGATACCGCGCACTTGATTCGTCAAATTGCGGGCCATGAAATTCACACTGTCGGTTAGGTCTTTCCACGTGCCGGCAACTCCCTTAACGGTCGCTTGGCCTCCCAGTTCGCCCTCCGTGCCTACCTCCCGCGCGACGCGCGTGACCTCTGACGCGAATGAGTTGAGCTGATCCACCATCGTGTTCACAGTGTTTTTCAGCTCGAGAATTTCACCCTTTACATCGACTGTGACTTTCTTCGAAAGGTCGCCGCGCGCGACGGCCGTCGTCACCTCGGCAATGTTGCGAACCTGAGCGGTCAGATTACCGGCCATCGTATTCACGTTATTGGTCAGGTCTTTCCACGTCCCGGCCACGCCCCGCACATCCGCTTGTCCACCCAGCTTCCCTTCGCTGCCGACCTCGCGGGCAACGCGAGTGACTTCGGATGCAAATGAACGCAGCTGATCCACCATCGTGTTGATGGTGTATTTGAGTTCCAGAATTTCACCGCGGACGTCGACTGTGATTTTTTTGGACAAGTCCCCGCTGGCGACGGCCGTTGTCACTTCGGCAATGTTGCGCACCTGCGCCGTCAGGTTACCGGCCATCGAATTCACGCTTTCAGTTAAATCCTTCCAGGTTCCTGCGACCCCTCTCACGTCTGCCTGGCCGCCGAGTTTACCGTCTGTGCCGACCTCTCGTGCAACCCGCGTCACTTCCGAAGCAAACGAGCTTAGCTGATCGACCATCGTATTAATGGTGTTTTTCAATTCGAGGATTTCACCTTTCACGTCGACGGTGATTTTCTTCGATAGGTCTCCCTTAGCGACTGCCGTCGTAACTGCGGCAATGTTGCGCACCTGGCCAGTCAGATTACGCGCCATGAAATTGACCGAATCTGTCAGATCCTTCCATGTTCCTGACACGCCTTCAACGCGAGCCTGGCCACCGAGAATCCCCTCAGAACCCACCTCCCGAGCCACGCGTGTTACTTCCGAGGCAAACGAACGCAGTTGATCCACCATCACGTTAATGGTGTCCTTGAGCTCCAGGAACTCGCCCTTCACATCCACCGTGATTTTTTTGGTCAAATCGCCGGTCGCCACCGCAGTTGTTACGGTGGCGATATTTCGGACCTGATCGGTGAGATTACCGGCCATGAGATTGACGTTCTCCGTCAAATCCTTCCAGGTGCCTGCAACGCCTCTAACGTTCGCCTGGCCGCCCAGCTTGCCCTCTATACCCACCTCGCGTGCAACACGTGTAACTTCGGATGCGAAAGCCCTGAGCTGACGCACCATCGTATTCACGATTTTTGCTGTACGCAGAAACTCGCCTTCGAGCGCCCGGCCTTGGATTTCTGCTGCCATTGTTTCGGATAAATCTCCCTTGGCGACAGCGCCGATTACGCGCGCCATTTCGCTCATAGGATGGACCAAATCCTCGATTAGATCATTGACCGACCGCATCGCTTCGGACCAGGAACCGGCCTCTCTGAGGGAGGCTCTTTGTCTGATCCTGCCTTCTTTGCCGACCACACGCCGTACGCGCTCCAGTTCCTGTGTCAGATGCTGATTAATCAAGATTGTGTCATTGAAGATGTCCGCAATCTTGCCGGCGATCCCTGTCCAGTCGTCCGGCAGTCGCGCGGAAAAATCTCCGCGTTTGAACGCCGTCAGGGCAGCGAGCAACTTTCTGCCATCGAGTTGGTCCCTGTTGTTGAGTCGCGAACCGTTTGCCGGTCGCATTCGAGGCGTAGAGATGTTCTTCTTCACAGGGAGTGAACAGGCTCGGAACTTCCGTCTTTGGAAATTCCATGTGTATGAGGACTCATGTTTGAGCGCCGTAGAGAAATCGGATGGCTGGTCGGGCAAAGCCGTATGACTTGCGAAATATCGGTAAAGTGATGCTTGTGAGGCTGCAGGCTTCGCTAGCGAAACATTCGTCACGGGCTAATGGGGAAAACCGCGCAGTTGGCCAATAGCTGACAGGCAGAGACCAAAAAGCGAAGTTCCCGATCGCAAAGATGCGACCGCCAGCACGCCGGACGCTTGCGCTCCTCAATCCGACTATGATACCGGCAACGTGGAGAGGCTGCGCAGGCGAAAGCCAAAAAAGATTGCAAGAATGCCCAGCACAACAGCGTACCATGCGATGAGCCAAATCACCGCGGCGGCGCCAGCGATAGGATTCCACAGAAGCAGTATCGCAAAGACGATGGATGCCAGACCCATAAGGATCAAAAACCATTCGCCTTTGATCTCCCGGCGCAGCTTGATTGCGAACGCAATCTCTGTTGCGCCAATCATGAGCGCCCAGGCCGCGATATAAATGATCAGTGCCAGCGCGGTTATCTGGGGCGCATGAAACGTGAGAAGTCCGACGATTATCCCCACAATTCCAATGACAATATGCCATCCCCAGTCCGGATCAGAAGCACGATGCCCGATCGCACCGACAACGCGGAATAGGCCGTCGATTAGCACCCAGGCTCCAAAAAACAGGACCAACGTTGCGATAGTTAAACCAGGATATACGAACGCGATAACTCCAAAAATAATCGCAGCGATACCCCTTATCACTGGAACCCACCAATGGCGTTTTAAGGATTCGATCATCATCGCACCCTTTTTAAGGAACGGTCTGCGTGAAGGCAAGCACCATTTGAGAAATGTCCATTCCCTCAAGAAAGGACAGCTTCCCAACCGCCATTTGCCCTTTCGGCACTCGTCTTCGGAGAAGCCAATCCACCTTATGGTTGGATTGGTTGCATCGAATCAAAGCCCGCACTTCGCGCCGGCTTCCGCAATGCTGGAGCGCGTTCGAAGGAGAGACGCCAAATACGTATCGACGAATGGGACGTTGTCGACCCGCGCGAGATTATTGGGCGTCTGAAGACGCGAAAAAATGGCGTAACCGATCTTGCTTCGCGGAACGCTTTTTTCGCCGTAGCCGGACGGAACGTTGCTCGACCAATAACGGACATACTGGCCGTCCGGACGGTTCTCCATGCCGAGGAAGATCGTCGAATGTCCGTGTTCGTTTCTCCCGACTTGCCGCGACCAGAAAATTTTCATGAAATCGCCCGGTTTCGCCTGATTGAAGTTATCGAAGTTTTGGCCAAGCTGCAGCTCGTGAAACAGACGGGCCGTTCCAGGTCCATTTGCATTCCACCGGCCCCAGATGCCTTCGCCATCGCGTTGATCTCGAATGATCAACCGCTCCAACGTGGAATAATCGAGGCGCAGCTCACCGCGCGCGCGCAAAGCCTCGATCGTTCTGATGAAAACCAGGTAGGTTGCGCCGGAGCAGAAACTCGGCGACGCCTGTGAAGGTAGAATGAAAAATTTCCCGGACTCAAAATGTGTCGAGGATTGAAGACGAATTTTAGCGAAGTGCGAAACAGAATAGCGGCCGCCTTGGGGCATCTGCCTGATTTGCTCAAGGATCAAACTGTTGTAATCGCCTGCAAATGACGCGGGCGTGGTGAATCCAAGAATTGCAAGAAAAACCCAAGCTGCCAGTCCCTTCACGGCGGAATAAGTAATCATCAAAAGCCGATCTGGCAACGGCGCAGGCCTCTCTTAATTGGTCCCAGTGCGTTTTGTCATTCCGAGCAAAGTCGAGGAATCTCTAATTTTAATCCCATTACAGTAAGAGATATGTCGACTTCGCTCGACATGACCACGACAGAGCAGGCCCGACGCTAGCGGTGTTGGCTTTGCCAGCCGACGTATGCTAAACGAAAACATGCTGCGTTTCACAAAAATGGATGGCGCGGGAAACGACTTCATCCTGATCGATAACAGGGCGGGGGACATCAAACTAAATCGCAGTCAAATCGCGCGCCTTTGTGATCGCCACCGCGGTATCGGAGCGGATGGAATTTTGTTGTTGGAATGTCCATCGGACCACGCCGATTTCCGAATGCGCTACTTTAATGCGGATGGAGGAGAAGCGGAAATGTGCGGGAATGGCGCGCGCTGCTTTGCGCGTTTTGCAAACAAGGTGGCAGGCGTCGAGGGCAAAATCTCCTTTGAGACCCCAGCCGGTGTCATTTCGGCGAAGTTAGGTGGAGACCTCGTCACTCTGCAAATGACCGAGCCGACCGATTTGCGACTGAGTGTTCCTCTTCAAATTGGCGCTGAGAAAAAGATCGTTCATTTCATAAATAGCGGCGTGCCGCATGTCGTTGTTCCGGTCGCACAAGTCGACGATGTCGATGTGTCGCTAGAAGGTTCGGCCCTTCGCCATCACGAAGCGTTTTCGCCAAAGGGCGCAAACGTGAACTTCATTGAGAAACGCGGAGCCGATAAGATCGCTGTCCGCACTTACGAACGAGGGGTGGAGGATGAAACCCTCGCGTGCGGCACAGGCGTGGTCGCGAGCGCGCTCATCTTTGCCGCCACTGGAAACGTGAAGGGTCCGATTGGCGTAATTTCGCGCGGAGGAGACGAATTGCAGGTCGGGTTTGAAAAGATTGATAAGCAGTTCCGCAATGTCACGCTCACTGGCCCGGCCGAGTTCGTGTTTGAAGGAACAATCGAGGTTTGTCCCTAATAGCCTTCGTGCCTTGTCGTTCCGAGCGAAGTCGAGGAATCTCTAATTTTGATCCCATTACAATCAGAGATGTCTCGATGGAGCCTTGTCCTGAGCGAAGTCGAAGGGCTCGACATGACAATTGCCTAAGCTCCTTTTAGAATTGGCGAATATGTTCCGCGGCACCTTCACGGCCTTAGTCACACCATTTCGCAACGGCGCGATTGACGTTGCCGCTTTCGAGAAACTGATCGAAAACCAAATTGCCGCCGGAATCAGCGGAGTTGTTGCTGTCGGCACCACCGGCGAATCACCGACACTGTCACACGAGGAACGCCAGGAGCTCATCGGTCTTGCGATCGCAACTGCGAAAAAACGGTGCCTGGTTCTCGCCGGCACGGGTTCCAACGCCACTCAGCACGCGGTAGCCGATACGAAGATGGCTGAGAAACTCGGCGTTGACGGCGCGCTTCTCGTCGCGCCGTATTATAACAAACCGAGCCAGGAAGGTTTGTTCCGTCATTTCAAAACGATTGCCGATGCCACATCGTTACCCATAATGCTCTACAACATTCCTGGCCGATGCGGAGTGGACATTGCGCCCGATACGGTCACGCGCCTGGCTAAGGAATGCAGGAACGTTGTTTCGATCAAGGAAGCGAGTGGGAGCGTCGAGCGTATCAGCGAGTTGCGCGCGTGTTTGCCTGAGTCCTTCACGATTCTAAGCGGCGACGATTCATTAACGCTGCCGTTCATGTCCGTCGGTGCAGTTGGGGTCGTCAGCGTCGCTTCCAATGTGTTTCCGGTTGAAGTTTGTGCGCTTGTCCGAGCTTATGAATGCGGCGATGCGAAGTTAGCCTTCAACCTGCATCGTAAGATGTTTCCACTTTTCAAGGACCTGTTCATTGAACCAAATCCTGTGCCGGTAAAAACAGCGCTTGGTTGGCGCGGGGAAATGTCCGGCGACGTGCGTCTGCCGTTATGCGAGATGAGCGAAGCAAATCAAACGCGCTTGCGCAGGACGCTCGAGGAATTTGAGCGGCAAAAATGAGTTTCGAGCGTGAGCCACTCACCTCATTCCTCTCTCCTTGGTGAGGGTTCTGCTAACATGAAATTGTCTCGCGTTCGCGTGTTGCTCATTGGCGCGGCCGGGCGCATGGGCAAGACCATCGTTGATCTTGCGAAGGACGATCCAAAGATCGACATCGCCGCGCGATGCGATCTTGGCGATTCGATAGAATCGGCTATGCAAAATTGCGATGTGGTTATCGATTTTAGCCAAGCCGACGCGATCGCTGAAATCCGTCGCGTTGCCTTGGAGCATAGTAAACCGTTGGTCATTGGGACGACTGGTCAGTCTAAAGAGCAATGCAGAATCATTGAAGAGACCGCGCAGTTGTTGCCGATCGTGTTTGCGTCTAACTTCAGCATCGGAGTCAATGTACTCTTCTGGCTGACACGCAAAGCTGCTGAACAGCTTGGCGGCGATTTTGACGCCGAGATTGTCGAAACGCATCACAAAATGAAAAAAGATGCGCCCAGCGGGACGGCCAAAACGCTGGCCGAGGTCTTGAAAGCGGCTAAAACAACGCAGGCTGGCATTCCGATTCAATCGATCCGTGAAGGCGACGTCGTTGGCGAGCATACAGTTATTTTCAACGGACCCGCCGAGCGCCTTGAGCTGACCCATCGCGCAGCGAGCCGCGAAATCTTTGCGCGAGGCGCCTTGCGGGCTGCAAAATGGATTATCGGAAAGCCGCCGGGCCTCTATAGCATGCAGGATGTGCTGGGACTTTAAACCTGTAGCCGGGGGCGGCGACCCCGGCCGCCGGGATCAGCGGTCCCGGCTACAGCGATGAGAACTGCTGTCGCCCTTGGATCCAATGTCGGGGATCGGCTCGAGAATTTGCGGGCAGCTCGACGACAAATCATCGACCTTGATGATGTACAACCGCCCATTCTCTCTTCGGGGATTTACGAGACCGAACCGGTCGATTGCGAACGGGGCGCATCAAAATTTTTAAACGCAGTCGTCGAATTTGACTATGACGGCGATTCTGGGCAGTTGCTTGAACAAGTGGTTCGAGTTGAGGAGTCGTTAGGCCGGAGGCGGGACCATCAAAAAAACGTCTCGCGCACAATTGACATCGACCTGCTCTACTGCGGCGATCGCCAGATCGACAACGAACGACTGCAAATACCGCACCCGCGGATGCACTTGAGAAAATTTGTCCTCCAGCCGCTGGCCGACATCCGGCCCGATCTAATTTTGCCTAACCAGAGAAAAACTATCCGACAATTGCTCGCGGCATCTGATGAATCTGGAGACGTGGTTCGTTTGATGAAAATGTGGTAAGACAGGCCTTCCAGAGGATCCAAAAGCGCCAGAGTGTCTGCGTCCTCCAAAACGTGGCCGTCATTGCTTGCGTACGACTTCTCGCTTGCGTCTTGCAGTGCGGCGGCGCGCCGCCGCTTTTGGGATGGCTTGCGTTCCTACGCCAGCGCGTGATCTTGGAGGAAATCCGATGAAAGATTTTCGCCAAATGAA
>WNGB01019997.1_pt1 | contig 15031 bp, 16 predicted proteins | sample 5400681 | NCBI WGS metagenome assembly WNGB01 (sample SAMN13153367, study PRJNA577476) | soil metagenome | isolation source: 115 cm soil or saprolite under grassland replicate 2 | place: USA:California | collected 2016-06-15
GTGATGGCGGGACCCGAACGCCGGAGCCGCCTGATCTCCGACGGCGAGAAGCGCGTGATCGCGTACCACGAGGGCGGACACGCGCTGGTCGCGCACGCGTTGCCGAAGACGGACCCCGTGCACAAGGTGTCGATCATTCCCCGCGGGCGCGCGCTCGGGTACACGCTCACGCTGCCGATGGAGGACAAGTTCCTCGTCGCGCGTAGTGAGCTGACCGACGAGCTCACGATGCTGCTCGGCGGCCGGTCCGCCGAGGAGATGATCTTCGCCGACCCGACGACCGGTGCCGCGAACGACATCGAACGGGCGACGACCGTCGCCCGGCAAATGGTCACCGAGTACGGCATGAGCGAGTCGCTGGGCCCGATGCGGTTCGGCCAGACCCAGGGCGAGGTGTTCCTCGGTCGGGACCTGGGCCATTCGCCCGACTACTCGGACGAGGTTGCCGCGAGCATCGACGCCGAGGTCCGACGGCTGATCGAGTCGGCGCACGACGCGGCGCGCCATATCCTGGAGACCAACCGGGCTGTGCTCGACCAGCTCGCGTCCGACCTGATCGAGCACGAGACGCTCGAGACCGACCAGGTACAGCGGATCTTCACCGCCGTGCGCCCCTGGGACGGCACGCGTGCCGACGGCGCCGGACGCGCCTCGTCGGCGGCCGCGACCGACCACAATCCGCCGTCCCCTCCGCGAGAGGCCCAGAAATGAGCGACAGCATCCACGCCCTGCCGTCCGAGGGTGAGCGCCCCGGCATCGACAAGCCGCGCATCGAGCGCGCCGTGCGGGAGATCCTCGAGGCCATCGGCGAAGACGCCGACCGTGACGGCCTGCGTTACACGCCGCGGCGGATCGCCGACATGTACGAGGAGATCTTCGGCGGGCTGCTGGAAGATCCCCGCCGCCACGTCGTCACGACGTTCGAAGCCGACCACGACGAGATGGTGATGGTGCGCGACATTCCCCTGTACAGCAACTGTGAACATCACCTGGTCCCGTTCGCCGGGCGCGCGCACGTCGCGTACATCCCTGCGGACGACGGTCGGATCACCGGGTTGTCGAAGCTCGCGCGGCTCGTCGAGGGATACGCGCGGCGTCCGCAGGTGCAGGAGCGACTCACGACGCAGATCGCCGACGCGCTCGTCGAAGTGCTCACGCCTCACGTGTTCGTCGTGATCGAAGCCGAGCACCTGTGCATGTCGATGCGCGGCGTGAAGAAGGCGGGTTCGCTGACCGTCACCTCGGCCGTCCGGGGAATGTTCAAGGACAATCCCGCGACCCGAGCCGAGGCCATGAGCTTCATCGGGAGCCATTCCCTCCACAGCTGAGGGCTCGAAACGCCCGAAACGGCCCAGAGCCGACGCGGGCGGCGGCCGGTACGCTGCGCACACGATGTTCATGTGGGAACAGGTTTGCGGCACGCGACCGGCGGTCATGGGGATCGTCAACGTCACGCCCGACTCGTTCTCGGACGGCGGCCGCTTTCTCGAACCGAACGATGCCGTCGCGCACGGCGTCGAGCTCGTGGCGCAGGGCGCGGATGCGCTCGACATTGGCGGCGAGTCGACCCGACCCGGGGCGGCGCCGGTGGCGGCGGACGAGGAGCTGCGGCGGGTCCTGCCGGTCGTCGAGCGGTTGGCTGACGCCACCAACGTGCCGGTGAGCATCGACACCACGAAGTCGGCAGTCGCCCGAGCCGCTCTGGAGGCCGGAGCGACGGTCGTCAACGACGTTTCCGCCGGCCGCTTCGACCCCGACATCCTCCGTGTCGCCGCCGACGCGCGTGCCGGGTTCGTCGTCATGCACATGCTGGGCGAACCGCGCACGATGCAGCGCGACCCGCACTACGACGACGTCGTCGTCGACGTCGGCGACTTCCTCGCCGAGCGCGTCGACGCCGCGCGCGCAGCCGGCATCGCCGACGGTGCCATTGCCGCCGACCCGGGCATCGGGTTCGGCAAGACAGTCGAGCACAACCTCTTCCTGCTGGCCCGGTTGCGCACGTTGTCGCAGCGGGTGCCGGCGCCGCTGATCGTCGGCACGTCCCGCAAGACGTTCATCGGCAGGCTGCTCGGGCGCGCGACCGGCGCCTCCGGCGACCTGCCGGTCGACCAGCGCGAGGAGGGGTCGCTCGCGACGGCGGTCTGGTCCGTGGAGCAGGGAGCGTCGATCGTGCGCATGCACGACGTGCTGGGCACGGCTCGCGCCGTCCGGCTTCTCGACGTGCTGCGATCGGCCGAAGCGAGCGCGGCATGAGAGGACGATGGGCGCAAGGCCTCGAGCCGCGCTACTTCACGTGGGTCATCACCGGCCGGCTGGCGGCGTCGGAGCGGCCGGGTGGGTTCGCCCGCAATCACCGCAAGGTTCGCCGCCAGGAGGAGCTCTTGTGGTTGGCCGGGCACGGGTTCACGCACGTGCTCTCGCTGCTGGACTCGCCACACAACCTGCACGCGTACGAGGAAGCCGGCATCGCTTACGAGCACGTGCCGCTCGGCCGGCACGACGAGCTCGGTGAGCGGTTGCGCGACGTCTACACGACGCTGGCGGATTGGCTCGACGACCCGTCCGAGCGGGTCCTGATGCACCACGAGGAGTTCGGCGAGCGACTGCTCGGCGTGGTTGCGGGCTTTCTCCTCTATTCCGGGCTCGTCCACGAGGGACCGCACGCGATCGTGGTGCTCGAGAAGCTGACCGGGCGCCAGCTGGGCTCGGTGGGCCGCGAGATCGTCGCGGTCACGGTGAACGAAGGGATCTTCCGGTCCCCACGTCCGGTGCCCGCGCCGCCCGCCCCGGCGAAGGCGACGGCGGCGAAGAAGGAGCGCGGCCGGAAGGCAAAGGCCTGATCGTCCGGCGTTGGCGGACGCGACGGGTGGGTAAGTAGGCGGCCATGGGCAAGATCGTCATCGCAGGTCTTCGTGAGCTTGGCGTGCACGGTGTGCTCCCGGAGGAGCAGGCGCGCCCGCAGCCGTTCGAGATCGACGTGGAGCTCGAGGTCGATCTCACCGCGGCCGGCGAGAGCGACGAGCTCGACGACACGGTCGACTACTCGGCCGTCTCGGAGGCGGCGAGTCGCGTCGTGAAGTCGGAGCGCTACCACCTTCTCGAGCGTCTGGCGACGCGCATCGCCGAGGTGTGCGGCGCCGACCCGCGCGTGAAGGCGACCAAGGTGACGGTGCGGAAGCTGCACCCGCCCGTACGCGCCATGGTCGATCACGTCGCCGTGCGCATCGAGCGGTAACGATGCAAGCCGGTGATCGGTTCGTCGTCCGGATCGAGCGACCGGAGACCGGGGACGAAGTCGGTCGACGGCCGGCGGAGGGGACCGAGGTCGTCGTGCGAATCCGTGACCGCAGCGCGGGCACCGTGGTGCGGGCCATCCCCGTCGGCGTGGACATCGCGGCGGCTGAAGACCTGCGCACGCGGATCAACGAGGACCTGGCGCGTCTTGAAGCGGACGCCTTCGCGCAGGCCTACGGCATCGGAGTATCTCCTCGCGCCGCGGTCCGGCGCGCCTACCTCGGGATCGGGTCCAACCTCGGTGATCGTGCCGCCCGGCTCCAAGCTGCCGTCGACGGGCTCGCCGCTGCCGACGGGGTCACCGTCGCCGAGGTGTCGCCCGTATACGAGACCGATCCTGTCGGCGGGCCCGACCAGCCCCAGTACCTCAATGCCGTCGTCGCCGTCGACACCGATTGCACGCCGCGGGAGCTGCTCGAGCTCGCCCAGCGGCTCGAAGACGCGGCCGACCGGGTTCGCGGCGAGCGCTGGGGCCCCCGCACGCTCGACGTCGACGTCCTGCTCGTCGGGGACGACGAGGTCACCGAGCCCGACCTGGTCGTTCCCCACCCCCGCATGTACGAGCGGGCGTTCGTCATGGTGCCGCTGGCCGAGCTCGACCCGATGCTCGCCCCCTGGGTCCCGGGCGAGGCGGGGGTCCGCCGGAGCGAAGTAGAGTTGGCGTTGCCACAGACCCAGTAGTCCGGTACCCGGCGACGGGACTGGAACGAAAGGCTGACGTTGGACGCAACCAGTCCATCCCGAGCCTTCGCGCTCGTGGGACCCGGCCGAGCGGGCGCTTCGGTCGCGCTCGCGCTGAGGGCCCGAGGCTGGCGGCCGGTCGCCGTCGCAGGCCGGACGGTCGACGCCGCTTCCACCCGCGATGTTGCGGCAAAGCTCGGCGCGCCTGCGGTCCGTGTCGAGGACGCCGGTCGCGACGCCGACGTGGTGATCGTCGCGACACCCGACTCTGTCATCGCCGATACCGCTGCCGCCCTCGCGTCTTCGCTGCGCGCCGGCGCGCTGGTCGTGCACCTGTCGGGTGCGTCCACCCTGCACGAGCTCGACGGCGTGCTGCTCGCACAGCGCGACGTCGAAGTCGGATCGCTGCACCCGCTCCAGTCGCTCCCGGCACCCGACGTCGGTTCCCGCCGCCTCGCGGGTTCGTGGTGCGCGATCGACGGCTCGCCCCGCGTCGAGCGACTCGCCCTGTCGCTCGGCATGCGTCCGTTCCGCGTCGAGGCCGCCGATCGCGTCGCCTACCACGCGGCCGCCTGCGTCGCGTCGAACCATCTCGTGGCGCTGCTCGGTCAGGTCGAGCGACTTGCCGCGACCACCGGCGTGCCGTTCGAAGCGTTCGTGCCGCTGATCCGCGCCACGGTCGAGAACGTCGCCGAGCTCGGCCCCGCCAGCGCACTCACGGGGCCGGTCGCACGCGGCGATCTCGAGACGGTCGCCCGCCACGTCGAGGCGCTCCCGGAGGACGAGCGCGACACCTATCGCGCGCTCGTCCGGGAAGCGCAGCGGCTCGCCGGACGGGAACGCGAGTTCCTGAGCGAAGCGATGCTCGCGTGATCGTCGTCGAGCGGATCGCCGAGCTGCGCCGGCGGTGTGACGACGCCCGTCGGGCCGGCCAGACCGTCGGGCTGGTGCCGACGATGGGCTTCTTCCACGAGGGCCACCGCTCGCTGATGCGGGCGGCGCGGGCGAACCACGACGTGGTGGTCACGACGATCTTCGTGAACCCGCTCCAGTTCGGGCCGGGCGAGGACCTCGCCGGCTACCCGCGCGACCTCGCCGCCGACACCGCCGCCGCCGAAGCGGAAGGCGTCGACGTGTTGTTCGTTCCGAGCGTGCCCGAGATGTACCCGGAGCCGACGGTCACGACCGTTCACGTGTCCGTGCTCACCGAGAGTCTGTGCGGGGCGGCCCGCCCGACCCACTTCGACGGCGTCACCACGGTGGTCGCCAAGCTCTTCTCGATCGTGGGCCCGTCGACCGCGTACTTCGGGCGGAAGGACTTCCAGCAGCTCGTCGTCGTCCGCCGCATGGCCGCCGATCTCGACCTGCCGGTCGAGGTGGTCGGCTGCCCTCTGGTGCGCGAGCCCGACGGGGTCGCGATGTCGAGCCGCAACGCGTACCTGTCGCCCGAGGAGCGGGAGCGCGCGAGAGGGATCTCCTCCGCACTCCGGGCCGCCGCCGCTGCCGTCGAGCGCGGCGAGCGCGACCCGCATCGCGTGCGGGCCGTGGTCCAGGCAGAGAGCGCGCGCCACGGCGTGGAGCTCGAGTACGTCGAGGTGCGTGCCGCCGACGACCTGTCGCGACTCGACACGCTCGACGGCGAAGTCGTCGTCGCGGTGGCAGCGCCGGTGGGCAAGGCCCGCCTCATCGACAACGTCACGATGCAGATCGCCGACGGCGGGGTCTCCGTAGACCTTGGCGTCATCACACAGGAGAGCAGGAGCTGATGCTTCGCACGATGATGAAGTCCAAGATCCACCGCGCCACGGTGACGGGCTCGGATCTGAACTACGTCGGCTCGATCACGCTCGACCCGCGCCTCATGGAGCTGGCCGACGTGATGGAGCACGAGCAGGTGCAGGTGCTCGATCTCGACAACGGCGCCCGCTTCGAGACCTACGCGATGCGCGGCGGTCGTGGCGACGTGATCCTCAACGGCGCCGCGGCTCGGCTCGTGCACGAGGGGGACCGTGTCATCGTCATCAGCTACGCGCAGTACGACGAGGCCGAGCTGGAGTCGTATGCGCCCCGGATCGTGCACGTCGACTCGCGCAACCGCCCGACCGACGAGGAATTCCAGGCCCTCGACCGGGAGCTGCACGAACTGGCGCCGTAGCGACACCGCACGATCGGTAGGCTGAGCCGATGTTCGACCTGCTGGTGCTCGGCAGCGGGATCGCCGGCTTGTCGGCCGCCGTGCACGCGTCCCGAGCCGGCTGGTCGGTCCTCGTGCTCACCAAGGGTGAGCTCGCGCACTCCGCCACGCGTTACGCACAGGGTGGCGTTGCCGCCGCGCTCGACGAGCGCGCCGACGACTCCCAGGAGCTCCACCTCTCCGACACGATCGCCGCCGGCGCCGGCCTCTGCGACCCGGACGCGGTGCGCGTCCTCGTGACCGAAGGCCCCGACCGCGTCCGCGAGCTGATCGCGATGGGCGCGGTGTTCGACCGGACCGGCGACGGCGAAGCGGCCGGTCTTGCACTCGCGCGCGAGGGCGGTCACTCGGCGGCCCGGGTCATGCACGCAGGCGGCGACGCGACCGGCGCCGAGATCGAGCGGGCACTGGTCGCGGCGGTCGACGCCACGACGGCCGAGGTGCGCGAGGGCTGGCTCGCGCTCGATCTCGTCCTCGACGGGCAAAGGGCCGCGGGCGTGACCGCCCGGGCTCCCGACGGCGCGATCACCGAGTTCCGCGCCCGGCACACGATCCTCGGCACGGGCGGGGCCGGGCAGTGCTTTGCGGTGACGACGAACCCGGCGTTGTCCACCGGCGACGGCATCGCCATGGCATTGCGGGCCGGGGTCGCGGTCGCCGACGTCGAGTTCATGCAGTTCCACCCGACCGCGCTCGACCACCCGGCCATGCCCCGCCCGCTCCTGTCGGAGGCGCTGCGAGGCGAAGGCGCGGTGCTCCGCGACGGTGACGGATACGCGTACATGGCCGACGAGCACCCGCTCGGAGACCTGGCGCCGCGCGACGTCGTCGCCCGTGCCAGCGCCCGCAGGATCAACGCGCAGGGTGTCGAGCACATGTGGCTCGACGCGACGTCGATCCGCGGTTTCGCGGCGCGCTTCCCGACGATCTGGCGCGCGTGCCAGGCCGTTGGCCTGGATCCTCGTCGGGACTGGCTCCCGGTCGCGCCGGCCGCCCACTACCTGTGCGGCGGCGTATGCACGGATCTCGACGGCGCGACGACCCTCCCGGGGCTCTGGGCCTGCGGCGAGGCCGCTTGCTCGGGTGTGCACGGGGCCAACCGGCTGGCGTCGAACTCCCTGCTCGACGGGCTCGTGTTCGCGCGGCGGACGATCGACGCCATCGAGCGCGGGAAGGACGCGCCCGACGAGACCGGCGTGCTGCGCGGAACGCTGGCGGTCTCGACGCCGATGGATCCATCTCCCGACGGCGGTCGCGAGCCCGTCGCCCGCGGAGACCTCCAGCGAGTGATGACGCGCGATGCCGGCGTCCTGCGCGACGCCGCCAGCCTCGAGCGCGCCGCCGGCGAGCTCGCCGCCATGACGGACGCTGCTGACCACGAGGTGCGCAACCTGGTGACGATCAGCACGGCGTTGGTGCGAGCAGCGCAGGCGCGCACGGAGTCTCGGGGCACGCACACCCGCCTCGACTTCCCCCAGTCGTCGTCGGAGCTCCTCGGCCGCTTCGTGTTCGGTGGACGCGGCGACGGCGGCTTTGCCGACCGGCGCCGCAGGAGCCGGAGCTTGCGACGGCGACCAGTGGAGCACTTCGATCCGCGGTTCGTGCCCCTCCCCGAGCAGGAACGGGTGCCGCGATGACGGCGGCTTTGCCGACCGTCATCGCAAAGCCGGAGCTTGCGACGGCGCTCGAGGAGGAAACGTGAGTAGCGACGACCTGGCCGTCGGCCTGGTGGGGGCGGCCGTCGCCGTCGCCCTCGACGAGGACCTCGGCGTCCTCGGTGACATCACTTCGCTGGCGACGATCCCCGAGGCGGCGCTCGGCATCGGCAAGTTCGTGGCCCGGACCGAGGGCGTGTTGGCCGGGACGGCGGTCACCGCCGAGGTGTACCGGCAGCTCGATGCCGACGTCACGGTGACGTGGCGTGTGGAGGACGGCGACGTGCTCGGCGTCGGCGACGAGTTCGGCCGCGTGTCCGGACGGATGCGCTCGATCCTGGGCGGCGAGCGCACCGCGCTCAACTTCCTTTGCCACCTGTCGGGCGTCGCGACGCAGACCCGGCAGTTCGTGGAGGCGGCCGGCGGCCGGGTTCGCATCCTCGACACCCGCAAGACCCTCCCCGGCCTCCGTGCGCTCGAGAAGGCAGCCGTGCGGGCCGGCGGGGGGTACAACCATCGTGCGTCGCTGTCCGACGCCCTGCTGATCAAGGACAACCACCTCGTCGGGCTGGGTGTCGACAAGGCGGTGCAGGCGGCCAGCGACCGCTGGCCCGGCCGCACGGTCGAGGTCGAGTGCGAACGGCCCCAGCAGGTCGCGGAGGCGGTCGAGGCGGGCGCCGGCATCGTGATGCTCGACAACATGTCGCCCGCGCTCTCGGGCAGCATCACGCTCGAAACCGTCAAGGGGTACGCCGATGCCGGGCCCGACCTCATCTCGACCAGCGCCATCACCCAGTCGGCGCCCGCCGTCGACCTCGGGCTCGATGTCGAAGGAGACACCTGACCGATGCTCCTCACGATCGACGCCGGCAACACACAGACCGTGATCGGCCTGTTCAACGACAGTGAGCTGGCCGACCACTGGCGCATCGCGACGGTCGCCGACAGGACGGAGGACGAGCTGGCGCTGATGATCCAGCAGTTCCTCGGCTTCCACGGCTTCTCGTTCGACGCCCAGGTGACCGGGGTCGCGATCGCATCCGGCGTGCCGCGCATGACCGCGGCCCTGCGGCTCATGACCAGGCGGTACTTCGGGTTCGAACCCCTCGTCGTCGAACCCGGCGTCCGCACCGGCATGCCGATTCTCTACGACAACCCGAAGGAGGTCGGGGCCGACCGGATCGCGAACGCCGTCGCCGCCTACGACCTGTACGGCGGCCCGTCGATCGTCGTCGACTTCGGCACCGCCAACACGATCGAGGCGATCAGCGAGCAGGGCGAGTACCTCGGCGGCGCGATCTTCCCGGGCATCGAGATCTCGATGGACTCGCTGTTCGAGCGGGCCGCCGCCCTGCGCCGGGTCGAGCTCGTGCCGCCCAAGAACGTGATCGGCAAGTCGACGATGGAGTCCATCCAGTCGGGTGCCGTCTACGGCTTCACCGGGCAGGTCGACGCGCTGGTTGAGCGGTTCCAGGCTGAGCTGGGGGACTGCGCCGTCGTGGCCACCGGCGGTCTCGCGGACCTGATCATGCCGTTCTCCGCCACGATCCAGCACAATGAGCCGTGGCTCACCCTCCACGGGCTCCGGATCGTGTTCGAGAGGAACCGTTGAGCGAACCCCAGGACGAGCGGGCGCGACGGCTCGCCAAGGTCGAGGCCCTCCGTGCGCACGGGCCCGATCCCTACCCGGTTCGCTTCGACCGGGACCGCACGATCTCCGAGCTCCACGACGGTTACGACGGCATCGACGCCGGCGCCGAGACCGACGACACCGTCCGGGTCGCGGGACGCCTGCTTCTCATCCGCCGCCAGGGGAAGCTGACGTTCGCGACCGTGCGCGACGGCGCCGGCTCGGTGCAGCTGTTCGTGTCGCGGGCCGTCATCGGCGACGACGAGCACGCCGCCTTCGACGACCTCGACCTCGGCGACTGGGTCGGCGTCGAGGGCACGGTCATGAAGACGAAGAAGGGCGAGCTGTCGGTCAAGGTCCGCCGGTTCCAGCTCCTCGCCAAGGCGTTGCGGCCGCTCCCCGACAAGTGGCACGGCCTCGCCGACGTCGACACCCGCTTCCGCCAGCGATACGTCGACCTCATCGTGAACGAAGACGCGCGGCGTGTGTTCGACGTGCGCGTCACCGCCATCGACGCCATCCGTTCGTTCCTCAAGGATCGAGGGTTCGTGGAGGTGGAGACGCCGGTGCTCCACCAGGTCATCGGTGGCGCAACCGCCAAGCCCTTCTTCACGCACCACAATGCGCTCGACCTCGATCTCACGCTCCGGATCGCGCTCGAGCTGCCCCTCAAGCGTCTGCTCGTCGGCGGGTACGAGAAGGTCTTCGAGATCGGGCGGGTGTTCCGCAACGAGGGGTTGGGCACCCGCTACAACCCCGAGTTCACGATGCTCGAGGCCTACGAAGCATTCGCCGACTACACCGACATGATGGACCTGACCGAGCAGCTCGTCGCCCACGCGGCGCAGGTGTCGGTGGGAACCACACAGGTCGGCGCAGGCGACGCGGCAGTCGACCTGACGCCGCCGTGGCCGCGCCAGACGATGCTGTCGTTGATCCGGGAGCACGCCGGCGTCGACGTCCATCCCTCGATGCCGGCCGAGAAGCTGGAGCGAATCTGCGACGACCTCGACGTGCCCCACGAGCCGGGCTGGGGGCCGGGGATGCTCGTCATGGAGATCTACGAGAAGACCGTCGAGCCCAACCTCATCGGCCCGATGATCGTGTGCGACTACCCGCGCGAGGTCTCGCCGCTCGCCCGGACGCATCGGGACGACCCGTATCTCGTCGAGCGCTTCGAGGTCGTGGTGCTTCGTCGTGAGCTCGTGAACGCGTTCAGCGAGCTCACCGATCCCGTCGACCAGCGAGCGCGCCTGGAAGAGCAGGCCGCGCTGCGTGCCCGCGGTGAAGAGGAGGCGATGGACGTCGACGAGGACTACGTGCGCGCCCTCGAGTTCGGGCTGCCCCCGTGCGGTGGTCTCGGCATCGGCGTCGACCGGCTCGTGATGCTGCTCGCCGGCGTGACCACGATCCGCGAGGTCATCCTGTTCCCGCATCTGCGCCCCGAGGCGGGGGAGGGGAGCTGATGCGCGCGCTCGTGACCGGGATGGGCGGCGAGCTCGGTACCCGTGTCGCACAGCTGCTCGAGGAACGCGACGACGTGACCGACATCGTCGGCTTCGATCTCTTCCCGCCGCGGCGCCGGCTGCGCCGCAGCGAGTTCCGTCGCATCGATCCCCGCGACCAGGAACGGATCGCCGCGCTGGTCGCGGAGCTCGCGCCCGAGATCGTCATCCACTACGGGATTTACGAGCCCGACTCGCGCCTCGCCGGTCGGGAGGCGGCCGAAGCGAGCGAGGCGTGCACGGTGCACGCCCTGACCGCGGCGGCGAAGACCGGCCAGCTCGAGCGGGTCGCCGTGCGCAGCGGCCTCGAGGTCTACGGCCGCGGCCGCGGACGCCCGGTGGTGCCGGCCGAGGACGCGCCGCTTGCGCCGACGACGCCGTACGGGCGGACGTGCCTCGAGGTCGAGACGCTGGCCGCGGCACTCGTCCGCCGGCTCGGCATCCCGGTGGCGGCCGTCCGGCTCGCGCCCGTGGTCGGCTCCCACGTGCCGAGCCCGCTCGGGCGACTCCTGCGCCTTCCCCTGGTGCCGGTACCGGCACTGGCGGACCCCGCCTTCGTGCTCCTCCATCAGGAGGACGCGGCCCGGGCGATGGTCGAGGCGGTGCTCCGCGGCGTCGACGGGCCGGTCAACGTCGTGGGGCGCGGCGCCGCCAGCCCGTGGCAGGTGGTGCGGCTCGGCGGCCGCGTCCCGATCCCGGTCGTCGGCCCGGGCTGGGAGGCCGCTCGCCGCGTGGCCGTGCTCGCCGGCGCGCCCGTCCCGCCGCACGTGCTGGAGCTCATGCGCCACGGCCGCGCCGGCGACGGATCGCGCGCCCGGGACATCCTCGCGTACAACGGCGTGCACTCGACCCTCGAGATCTGTACCGAGCTCTACCAGTGGGGCACGGTCAGCCCGATTCGCCAAACCGAGGCGGTCGCATGAGCGCGACGCCGATCTCCGAGCTCGCCGCCGCCGTCGACGAGGACCGCGTCCGGCCGCTCGAGTCGCCGCTCGCGTTCGCCCGGCGCCGCATCGACGGTCGCTACCCGATCGATGCGTTCGGCGGCGACCCGCAGCTCATGGACCTCGCCGGCGACATCCTGACGCTCGGCGTCCGCGTCGAGGTCGAGCACGCGACCCGTCTGCCGCGCATCGGCGGCGCGCTCATCGTCGCCAACCGCGGGCTCGGCATCTTCGAGCCAGCCGCGCTCGCCGTCGCGGTCCGCAAGGCCGTCGGCCGCCGCCTGCGCGTCATCGGCGCGCCCGACGCGCCGATCGTCGGCGACCTGCTCCGCAAGATCGGCGCGGTGGGATATCGGCCGGACGACGTCGCTGCGTTGCTGCGCGCCGGTCACCTCGCGGCCGCGCCGCTCGCCTCGACGTGGCTGCGCAGCGGGGCCGGGGCGCCGCCCCGCGAGCTCCTCGCCGGCATCCTCGGCTTTCCCGTCGTCCCGACCGTCGTGCTTCCCGGCGGACCGGGACGGCTGCCGATCCGACCGTGGCGCGTCCTCGTCGGGCCCGTCGTCGAGACCGCGACCGACGCCGTGCCCGGCGACACGCTCGCCGGCGCCGAGCTGGCCGAGCGCACCCGCGCCGGCGTCAACAGCCTGCTGCGCCGCGCGGGGCGCACTTGACCGCTTGCTACCACCTCCGGACTAGCCCTCGCGGGCACAGATAGCCATGCACCGGGGTTGTGCGGGAGTACATTCGTTCTCGGGAACGGATGCGAACGCTCGCCGGGAGCGTGAGCGGAGGTGCACGTGAGGCACGTCACGGCGAGCGATGGAGTCGAGATCGCCTACGACGTGTGGGGCCGTCGCGACGGCCCACCCGTCCTGCTGATCCAGGGGCTCGGCACCGACTCGCGCGGCTGGGCGCTCCAGCGCATGGCGTTCGGTCGCCACTACCGGTGCTTCGCGCCCGACAACCGCGGCGTGGGTCACACAGGGCAACCACCGCGGCCGTACTCGCTCGAGCAGATGGCGAACGACGCGCTCGCAGTCCTCGACGCCGAAGGCGTTGCGTCCGCCCACGTCATCGGCGCGTCGATGGGGGGCGTGATCGCCCAGATCATCGGCGTGATGCACCCCGAGCGGACGCGCTCCCTCGTGCTCGCGTGCACGTCTTGCCGCCACCATCCCTGGCGCCGCGAGCTGCTCCGCGAGTGGGCCGACGCGGTGCAGGAACGCGGCGCCGCCGGGCTCGGAGACGACGGTCTGAGCTGGCTCGTCGGGCCGCGGCTACGCCGGCGGTTCGGGCTGTGGCTGAACATCCTCGCCCGGATCCTGCTGAACGCCGATCCCACCGGCTTCGCCGCCCAGGTGCAGGCGATCCTCGACGCGCCGGACGAGCTCCGCTTCGAGCTCCGCCACCTGCGCGTCCCCGTCCTGGTGATCACCGGGTCACAGGATGCGCTGACCCCGATCGGCGACGCCGAGGAGCTCGCCGAGATGATCCCGCTCGCCCAGCTCGTCGAGCTGCGCGGCGCTGCCCACGGGCTCATGGTCGAATCCCCGAACGCGTTCAACGACGCCGTGCTCGACTTCCTCGACCGGGTCAGCGACCTCGGCGCCCGCGCCGTCGCCGAACCGGCCGAGAGCGCCTAGAGAATCGTTTTGGCGTCAGCTACATACCTCATGCGCATGTAGTTGACGCCAAAAGCTACGAGTCGCGGTCGACCAGACCCCGGACGAGGCGGGTGAGCGCGGCGCACACGTCGGGCGAGAGGCCCTCGGCGCCGTCGAGCGCGTCGCCGGCCTTGGCCGCGTGGTCGCGGGCCTTCCCGAGCGCGGCGTCGATCGCGCCGTCACCGGCGGCCAGCCGGCGAACCTCGGCGAGCTGGTCGGCGTCGAGCGGGTGGCCGAGCCGGTCTCGCAGCGCCGGGCTCGACGCGATCGCGTGGATCACCGGCAGCGTGTACACGCCTTCGACGAGGTCCTGGCCCGCCGGCTTGCCGAGGGCGGCGTCCGTCGCCGTGATGTCGAGCACGTCGTCGACGATCTGAAAGCACATCCCGAGGTGGAAGCCGTAGCGCGTGAGCGCGTCGAGAGTGGGCTCGCCGACGCCGGACACCATGCCGCCGACGCGGCACGACGTGCCGAACAGGGACGCCGTCTTCCCCTCGATCGCGGAGCAGTAGCCCTCTTCGCTGCGCTCGACGTCGAACAGGTGTTGGAGCTCGAGCACCTGCCCCCGGCAGAGCTCGGCGATCGTGGTCGCGAGGATCTCGGCGACGTCGCCACCGAGGCGCGCCGCCAGCGCCGACGCCCGGGCCAGCAGGAAGTCGCCGGCGAGGATCGCGACGATGTTGCTCCAGCGCGCGTTCACGCTCGGCACGCCGCGACGGACCTCGGCCTCGTCGATCACGTCGTCGTGGTACAGCGAGCCCTGGTGGACGAGCTCGATCGCCACCGCGCCCGTGACGGCGTTGGCCGCCGCCGGTCCCGCCCCGCCCGTGGCGGCGTACGTCGCGCACAACGTGAGGGTGGGGCGGATCCGCTTCCCGCCCGCCCCGATGAGGTGCGTGGCGACTTCGGCGAGGAAACGGTCGGGCGTGGTGACCGCCTCGTGGAGCGACTCCTCGACCCGGGCCAAGTCCCCGGCCAGCGAAGGGAGCGCCAGCGTCTGGACCGGGTCCATATGACCCGACGTTACGGGCCTCCGGGAACAAACTCCAAGCTCGGGGTGTCTATCAATCTCTAGGAAAATGCAGGGAAGGTGGGCGGGGATCGGGTGATTCCGGACCGGGATTCCGGGACCTGCCCGATACACTGACGAAGAGCCGGCGTCCGGGTCGTCCCTCGCACCGAATGGGGTATGAGGCAGGTGCGGACGCCGAATCGGCTCCCGAGAGGCGGTTGACACGTGTTCGAACGTTTCACCGATCGAGCCCGACGAGTGGTGGTGCTGGCGCAGGAAGAGGCGCGCCTGCTCAACCACAACTACATCGGGACCGAGCACATCCTGCTCGGCCTGATTCACGAGGGTGAGGGCGTCGCGGCCAAGGCGCTCGAGTCTCTCGGGATCTCGCTGGAAGCTGTCCGGGCGCAGGTCGAGGAGATCATCGGGCACGGCGGCTCGGCGCCGTC
>WNGB01008089.1_pt1 | contig 15030 bp, 18 predicted proteins | sample 5400681 | NCBI WGS metagenome assembly WNGB01 (sample SAMN13153367, study PRJNA577476) | soil metagenome | isolation source: 115 cm soil or saprolite under grassland replicate 2 | place: USA:California | collected 2016-06-15
TCCATGATGCCCACCCGACCGGCCAGAACACCGACAACGCCGTGGCCGAGCCGGAGGATGAAGAATGGGTCATGCAGGAATGGAAGAGATTCCAGGGAGTCATTCCATGACCACCGTACAGCCAGGCCGCTACCGGCACGACAAGGGCAAGGAGTATACCGTCCTCGGCGTGGCCCTTCACAGCGAAACCCAGGAAGAACTCGTCGTCTACCGGCAGGAATACGGCGACCACGGCCTGTGGGTGTGCCCGAAGCAGATGTTTCAGGAAACGGTTGAGGTCGATGGTCAGGCAGTACCTCGGTTTCAATACCTTGGAGGCCAAGCATGAGTCGGCGCAAGAAATCCAACAAGCCAACCAAGCGCAAAATGTCCGAGATGATCTCGGAAATGGCGGCTGGCTTCCTTGGGGTAGGCGATACGATTGGAGAAAGGCAGAATCGTCTGAACGCCGCCTGTACTGCCTGGAACATGGCCTGCGGATCGCCCGAAGTTCGGCAGCGACAACTTGAGCAGTACAAGGAAGGATACCTACGATTCAATCCTGCCACTTCTCCAAGTGATCTCGCCAACATCCTCAAGGACATGGAATTGCTGATTGAGCGGAAGTTGAAAATGTTCCCGGATGACAGACGGCAGATCGTCAGTGCCAGGGTCGTAATGGTCGGGAAGAGCTACCGCATCGAAGTCGCATCGGCCACTTTACAGTAACGGCCAGGCTCGATTCATGATTGGTGAACTCAAATGCTACTGACCCCACAGGATGTCGAACTGTTCTTCAAGCTACACCGGGCGCTGATGTTCTTCGTGAACCAGCGCCTCCAGGTGCTTCCCGATGACATTTCCAGCCCGGACGAGTTTTCGTCGTTGTCGCCGGAAGTTCGCCTCAAGGTCCGTGATGCCTTCCTCGATCACACCGACCTGATCCAGCAGTTTGTCGATGAAAACCCGGCCCACCTGACCAGCGATGAACTCGACATCGTTCGTTCCTGGCGGCTTCTTGTTCACGGCAAGTTCTACGTCTTCCGTGAACTGAAGAAGTACACGGTGTTTCTTTCGACTACCAGCCCGGCCATCGCTTACGGCGTCCTGGCGCTTTCGCAGCCGTTCGAGGAACTGATCGGCCCCTACCTGCCGGTCCTGACGCAGACGGTCCTGCTGCCCTTCAAGCGCGTGATCGTCTACGACGGCTTGATGAGCAGCTACAACATCTCCTTCGGGCCCGGCATCCGGCGCTCGCTGAACGACAGTTTCAAGGAGGCCAAGGCACGGCACGGGATCGTCACGTCGCTGCCGATGTCGGACGAGCCGCTGCCTGTGAAAGCGCCGAAAGCCAGGCCAGTGCCGAAGCCGCCGTCGAGAGAGGAAAAGGAGGAGGCACTGCGTGTCATCATCGGATTGCTCGACCAGTTCTGCAAAGAGCATCTGAACGAAGAATATGCCGTGCTGTGCCGCAAGTTGGCCGAGAAGTTGGCCCGCAAGCGTCCGTCGCCCTTGCTCCAGGGTAGCCTGAATGCCTGGGCGAGCGGCATCGTGCGGGCGGTGGGCGGGGTCAACTTCCTGCACGACAAGAGCCAGACGCCTTATATGCGGTCAACCGACATCGACCACTATCTCGGCACCAGCCCAAGCAGCGGGGCGGCGAAGCTGGCAGCAATCCGCAAGATGCTGAAGATGTACCAACTTGACCCGAACTGGACCTTGCCGAGCCGTCTGGAGGACAACCCGATGGTGTGGATGCTTCAGGTCAACGGGTTCATGGTGGACGTTCGCCATGCTCCCAGGGAAGTGCAGGAGATTGCTTTCAACAAGGGATTGATCCCGTACATCCCTGCGGATCGGCAGCAAGGAGAGTGACTGATGGCAAAACAATCGAAATCGCCATCCCCGTTTGAGGGGCGCTGGCGCATCGTCTCGATGAGCGCCTGGGCAGACGACTACATCGACGAGGAAGAAGAAGGCTTCTTCGAGTTCGACGAGAAGGGAGGCGGCGAGTTCCACTTCGGCTACGTCCACGGGCGCATGGACTGCCGGCTGACCACACGAGACGGCGAGCCAGCCATCGAGTGGACCTGGGAGGGCAACGACGAAATGGACCCGGCGCAGGGCCGAGGCTGGGCCGTGGTGAAGGGCGACGAACTCCACGGGATGATCTTCTTCCACGGCGGCGATGACTCCGAGTTCGTGGCGACCCGGGCAACGGAGAAGAAGGCAACGAAGAGGAAGTGACCGGCACATGGCCAAAGAACACCCCAGGCTGAAACTTGGCAAGCGTGCGTCCTTCGTCAAGACACACCTCAAGCAGTTGCCCCAGGAGAACGAAACCTGGGAGGCTGACTTCCGGGCGCTGCCAAGGCCGAAACGTCAAAACGAAACCCATCACCTGGGAGTGGTTGTTGCGCTTCCCAAGGGTGATCCCCTGGTCTATCTGACGGCGGAATACACCCCGACCGTCAACGACCTGGCCGACCTGCTGGCCGACGCCATGCGCCGACCGCTGACCGGATCGCCACGCCGTCCCGAACGCATTCACTTGCGGGGCAACCCTCGCTGGGAGGAGTTGTTTCGGCATCTCAACGAACTCGGCATCGAGGTCACGCTTCAGGACGAACTCCCCGAACTGGAAGAAGTCTGTCTCGACTTTCTCCGAGAGATGCGCAAGGCGAGTCCAGGCCCCCTCATCATGCTGTCGCACAGCCCGGCCCACATTGGCCAGCGGTTCCCCGCCGTAACCAAATGGGTCCAGGAGACGCTCATGGGCCGAACGTGGTGGTGAGTAGGCGAAATCGCTGCCTTTTTGGCAGGTCGTCACCAACTTCGGCCCATGAGCGCCAGGAGAGCGGTTGGATCGAGGTCGGGCCCCGAAAGAACTCCGGTTTCGTGGCCCGTGCGCTGGACGACGGCGGCCTGGTCTTCGAGGACAACGGGAGTAAAACGCTGGCCGAGGCGCTGGACGCCCTGGAAGAGGGACTGGCCGAGCGGGTCAGGGACCACGAAGCCGCCTTGCGCACATCCTCGCCCACGGCCAAAAAGAGACGGCGGAGGCTCGATCACGATGCCTGAACCAGCACGCAAATTGTCCGAGATCATGAAGGAAATGTCGGAGAGGCTGCTGCGCAACCCTCGCCGAGTCCCGTCCTCGGAAGCGGCCCACGTTGCCCTCTGTTTCGCCAAAGTCGCCTGGAACGAGAGCGGCGGCCTCGATCATTCGAGGGAGGGCTACCGCAACGTGTGGGAGACGATAGAGGCCGACAATCCCGACCTCCGGAACGAGTTCACGTCGAACGACATCAACGCCCTGATTGATGAACTCGAATCCCCCTCGGCCTGATTGGAAACACGTCCAGGGCCAGAAGTGGCGAATGACCCTTCACAGCAGCGTACCCTGTCCCGGAACAGGTTGCAAGCGGCGCAGCAACACCAGGGGCAGCACTGCCAGGTCGCATGAGGCAGGGAATCGGCGTCATCCAGAGGGACTTGCCAGGGTTAGACTTGCACCGTCCGTTGCGGTGGGTTACGCTGCCGCCAAGGAACAGGGGACCGCTGGAGCCATTGGGGATGGCCGCTGAAGGCGTTCGAGAGAGGGGAATTCGTGACCAAGAGAGACATGGTGAATGCGATTGCCGAGGAAATGGGCATCCCCAAGACACAGGCTCAGGCCATTATTCAGAGGGTCTTTGACGGCATCATTGAGGCGCTGGTGCAGGAAGGCCGCATCGAACTCCGCAACTTCGGCGTCTTCGAGGTCAAGAGGCGGCGAGCCAGGCAGGCACGCAATCCTCGCACCGGGGCTAAGGTAGCGGTGCCCGCACGGCTGGTCGTTTCCTTTACACCGGGTCTGGAAATGCACGAGCGGGTTCGGCAGTTGCAGGATGTGCCCGACCGAACGTGAAGGCAGTTCGCTGCGCTGCCGGCTCAGCAATCGTCGCAGGCTGTTCCAGCGACCCGGCGTGAACGGCGGGTAAGATGACGAAGGTGTCCCGATCACCGCCCGGAGAAGTGCCCGATGGCCAGGTGGAAACGACCGCCGGATGGAGAAGCCCCGAAGCGCCGCCGACGGCCCAGGCCCCGCCCTGCCGACATCCCGGACCTGCCTGATCGCCAAGCGAGGGCAGGCGTCGTGCAGGAGTTCGTGCGTCCACTGCAAGGGGAAGCCGATCCGGACACGCCGCTGGCCAAGGCACACGCAATCCTGCTCCAGGCGTACCAGGAGCCGGACGAAGAGCGACGAGTCCAACAGGCGCACCACGCCCTCACCCTCTGCCCCGACTGCGCCGATGCCTACGTCCTGCTGGCCGAACACGCCCGCAGCCGCAAGGAGGCCCTGCAACACTACGAGCAGGGAGTCGCCGCTGGCGAACGGGCGCTGGGGCCGGAACCCTTCCAGAGGCAGGTCGGCCAGTTCTGGAGCCTCCTGGAAACCCGTCCCTACCTGCGTGCCCGGTTGGGGCTGACCCACGCCCTCTGGACCGCTGGCCGTCGTGATGAAGCTGTGCAGCACTTGCAGGACATGCTCCGCCTCAACCCGAACGACCATCAGGGCGTCCGCTACCCCCTGGCTGCCTTCCTGCTCTTCCTCGACCGAGACGACGATCTGGCCCGCCTCCTCGGACAGTACGCCAACGAAGATTCGGCCACCTGGGCGTACACCAAGGCGCTGCTCGCCTTTCGCCAACAGGGGGATACGATTGACGCCCGCCGGCTGCTGAAGAGAGCGAGGAAGACCAACAGGCACGTCCCGGATTACTTGCTGGGGATCAAGTCTCCGCCCGCCAGGCCGCCCCGTTCCTACAGCCCCGGCGACGACAGCGAAGCCCGCCACTACGTCGGCAGTTTCCTGGTCGCCTGGAAGGCCACGCCGGGGGCGGTCGCCTGGCTGCGGGGGAACGTGAACACCAAGAAGGCCGAGGCTCCTCACCCCAAGGGACCGCTCGGCTTCATCAAGAAGTGGTTGAGGGACCGGCTGCCGCAGGTGGATGACGTATGGCAGGCCGACTTCCGCCAGGTGCCCAGCTGGGTCAGGATCGGCGGGGAACAGGTGCGCCCGTGGGTGATCCTGGTGACGAGCCGGAGCAACGATCTGGTCCTGGCCCACCAGATGCCGGCAGACACTCCTTCCCCGGCGCTGCTGTGGGACACGCTGATGCAGGCCATGCAGCATCCGGCGGCAGGAGAACCGCACCGGCCCACGGAGTTGCAGGTCCGGCCCGACGAACGCTGGGAAGCCCTGCGTCCGCACGTCGAGGAAATCGGCCTCGGGCTGGCGGTGAGTGAACAACTCGACCACCTCGATGGCGTGTTCCAGGAGATGTGCGAACGAGTGTGTGGCAAGCCCCAGCCGGGCCTGCTCGACGTGCCCGGCGTCACCCCGAAGCAGGTGGGCGGCTTCTACGAGGCCGCAGCGTCTTTCTTCCAGCAGACCCCGTGGAAGCAGATCGGCGGCTACGAGGCGGCGATTCAGGTCGAGTGCGGCAAGTTCCAGAGCGGCCCCTGGTACGCCGTCCTGATGGGGCAGTCCGGCCTGACCACGGGCCTGGCACTGTACGAAGGGCTGAACACGTTGCGGCGGCTGTGGGCCGGCGAGTTGGCCAGCGAGGAGAATGCCCGGCAGACCGTGACCACGAGCGTGACCTTCGGCGAGGAGTGGACCATCCCGGTGGCGGACCTCGATGCGGCGAAGAAGTACGGCTGGACCGTGGCCCGGCCTGATGCTTACCCGGCGGTCTTCCACAAGGAGCGGGGGTTGGTGATGCGACCAGCGCTGGCCTGGGAACTCGAACTGCTGGAAGGCTGCCTGCGGGCTATCCCGGATTTCGTGAACCGGCACCAGCAGGACGATCCGGCCAAGGAAGAAATGACCGTGCCTGTGGCCTCCGGGCCGTTGAAGCTGGTGCTGTCGTGGGTGGCAGATACGGAATGAGGGAGTTGAACGACCGACCAGGCGGATTCTCTACTCCGGGGCTGGGGTAATCAGCCACAGGTTGGCCTTTGCAAGCATGGCCCTGACTCGCCCTCGCCGTTCCATCAGCCACCGCTTCCGGCGTGATCGACGGCGGCGCACCTGTGGAGAACGCCAGCATGTCCTGGTACACTACCCGGTGTGCCGCAACCCCTCTCAACCCTGGCCAGGAGCCAGGATCATGAGCGATCCGAACCCGACCGTTGACCTACCGGAACCACTGGCAGCCCCACCCGTCCCTGCGGACTTCACGCCGCCCCAGCGGATCGGTCGCTACCGGGTGGAGCGAGTCCTGGGCGAAGGCGGCTTCGGCCTCGTCTACCTGGCGCACGACGACCAGTTGCAGCGCCTCGTCGCTGTCAAAGTGCCGCACCGCCGGCTCGTCTCCCGGCCCGAGGACGCCGAAGCCTACCTGACCGAAGCCCGCACCGTCGCCAACCTCGACCACCCGAACATCGTCCCGGTCTACGACGTGGGCAGCACCGAGGACTGCCCCTGCTTCGTCGTCACGAAATGCATCGAAGGCACCGACCTCGCCACGAGACTCAGGCAGTCTCGGTTGTCACCGCACGAGGCCGTGGAACTGGTGGCGACGGTGGCCGAGGCACTGCACTACGCCCATCGCAAGGGGCTGGTCCACCGGGACATCAAACCGGGCAACCTCCTGCTCGACCGGAGCGGAAAGCCATTCGTGGCAGATTTCGGGCTGGCCCTGCGGGAGCAGGATGTCGGCAAGGGGCCACGCTACGCCGGGACGCCCGCCTACACGAGTCCCGAACAGGCCCGTGGCGAGGGCCACCGGGTCGATGGCCGCAGCGACATATTCAGCCTGGGCGTGGTCTTCTACGAACTGCTCACCGGGCGGCGACCCTTTCCTGCGGACTCACGGGAGGAACTGCTGGAGCAGATCACCAGCCTTGAAGCTCGCCCACCCCGGCAGATTGATGACCGCATCCCGAAGGAACTGGAACGCATCTGCCTGAAAGCCCTCTCGAAACGAGCCTCGGAGCGGTACACGACGGCGAAGGACGTGGCCGACGACCTGCGGCACTTCCTGGCAGGAGCAGCCGTTGAGGAGCGGTCCACGGTCACGGGCCGGGAGAGGCACGAAGCGGGCGCCGCCACGCCGATGCCCAGCCCGGTGCCGACCCCCTCCGACCAGCAGGCCGTTAAGGTCGTGCCGAAGGGCTTGCGCTCATTCGATGCCGGGGATGCGGACTTCTTCCTCGAACTGCTGCCGGGGCCACGGGACCGGGACGGCCTGCCGGAGAGCATCCGCTTCTGGAAGACCCGCATCGAGTCGCCGGACGCCGACAGCACCTTCCCGGTGGGTCTGATCTACGGCCCTTCGGGGTGCGGCAAGTCGTCGCTGGTGAAAGCCGGACTGCTGCCGAGGCTGGGGAAGGGGATGACGGCGGTTTACATCGAGGCGACCGGCGAGGAGACAGAAGGTCGCTTGCTCAAGGGCTTGCGGCGACAGGTGACGGATTTGCCCAGCCAGCTTGGTCTGGTCGAAGCGCTGGCGGTCTTGCGGCAGGGACGGTATCTGGAAGCAGGCCAGAAAGTCTTGCTGGTGCTGGACCAGTTCGAGCAATGGCTTCATGCCCGGCGAAGCCAAGAGAACACCGAACTGGTGCAAGCCCTGCGGCAGTGTGACGGTGGCCGGGTACAGTGCCTCGTGATGGTGCGGGATGATTTCTGGTTGGCCGTCAGCCGTTTCATGAAAGCGATGGAGGTTGAGATTCTGGAAGGCCGGAACTCAGCCCTTGTCGATCTCTTTGACCTCCTCCACGCCCGCAAGGTGCTGGCTGCCTTTGGCCGGGCCTATGGTCGCTTGCCGGACAACCTCGGCCAATCCACCAAAGACCAGCACGCCTTTCTCGATCAAGCCGTCTCTGGCTTGGCTCAGGATGGCAAGGTCATCTCCGTCCGGCTGGCCCTCTTTGCCGAAATGGTCAAGGGCAAGCCCTGGACGCCTGGCACGCTCCGAGAAGTCGGCGGCATGGAAGGCGTCGGCGTCACCTTCCTCGAAGAGACGTTTGCCGCCTCGACCGCCCCGCCGCAGCATCGCCTGCACCAGAAAGCGGCCCAGGCGGTCCTCAAAGCCCTGCTGCCCGAAACCGGCACGGACATCAAGGGCCACATGCGCTCGCAGCAAGAACTGCTGGAAGCATCGGGGTATGCCAACCGGCCCAGGGATTCCTCCGAACTGCTCCGCATTCTCGACAGCGAAATCCGCCTCATCACGCCGACCGACCCGGAAGGTAAAGAGGAGGCTTCGGCTTCGCAGGGGAACGCTGGCGAGAGGTACTACCAACTGACCCACGACTACCTCGTGCCCTCCTTGCGGGACTGGCTAACCCGCAAGCAGAAGGAAACGAGGCGGGGCCGTGCGGAATTGCTGCTGGCGGATCGTGCCGCCGTGTGGAACGCCCGCCCCGAGAACCGGCAACTGCCCTCGCTGTTGCAGTGGTTCCAGATCAAGTGGCTGACGCAGAAGAAGCAGTGGACGCCGCCGCAACGGAAACTGATGCGGAAGGCGAGCCGGTACCATGCCATGCGGGGGTTCGTGGTGGCTGTCTTGCTGGCCTTGATCGGCTGGGGTGGTTACGAAGGCCACGGGCGGCTGCAAGCCCACGCCTTGCGGGGCCGACTGCTCGACGCCACCACGAACGAAGTGCCGGCCATCGTGCAGGACATGGCTGCTTATCGCCGCTGGCTCGACCCGCTGCTTCGAGATGCCTACCAGGAGGCCGAGGCCAAACAGGTCCAGGGCAAGCAACTGCACCTCAGCCTCGCCCTGCTGCCCGTGGACGCCTCCCAGGTGAAGTACCTTTACGGGAGGCTGCTCGATGCCGAACCGGGCGAAGTCCCGGTGATCCGAGACGCCCTGGCGCCGCACAAGGAACAATTGGTGGACAAGTTGTGGGCCGTGGTGGAATCGCCCGAAAAGGGCAAGGAGTCGCAACGGCTGCGGGCGGCAGCGGCGTTGGCGAAGTACGACCCGGAGAGCCAGCGGTGGCAGAAGGTGCGGGAGTCGGTGGCGAACGATCTGGTGAGCGTGCCTCTGGTGTATCTGGTGGCCTGGATGGAGTCCTTCGGCCCAGTGCGGGAGAAGTTGCTGGCTCCGCTGGCCGTGGTGTATCGGGATGCCACACGGCGGGAGACGGAGCGATCCCTGGCTACGGACCTGCTGGCCACCTACGCCGCCGACCAGCCGCAACTGCTGGCTGACCTGCTCGTGGACGCCGACGAGAAGCAGTTCGCCGTGATCTATCCGAAGCTCAAGGAACGAGGCGAGCAAGGCTTGCCGCTGTTGACCGGCGAGATCGACAAGAAGCTCCCGTCCGACCTGCCATCCTCGGATGAAAAACGGGAGAAGCTGGCGAAGCGGCAGGCGAATGCGGCGGTGGCCCTCTTGAAGATGAACCAGCCGGCGAAAGTCTGGCCGCTCTTGAAGCACAGCCCCGATCCGAGGGCACGGAGCTATCTGATCCACCGTTTCGGCCCGTTGGGTGCCGATGCCAGCGCCATCGTCAAACGGCTGGACGAAGAGCCGGACGTGACGATTCGGCGGGCGTTGATCCTGAGCCTTGGCCCGGAGGAGTTTGGCAAGGAAGCGTGGACGCCGGAGGGCAAGGAGTTGCTGGTGCAGCAGTTGCGGGAGATGTACCGCACGGCCTCCGATCCGGGGCTGCATGCGGCGGCGGAATGGCTGTTGCGGCAGTGGAAGGAGGAGGCGTGGCTCAGGCGAACCGACAAGGCATGGGCCAGGGACAAGAAGCAGCGGGAGAAGCGACTCGAAGGCATCCGTCAGTTACTCACGAAGGACAAGGAGAAGACGCCGCCGCAATGGTACATCAACAGCCAGGGCCAGACGATGGTGGTGATCCCCGGTCCGGTGGAGTTCGCCATGGGGTCGCCGACCACGGAAGCGGAACGCCGGAGCACCGAGGCTCAGCACCGGAAGCGAATCGGGCGGGCGTTCGCCCTGGCCGCCACCCCGGTCACGAAGGAGCAATTCTTGCGGTTTCTGCCGAAGTTCGGGCACGAGGAAATGCGGCGGTATCCCGATCTAACCTGTCCGATTGGGGGAGTCTTCTGGTACGAAGCGGCGGCCTACTGCAACTGGGTGAGCCAGCAGGAGGGCATCCCCGAAGCGCAGTGGTGCTACCGAACGAACCCGAAGGGTCAGGTGGTGAAGTTAAAGGAGAACTACTTGAGCTTGACGGGTTATCGGTTGCCGACGGAAGCGGAGATGGAATATGCGACTCGTGCCGGGGCGGTGACGAGTCGGTACTACGGGGAGACGGCGGAGTTGCTGGGGAAGTACGCCTGGTATTGGGAGAACGCCAAGGAGCGGACGAGGCCGGTGGGGAGCAAGAAGCCGAACGATCTCGGCTTGTTTGATGTTCAGGGCAATGTATACTCGTGGTGTCAGGAGCGGTATCGGGACTATCCAGAGGGAAAAAGTGAGAATATAATTGAGGATAAAGAGGATATATTAGATATAAATAGTTCAAGTGTCCGTATGTTGCGTGGCGGCTCGTTCTTCAATCAAGCGTCGATCGTCCGCTGTGCCAACCGTTACGGGCACGTGCCGACGCTCCGTAACTACCTTGTCGGGTTCCGTCCGGCGAGGACTTTTACTCCTTGACGGCTTTACCGCTTTACCCCTTACCGCCGAAGGCGGTCGAGCAACCACACGGGCAGATTTCCCGGCAACCACCGCTTCGTGCTGGGCGAGCGGATCGAGCGCAACCTGTCCGACCTGCTGGAAACCCTCATCCGGGCCAAGTACAGACGAAACCGCCAGGAGTGGCCTCTTGGGCCAGGTTCGTCGCCAGCGCATGGGACAGCCTCTCAACCAGGCTCTTCGGCCAGGAAGTATGCGTACAAATCCGCATCGTTGGCAGGGTCGTAGCCAGCGATGTCGTCCGCCAGCACCATCGAGGCGCTGACGATTTCGGTGCGATTGCCTTCCGGCAACGTCCACCGGCCCCTGCTGATCTGGATGTCCCGCTCTCGACCCTTGACCTCGGGATGACGCTCCAGCCAGTTGTCGAGAATCCGGTAGATGTCCGGCTCGCTCATCTTGCCGTCACGGGTGCGCTTGCCGTGCAACTCCGGGATGATGGTGATGCGCTTGGCAGCCAACGCTACTCCCTTTACCTGTTGTTCCAGAACCAGTACGCATAGTCCTTCAGCAGTTGCCGGTTGGAACTGCCCTTCTTGGCCTCGCACTCGGCCAGCGGCGCTTCGATCCTTCTACCCCCAGCCCTCCCCTCGCACAGCAGGCCGTACATCTCGTCCATCCCGGACTCCGCTTCGGGGTCGCCCAAGCCGGTAATTTTGATGGTCGGTGATGGCCCGTATTCTGGCTCCCATTTCGCCTCCAAGGGAAACGTCAAGTGCGCCGCCAGGTAGCGGTGGTAGGTCAGCAGGGTATCCTCATCGACCTCCGGGAGCGGGTCGTCACTCGTCAGCCCCAGCGCCATCCGAACCCGGTCGTCCTCATCCTTCTCGTTCAGCGGGCGAGTGAAGATCCTGGTCGGCTGCTCGATGACGGCAGGTGTGCCCATGTCCGGCTCGATGTCGTCCTCGCCCAGCCACATGCTTTCGAGTTCGAGGCCGTCCCGCTCACAGCGCTTGCAATAAACCGGGTGCATGTGCGTGAGGGTGTGCCGGTTCCATGCAATCAGGTAGGTCGGTGGGGCTGATCTCTGGTCCACTTCCTGAATCTTCCCCGCCCAGCCACCGAAGGGGATGTCGGGGAAGTCCGGGTCGGTCGTGCCGGGTTTCACACACACCTGCGCCCCAGCGGCGAACCGGGCCGGTGTGCGGGGCTGCTTCTGCCTGGTTGGTTTCGCCTTCTTTCTCCTCATGGTAGTTCCTCCGGTGTCGCTCCCTGTCATCTTGCACAAGGATGGGCCTGCCAGACAAGTCCAGCGCCGGGATTCTCTCCGTGACGAGCAGGGCTACAACGACTCCATGAAGATTCTCTTCCTGCACGGCTGGCAGTCCGTCCCTGGTGGCGTGAAGCCGACCTTCCTGGCGCAGCACGGCCACGAGGTCATCAACCCGAAACTGCCCGACGAGGATTTCACCGAGTCGGTCAGGATCGCCCAAGCAGAGTTCGACAAGCACCAGCCACATGTGGTCGTTGGCTCATCGAGGGGCGGTGCCGTCGCCGTCAACATCAAGAGCGGCGAGGCGAAACTCGTGCTGCTGTGCCCGGCGTGGAAGAAATGGGGAGCAGTGAAGACGGTCAAGGGCGGGACGGTAATCCTCCATGCACGGGCCGACGACGTGATCCCCTTCGCCGACAGCGAGGAACTGGTCAGGAGCAGCGGCCTGCCTGCGTCGGCGCTGATCGAGGTCGGGAACGATCACCGACTGGCCGACCCGGAGCCGCTACGGAGGATGCTGGAGGCGTGCGAGGGAGGGGACGGCAGGAGCAGACCTCGAACCGCAACGACATGACGCACGAAAGGCAAGCCTGATGTCCCGGAAAAAAGTGTCCCGCAACGATCCCTGTCCCTGTGGCAGTGGCAAGAAGTACAAGCACTGCTGTTACCGCAAGGCCAACGAGCAGGATTTGGGCATTGGCAGGGGTGAGCAGCCGCAGTACCCCCTCGGCACCGTGGCGCTGTACGGCCCCGATGACAAGACGACTACGAAGATAGCGGCTGGCGTGATCCTCGCTGACGGAGCCGAGCCGATTCTCAAGCGGTGGGTGGCTACCGATGTGACGACCAGCCCGAAAGTGCAGCAGGAGATGAAGGACTTTTTCCTCCAGCACGGCGTCAAGCAGGTGGCGATGAGCCAGGGGAACATGGGCTGTCCACATGAGGAGGGCGAGGACTTTCCGCACGGCGAGGACTGCCCATTCTGCCCCTTCTGGAAAGGGAAACAAGGCAGCAACCGAAAGGACTGACCCAATGGCGAAGAAGAAAGCCAATGCCCCCGGCAACCCGTACGGCGCCCTCGTGTTGCGTGCGCTCAAGCAGGAAGTCAACCAGAAGGCATCCGAACTGATCGAGAATGTCGTGAAGCCCAAGCACGTCCAGCCGCCTCCGAAGGGCCACCAGGTGAACTACCTCGTGGACATCACGACCAAGTGGCTCGGCTCGAAGTGCTACTTTAGCAGCGTCTACCGCAGTCCCGGCCCACACGCCACGTCGCCTACCTTCGAGTCGAAATTCGCCAAGATGGAGCATGTCGGCAATGCCAAGTTCGCCCTGTCGTTCCTGCGCCACACCGGCCAGTGGGTCGGACTCTACGATGCCCTGAGCGTGGACGAGTGCCTGAAAGCCATCGAAAACGATCCGTGGTTTGTGCCGTGACCGTCTCGCAGGACTGGAATGATCCACCAGTGACCGATGGGGTTTTCACATGAGCGTGCCTGACGAAGTGCGGCGTGACGCTGAGAAGACGGGTGAACTTGTCCGCAAGAAGCTGCTGGAAATCATGGATTTGCAGGCCGACATCGACGCCCTGTTGCGAGACAAGCATCCCACGCCGTTCGGGTCGAAGAATTGGCAGTACGCCGATATTGAAGCCTTGCAGCGGCTAGTGGCGATGACGGCGATCCAGTTCGTCCTTTTCGAGCCGGTGGAGAGGGTAAAAGGGAACGATCAAGTCAAGGTTGCTGCGGAGAAATTGGTGTCGATGCTCTCCGAGCAATTGAAAACGCTCAAGACGAAGAAATCTGATTGGTGAGGGATATGGACCAGAAGACCAGGGCGAACGCATCAAACCTTCTCCAGCTTCGTAGCGCCGGCCAGTGTTTCCGCGAGGAATTCGGGGTCCAGGGCCGCCGTTTTGCGTTTGCGGGCGATGCTGTCTTTTCGCGGATGCTGCTTGAGCAGCGCTAACGCCAGCTTCCGGAACAAGGCGAAGTTTGCCGCCCCGTGACGGTTCTCAATGTGGCTGGCATCTTCGTGGAAACTAACATCCAACTGCCAATGCAAGTTGTTTTCGATTCCCCAATGACTACGCAACGCCTGGGCATAGCGCCGCGCACCCATCCGCCGGCTGCCGATGAAATAACAGACCTCCGTGCTGCTCTGGCCGTTGCTCGTCCGCTCGCGGCGGCACATGCCCACGGTCGTCAACCCCGGCCACAGCCGCCGGTCGCGGATGCCAGCCACGTGTTGGATCACCACACACGAACGTTCCTCCTGGCGACCGTGGCCCTCCTCCCGCGTCGTATGCATCCGCACCGTCCCCGCCGGCAGGTCGCCGTCCAAAGCCTTGGCCACCGTTTCCTGGATGTCTTCCAGCAGATGCTCCTGGTTCCCCTTGACCACCAAGACGTAATCGCCGCCGCCGGCCACAACTTTCTTGGCGATCGTCTTCTGGCAACCGATGGCGTCGCTGGTGACCAAGGCCCCGTTCAGGTCCAACAACTCCAGCAGCTTGGGAATGGCCGTGATTTCGTTGGACTTACCGTCCACGGCTACCTGTGCCAACGTCAACTGGGCCTGCGTGGCCCAGGCGCTGACCAGGTGCAACGGCCCCAGTTGGGAACCCGCCGAGCCGCGCAGCGTCTTGCCGTCGATGGCAATATGGCCCACGCCCACCAGGCCGGCCACCTCGCGCAGCCAGGCCAGGCAGCAGCGCTCGAAGGCCCGCGGATCAAGGGCGGCGAACACGCGCTCGAAGGTATCGTGGGACGGCACGCCGTGCGGCAACTTCAAGAAGCGTCGAAACCAGGCCTCTCGTTTCTGGGCGAACAGGGCGATGTCGGGCCAATCATCGCAGTTGGCGATCACGCCGCAGATCGCCAGGACAATGATGTCAAAGAGCAAATGGCTTGTCCGGCCAACAATCCGAGGGTCAGTCAACGGGCGAAAGTGCTTCCTGAGCGATCCGACGCGAGTAGTTGCGGCCATGCCTTCCTCCGGGTAGCGGGCGAAGGTCCGGAGAATCGTACGAGGCACTAACAGAAAGCGGGTGTGGGTTGAGGCTCAGGGGTCACCCAGAACCGGAAGCAAATGAGGGCCAAGGCGAGATCGCAGAAGGCGTACTTCGTCTCGTTGGTCTTCTCGGTCACGAAGCGCAACTTGCGG
>WNGB01008346.1_pt1 | contig 15028 bp, 14 predicted proteins | sample 5400681 | NCBI WGS metagenome assembly WNGB01 (sample SAMN13153367, study PRJNA577476) | soil metagenome | isolation source: 115 cm soil or saprolite under grassland replicate 2 | place: USA:California | collected 2016-06-15
ACCAGCGCGCCGTTGGTGGAGAACGGGCTGCAGTCCACCACCGACGCCGAGATCGCCAGCGCCGCGATCAGGCCGACCGCGCCGATCTGGCCGGTCTGCAGAAACGGCACGGCCAGCGGGATCAGCGCACCGAGGATGCCGGTGGTCGACGCGAAGGCCGAGACGACCGCACCGATCAGGCAGATCAGGAACGCGGCGAGCAGCGGCGACCCGACCTTGGCGACGCCGTCGCCGAGCCACTTCACCGTGCCCTGGTCCTCGAGCAGCGAGACGTAGGTGACGATGCCACCGACCAGCAGCACCGTGCCCCAGCTGATCTTGTCGACGGCACCGCGGGCCGAGGACGGGAAGATCAGCGTCAGCCCGACAGCCACCGCGAGCGCGAGGAAGCCGACATCCAGGTCGAAGACCAGCGCACCCACGGCGAGCCCGAGCAGGCCGAGCAGCGTGAGCGACCGCTGCGCGTCCAGCCGCGGGGTGTCGTCGCCGGACGGCTGCGGCTGACCGCCGCATCTCGCGCTGCTCGTTGCCGCGCCTGACCAGCTCACGACCGCCGAGCACGATGAAGCCGAGCACGCTGATCGACGCGCAGGCGACCACGGCGCTGATGAACAGCATCGTCGGGCTGCCGTCCAGCTTGCTCTTCTCGACCACGCCGTTGGTGATCGCCCCGAAGACGCCGATCGGCGAGAAGCTGCCCGCCGTCGCACCCTGGACCACCACCAGGCCCATCAGGACCCGGTTGATCCGATACCGGGCCGCGAAGCCCATCGCGATCGGCGCGACGATCGCGACCGCCGCCGGGGTGACCGCACCGATGCTGGTGACCAGCGCGCAAACGACGAACATCACCCATGGGACGAGCGCGACGCGTCCGCGGACCAGCCCGACGGACGCGTGCACGATCCAGTCGACGGTGCCGTTGTTCTTCGCCAGGGCGAACAGATAGGTGACACCGACGAGGATGACGAACAGGTTCGCCGGGAAGCCACTGAGGACGTCGGCGGCCTTGACGCCGTACCCGGCCGTACCCACCACGAACGCGGCGACCAGCGCCAGCGCACCCATGTTCACCGATCTGACGCTGGCGATCAGGAAGACCAGGACCAGCACGAGCAGGGCGACGACTTCGATGGACATCAGCTTCTCCTTGAGAGCGGCCCCCCCGCATCACGGATTGGACTAGCCTCTTGGCCACTGAGCCACTTTGTCAATAGGCTGCGACTGTGAGCAAGCAGCAGGCCAAGCCGATCGCCGCCGCCGGCCGGCTCCAGCGACCCCGCCTTTACGAGCAGCTGGCCGACCACATCGCGGCCTTCATCGAGGCCCAGGGCCTGTCGCCGGGCGACCGACTGCCGCCGGAGCGCACGCTGGCCGCCGAGCTCGGGGTCAGCCGGGCGACGCTGAGCCGCGCACTGGTCGCGCTCGAGGTGCAGGGCCGGGTCGAGGTCCAGCACGGGAACGGCGCCGTGGTGCTGGCGACCGAGGACCGGCCGGCCGACGCGGGCCCGTTCTCGCACCATCCTCCGGACGAGGTCGCGCGCGCCCGCGAGGCGGTGATGGCGGGCCTGGCCCGGTCTGCCGCGGGACACCCGGACCGCAGCCTGCGGATCGCGCTTCTCGAACCCGACGGCCGGGAGCCCCGGCTCGACGACGTGTGGCGCTGCGTCCGGCGGCTCGCCGGCCCCTCGCTGCTCGCCGAGCTCGACGACCTGCTGACGAGTCCCACCGCGCCGGACGACGCGTCGGGAGCACGCCGACGGGACCGGCTCGACCTGCTCGCCCGGGCCATCATTGCAGGTGACGGCGACACCGCCGCGACGGCGTGCGCGGGTCTGCTGATGGCCTAGTGTCATGCGCCGTTGATTCGTTGAAGAAGGGGTGCTCACCGACCCGAGGCTCGGACCGCCGGCCCAGCAGGCGCTGGCCAGCAAGCCGCTGATCCTCGCGATCGCCCGTGGCGGAAGCTACGGCCCGGGCACGCCGCGCGAGGGCTGGGACCACGCCACGCCCTGGCTGCGGCGGATCTTCGCCGACGTCTGGGGCATGGACGTCAAGCTGGTCGAGGCTGAGCTGACCCTGGCCGATGTGACCCCCGGCATGGAGCCACTCCGCGACCTGGCCGCCGAGTCCCGCAAAGAACGGCCTGGCCACCGCCGCCGAGCACGGCACGGACGTCGCCCGCTCCCTCGCCGCCGCCGTCGCCTGACGGTCCACCCGGCCTTGTTCTTGCGACGATCGGTCGGCTGCCTGGTTGGCGCCCTGCCTACCCGTACGACGGCCCGGCCGCCGGTGGATCGCACCCGCGGCCGGGCCGTCGTACAGGCTCGCTACGAGCTGCCCGGGATGTCGGGCAGCTCGTAGCAGTTCAGCTCAGGCCGCCCGCGCCGGGAAGCTGGAGCTGGAATGAGGTCGCGGTGGACAGGGACGGGGTGCGGACGTGGACCGTCTTGCTGGTGGCGTCGTAGGTCCAGCCGGTCAGCGGGTGGCCGTCGAGGAGGACCACTGTCGGGGCCGCGCCCACGTGCACGGTGAACGCGTACGAACGCGCGCCTGGCTTGCCGTCGTACGCGCCCTTGCTGGCGCCGACGGTGATCGTGGTGTTGCCGTAGCCGGTGCCCTCGGCAACTACCTGGACCTGCTGGCGGGCCGACCTGCCGCCGGCGTACTGCCGGGTGACGCCGTCGTCCTCGTAGAGCTCGAAGGCGTTCGTACTCTTGGCGTAGACGTCGTAGTCGAGCTCACCCTTGTCGCGGTTCTGCCACGAGAGCGTGCCCTGCGGCCACATCGGCACGATCGCGCCGGCGCGGACGAACAGCGGCAGCGTGTCCAGCGGCGCGTGGTAGCCGTTGATCGTCGTCGGACCCGTGTAGGTCTTGCCGGACCAGTAGTCCACCCAGGTCCCGGCCGGCAGGTAGATGCCGTCCCGAGTCTCGGTGTCGGCGTAGACCGGCGCGACCAGGAAGTCCTTGCCCACCAGGAACTCGTACTTCACGGTGTCGGTCGCGGTGACCGGGTCGTCCGGGTACTCCAGGGCCAGCGGGCGGATCGCGCCGACGCCGGTCTTCGTCGCCTCGGCCGACAGGGTGTACATGTACGGCAGCAACCGCTCCTTGAGCTGCAGGTACTTGCGGTTGATCGAGGTGTACGGCTCCCCGAACACCCACGGCTGCTTGTCCATCGGCTTGCCGGTGACCGGGTCCTTGGCCCAGCCGTCCATCGTCATGATGGCCGGGGTCATCGACTTCCACTGCAGGTCGCGGGTGTGCATCTTCGCGTCGCTGCCGAAGATCGCGCCGACGTCGCCGGTGTCGTACGCGATACCGGACATCGTCGCGCCCGCGTACGTCGGGATCTGCCAGCGGACGTAGTTCCAGCTCAGCCGCTGGTCCCCGCTCCACAGCACGCCGCAGCGCTGGATCCCGGCCCACGAGTTCGGCAGCCAGACGAAGCCGCGCGCGTCGCTGTTGTCCTCGATGCCGGACTTCGCCTGCTGGCAGGCGTCGAGCGCGAAGTCGTACCCGTTGCCGACCCATGCCACGTCGAGCTTGCGGACCCGGACGCCGGCCTTGACCTCGTCGGCCTGGTTCGGCAGCCCGTTCTGGGTCCACAGGCCGAGCTGCATGTGGTTGTCGTTCAGGCCCTTGCCGGTCTCGGCCAGGTTCTCGTAGCCGCAGCCGTAGCCGTCGTTGACCAGCATCCAGCCGTTCGGCATCTGGCTCTGCGTGTACTTCTCGGCGATCTTGACCGCGTCGAGCGTGTGCCGCTCACCGCGGTTCGCGTTGTGCAGGTAGCAGTCCGAGTCGCCGGTCTCGAGGCCGTACACCGGCGGCATGAACGGCTTGCCGACCAGCGCGGTGTAGTCGCCGATCACCTTCTTGCTGTCGCCGACGAAGTAGTACACGTCCAGGCGCTTCTCCTGCGCGCCGGTGCGCACCGGGTCGCCGAAGTTGTACAGCCCCGGCGCGGACGTGTTGCGGAACGCGCCGTACCCGGCGGTGGACAGGTAGAAACGGCTGCGAGTTGTTGTAGCCGCCCTCGTTCCAGTTGAAGCTGTTCGCGACGTTGATGAGCTTGCCGCGGTGGCTGAACGCGCCGTTCTGCTCGCCGCCGCCGAAGAACTGCTCTGTCGCGCCGCGCCTCAGGCTCTGCCGCAGGCCGCCCTGGGTCCAGCGCAGGCCCTTGTCCTCCTCGAAGATCGGCGTGCTGTTGTCGCCCTCGTAGAGCGCGAACCGCAACGGGGTCTTGTAGATCCGGAGCACCGCCTTGTCACTGGCCACGGCGTAGTACGTGCCGGCGTCCCACGAACGCGTACTGCGCAGCGTCGGTGGCGTGGTGCGGACGATCTTCGTCCCGGCCGGATCGGTGAAGACACCGTCCGGCGCGAACCGCAGCCGGAACTGGTCCGGTGCGGTGAACTCGGCCTTGCCCTTCGACTCACCCGCGGCGAACTCGTACACGCCGTTGTTCGCCGAGAAGCCGGTCAGGTTCCCGACGTCGGTCGGCTCCGGCAGGTACGCCGTACCGGTGTAGCTGTTGTCGTGCACGTCGTACGGGACCACGACCAGGTGGTAGGTGCCGTGCGCGCGCGGGATCACCGTCGCCTCGGGGTCCGCGGTGCCGGCGCTCGACGCGACCTGCTTGCCGGCCGAGTCGAAGATGTACAGGTCGAAGTCCTCGACCGGGCGCTCCCAGCGGATCGACACCGGGATGCCGCCCTCGGGGTTGTCGTCCCAGTAGCTGTCGGGCACGTCCACGGTCAGGAAGAAGTGGTCGCACTCCTTGTTCTCCGGGTCGTCGGCCGGGCAGCCGCTGGGCCCGCCGAAGTTGCCCTCGGCGTAGACCGGGCTCTGCCAGGTGACGGACTTCTGCCCGGCCAGCGAGAGGGTGGCCTCGCCGGGGGTCGCGGCGGCGGCACGGCCGGTGCCGGTACGGGCCCCGACAGCCACCAGGAGTACGGCGGCGAGCAGGGCCAGGGCTGTTCGAGACGCTCGATGCGTTCGGCTCATGGGTCTCCGATCAGACGGAACAATTGCTGAAAACTGCGCATGAAGCCCCCGTTCCGAGCACATTCACACGCGTCGCCTGGCGCCGTCAACTACTGAGGTCGGAGCGATCAGAGCCGAACACGTTCGCTCAAAAGGCACCATGGCAGGGCGTCGTGGCGCGCTACGCCCGGCGCGGTACCGCACCGATGTCAGCCGAGGCCGGACCAGGGGTTCTCGCGCTGCCAGACCGCCGGGAAGTGCAACGTCACCCCATCGCGTTCGGCGAGCCGGGTCAGCACCCACATCGAGTGATCGAGGTCGTCGCCGAAGTACGGCAGCGCCCGCAGCGGCAGGTCCAGCGGCCGGAAGAAGTCGTCCCAGTGGATCAGCACGACCCGGCGGGCGCCGACCGTGGCGACGGTCTCGTCCCAGTAGGTCCGGATGTAGTCGTCGTCCTGGTGCCCGAGCTGGCCGACGCCGAGGTAAGCCACCTCGGCGCGCTGCCCGGCCAGCGCGCCCGCGACGTGCCCGGCGCTGCCCTGCACCAGCAGGTTCCGGCCCGTCGGCCGGTGCCGGATGATGATCGACCAGGCCTCGCCGCACCGGTACGCCGCGACCTTGGCGGGCGTGACGACCGGTTGGTCGATGGTGCCGGGATATCGGTCCGGCGGGCAGTGGTGCGACTCGATGTGGGTGACGTCGAAGGCGCCGTACGACGCCGGCTTCCCCGGCACGGCGATCTCCACGCGCTCGGCCGGCAATCCGTGGCCGCGGCCGACGTTCGCGGCGGACTCGCCGCCGACCAGGACGGCGCCGGTGCGCTCGGCGACGTACGCGGAGTCCATCACGTGGTCGTAGTGGGTGTGCACCGGCAGCACGGCGTCGACCGCCTTGATACCCGCCCGGTCGAGACACGCGACGATCCGCTCGTGGTCCGGTGAGACCTTGCGCAACAGGCAGGTGGCGAGCGACGGCCTGCTGAAGAACCCGTCGGTGAGCAGTCGTGACGAGCCGTCGTCGACGAGCAGGGTGGCGACGCCGAGGAAGGTCACCGACAGCCCGCCGTCCACTGCCGGTGGCACGTCGAACCGGTCGCGGTACCGCGCGATGTCGGGCCTGCCCAGCCGCGGTCTCATGGCGCGATGTTAGCCGCGCTCAACCGGTGACGGTCCAGCATGACAGCGTGACCGATGCCGTGACCTCCACTGGATCGGGCAGCGTCGCGAGCCGGTCCGCGAGCTCGTCCGGATCGGTGTGCCAGGCGCTCGGGCCCATCTCGACCACGTCGCGAACCGCCTGCCGGTCCAGCGTCATCCGCCACTCGATCACGGTGTCGCCGGTGCGGGTGAACGCCGTACCGAGACCGGCGGCCAGCCGGCGGTCCTTCTCCTCGTCGACCCGGACCAGCCCGAGCACACCGACCAGCTCGCCCAGGTGCGCGGCGTTCGGAGTCACCACCAGCAGTACGCCGTCCGGCGCCACGATGCGAGCGAGCTCGGCCGGGTTCCGGGGCGCGAACACGCTGAGCACGACGTCCGCGGCCCGGTCACGCACCGGCAGGTCCTGCCAGGCGTCGGCCTGGACGGAGCCGATCCGCGGGTGCGCCTTCGCCGCCCGCCGGGCCGCGTACGTCGACACGTCCAGCGCCAGCCCGGTGCCGTCGCCGACCAACCCGGCGAGGTAGTACGCCGTACCGGCGCCGAGCTCGATCGCGAGCCCGCGCCCCGGCGCGGCGGCGGCGAGCGCGTCGCGGATCGGCTGGTAGTTGCCGGTGGCAAGGAAGTCGGCGCGGGCGGCGACCATGGCCGCGGTGTCACCCGTGTTCGCCGTTCTGCCGGTGACCAGGTTGAGGTGGCCCTGCCGGGCGACGTCGAAGGCGTGACCCGTCGCGCACCGGGCGGTCCCGGGTTCCAGCACGAACGGCTGCCGGCAGTGCGGGCAGCGCAGGGCGTCGATGACGTCGGCGAGCACGCCTCACGTTATCCGGCCGCGCTGTCCGGCTGGGCTATCCCCCGATGTCCCGGCTGGTGAGACGTGCCCAGGCGCCGGCGTAGAACACCACCAGGTATGCCGCCTGCACCCACAGGTTCCGCACGATGTCGTCCCAGTACGGCGGGTCGCGCAGCAGGTCCGCGAACGAGAACCACCTCTCCATCAGCAGCCACGGGTGGATCACGTCGATCTGCGGGATCGCGTCCAGGATCCCGATCACGACGTACGACGTGAAGGTGGCGGCCATCGCGGCCAGCGGGGTGGACGTCAGCGACGACACGAACAGGCCGATCCCGGCGAGCCCGAGCATCGAGGCCGCGATCAGCCCGGCGACGCCGAGCGCGCGCAGCAACCCGTTCGCGAGCGGCACCGTGGTGCCGGACAGCAGCGTCACGTCGCCGACCGGGAACAGCGCTATCCCGGTGATCAACCCGGACAGCCACAACGTCATCGTCGCGGTGAGGCAGAAGACGACCAGCGCGACCAGCTTGGCGGCGAGCAGCCGGGACCGCCCGGCCGGCGCGGTGATCAGCACGCGCAGCGTCCCTAGACTGGCCTCGCCGGCCAGCGACTCCCCCGAGATCACCGTCACCGCGGTCGGCAGGAAGAACGGCATCGACAACCCGCAGGCCGCGACCGCGAGGAACATGCCGTTCCCCGCCACCTGGCCGAGGAACCCCTCGCCGCCTTCGTGACCGGACAGCTTGATCGCGACCCCGATCACGATCGGTACGACGGCCAGCCCGGCCAGCAGCGCCCAGGTCCGGGCCCGGCCGAAGATCAGGTGCAGCTCGGACCTGAACATCGCCAGGGGGTAGCTGCGCGGGGCGCCGATCGCCACCGTTTCGGCGTCACTCCGCGACATCGAAACCCTCCCCCGTCAGCGCGACGAACGCCTCCTCCAGGCTGGGCCGTTCCAGGCCGAAGCCATGGATGCGGACCCGCTCGCCGACCAGCGCCGCGGCGTACTCGTCCACCGGCCGCTCCCCGGGATCGCCGTCCACCGTGCCGTCCTGCCGGCGCATATCGGTGACGCCGAGCCCGGCCAGGGTGCGCGCGGCGAGCTCCAGGTCGGGCGTGCGGACCACGAGCCGCGGGCGCAGCTCGGCGCGCAGATCGGCCACCGTGGACTGGCGGACCAGCCGGCCGCGGCTCATCACCGCGGCGTGGCTGCACACCTGCTCGACCTCGGCCAGCAGGTGAGTGGAGGTGAACACGGTGGTGCCGTCCTCCGCGAGCTGCCGGATCAGCGCGCGCACCTCACGCGTGCCCTGCGGATCCAGACCGTTGGTCGGCTCGTCCAGCACCAGCAGGTCGCGGCGCCGCATCAGCGCGACCGCGATCGCCAGCCGCTGCCGCATACCGAGCGAGTAGGCACGCACCTTCTTGCCCGCGGCCGCAGTCAGCCCGACCCGCTCCAGCGACTCCATCGTGCGCGCGAGGCGAGTGCCCGGGTCGGCGGTGCGGTCGGCGGCGTCGAACCGCATCAGGTTCGCCCGGCCGGACCAGAACGGGTAGAACGCCGGGCCCTCGACCAGCGCGCCGACGCGCGGGAGCACCCGCAGCTGTGCCTTTGGCATCGGTTCGCCGAACAGCTCGACGGCGCCCGCGGTCGGCGTGATCAGGCCGAGCAGCATCCGGATCGTGGTGGTCTTGCCCGACCCGTTCGGGCCGAGGAAGCCGAACACGCTGCCGGCCGGCACCTCCAGGTCGATCGCGTCGACGGCCACCTGCCCGCCGCGGAAGCGCTTCGTCAGACCGTGGGTGACGACCGGCGCCTGCTCGTTCAAAGGGTCACCGGGCCGCGGCCTGCTCCAGCACGGCGGCCGGCACCATGCCGACCAGCACCCGGCCGTCGTCGGTCAGCAGCGCGCTGACCAGCCGGGTGGACAGCAGCGTGCCGCTGCCCCAGGAGCCGCTGACCCGCGGCAGGCCGGCGAGCGCCTGCGGCGGGACGCTCACGCCGGTCTTGAACACGACCACAGCATCCCAGCCCTTGCCCACGACCGTCGGACCGGCGCCCCGGTGGTCGCCGGGCTTGTGGTCGGGCCGGGCCGGCGCCGTACCCAGCCGGTCGTGGGACTTGTGCGACAGCGCCTTCTCGGTGACCTCGGTGCCCGGCGGCGGGGTGAAGGCGAAGACGTCGGCCTTCGGCACCTCGAAGGAAACGTCGGTGAAGCCCACGTCGATCGCGGCCTCGTCACCGCTCCTCGGCATCACCGTGACCCGCAGCGGCACCCACTCGCGCGCGTCCACGGCGAGCGTGACCGAGCCGACCAGGGTGCGATCGGTGCGCGGCGTCAACGTCAGCAGGTACGCGTCCCGCCCGGCCACCTCGCGCGTACCGGTCACGGTCACCTGCGTGCTCGGGTCGATCGCGTCCAGGAACCGCTTGGCCAGCTCCTGCGGGTTCGCCGCCTCGGCCGGATCCGGCGTGCTCGGGTGGTGCGCCGGTACGGCGATCTTCGTCGCCTCGTGGGCGGCCGAGTCGTACACCCACGCCGTCGTACCGTCCGTCACCAGCACCCGCTCGGCCATGTCGTCGAGCACCGCGACGCGGGCCTTGTCCGGCTTCGCCGCGGCGATCCGGATGGTGTGCTTGCCGCTGAGCAGATCGGTCAGGTTCTCCCGCCCCTGCAGCCCTGGCAGCGCGGGAATCCCGAGCTCGGCCGTGGTCCGCACCGTGCCGGACAGGCCGTCGACGTCGGCGGTCTGGATGTTCGTGAGCAGCTGTTGCGCCGTGATGTCCGGCAGGTTCGGTGAGGCATCGGCGACGACCGGTCCGAGGGTCCCTGCGGTTCCGATCACCGCCACCGCGGCGACCGGAACCAGCCACCGTCGTGTCCGCTGTGTGAGGAGCATGCCTCCAGACTCGCACCCGATATCCGCCGAACAAAGGCTGCCAGGGTGAAATCCCCCGCGCGGGGGAGATCCCCCTTCTTGGGCGCAACTTCGACCGCGCATGACGCATCGGATGTGTGAGGGCAGAGTCGAGCGGAGGGCACGATGAACAGCAGGACACTGGCGGCCGCCATCGTCGCGGGCACCTTGGCGGTGCCGCTGACCGGCGGTCCGGCGCCGGCGGCGACGTCGGCCGACTGCCTGGCCGACACGGCGGTCGGCGTCCCGTGGTCGGCCGAGATCCCGGAGTGGATCAAGCCGTGGGACCAGTTGGCGATCACGCCTGACAGGCCGGTGTACAGCCTCCAGGTGGGCGACATCTGTGACAATCCGCTCGACACCGCGCCGGTCGTGACCGTGCGACGCCCGGACGGCCAGGACGCGCACGACGTGTTCACCCACTTCGTCGAATCCGGGCTGTTCCTCGGCTTCGTCGGCTACGACTCGCTCGCCGTCTACGCCGCGCCGACCGGGCAATGGGTCGCGACGCGCATCCGCGTCGGAGAGCGGGCAGCCGACCTGACCAGGCCGGTCGCGTTCACGATCAAGCGCGCGACCGTCGCCAGCCTGACCGCCAAGCCGACGCCCGCGCCGAACCGGCCCGTCGCGGTCGGCTCGGTCCTGTATTGGACCGCGGACGGCAAGCTGGCGCCGTCGCCGGGTCGCCGGGTCAACGTACGGGCCCGGCCACAGCCGGGCGCCTGGAGCGGTGGCACCCTGCTCGCCAGCGCCACCACCGACCAGTACGGTCGCTACGCGGTCCGGCTGCCGGTCACCGCGCCGACCTGGGTTCACATCGAGGTCCCGAGCACACCGAGCCTCGGGTGGTTCCTCACCGGTAGCGACGAGACGTACATGTACCACCCGACCTCGCTGACCGGAACGGCCAACCCGACCACGTCGACGGTGATCAGGAACGGTACGAAGATGTCGACGTACGGTCGGCTCAGCGTCACCCACAACGACGGCAGCACCGGGCCGTTCGCGGGCCAGCGGGTGCTCGTCCAGACCCGGCCGAAGTCCAACCCCACCGGTCCGTACGGCACCGTCGCCAGCGCCACCACCAGCAGCACCGGCTACTACTACGCGAACTGGTACGCGTCGGTCGACGCCGATGTCCGGGTCGCGTACGTCTCGCCGTACAAGACCATCACCTCGGCGTACCGCTGGATCCGCGCGCTGGACGTCCGGTAACGACCGATTAGGCCTGCGTCTGCGTGCCCTATTTGCGTCGCACGCGCCGATGAAGCACGACCGGCCTGCCGCGCTGATCAGCCGACCAGCCGACCGCGTAGCACGACCTGGCGCACCTCTCGAAGCCCGATCACGTCCCGGGCCAGGTCACCGGCGACCACGACCAGGTCCGCGTCGTAGCCGGAGGCAAGTCGTCCCTTACGCTCGCCCAGCCCGCACACCTGCGCAGCGGTGCTGGTGGACGCAGCCAGTGAGTCAACGACACCGGTCGCCGCAGCGAGTTCCACCACTGACTCGGCGTACAGCCCGTGGGCCTTGCTGGGCCCGATCCCGGCGTCGGCGCCGCCGACCAGCCGGACCCCTGCCTCGTGCATCCGCTGGACCAGGTTCTGGCGCTTCTCGACGAGCTCCTCGGGCGTGACGCCGGCCTCGTTCATCCGCTGCTTCAGCGCCTCCGGCGCCCGGCGCAGCGCCTCGACGGTGAAGCCTCCGACGGTGGGGCAGACCGCCATGCCGCTGTCCGCGAGCGCCCGGAGCTGTGCGTCGGAGGCAGTGATGTCGCGCAGCGCCGCCAGTCCCGGCGCGGCGGGGCCCTCCGACCGCGCGAGAAAGCCGGCGTGCTCGAGCCCGTCGGTGCCGACCGCGACCGCCTGGTCGATCGCAAGGGCCGCGTGCGCGTGCGCGGTCACCGCCAGCCCGGCGCCGTGGGCGCCGTCCACGAGCAGTCGCAGGTCCTCGAGAGCGAACTGGGGCGCGTAGATGTCGGTATCGGGCGTGTTGATGCCCCCGCTGGCCATCACCTTGACCACGTCGACCCGCCGCTCGACCCGCTCCCGGACCGCGGCGTGCAACTGCTCGGCCCCGGCAGCCTCCCCGCCGAGGTAACTGCAGTGCCCGCCGAGCGTCGTGACCGGCGGGCCCGAGGCCACGATCCACGGCAAGCCGTCGTCGCGGGCGCGCTGCGCGTCGCGCCGGTCGACGACGTTGAAGTTCCGGTCGCCCAGGTCGCGCACCGTGGTCACCCCGGCGGCCAGGTGCCGGCGCAGCGCCTCGGTCACGACGGCCTCGATCTCCTCGCCGGTGTAGCCGGCCACCCGGTGCAGCGCCATCGGCCCACTGTCGGTGACCAGGTGAACGTGGGTGTCGATCAGGCCAGGCAGCACGGTCGCGTCGCCGTAGTCGCGCACCGGGCAGTCGGCGGGGAGGTCGTACGCCGCGGGCTCGACGCCGAGGATGCGGCCGCCGTCGACGAGCACGGTGGCGCCTCCCGCTACGAAGCGCTCGCCGTCGAAGCAGGCACGCGCCCGGATCGCATACACAGGCCTTGCATACAGCCGTGGACCGCAGCCTGACAAGCAGCGGCAGGGAGCACGGCCCGGGCGGGGGACAGGGCGGCTCGCCGCAGGGAGGTGAGTGATGATCTGTCCGGTGGCAGCGTCGAGGTGGCGTCCTCACCACCCGACTCGATGACAGCTGGCGGGTTCCCGCGTCGCATCCGCCGGGCGTACTGCCGCCAGTGTCTGAGCGCCCGGTAGTGCCGATCGAGCGGTTTCTGGCCTATCTGACCGACATCGAGCGATCGCCGAACACGGTGAAGGCCTAAGCGGTCGGTTCATGGCCGCCCTCCTTCCCCGGCTTGGTCGCCGTCGATGCCATCGCCGCCCTGGTCACCGACTGCACCGTGGTCGTCGAACGCCGACACCGCGCTACCGCGGCCGCATGGCGAGGTAGCCGTCGAGCACGGCCTTGACCGCTGGGGACACCGGCCCGTCTGGCGTGATGACGTGTCGGCGGAAGCCGAACCGCACGATCCGCCCGTCGCTGGGCCGGATGGTCAGGTCGAGCTGGCCGACCGCGGCCAGGTCGTTGCCGGCCACCGACAGGATCGTCTTGCCGACGACCCTCGGCTGGTCCAGGAAGCCGTACGGTTGCGGGCCCACGTGGCTGCCGACGATGACATCCACGCCGTCCACCTGGCGGGCCACCTGCTCCATCTCCTCGTATGTCAGGTGGGAGAGCACCACGACCACCTGGGGGCCGGCGGCGCGCAGCTGCGGCACGACCTCGCGCAGCGCCGTGACCGGGTCCAGCAGGGTGACAGCCGGGACCGGGACGGCCTGCCCACATTCGGATGACGCCGCTCCGGTGATGCCGACCCGCAGCCCGCCGGCCTGCGCCAGCGTGAAGCGCCGCGCGCCCTGCTCGGCGGCAAACACCTCGCTTGGCCGGCTGCCGTCGCGCACGTTGGCGCTCACCCAGCGGAACCGTGACCGCGCGACCAGCCCGCGGAGAAGGTCGGGCCCGCCTTCCATGACGTAGTCGCACCCGAAGGTGTCGGCATCCAGCCCGGCGGCGTTGAACGCCTCCACGACGTGCCGGCCCTCGGTCCGGATCGCGGGGCCCCCGCCGAAGACCGCCGGGACCGTCAGCTCGTCGCTGAGGTCGTCGCCGTTGCCCACAAACAGGCTGGACCCGGCCTGCAGGCGCCGCCGCTGCTGGTCCAGGAGCCCGGCGTAGTGGGCGAAGGTCCGCCCGTCGGCCGGCACCGGTCCGCTCGTGCTCTGCTGGTCCTGGCCGAGCAGCGCACCGTGGGTGTGGGTCTCGTGGAACACCGTCACCGTCACCTCGCCGCCGGCGCCCTGGCTGGGTTCAGATGGCGTGGGAGCCGCCTGCCCCCTGCAGCCCGCCAGCACCGCGGCCATCCCGAGCAGCAGCAGGATCCGAGATCCGCGGCGAGCCGCGGCGCTGGCTCGCATTGTCCACATCACGCTCCCCTGTCGCCAGCCACTCAATCTGCCTTCCGCTTCGTCTACACCGGCCGGTGCGCGGTCGTTCCGCCCCGTGGCGCTCAGTCCCCTGCCTGGCCCGAGCGTGAGCTGGCATCGGTCGGCTCGGTCGGCTGTTGATCATTCCCAGACCGCCCAGAACGCTGGGATGACCAGAATGCGCAGCTCCTGGCGGCACGTGAGTGGCCGCTGACTCCGGCCTGCCGGGAAGGGGCATGACCCCTTCCCGGCTGGGCGCAGGTCGGATCTCAGCGGACCGAGGTGGCGATCGCGGTGGCGCGGGCCAGGTCGATGCGGCCCTCGAGGCGCAGCGTCGTACCGGACTGTTCCCACACGAGGGTGGGCGCCGCGAGCCGGGGCGGCTGGGTATGCGGGGTGCCGTCGGCGTCGAGCCAGGCCACCTCGTGCGCGACCGGGAACCACAGACCGGGCCATCCGCCGACATCGACGAACCGGACGTCAGCGTGCACGGTCTTGGCGAAGCGCCAGTCGAGCCGGCCGTCGAACTCGTCCAGCCGGATCGTGCCTTCGGGGCCGCCGGTCCAGGTCATCGACAGCACGCGCCGGTCGGCCGAGACCTCAACCCCAGACGGTGGCCCGAGGGCGGCCGGGACGAGCGGCGCGAACCGGAGCAGCCGGCGCGCCTGGTCCAATGTGAGGTTCGACGAGGCGACCGGGGGTGCGGGCGTGGTGGACGGCACCGGACCGGGTTCGCGGCGGACGATCACACCGTCGAACCCGAACCACTCGGCCACAGTCGCCCGCACCGGCGGCGCGAGCGCCAGCCCGATCAGCAGCACGCCGAGGGCGGCGAGCACAGACCGCCAGCGCGCGAGCAGCCAGCCGCGCACCCGGCGTACGGTCTGCGCGAAGCGGGACGACCGTCCCGGCACCGGCTCGGCGCCGATCCGGTGGAGAACGGCGTCGACCAGCCCGTCGGCGGGCTGGCCGGCCCGCAGCTCGCCGGCCAGCGCCCGCAGCTCGGCGTCCAAGCTGTTCGTTGCCTCAGGCATCGGTCACCACCTCTCCGGCGCCGAGTTCCTCGCGGAGCCGGGCGAGCGCGCGGTGCAGCCTGGACTTCACCGTGCCGCGCGGCCAGCCCAGCACGGTCGCCGTCTCGGCCTCGTCGAGATCCAGCAGGTACCGGCAGGTGACGACCAGCCGGAA
>WNGB01015139.1_pt1 | contig 15027 bp, 16 predicted proteins | sample 5400681 | NCBI WGS metagenome assembly WNGB01 (sample SAMN13153367, study PRJNA577476) | soil metagenome | isolation source: 115 cm soil or saprolite under grassland replicate 2 | place: USA:California | collected 2016-06-15
AGCCCGGATAGAGAAATGCAAAAAATTCGATCTCGTGGGCGGCTATCGCTTGGTCTACATCCACGAGGCGCAGCAGTATTACTTTCTTTTCGCGGGGACGCATGATGACTGCGATCACTGGCTCACGCACCACCGAGATCTCACCCTGGAGATGCCGGGAGCGCCCACGACAGCAGGGGCCACACCGACGGCGGCGGAGACGCCCGCTGCAGAGCACGCCGTCCCGCCAGGCGACCTGGATTATGACGATATTATCCTGAAAGACATCGACGAAAAAATCCTACGTCGTGTCTTCTGTGGATTGTGTGGAGCATGACGCACCGTGCGTTGTCCGGTGTGAGGCCTGGCCCGCTCTCGCATGCGGCCTCGCCAGAGGCGACAAGGTGACAATTATCGATGTGCGCGAACCACACGAGTGGCAGATTGCCAACCTCGCCACATACGGCGCACGACTGATTCCCCTGGGTCAATTGCCGCAGCGCCTCAACGAAATGAATCCAGCAGAGGACATCGTCGTGCATTGTAAGGTGGGGGGGCGTAGCGCGCAGGCGTATGACATACTGCAGCAAGCCGGGTATACACACATCAAAAATCTGAAAGGCGGTCTGCTCGCTTGGGCTGATCAGGTAGATCCCTCGATGCAAAAGTATTGAGGTTGTCGTTTGGACTCACCCTTTAGACACGAAAGGCATGCATCATGGCGAACGCACAACATCAGGCGGTGGATTTTTACTTTGACCCGTCGTGCCCCTGGGCCTGGCGCACGGCGCTGTGGATCCGGGAAGTCGAGAAGGTACGCCCAATTCAGGTGACCTGGAAGTTCCTGAGCCTGGCGAAGATTAACGAGGCCGGAGATTACGCTCGCGACTCCCACACTGCCAGCCATGCCACCTTTCCGCTGCTCGCCCAGGCGCGCGAGCGCGGCGGTAACGACGCGGTCGGTCGTCTCTATATCGCCCTCGGTCAGGCCCGCCACGAACGCAAGGAATCGCTCGCTGATGCCGCGGTGATCGAGCGCGCCCTAACCGAGGCGGGTCTCGATCCGGCCTGGCGCACCGAGGCCGCAGCCGAGCCAGGGGTGGAAAAATGTATCCTCGAGGAGCACCAGGAGGGGGTCGAGCGGCTGAAGGCTTTCGGCGTGCCGACGCTCTCGATCAATGGTCAGCGCGGTTTCTTTGGGCCGGTCATCACGTCGGTCCCGACCGGGGAGGACGCGGGAGAGTTATGGGACCATATCGCCTGGCTGGCTGCCCGCGAGGACTTCTTCGAGTACAAGCGCAGTCGCAGGTAGATCTCCCGGAAAACGAGTCGTCATGCCCGTGGAGAGAGGCGCGTGGCGCAGGTGTCCCGGAGCGCGTCTGGGCCTCACCCTCCACGTACAATGACACCGCCACATGTGTCGATGAGGAGAGATGGGATGTCCATAGCCCCTAAGGAATTTCTTACCTATGTGAACGGTGCGCTGGACGGGATGGTGCAGATCGTTGAAGCCTTGGGAGATGAGCGCGTCAATCTCCGTCCGAACAATATGCCGAATACGAACTCCCCCTTTGCCATTCTGACGCACTGTGTCGGGCTGACGCGCTACTTTATCGGCACTGCCCTGGCTGGGCGTCAAGCCCACCGTGACCGCGACGCCGAATTCCGCGCCCAGGGGACTGTCGCGGAGATCCGGCAGGCGGTGCGCGAGCTGCAACAGCACCTACCAGACGACCTCGCACGCGTCCGCGGCGATCAGCCCTGCGCCTTCCCTGAGGCGGTGCGCGAGCCCCACCGGACCTGGACGCAAGGGCGCTTTGTACTCCACTGTTACAAAGACCTGGCGCAACACCATGGGCACATGGAACTCACCCGTGATGTCATGCTGGGGCAGGGGCCAGCTAGCTAGGGATCCCGGTGCACGCGCGCTCCGATGGCCCCTGTGCCTCACGGTGCCGTTGAGTAGGAGACCCCTGGGTCTGCGCCTGTCCTGTGCGCAGACTCACCCCAGCAGGCTCATGGGCCTGCTGGACATTAGGAGCAGTGAGGAGAGCATGGCACGGACGTTGCTGGAGTTGTTCGACGACCTGGCCAAGCTCGCCACGCGCCCCTATGTCCTGGAAGTCAAAAAACCGGCCTCTGCGACCCTGGCAGCGGCCTCCGCAGCACGCAACCGGTAGGGCAGCAGGCCCGGGGGAGGGTGCACCCGCTCCCAGAGGGAGCGGAGTGAGGGCGGCACGGCCAGCCTTTGGAGCCTACGCCTTCATCCGCAAGATGGGGGTGATCCGAACCCGTTCAATCAACGTATGCACAAGGAATACATCCAATGGCATCCTTAACGCTGGCAGAAGCAGAACACATCCTCGCGGCCGCGAAGACCAAGGTGCTGGAGATGGGCACCAAGATGAGCGTGTCAGTCGTCGACCCGCGAGGCGACTTTAATTCGCCATGTTCCGGACGGATGGGGCCTCCTGGCGCACCCCACCCATCTCCCGCGCCAAGGCCGTCGCCGCCGCCTGCTTTGGCCGCGCCAGTGGTGAGCTGACGGAATACGCGCTGTCGCCCGTGTTCCGTGGCCTGATGGCGATGGAGGGCGGCCACATGATTCCCGGCCAGGGGGCGTTACCCGTCTACCGGAACGGCGAACTCCTCGGTGCCGTGGGCGGCAGTGGGGGCACGGCCCAGCAGGACGAGGACGCCGCCAGGGCAGGGATCAACGCCCTTGGCCTGTCGACCACACCCTAAGACTCACAGCAGCTTCCCAAAAATTTGCGAAAGGAGTGAAGGGCACCATGCTCACGGCCATCGGCTTTCCTTTCGCACTGTCGTGTGGGTCAGGAGATCGTTGGAGGATTGGCAGACTGTAGGGGACATCGTATAATGCTCCCCACAGCTGGTAAAGAGAAGCAGTGCATGCCTTGAACGCATAAGGGATTGGAGGGAGGCATGGCAACATCCCCCGTGCTCACCGATCGCAGGCAACTCACCCACCAGATCAAGGCCATCGCACGCGAGGCCGGCTTTGATCTGGTGGGAGTCGCTCCTATGGGACCCGCAACCCATGGCGATGCGTTCCGTGCCTGGCTCGCTGCGGGGAAGCATCAACCGATGACCCAGCTTGAAGCGGGGGTGGACGTGCGCACGGATCCGCGCGTGCGTCATCCATGGGCGCGTACGGTCATTGCCCTAGGGACGCTGTATGGAGCCACAGGCGTCTCCGAGGAAACAGAGGCAGTACGCGCCGAATTCGCGGTGCTCCCCCGGCGGCCGACCACGCCCCCGATGCCCGGCTGCGACGGTGTGGACCCTGATGGCTGGCGACACCGTAACCCCGAGCGGCAACGTCGGGCACGAGAGATCATTGCACGCTCGCCGGCTCTGGGTGTGTCACCGTGGATTGCCCGGTTTGAGCGCGATGCCAATTACCACCGCATCAATGATGGCCGGCTCGAACGCTTCATGAGCCGCTTATCAGCCCTTGCGGGGCATCCGGTGCAGATCCAGGACGTCATCGAGCACAGCTCGTTTTTCGAGCGTGATCTGGCCTTTCAGGCCGGGTTAGGCTGGGTGGGCAAGAATAATCTCCTCATCAACCCGCAGGTGGGTTCGTTCTTTGTACTGACCAGTGTCTTCACTGACCTCGATCTGGAACCCGATGCGGTCGTTACCGACCACTGTCTAGGCTGTCGTGCGTGCCTGGATGCCTGTCCCACCGGGGCCCTCGATGGCGCCTATAACCTGAGGGTCGAACAGTGCCTCTCAGCTCGGAGTATTTCCATTGGCGGGCCAGTGCCCGAAATTTTTGTTGATGTCCAGGCCGGCCATATCTCTGGGTGTGACATCTGCCAGGATGCGTGTCCGTTTAACCGCGCCTATGGTGGCAGCGCACGCGCGGTTGGCCCTGCTCCTGACCGATGGAGCGCGGCCACGATTCTCGACCTGATGGGCTGCGATGATGCCGAACGTCAGGTGCTGTTCGCCGGCTCTTTAGTGGCCCGGATTCCCCTGGAGACGTTGCACCGGAATGCCATTTTGGTGGGGGCCCGGATCTTGCGCGTTGCCGCTGGTGTAGCACCGCAGGAAGCATTGGACTCCATCGCAGCGCAAGTTGACCCCACCGATCTGCCCGACCTCCGGGCCGCCATACAGGCGCACCTATCAGTGCCATCGACAGCCATTCGTGAGGCCGCGCAGTACGCCCTGCGCTGGTGAGCGTGTGCCCCTGAGTGCGAGCGCCGTGTCGCGTGACGGCCTGTCCGTGGCAGGGGCACACGCCATGAGGATCTTTACCATGCCACTCAAAGTCGGAGATAAAGCACCAGTGTTCTCACTTCCTGCCTCAACCGGGAAGACTATTGCCTTACAGGAGCTCGCCGGAAAAAAGGTCGTCCTGTACTTTTACCCCAGAGATGACACGCCTGGTTGCACCAAAGAGGCCTGTAGCTTCCGGGACACGCACGAGGATCTCACCGCGGCTGGTGTCGAGGTCTTGGGGGTAAGCGCCGACAGCTTGCGCGCCCACGCGAAGTTTGCTGAAAAATACCGCTTATCGTTCCCGCTACTGTCTGACGCAGAAAAACTCGTTGCTACCGCATACGGCGCCTGGGGTGAGAAGCGGGTGCGAGGGCGGACGGTCATCGGGATGAAGCGCATGACCTTTCTCATTGATGAAGGGGGAACGATTCAGCAGATCTGGTCAACCGTAAAACCCGAAGGGCATGCCACAGAGGTGCTTGAAGCAATTCGACTAGGCGACGCAACAAGTCAATAGTATACAAGGGGCGCTCCAGGCGCCGTCTCATAAGGTGACTACGCCTACTGCAGGATGTGAGAGGTGTCAGTCCATCAGAAGACTTCAGCCTAAATAGAGCTGATAGCGATCACTCCATTCGAGATGATGAAGATCCCGGCGGAATTATTAAACACACAGGTACTCAATGTGATCACATTGTTTGCTTGTGGTCCTGTGTTGACCGGATACGTACTGCTCGTGACGGCCAGCGTGCACACGCCAGAGGCGAAGGTGTTGGTCCCCGTTGCTGTACTCGCCGTCCCATCCGCGGCGGTCGAGGCGATTGTAAAGGTGACAGCATCGTTGGTGAACTGTAGGGTTGTCGCCAGACCTGCCAGAGCCGGGTGAAAAATTTCCCCACTGCTAAACAGAAAAGCTTTATTATTCAGATCGAGGGCTGTGGCGTTCGTGACCCGTGCAATGGCCGAGTTCGATGTGGCGGTGGTTGGCCCATTCGAGACAGTAAGGGAGTTGTTGGTACTGTCAAAATTACAGGGACTCAACGTAATCACGTCGTTCACTTGTGGTCCAGTCCCGAAGGGATAGGCACTGCCAGTGACTGTCAAGATACAGGAACCGAAGCGGTTGTTCCCGTTTGCTGTCCCACCCCCAGAGGATAGTATAAAGGTGTTGGCATTGTCGATGAACTGCAGGGTCGTCGCCACATTTGCCAGGGCCGGATGAAACACTACCCCATTCGGAAACGTAAAAGCTGTATTGTTCACATCATCTGTCGTGGCCTGTCCAGGAGTGCTTGTACATCCCCACAGCATCAACGCACCTGCCATGGTCAGGAACGCCCCAAGGCTGAAAAATGTCTGCCTCATCTGGTGCATGCTTTGTTCTCCTTTGCTGCAGTACGGGTGAGAGTGGTGGTGGTCCCAGCGTGCTTGCTCCCTACGATGCGGGAGCACCACAAGCGCCGCGGTCACGGGTGTCCTGGGATCACATCAACCGTCACCCGCATGCTGTGCTGGCCCCTACCCAGGAACACCCCCTTGATCGGGCTGACATCGCTGTAATCCCGGCCAAAGGCCACGGTGATATGCCGGTCTGACGGCAGGACGTTGTTGGTGGGATCTGCATCAAGCCAGCCATACCCCGGACAGTATACGGACACCCAGGCGTGCGACGCGTCTGCACCTAGGAGGCGGGGTCGACCGGGGGGGGGGTGCGTGACAAGATAGCCGCTGACGTAGCGCGCGGCCAAGCCAAGCGCCCGGAGACAGCCGATCTGCACGTGGGCAAAGTCCTGACAGACCCCGCGGCGTGCACGCAGGACAGCGTGCAGCGGCGTGCTCACAGACGTCGCCTTGGGATCGTAGATGAAATCGGTATAGATGCGTCGGGTAAGATCAAGCACTGCGGTGAGTAATGCCTGACCAGGAGGGAATGACGGTGCAGCATACTGCCGCAGGCGCGGACTCCACCGAATGTGGGGGGAATCAAAGAGGTATTGCGTTGCCTCCAGCACTGCCACGCTGCGCTCGTGGTGCAGGATATCGCATACCGTTTCCCAGGCTGGAGTGTGGTCAGGATGGGGCAGCACGTACGGCGTGACTTCAACCGTACTATGGGCGGTCACCGTCAGAGTGCGGTGGGGCTCCTGCACAGCAAAAAAGGTCACTGCATTGCCAAAAAAGTCAACAGATTGACTCCTGATGCCTGGCTCTGGCAGTACCACAAGCTCATAGCCGAGGCAACGTTGATGCGCACTGTCGCGTGGCCTGAGGTACACCGCGTTGTGACAGACTGAGACAGTGCCAGGATAGGCATACGTCGTGGTGTGGTGTACCTGGTAGATCATCGGGGACTCGCAGGGCCATCGGCCGCCAGATGTCGCGAGGTTTCAGCGTGGCTCAAGTAGTGATGGGTCAGCGAGTCCGACAGCGCTGGCAGGTCTGTGAGCAGACGGGTGAGCAAGGTCTCGAGGTGCGACCGCCGGCCATCTCCGCGGTCCTCACAGAGCACATTGATTTCGGCCAACCTGAGGCTGGTCAGTGTCATCAAAGCCAACCGTTGTGCAGGACTCAGGGAGGGTTTAGCATGATCGCGCGGTAGATGCTCGACGTGATCAGCCAGGGCGATGAGTTGATAGACGACAGAACGGGGATTGGTCTCATCCATGAGCACCAAATCCAACACCGGGGCAAACTGCAGGGTCGTCAGATAGCGCGAACGATACGTCATCGAGCTATCGGCGATCTCCAAGAGGGTCTCTAACACCGTCTCTTCATGTTCTCCGACATCGATCAGGAGACTACGCAGCAGGCCAACCGTATACAGGGCACGCTCCAGGCGCCGTCCCATGTCGAGGAAGTGCCAGCCTGGCCCACGCGTCATGTTTTCGACACCTAAGCCACTAAACGCCGCCAGGGTCATGATCGTGTGGTTGAGTAACTCTAGCACCATACTCAAAGGTGGCAGACTGGAGGACTGGGGCGGCGTAAAATCTTGGAGGAGACGCGAGACAATACGCCAGGCATCAAGCGAAATGCGATCACGCACGGTCGAGGCGACGCGATGCAGAGCCGCCAGTGTAGCGCCGACGCTCTCGGGCGTCTGCGCATCAAACATGACTGTCAGCAGGGCCTGTTCGAGGGCTGGCAGCGACGCCTCCAAGCCATCAACCATTACCGTGCTGTTCCACGTCTCGCGCAATGGATGCAGCAAGGTCGGGAACACCGCCGTGCCAGCCAACCCTGCCTCCGTGGTCAGCCGATTCAAGACGCTACGCAGCAGACGCACCATCCCTTCCGTGCGCTCCACATAGCGTCCGAGCCAGTACAGATTGTCCGCGACACGGCTCGGGAGCTCATAACCACTGCGGCGCAACTCGATCGGCTGTCCAGGAGGTGGCAGCAGGCTAAAGAGGAGAGGAGGATTGTGCGCTACGACCCAGGTATCCTTGCTGCCGCCCCCCTGCTGCATGGACACCGCAGGCGTGTCTGGTACTGTAGAGACGCGCGTGAGTCCCCCTGGCATGACGGTGTACCCGTCTGGCGTAGCAACCACGTAGGCGCGTAACACCAGGTGCCGTGGCTCCAGACCCCCAGCGCTATGCCACACGGGCACCGTTGAAGGGACAAGAGGCGCCTGCGCGACAAAGGCGTACGGACGTGCCCGCAGTCGGTTAACAAGGCGTCGGCGTTCGGCACGGCTCAGCGTATCACCAGACACGGCCTCGTGCGAGCTCGCAGGAAAGGCGGCGCTTACGCTCACACGCTCAAGATGCTCCAGCACGTATGCCAGAGCCTCCTGCTGCCCACACCACCAGGTAGTGACGGAAGGAAGTTTTAACTCTTCACCCAAGAGGTGGCGGCACAAGGCTGGCAGCAGCGCCAGCAGCGCCGGCGTTTCCAGCCAGCCGCTCCCCAGCGCATTGGCCACAGCCACATTACCGGCCCGCACGGCCTGGACGAGCCCGGCTACCCCAAGGACAGACTCCTGGTGCAGTTCGAGCGCATCGCAGAAAGCGTCGTCCTGTCGCCGTACAATGACATCCACCGGCTCCAAGCCAGCCAGCGTTTTCAGAAAGACGCGCGTATCGCGGACCGTTAAATCACCCCCTTCAACCAGCGTATAGCCCAGATAGCGTGCCAGGTAGGCATGCTCAAAGTACGTCGCATTGTACGGTCCTGGTGTGAGCAACACAATGCGAGGATTATCACGATGATAGGGCGCCAGGCTCATCAACGTCTTGCGTAGGGCGTCAAAAAACAGCGCCAGGCGCTGTACCTGGCCTTCACTGAAGACATCGGACAGCGTACGTGAGAGCACCAGGCGGTTTTCCAGGGCATATCCAGCCCCGGAAGGGCTTTGCGTGCGGTCGGCGAGCACCCACCACTGGCCATCAGGCGCACGGGCAAGGTCAGCAGCGTAGAGATGCAGGTAACAGTCTTGCGGCACCCGCACGTTATGACATGGTCGGAGGAAACCAGGGTGTGCAAAGACCAGGGCAGGGGGTAACAGGCCTGTACTGAGGAGCTTGTGCGGTCCGTAGATGTCTGTCAACAGCGCATTCAACACCTGCACGCGCTGCACCAGGGCGGCCGCCAGACGCTCCCATTCCTCAGGGGCGATCACCAGGGGCACTGCATCCAGCTCCCAGGGCCGATGCATGCCCTGGGGATCACCGTAGACATTGTATGTCACACCATTTTCATGGATCAGTCTCCTGGCTTGCTCCCAGCGCTGGGTCAGTTCCTCCACACCCAGGCGGTCGAGCATCTGCACCACACGCTCCCAGTGCGGCCGTGGGATACCTGGAGCGGCAAACACCTCATCGTAGGCCCCTGCGGGGCTATGATATCCCTGGAACAGACTCGGGCGCCCTACCGTAGGCTCGGTGTGTGACGACGTCAAAGCAGCCACGAGACGCGCCGATATGGGTTAGTAACCGAGCCCAGAGGTGCCCACCCAGCCCGTTTGAGAGACATCCACCATGACCCCATCCGGGCCACTGTACTTGACCTCGACGTTCCCATAGTTCTGACGGCCAGGGCCCACACCGAGGGCCTGGTTGACGTCATCGCGGGGCTGGGAACCGGCTTCTGCGAGCTTCTCAGTAATGGCCTCCAGGCTTTCGACCTGGAAACCAATATGGTGGATGCCACTGTAGTCTTTGCCGCGTTCGACACCCGCGACTACGTCATTCTTGAAATTGAGGATGGCGAGGTTAATGTCCCCGTCACTGAGGTAGTAGCCCTTGGCACCAGGGCTATCGATCTTGGCAATTTCTTTCATGCCGAATACTTCAATATAAAACTGGGCAGTCTTGTCTACGTCTTGCGTCGAGAGGGCGATGTGTTTAATTTTTGGCATGAGGCTTCTCCTATGCTAGATGGTGTGTGCTTGGTCTCTCGTGCGAATTCTCCTCAACATATCATGTTTCGCACCAAGCTGCCACCGCAACTGACACAGACACTATTCAGCTTCTTTGGTCTACCAACATGATTAGAGATCCCGCCGTCCTTCCAGGGACCGGCTCAACGTCACCTCATCGGCATACTCCAGCTGCCCCCCGACAGGCAGACCATGCGCCAGGCGTGTGAGGCGTACGCCACGGGGTTTCATGAGTTGCGCCAGATAGAGAACGGTGGCATCGCCTTCCATATTGGGGTTGGTGGCACAGATAATCTCCCGTATCCTCCCCTCAGCTACACGTTTGACCAGCGCATCGATTTTCAATTGCTCCGGACCAATACCGTCAAGGGGTGAGAGCGCTCCCATGAGGACGTGATAGAGCCCTTTATAGGCTGCGGTGCGCTCAATGAGGAAGACATCACTGGGATCTTCCACGACACAGATGAGGCCCCGGTCACGCGCCGGGTCAGTGCAAATGGCACACGAATCCGTTGCCGTAATGCTGCTACACTCCGAACAAAAAATGATCCTTTCCTTCATCTCGACAAGGGCACGCGCCAAGCGCTCAGCGCGCACATTAGGCGAACGCAAGATAAAAAATCTCGCCAATACCAGGCAAGCGGCAGAGCTCTTCAACGAGCTGATCAAGTGCACGTGGTCGGGACATTTTCGTGAGGACCCTTACAGCTTTCTAGAAGGAGAGGCCAGGAATCTTGAGGCCACCGGTGAGCTTACCCATCTCCTCGGCCATCATCTCTTGCGCTTTCCGAAGCGCCTCGTTTACTCCTGCAACAACGAGATCTTCAAGCATCTCAACGTCATCTGGGTCAACGACTTGGGGCTCAATTTTGATGCGGAGCACTTCGCTCTTACCATTCACTGTGACCGTCACCATCCCACCGCCGACAGAGGCATCGAGCGTCTTTTTGGCAACCTCTTCCTGCAGCTTCAGCATTTTCTGCTGCATCTGCTGGGCCTGCTTCATCAAATTGCCCATGCCACCTCTCATGGTTGTCTCCTTAAATAGGTGTGGCACCAAAAATATCGATCACGGCCTGTTTCAATTCGTAGCTCCGGTCCCTGGGGCGCCATTGGTTCCGGCTGTTCCGGCTTCGCCTAGTTTGAGTTCAATGCGTAATGGCCGTCCGAGTAATGCCTGCACTGCGTCGTTGATGATGACCCTAGTCGGTTGTTCACGGAGGTCATTAAAAAAATTTTCATACTGCTTTGCAAAGCCAACGACGAGTCTATCCTCATCAAGAGTCAGAGGACGACCGCAATGCATACGCCCGGCAAGTGGGGGACTGACCCGTTGCTGCAGGGCATTCCACAGACCTTCTGCATCCCAAGGCCCTTCTGCAGTAGTAGGCACCTCGCTCTGAGACACCTCGGACAATGGCCTAGCAGAGACAACTCGAGGGGCAGGGGAAACCTCAGAGGCTACTCCTGCCTCCCTCACAGACGTCTTCACACCCTCCCCTTGCCCATTACGTACTGGGCGACCTAGCACCGCTGCAGGTCTCTCCTCCTGGGGCGCGGCGAACGCGGACGGCGCGGATACAGCCGGGAGGTCTGTCTCGAGACGTTGGAGGTGCTCTAAAATCGTCTGCAGGGGCTGTACACGACCAATACATGCCATACGCACGAGGGTCATCTCGAGTCCCAGGAACGGATTGCTGGCATGGCGTAGGGTCTGCTCTGCAGCCGAAAGGACGTGAAACTGCCCGTAGATTTCCTCAATACTCGCCAACTCAGCCACGGCCAGCAGGGTCGCGCTATCAGTCTCAGAGAGGGGAATGAGATCTTCAGGGTGAGGTACGGTTTTCAAGACGATCAAATGTCGCAAGCCCTCAAGCAGTGCGCGGGCAATCCCTGCAGCTTCATGCCCCTCAGACTGCAGCACACTGGCCATGTGCAACGCCGTGGCGGCATCCTGCTGGAGCAGAGCACCCAGACATTGCGCGAGTGTTTCAATGCCTACATAGCCAAGGAGCTGGTCGACATCCTCGTCCCGCACTTCCATGCCACAGTAGGCTACGACTTGGTCAAGCAGGCTTTGGGCGTCGCGCATGCTGCCCTCTGCCGCTTTGGCGATGCGCATGAGGCAGGTGCGCGAGATGCGTATACTCTCGCTCTGCGTAATGTGCTCAAGCTGGGCAATCAGGCCAGTCAATGAGACACGCTTGAACTCAAACCGCTGGCAGCGTGACACGATGGTATAGGGGATGCGTTCGATCTCGGTCGTGGCGAACACAAAAACGACATGCGCGGGCGGCTCTTCAAGCGTTTTGAGCAGCGCGTTAAACGCTTCCTTGGTGAGCATGTGCACTTCGTCAAGGATGTACACTTTGTAGCGCCCACGCACAGGTAAGTAGCGTAAACGTTCGCGCAGATCACGGATCTCGTCGATGCCACGATTGGAGGCACCGTCAATCTCGACGATGTCCATCGACGTACCCTGGGTGATTTCCAGACAAGACTGGCAAGTATTACAGGGAGTTTCAGTAGGACCACCCTCGCAATTCAGCGCTTTCGCGAGCACACGCGCCATCGTGGTTTTGCCCACCCCACGTGTACCAGCAAACAGATAAGCATGGGCAATACGTCCCAGGCGGATAGCGTTACGCAGAGTGCGGGTGACGTGATGTTGCTCAACGACGTCATCAAACGTCTGGGGGCGCCATTTGCGTGCTGTAACCTGGTACCCCATACGCTCTCCTGCAACCACTCATGCCGGTACGGCAGAGAAATGATCGTGCACCCAGCCTTGACCTATCTGGGTAGAACTTCACACCCTCTATCCAGCTCAGATTAGGCACTCCTGCGGCACTCGGAGACATTTGCTTACGGCTGCTTCCTTCCGGACCTGACCGGGTTCACAACACCCCGCTGCACAGGACCCAACCCTCAACGCCTTCCTTAGGGGGATAACTCAGCCTGATGAAGCCTCAGCAATGGGAATTCAGCCCCGCTATAGCGGATTGCGGGTTACAGGGCACCGCTACCTCCCCACCTAGCACGACCACCACCTTACATACCACACCAGCACGCGAGACGGGAACTTGTCAAGCGGAGAGGGTGGGATTCGAACCCACGGGACACTTTTGGCGCCCACGCGCTCTCCAGGCGCGCCGATTCGACCGCTCTCGCACCTCTCCAGAGATAAGGCTTATAGGGTGACGGAGAGGGAGGGATTCGAACCCCCGGTGCCACAAGGACACAGTTGATTTCGAATCAACCGCCTTCAACCACTCGGCCACCTCTCCGCCGCAATGCTTGAAAGAACCCTCGCAGTAAGGTACTTGCTTCGTCCTGACACACACCACCAATCACTGGAAATGTATGATTGAGCCGTTTCATGCCCAATATATCAAACTGCGAACCACATGCACCCGCTTTCGGGTCCTTACAGCCAAAGACCAAACAGCCGATACGACTCAATACAGCCGCACCCAGGCACATGATACAAGGTTCGAGCGTCACGTACAAGGTCGCTGTCGTCAGCTGCCACTGCCCCAGATGTTGGGATGCCTGCCGTAGAGCCAGCACCTCAGCGTGAGCAGTAGGATCAGGCAAGGTCTGCCGTTGATTATGGCCGCGCCCCACGATGACCTCGTCTACGACGACCACGGCACCGACTGGCACTTCAGTACTCTGTAGAGCCAGCTGTGCTTCCCGTAAGGCCTCCAGCATAAAGCACTCGTGCACTACCGGCACGTCAGACATCATGTATAACGTCCCGAAAAGCGTAAGGGCACCTTGTACCAGGTGCCCTTACCACAGAGCGCGCCGAGGAGGACTTGAACCCCCAGCCTCCAGATCCGTAGTCTGGCGCTCTATCCAGTTGAGCTATCGGCGCATGCATATCATTCAGGCAGCGGAGAGGGAGGGATTCGAACCCTCGTAGCACTTTTGGGCGCTAAACCGCTTAGCAGGCGGTTGCCTTCAGCCGCTCGGCCACCTCTCCAGGATTCTCGAAGAAACGCGGGGCCAGGCACCTGAACGGACAGCGGAGAGAGAGGGATTCGAACCCCCGGCACTTGCGTGCTGCGGTTTTCAAGACCGCCCCCTTCGACCGCTCGGGCATCTCTCCCGGGCCGTTATGTATTTCTGAGACCAAGATGGTATTGGATCGCTCGCTTGTCGTCAACTCTTAATTGTAACTTTCTTCATCTGGGGTGTCTTCAGGCGTATCATGCGTCTCGGGCTCTTCAGTGGTGACCTCCTGGTCGCTGTCGAGCCCAGCCGCCTCAGACGAGACCTCCACAGCCGGGCGCGTATTGTCTTCGGCAATGCGGACCACGCCGACGAGGCGTTGCTCAGGGGTCAGGTTGATCAGCCGAACACCTTGCGTATTCCGACCGATACGCCGGATGTCGGCCACTTGCAAGCGCACCAGATTCCCCTGATCGCTCATCACCATGATGTCGTCATCGTCAAAGACCTGCAGAATACTGACAACAAGCCCAGTCTTCGGCGTGATATTCAAATTAATCAAGCCTTTACCACCCCGGCCCTGGACCCGATACTCGGTCTCACTGGTGCGCTTGCCGTACCCCCCTGCAGACACCGTGAGGATGCTTGAGCCAGGATTTAATACTTCCATGCCGATGACCTCATCACCCTCTTCAAGGCGGATGCCAATCACCCCACGCCCTGTCCGGCCAATAGAACGTGCGTCCGTCTCGTTGAAACGCAGGGCATAGCCCTGACGTGTCCCCAGGAAGATATCCTGGTCTCCGTGCGTGATACCCACACGAATGAGCTCATCGCCATCGTCGAGTGTCAGGGCAATAATGCCTCCCTGTCGGGGGTTACCATAGGCCGTGAGTTCAGTCTTTTTGACAATGCCGTTCTTCGTCGCCATGATGAGATAGCGATCCACTTCAAAACGGCGAATCGGTACGACCGTGGAGATCTGCTCCCCAGGCTGGAGTTGTAACAGGTTAACCGCCGCTCGACCCTTGGCAGTACGGCCTGCCTGCGGGATTTCGTATACCTTCAGCCAGTGGACCTTGCCGATGTTGGTGAAGAAGAGGAGGTAGTCATGCGTCGAGGCCACGAAGAGCTGTTCGACAAAGTCCTCTTCGTTCGTCTGCATCGCCATTTTGCCTTTGCCCCCACGGCGCTGACTCTGGTAGAGGCTAATCGGCTGGCGCTTGATATACCCGCCATTACTCTTGGTCACGACCATGTCTTCTTCGACAATCAGATCCTCGACGTTAATCTCTTCCTCGGCCTCAACGATCTCGGTGCGCCGGGCATCGCCGTACTGTTCCTTCAATGCCAGCAGTTCGTCTTGGATGATCGTCTGGATGCGCACCTCGCTGCCCAGAATGGCCTCGTATTCCTGGATGGTCTCCAGCAGCTCAGTGTGCTCCTGCAGAATC
>WNGB01008092.1_pt1 | contig 15026 bp, 9 predicted proteins | sample 5400681 | NCBI WGS metagenome assembly WNGB01 (sample SAMN13153367, study PRJNA577476) | soil metagenome | isolation source: 115 cm soil or saprolite under grassland replicate 2 | place: USA:California | collected 2016-06-15
GCCCGCCGCGCCAAGCTACAAGCCGCCCAAACAGCCCGGATTGCCTACCGCCGGCAACTACGACAGGATCACCCGTGAGGCCCGCACCCTGGCTGGGTTTTACGATCGCCAACTGGTGCATTTTCTCGGACGCACCTCGCTCCTACTCGCCGTCATCGCCGGCGCGTGCCCACCTGTCGTCAACCAGTCGACCACCCGAACCAGCACCAACGTAGCAAAACGTCCATTAGCTATCCAGCAAGTAGCAATCCAGGCAGGGCGCCCCGGTCCGCCCCGAGCGGAGGGGACCTCCTTCATTCGGGTTCTGCGCCTTCGTGTTGCATCGCAAAGGATTCGGCATGTCGCGCGACTCGGGCGGGCAAGGATCACCGGGCTATCCGTGGCCATCAACCCGTTACGCGGAAGGGCTCAGTGCTCGACGTGACCACCGGCGGAGTACGCACCTACGACGTCGGGGAGCCCGTGACGTGGTCGCTGGACTGATGAGATCCGCACCAGACCAGTCCACTACTTCTCGATTGGACGTGTCCAGCGGCGGTCGGTTGATGGCAGCGTTGAGCCGTCGGTAGCTTCGAAAGGAGGGGGTGCGGGTGCGTGTCATCACGGCCGAACAGCTCCAAGCAGCCGTCAGCGTGAGTGACTTCCTGAAGCCAGTCGGACAGGCGCTGTCGGACTACAGCCGAAGCAACGTGTTGGCAGCTCCGACGGCACTTTCGCGGTGCCTGGCGGCGAAGTGCACGTCAAGGCGGCCGTGCTCCCGGTGGGCAGTTCTGGTCGGTCAAGGTGGTGGCCAATGTTCCCGCCAACGCTCGCAGTGATCTTCCCGCTGCGCACGCCACGGTCACCTTGTTCGACGCGGAGTCCGGGCGGCCTGTCGTGCTAATTCAAGATGACGGGGGCTTGCTGACTGGATGGCGCACCGCCGCAGCCGGCGCGGTCGCCGCTGAGCTGCTGGCTCCGTCTACCCGGACACTGCTGGCACGGGGCTGCAGGCCCGCCTGCAGGCAAAGGCATCCGCCCTGGTTCGGTAGGCCCATTCAACCGCCTATTGGTGTGGGGCCGTCGCACGGAGGCAGTCGATCGCATGGTCAACCACCTCCGTGTCGCACTGCCGCGCGTTGAGGTGCTGGCCACCGCCGCGCTGGCGAGAGCGGTGGAGGAAGCGCGTCAGTGATCACCGCCACGGCAAGCTAGAGCTTGTTTCGATAGGCATCTAGGCAAGGGAGCCGGGCTCAGGATTGAGCCCGGGCTGCACGACGAACGGAGCGAGGAGAACCATGGTGGTTGCCCACCCTGATCTGACTGCTCTGCCCGTGGCGGTGATCGGCGCCGGCCCGGTCGGCCTGGCTGCCGCCGCGCACCTGATCGAGCGCGGCCTGCCGTTCACGGTCCTGGAGGCCGGCCCGGCAGCCGGGGACTCGGTGGCCGCGTGGGGGCACGTGCGGCTGTTCAGCCCGTGGCGGTACAACGCCGACGCCGCGGCCCGGAAGCTGCTGGCCGACGTCGGCTGGACCCCGCCAGCTGACGAGGTGTTGCCGACCGGCGCCGAGCTGGTGGACGAGTACCTGGCGCCGCTCGCGGCGCACCCGGCCATCGAACCGCACATCCGCTACGGCGCCCGAGTGGTCGCGCTCGGTCGCGCCGGCGTGGACCGGGTCCGCACCGCTGGCCGCGAGGACACCCTGTTCGTGGTGCGCCTTGCCGACGGCGGCGAGATTCTGGCCCGTGCGGTGATCGACGCCTCCGGCACCTGGCGGACACCGAACACCCTCGGCGTGAACGGGCTACCCGCCCACGGCGAAACCGACGCCGCCCGGGGTCTGATCACCCACGCGCTGCCGGACGTTCTCGGCGCTGACCGGGCACGGTTCGCCGGCCGGCATACGCTGGTCGTCGGCGCCGGGCACTCCGCCGCGAACACCCTGCTGGCGCTGGCGGAACTCGCCGACACCGAACCCGGCACCGCCGTCACCTGGGCCGTCCGCAGCAGGTCGGCGGACCGGGCCTTCGGGGGCGGCGACGCGGACGCGCTGCCCGCGCGCGGCGCGCTCGGCACGGGGCTGCGGCTCCTCATCGACACCGGACGCGTCGAGCTGCTCACTGGCTTCGGGGTCACCGCCGTCCACCCCACCGTGGACGGCCGGACCACCGTGACCAGCGCACCGTTCGGTGGCGCCGAGCGGAGCGTGACCGTGGACCGGATCGTCGCCGCCACCGGTTACCGTCCGGACCACGCCATCGCGGCGGAGCTGCGTCTCGACCTGGACCCGGTGCTCGGGTGCACCCGCGAGCTCGCGCCGCTGATCGACCCCAACGAGCACTCCTGCGGCACGGTCCGGCCGCACGGCGTCGACGAGCTCACCCACCCCGAACCCGGCTATTTCGCGGTCGGGATGAAGAGCTACGGCCGCGCGCCGACGTTCCTGCTGGCCACCGGCTACGAACAGGTGCGCTCCATCACCGCGGCGCTGTCCGGAGACTGGACCGCGGCCCGCGACGTCCAGCTCGACCTGCCCGAGACCGGCGTCTGCAGCGTCACCCTCGGCGCCAAGGCCCTCGTCGCCGACGCGGCCGACCGGTTCGGGCTCAGCCCGGACATAGCCGCCAAGCTCGTCTCTGCCGCGACCCGGCACCTGCCCACCGCCGGTACCGTCGGAGCCGCGGTCAGCGCCGCCGCCGTCGAGGTCGGCATCCTGGACCACGCCGCACGCCAGATCGCCGCGCTCGCTGCCGACCAGTTCGACCTCCCCGCGGCCACGGACACGGTCCGGGAACTGGTCACCGTGCCTGCCGCAGCATCCTCGGGTGGCTGCGGCGGCGCATGACCGCTCGGCCCGACGCCACGGTCCCCGCCGGCCCACCAGCCGGCGGGGACCGCTCCCTACCCGAGCGTCGCGCCCGGGTGATCGTCGCCGCGCTCGCGGTAAGCCAGACGGTCGGCTACGGCGCCCTGTACTACGCCTCCGCCGTGCTGCACCGACCCATTCCTGCTCGGAGAACGGCTGCGCCTCGGGCAGCACATCACCGCCGTCGGTGGCGTCGACGTAGGCAAGAGAGGGCTGGATGCCGCTGCCCTTTGTCCGGGCGGACCGGCTCTCTGTCGATTCAATCGAACAGAACCTTCATGTCGGCGAGGTCTCACACGCGATCAGCTCAGGTGCGTCGACTCCGGATGGGTCTCGCGGGCGAGCTCGGCGCATTGCGGTCGAACCCAGTTTCCAGAGAACCCGATGAAATCACGATCGCGAAGTTGACGGGTATCGGTGATCTCGTCGCTGCCCAGACCGTCCTGAAGCGCATCGGGCGAAAACGGACCGGGGAAGCGGCCCCGCCCGGCTCCCCCAGGGAGATGGAGATCGTTGTGCGTGTTGGCTCGTTCTGCTATCGCCTCGCCGATGTCTTCGCAGAGTATCCTTACGAGGGCAACGGTGTTGCGGTGTTCGTGGGCCCTCCGCGGCTGTCACGTAAGGACCTGATGCTGGTCACCACCGAGGTCCGGCAGCTCGAGGCGGCCTACCTATGGTCGACACCGGACTCTCACACGTTCGAGACCAGAATTTTCGTGGTGGACGGGGAGCTCGAATTCGCTGGACACCCGGTCCTCGGTTCGGCCGCTGTTCTACACGCTCGGCTCGCGCTCGACCTTGTCGGCGGCTACGGTGAGCAGCACTGGAGGCTCCGGCTAGGGGGCCGAGATGTGGCCGTGCGAAGCGCCCCCGATGGGACGGGCGGCTACGACGTTTCGATGGACCAGGGCCCCCCCGAGTTCGGCCCCGTGGCCGAAGAGGAGTATCGACTGAGGGTGGCCCGCGCGCTGAGTCTCGAGCCCGACGATCTGGACCCCGGCGTTCCGGTGCAATGGGTCAGTACCGGGCTGCGTTGTCTCATCGTCCCGGTCCGGCCTGACGCGTCGGCGCGTGCGAGGATCAGAATCGGGAATTTCGGCGAGCTACTCTCCGAAAGCGGCGCCCTGCTCTGCTACGTGCTGGATTCGGCAAATCAAGAGGGCCGTAACTGGGTCAATGATGGCAGTGTCGAGGACATCGCCACAGGCAGCGCATCAGGACCCCCGGCGGCTTGCCTCGCCCGTCGCCGCCGCGTCGCCATCGCTAGGACGATCGAGCTGGCTCAGGGCCGCTTCCTGAACAGGCCGAGCATCATGCGTATCGACATCACCGGGATTCCCGACAAGATCGACGGAATCACGTTGAGTGGACACGTGTGCCTCACCGGATCGGGCACCCTCGACGGCCCACCCCGAACGCAATGAGGACAATCGACTGCACCAACGGTCCGGCCAATGAGTGGGACCAGCTGTTCGGCACTGCCGTCGCGCTCGCCGAAGACGGAAACTGGGAGCAGGCCCTTCAGTTGCCGCTCGACGCCACCCAGTTCATGCTCTCTGATGACAGACGCTGGCTGGACAGGCCACCAACGACGTGGCGATCGAGGTCAGCTTCGACACCAACTCTTTCGTCGGCTTGCGGCTGCGACCGCCCTCACCGCGGCGTTCTGCCGGTGATCGACCTACCGCGCCTACCGACAGGACAGGCCAAGGCCCGCGCCGGTCAAGAGCTCGCGCAGATAGGACGTCGGATCAGGGAGCGGCGTCCCGGTGAATGCATCGCAATGCGAAGGAGGAAGGGGCCCCGGGTTTGGGCGTCGACGACCATGGGACATACCCTGACACTCTGTCATAATCAACTTCCCAGGCACCACCTGCGCAGGCACGGCAGGCGCAGCAGCGGTGATCGGAGGACGATCGGATGGTTCGACCTGGTGGACGCATCCCGACGCGGAACCCAGATGTGACTGGTTCCGACTTCGGTAGGCTCCTGCGTGCTCAGCGGATGCAAGCCGGGCTGACCCAGGAGCGCCTCGCCCACCACGCCGGAATCAGTGTTCGCACGCTCCGGAACCTTGAAGGCGGCCGGGTGCGTCGTCCGCGTGGTGAATCGATGCGCCTGTTGGCACATGCTCTCGGCCTGGCCGGCGCGGCGCGCGCCGAGTTCGAGGCAGCCGCCCTGGGCGGCCACGACGGCGTCGGCGACGGTAAGCCGGCCAACCGGACCGTGGTGCTGTCGCAGCTGCCACCGGACCTAGTGGATTTCACCGGACGCGAGGAGACAACCGCGCGATTGACTGTACAACTCGCGGCCGCGCCGAATGCCGCGGCAGATGCCACCACGGCGGTCGTCGTCTCGTCGATCGCGGGCAAGGCTGGGGTGGGCAAAACGTCGCTGGCGGTGCACGCCGCGCACCGGCTACGGTCCCGTTTCCCGGACGGGCAGCTTTATGTCAATCTGCGCGGAGCGGAGGCACAGGCGCTGGATCCGGCGGTAGTCCTCGCCGGTTTCCTACGCGCGCTCGGGACCGAGGGTCGCTCCATCCCGGCAGACGCCGAGGAACGTGCCGGCATGTACCGGTCGTTGCTTGCGGATCGCTGCATGCTCGTACTGCTCGATAACGCCGCTGACGAGGCGCAGGTCCGCCCATTGCTGCCGGGCGGCCGCAGTAACGCCGTCCTGATCACCAGCCGGTCCCGGCTGGCCGGCCTCGCGCTGGCTGAGGTCGTCGACCTCGACGTACTGTCACCCGAACAGGCCCTCGAACTGCTCAGTAAGATTGCCGGACCGGGGCGCGTGGAGGCCGAGCCGGATGCGGCACGGGCGATCGCTGGTCTGTGCGGGTGCCTGCCGCTGGCGCTGCGCATTGCGGGGGCCAAGCTGGCCGCTCGACCGCGGTGGCGATTGCAGCGGCTAGTCGACCGGCTGGGCGAGGAGCACGGGCGGCTGGACGAACTCGCTGCGGGCGACCTTGAGGTACGCGCCAGCGTGGCGCTCAGCTATCAAAGCCTGGACGAACGGCAACGGCAGGCGTTTCGCCTGCTCGGCCTGCTCGAAGTCGGCAACTTCGCCGCGTGGATGTTGGCCGCTCTGCTCGACATTCCCGGCGCGGACGCCGAAAGCCTCGCCGAGGAGCTGGTCGATGCGCAGTTGCTGGAGACCCCCGGCGAGGATGGTGCCGGCCAGGTTCGCTACCGGTTCCATGACCTGATCCGGCTGTTCGCGAGAGAGCGGCTCGCGGCTGAAGAAACGCCCGCAACGCGGCACGCCGCGCTGCAACGGACGCTACAGACGTACTTCACCGCCGCACAGGACTCGCTGTTGCGGCTACGGCTACGACTGCCGCAACCACCCGCCCAACCCACCAGGATCGTGCCGCGCGACATCACGTCCACGCTGGCCCGGGCCTACCAATGGCTGGCCGCCGAACACGACGGCCTCGTGCTCAGCGTCGAGCAGGCGTGGCGGGAAGGTCTGGGACCACTCGCTGAGGCGCTCGCCGAACAACTGGCCGACTTTTTCGAGGTCTACGCCCAGTGGGACGACTGGGAACGCATCCACCAGGTCGCGCTACGCGCGGCCCGGCGCGCCGCCGACCGGCACGCCGAGGCTTCGTTGCTGCGCGGTCTCGGTGACCTTCGCCGCAACCAGCGCCGCTTCGTGGAGGCTCTCGACTACTCCACCCGCAGCCGCACGATCTTCGCCGAGCTAGGAGACACCCAGGGCGAAATCGACAGCCTCATCGGGCTCGCCCGGGCGCAACGACGGGGAGGCCACCTGGCCGATGCGGTCGCCTCCTTCCAGGAAGCCGTGCGGCTGTGCCGCGCCACCGGCGACCGCGACCGGGAGGCCAAGGCCACTCTCTTCTTCGCGAAGGTAGTCCGCCAGCAAGGACGATTCGACGACGCGATCACCCTGCTGACCAGCTCCGTAGAGATGTTCGAATCCGGAGGCAACGTCGGCTACGCCGCCTATGCGCGTCTCACCCTCGCCGTTGCGCTACACGAGATGAAAGAGCACGAGCAGGCCGCAACTCACCTCCTGCACTGCCTCACATTCGTACGAACACTCGCCGATCCGCGCTGGGAGGCCTACGCACTCCTCTACCTCGGGATAAACGCCGAGGCCCGCCACCTCCACGACGAAGCACGCCAACTCCTCGCCCAGGCCCTGACCCTGTTCCAGCAGGTCGGCGACCAGGAGGGAACGGCACGGGTGCTCGCCCTCTCCGCAGGTAGCATGCGCTGACTGCCTTGCGGCGCACGTCTGCCAGGCGAGCCGCAGGCGGCCTTGAGGGAAGATCGCGGGGACGGGGGTGCTGGCGCCACCGGCGCCGGCCATGCCACACGCGAAAGGGACCCTGCGGCAGGGTCGCCATCCGGTCCGGCAGGGTACAAGGATCTCCGGCGTAGCCGGCCGAGGTCGACACCCGACCGCAGAGTGCGGCCGCGGCTCCCTCGTGTCATCAGAGGTCCCCTGCTCGCGGGTGACATGCATCTCGGCCGATATTCCTGGCGGCTCTTTGCAGCGCTTGGAGCACGGCGCTGACGGCTGGGGTGGGGCGTGGCCGTGCCGGTAGGGCGGCGAGGATGCATCTGGGGGCCATGCCAGCGACGGGGACGAGAGCGACGTCGAGTTGGGCCTGCGTGCTGGCGCAGAGGCTGGTCAGGCTGAGGCCGAGCCCGGCCGCGACCAGCCGCACCGTAGCCTGGTGGTCGTCGGTGGACAGCGCGATGGACGGGGTGAACCCGGCGAGGGCGCACACGTGCAGCGTCCACGGGCGACACAGTGTGCTGGTGATCCACGGTTCGGCAGCGAGCCGGGCGAGATCGACCTCCGGCTCGCCCGCCAGTGGGTGTGTGGCGGGCAGCATGACGTACAGAGTGTCCTCCAGCAGCGGCACGGTGACCAGGCTGGCGGGCGGCAGCGGCAGCGTGGGATGCTCGAAGGTGACGGCCAGGTCACACTCGGCGCGCTCCAGCAACGCGACGGCCTGGTCGGGCCGGGCCTCCACTAGCGACACCGTAATCTCCAGGTCGCGGGCGGGGGCGGCGACGTCTGCGAGCGCCTCCGCCACCAGCGAGGCGTGGCAGCTGATAAGTGTAGCCAGCCGCACCTGCCTGGCCACACTACGAGCAGCCGCAGCCAGTTGCGCCTCCGCGGCGGCGAGCTCAGCGGCGATCGCGTCGGCGCGGACCACCAGGGCGCGTCCGGCTTCGGTGAGTGTCACGCCGCGGCCATCGCGGGCGACGAGCCGCACGCCGGCCTCGGCCTCCAGCCGACGGATGTGGTGGCTGACCGCAGGTTGGGTGTAGCTGAGGTCGCGGGCGGCAGCGGCGAGCGATCCCTGCCGCGCGACCGCACGCAGGATGAGAAGCCGCCGCACCTCCAACACGGTCAGTGATCTTCACATCGCAGTGAGCGGCTGACGGTGGACAAGCGCGTTAGCAGCGCAATAACGCCCCGCACGGATGGCCGCCGCCAGCCGTTAAGAGGACAGGTAGAACCGATGGATCTCCTGGTAGCTGAGCACACCCCTGGCGGAACAGCGGCGCAGTTGGAATGACCAAACAGGTACATCGAGAAACTCCCCTGAGCCATTACTACGCTCTTTACCTTCGGCTAGTCTGCTTCGGAGAGCAGGCTCGAGGCCCGGCAGAAGAACCGGCAACTTCCCGGCAACTTCCCGGCCAAATGCCGAAATCGTCGCCGCCTGCACATCCCGGTCCGCACGGTCGATAGCCCAAGCCTGCACGCAGGAAGTGCCTTCCCGTCTGGTCCGCTGAATCCGTCGCAAGATCCAGCATCCCTTACGGGCAAGGCACTTTCGCTTCCCACACGCACTTTCGCTTCCCACACGCCACGTCGACGCCCCAGCTCAACGCCCTACTGCAACGCCGGGGCTGACCGCGTCCGTCATGGCCGTCGGGAGGCAGGTGGAGGGCGAGACGCGGGTCTACGAGCTCAACCCGGCTCAAGCGCCGCCGCACCAGCCGGACGGCCGTCGCCCTGGTGTCGTCGAGACGCCGCCGTACCGGCCGACGAAGATGCAGGCTCGCAGGTTGCGCCCATCGAGCGCGTATGCGCAGACTGAATCCCCGGAGAACGCGTCGCGCGTTCCGAGTGGGGCCAGATGACCGAGCATGCGGGGACGCCCACGTCTTCGGCGCGGAGCACGAGCGGCGGTTGCTCGGCTGGTAGGAAGCCGCGGCCCTGGTTGCGGCAACATCCGCTCTAGCCGAGATGATTACGTCGGCCGAGAGCGGCTCTTTGCTCACAGGGCACGATACATGACATGGAGGCCCACGCGGCCCAGAGTCGGATGCGCGAAGGCACCGGGAACTGTTCCGACCACGCTGAAGCCGAGCCGCTCGTAGAGCGCGACGGCTGAGTGATTCGACTCAACCACAGCGTTGAACTGCATTCCTTCGTATCCGCGTTCCTGGGCCCAGTCCAACGCGAACCGGCACAATGCGGTGCCCACGCCTCGCCCCCGAGCGTCGGCAGCGACCATGAAGCTCGCCGTCGACACATGTGATCCAGGTCCGGGACGGTTTGTTCCCATTTGGGCGGTGCCCAGGACACGATCGCCCTCGACCGCAACGACTGTCAGCCCTGGCGGCACCTCGATCCAGATGTCGTGCGCCTGCGCGGGGGTCATGAGGGGGTTGTATGGGAACGTCTCTTCCGCTTGCACGACCTCTCGCACGATCTGCCAGACCTGAGACCAGTCGGCCTCAACGTATTCCCGGATCTCCACGGCGGCATGTTAGCGGCGCGCGCCCATGCAGACAATCAGTTGAGTTGGACGCGCGCGGCAGTATGAATGCTCTCGTTTGCTGCGATCCGGGCGATCGTGCCGATATCCGGACGTGCGAAACGCTTCTAACCAGTCGGACCAGGCGGTCGTCAAGAGATGTTCTTGGGTAGCCCAAGAAACCGGCATGTATCCCGCGGGGGCTGGTCGGGTGGGCATCGGTGGGTTACCGCGGGCGAGTCGCATGTCCCGGGGATTCGACCCATGTGGCTTGTGAATCCTGCATGTGGTCGGGGTCGTACGTCCGATCCGTTCGCGCTTAGCGTGGCCTGTGGAGGCAGGGAGGAAGGCAGTGGACACACCGCTTCGCACGTTGGGTCGCAGTGGTCTTCAAGGTCAGCGCCGTGGGCATGGGTACGTGGGCGCTCGGCGGTCCGTTTTGGGCCGGGGACCAGCCGCTGGGCTGGGGTGAGGTCGACGACGAGGAGTCGGTGCGTGCGGTGCGGCGGGCGTTCGAGCTCGGCGTCACCTTCTTCGACACCGCGGACGTGTACGGCACCGGGCATGCCGAGGAGGTGCTCGGCCGGGCTTTGGCGCCCCTACGCTCAGGCGTGGTGATCGCCACCAAGTGGGGTAACACCTACGACGCCGCGAGCCGCCAGCTCACCGGTTCCGACGCCAGCCCCGGCTATGTCCGCCGAGCGGTCGAGGCGTCGCTGCGGCGGCTCGGCACCGACTACATCGACGTGCTGCAGCTGCACATCGGCCCGGACCGGCCGTGGCCGGCGACCTCGTCCCCGCCTGTGAGGCACTCGTTGAGGCGGGTCTGGTGCGCGCGTACGGATGGAGCACCGACGACCCGGACCGGGCCAGGGTTCGCCGCCGGCAGGCACTGCGCGGTGGTCCGCACGAGCTGAACGTGCTGCACGACGCGCCGGCGATGCTGGCGCTGTGCGACGAGGCGGACCTGGCCAGCCTGAACCGGAGCCCGCTCGCGATGGGCCTGCTCACCGCGAAAATCACCGCCGACACCCGGTTCGACGCCGCCGACATCGGCGGCCGGCAGCCGGAATGGCTGCGCCGGTTCGTCGACGGACGGCCCTCACCGCAGTGGCTGGCCCGCCAAGACGCCATCCGCGACGTGCTGACCACCGACGGTCGCACCCTCGCCCAGGCCGCCCTCGCCTGGATCTGGACCCGCAGTCCCCGCATCCCGATCCCAGGCAGCCGCACCGTCACGCCGGCCGAGGAGAACGCCACGGCCCTCGCGCACGCCCCCTGCCGTCACACACCATGACGAGATCAGCCGACTCCTCAACACCGACCCGCTGCCCGAATCCGCCAGCAGCGAATAAGGACCGCAGCCACGGCGACGAACCAAGAGCTCGCCTACGCCGGCTCACACCGTGATCCATTGTTCGCGATGCTTGCGGCGGCTCTTTGCAGCGCGTGAAGTACGGCGTTGACGGCTCGGCTGGGGCGTGGCGTGGCGGGCAGGGCGGCGAGGATCTGCCTAGGAGCTATGCCAGAAACGGGGATCAACGCAACGTCGAGATGGTGGGCGTTCTTGCTGGCGGAGAAGCTGGTCAGACTGACGCCGAGCCCGGCCGCGACCAAGCGGGCCGCGGCCTGGTAGTCGTCAGTGGACAGCGCAATGGCCGGGGTGAACCCGGCAAGGGCGCAGATGTGCAGTGTCCAGGGGTGGCAGCGTCTGCTGGTGATCCAGGGTTCGGTGGCGAGCCGCTCGAGGTCGACTTCTTTGCTGCCGGCGAGTGAGTGTGCGGCGGGCAGCATGATGAACAGGGGATCGTCGAGCAGCGGCACGGTGACCAGGTTGTTGGACGGGAGGGGCAGTGTGGCGTGGGTGAAGGCGACGGCCAGGTCGCACTCGGCGCGTTCCAGCAGTGCCACGGACTGCTCGGGGCGGGCCTCCACCAACGACACCGTGATCTTCGGGTCCCGGGCGGCCAGGTCGGCGAGCGCGTCGGCCACCAGGGACGCGTTGCTGCAGGGGAGGGTGGCCAGCCGCACCTGACCGGCGGCGCTCCGGGCGCGCGTGGCCAGCTGAGCCTCAGCCACGGCGAGCTCAGCGGCAATCGCCTCGGCGTGGACCACCAGCATCCGGCCGGCATCGGTCAGGGTCACGCCGCGGCCGTCGCGGGCGATGAGCCGGACCCCAGCCTCGGCCTCTAGCCGGTGGATGTGGTGGCTGACCGCGGGCTGGGTGTAGCCGAGATAACGGGCGGCCGCGGCGAGCGAGCCGTGCTGCGCAACCGCACTCAGGATGAGAAGCCGCCGGACTTCCAGCACATCCGTGATCGTCACACTGCGGCGAGCAGCCCGTCATCAAAAGATCTTCTTGGAGGGCCAAAGAAACCGGCACGTGTAGCGCATGGGCCGCTCTGGCGGCAACTGGAAGCAGTAGTTCGTGCGCCGTCGGCGCCGATCGATCGCGCGGAGGTGAGAGACCTTCGCCTCCCTCTGTCGCGGCAGGGCGGTGAAGGAGCGGGCGGCCCTGCCGGGTCGCCATGGTTGCGCTGGGCGAAGGGAGAGACGTTGCGGCCGACGATGCGTCGGTGAGGGCCGGCTGGTGTACTCCTCTCCATGACGCTCGCCGGACCAGCACCATCAGGCAGAACTGGCACGTCCCCGCTCTGTCAAGGCTGCTCCCACCGTCCCGGCACCCACCCGGATCAGGCTGCCCTCAGATGCATCCATCTGCCATGACAGGCAGACGGCGGTGGTCTCTCACCTCCACTCGAACAAGCAGCGCCTCACGGCGCAAACGCAAAGTGGGCCGGATCCAGGATCCCTCTCTGTCAAGCTCAGCCGAGGCATGGTGATGACTTGAAACTTTGACCCGTGAGGGCGGGTTAGGAGATCTTCCTCGGATGAGTTCAACCCCAGATGCGGCACCGGATCCGCAGGTGCCGGCCAGGGCTCGGTCACGGACGTACCCGGCCGCCTAATGGGGGCTACCGGGTCAGCCCAGTGCGGCAGACTCGGGTCCGGTAGCGGCCGGCCGGTGAGCACTCTTGCCGCCAGGCATGCGATGCCTGGATGTAGACCGTGCCCCGGCCAGGTCGCGAGGAGGACTGGACCGCTGATGGGGTGACGTGCCCGTCCACTGTGGCGTGAGCACTGGTCCATTAGGCCGCCGGCGTTCTCCTCCGCGCTACCGACTGGGATGGGTGTCGAGCTTGCCGGAGGTCAGGGTTGCTGTTTGTCGGGGATGACTGGGCAGAAGATCATGTGCGCCACGACGCGCGCGAAGTTGAGCGGGGGTGAGAGACCTTCGACTCCTGGTCGTCGCAGCGGCTGGGTGAAGCTGAGGGCAGCCTGATCCGGGAGACGCCGGGGAGGGTGGGAGCAGCCCTGACAAAGCCGGGACGTGCTGGCACTGCCAGACGGCGCGGGTCCGGTGAGCGAGACGGGAAGGTGTACGCGAGGAACCAGTGTCTGACGCCCCTTAACGGACCACCAGCTCGAATCTGGCGGATGTGGGCTGGGTGCGGTGCGCACCCACGGCTTTCGGGTCGTGGGGAACTTCCTGTCGCGATGTGTCAACCGGCAGGGAGGCCACGGTGAATGTCTGCGGCGTAGCCGTGGCGATGCCGCAGGGGTAGAGCTGGGCGCCTCACCCGTCGATCGACTTCGTGTGAACGTGGGAACCGTCCGGCGTCGCCCTCGCCTCACGCGACCGGCGTGGGGAAGGGCAGGCGCGTCGTCTGCTGATGGCGTCGGGCGGGGCGGAGGCTTCGTAGTAGTCCGAGGTCGGGAAAGCCGGCCACATGGCGAAGGGAGCCAGCAAGTCAGCAGTGGAAGGACTGGAATGCCGGGAGGACGCTGGTGAACACCGACGCGCCGCCGACCGTGGCGTGGCCTTTGTTGGGGCAGGCCGAGCGGCGGGTACTGGAGATCCAGACCAAGCTGCACCGTTGGGCGAACGACGATCCTCATCGTCGGTTCGACGACGTTTTCAACCTTGTCACCGATCCCGGGTTCTTGCTGATGGCCTGGGAGCGGGTGGCGGGGAACAAGGGCGCACGCTCGGCCGGAGTCGACGGGTTGACCGCCGCCTTCGTCCGGGAACGCATCGGCGTGGAGTGCTTTCTCGCCGATCTGCGGGAGCAGTTGAAGGCCCGCAGGTTCCGCCCGCTGCCGGTGCGGGAACGGATGATCCCCAAGCCTGGGTCGCGCAAGCGACGCCGGCTGGGCATCCCGACCGTGGCCGACCGCGTGGTGCAGGCGTCCTTGAAGCTGGTGCTGGAGCCGATCTTCGAGGCGGACTTCGCGCCGTGCTCCTACGGTTTCAGGCCCAACCGGCGCGCGCACGACGCCGTGGCCGAGACTCGCTTCCTGGCGTCCAAGACCTACGAGTGGGTGCTGGAAGGCGACATCAAGGCGTGCTTCGACGAGATCTCGCACCCGGCCTTGATGGACCGGGTGCGGGCTCGGATCGCAGACAAGCGTGTGCTCGCGCTGGTGAAGGCGTTCCTGAAGGCGGGCATCCTCACCGAGGGTGGAGCCGCCAAGGACACCGACACCGGCACCCCGCAGGGTGGGATTCTCTCGCCGTTGCTGGCCAACGTGGCCCTGTCGGTCCTCGACGAGCACTTCGTCAAGGCACCCGGCGGGCCGCGGTCGACCACGAAGCAACGGTGGACCCGACGCCAGCGAGGTTTGGCCAACTACCGGCTCATCCGGTACGCGGACGACTTCGTGATCCTGGTGTCGGGAAGCCGCGCGCACACCGAGGCGCTGCTTCCGCAGGTGGCGGAGGTCCTCTCCACCGTCGGGCTGCGCCTGTCGGAGGAGAAGACGCTGATCACCCACATCGACGAGGGCTTCGACTTCCTGGGGTGGCGCATCCAGCGTCACCGCAAGCGAGGCACCGACCGGCAGCACGTCTACAACTACCCGGCCAAGAAGGCCGTGAGGTCCATCAAGGCCAAGACGAAGGCGATCTGCCGGACGAACGTCAGCCAGCCGCTGGCAGTCCTGCTGCACCGGCTCAACCAGGTGCTGCGGGGCTGGACCGCCTACTTCCGGCCCGGAGTGTCCGCCAGGGCCTTCCAACACCTGCGCATGATCGTGTGGCGCCAGGTGTTCGGATGGCTGCGGCGCAAACACCTCAACACCGGCTGGAAGCAGCTCCGTCGCCGCTACTGCGACGGCGGATGGTGGCCCCGCGACGGCGAGGTGTCGCTGTTCAACCCCGGATCGGTCGCGACAACCCGCTACCGGCCGAGAGGAACAACGATCCCCTCCCCATGGCCCAGCGCGACCTGAGGACACCCGCCCACCGGGACTTGTGGAGAGCCGGATGCGGGGACAACTCGCACGTCCGGTTCGGGAGGGCGGCCAGAGGAGACGGACCAGCCGAAACGCTGACACCGCGCCTCTGGCCGACCCCACCACGA
>WNGB01016364.1_pt1 | contig 15025 bp, 9 predicted proteins | sample 5400681 | NCBI WGS metagenome assembly WNGB01 (sample SAMN13153367, study PRJNA577476) | soil metagenome | isolation source: 115 cm soil or saprolite under grassland replicate 2 | place: USA:California | collected 2016-06-15
GGCGACGTCCTCGACGTCGGCGCGGAGCTGCTGGAGCGCCGCCCGCTGGAGCTCCCTCCGTACCGCCTGCCTCCGTGCGGTCCCGAGCTTCTGGACGCCCGCCACCGTCGTGTCGAGCGCCAGGATCCCGGCCACGACGAGCGCCGTCCAGCCGGCGAAGCTCCAGATGAAACGTCGGAGGCCGGCGCCCAGCGGCGCTGCGTTCGCGACGGCGGCTTCGATCGGAACGGACGGGGCCGCCGGGCGAGGCGCCCGCGCCGCGACGTAGGACGCTCGGTCTTCGCCGTCCTCCAGGCGCCCGCCTCGTAACCGTACGACGCGATCGGCGCGGCGGGCCAGCTCGGTATTGTGCGTGACGAGCACGAGGGTCGTCCCCTGCGCTCGATGGAGGACCACGAGCCGCTCGATGACCTCGCGCTCCGTCTCTTCGTCCAGCTCGCCGGTGGGCTCGTCGGCGAGGATGAGCGGCGGCTGGTTGACGAGGGCGCGCGCGAGCGCCACGCGGCACTGCTCGCCGCCGGAGAGCTCGCCCGGATACGCCTCGAGCCGATCGGCCAGCCCGACCTCGCGGAGCAGCGTCTCCGCGCGGGCATGGGCGGTGGCGAGGTCGCCGCCGCCCGCGAGCGAGGCGGCAAGCGCCACGTTGTCGACGGCGCGGAGCGCGGGCAGCAGGCTCGGGACCTGGAGGACGAAGCCCACGCGCTGCGAGCGGAAGCTCGCCAGCTCCCGCGGCGGCAGCGACCAGAGATCCACGCCGTCGACGATCACGTGGCCATGGCTCGGACGGCACAACCCGCCCAGCATGGCGAGCAGCGTGGACTTGCCCGATCCGGAGCGGCCGCTCACCGCCACGAACTCGCCCGTGCCGATCTTGAGATTCACGTCGACGACCGCCGTCACCGATCTGCGGCCGGTGCCGTACGCCTTGCCCAGGCCGTACGCTTCGAGCACGGCGGCTACGATCCCTCCCGGCGAACCAGCTCGTACGGCTCCCGACGGCTCAGTCGCCAGGCGGGAAGCAGGGCGCCCGCGAGGCCGACGCACGACGCCAGCGCCACGCCGCCGAGGCCATAGAGGAGAAGCGCGGGAGCGGCGGGCCAGGCGAGGGGAACGTTCAGGCTCGCCAGGTGATATCCGAACGAACGCTGGAGCGCGAGCAACGCGGCGCCGCCGAGCACCACGCCCGCGACGCCGCCCACGCTCGTCACCAGCATCGCCTCCGCGACGATCGACTGGACGACGTGACGTTGCCGAGCACCGAGCACCAGCAGCACACCGAGCTCACGTCGGCGCTCGACGAGCACCGCCGAGTACAGCACGCCGACCATGATGACCGTCGCCGCCAGCACCAGCAGGATCAGTCCACCCGCGCCGCCGAGGAGTGCCTGCAGCATCTGCCGCACGGAGGTGGCCAGTGACGCGCCCGCCACGACTTTCACGCCCGGCCTCGTCGCGAGCGCGAACCGCACCTGGTCGGCCGAGGCTCCCGGTGCGAGCCGGACGAGCAGCGCGGAGACGCGGCCACGAGGCTCGGCGAACAGCGTGGGCGATGACGTCGACCGCGCCGCGCTGGCCAGCGCCTCCAGCGTGTCGAAGGACACGAGGACGCTCCGGTCGAGCGGCCCGACGCCGGTGAGATCGAGCCGGCCGTAGACGGTCAACGTCCGCCCGCCCAGATGAACGGGCGCGCCGACGCCCTCCGGGCGGCGCGCGCCCACGATCGCGTCGGCCGGCCGCAGCGGCCGATCCAGCTTCTCCCGCAGCCAGGGCAACACGGTGAAGTCGCGAGCGGGGTCGAACGCGATGAGATCGGGAACGTGAGAGGCGGTGACCTTCGCGAGCGCCCAGACGCGCTGCGGCGCGACGGCGTCCACGCCTGGCAGCCGCGCCACCTCGTCGGCCAGGCGGGCGTCGAGGGTGTGGGGCGTCGGCTCCGCCACCAGGAGGGCCGCCGTGAGATTGACCAGCGTCTCGCGGGGCACCACGAGGAGATCGGCGCCCATGCGGGCGATGCCGAGGGCCATGCTGTCCTGGACGGCCCGACGCGCGATGGCCGTGGCGAAGACGGCGCCGACGCCGAGGGCCACCGTCAACGCGAGAAGGAACGTCTGCAGCGGCCGGCGGCTCAGGCTCTGCGCGGCGAGACGGAGGAAGAGCCGGCAAGACCCGACCGACGCGCTCCCGCTCACAAGGTCGTGCAGCGGCTGTTCCTGAGCTGCTCCACGCGGTTCGGCACGATCACGCAGTCGTGATGCCCACCGAAGTTCGGGAAGAAGCCGACGGGCTCCAGCGTGTCCTGCGTGAAGATGAAGACGCCGCTCGACAGGCGCTGGAAGCCGCTGAAGATCTGGAGCACGTACTTGCCGTCGTAGGTGACGGACATGGTCTGGCAGTCGGGGCCGATGTCCTCGAACTTCTTGATGATCCGCCACGTCCTGGTGTCGACGACCGCCACCGCGCTGCTGGCCGGCTTGGGGTAGAGGACGGAGACGAACATCTTGCTGCCGTCGATCGAGAAGGCCAGGTGGAAGGGCGAGGGAAACTGGCCAACCCACTGCGGGTCCTTCACGTAGGTGACCTTCCGCCACTGACGCGGGTCAGCGTGGGAGGTGTCGAAGACCGGCATGTTGTTCTGCCGCAGGTTGTTCATCATGGTGAACGTCTTGCCGTCCGGCGAGAACCCCGCCTCGTGGGCCGGGCACTTCACGTCGTCGAACTTCACTTCCCACACGTCGGGACCGGTCGACACCTTTCGCACGGGCAGATTGCCGGGCGAGCCCTCAGGCATGTGCAGACAGGTCACCGGCTCCCAGCTCTGTCGATCGACGATGAGGGCGGCGGCGGGCATCCTCAGAATCAGCGCCGACCAGCGATTGCCGGGATGGTGGACGACGGCGTCGAGCCCGGTGAGCGTCTGCGGCGCGGCGCCGGGAATCTGTCCGCGCTCCACGAGGAGCTCGGACATCGGTGCCATCTCCCAGTTGATCTTGTTGCCGTTCGTGCCCTCGTACTCGTACTTCGCGGTCTCCTTCGGCTCCGTCAGCCGCCGCAGGCGGAGCGTGCCGCCGTCGATCCAGCAGCGCTCCAGCGAGGCCGTGTTGGTCGGCGTCCAGTCCCCACGGAAGGCCATCAACACCTTCGTCTTCTCCGATCCCTTCGCCCGGTCGAAGAACGCGCAGATGTCCTTCTGGCCGTCGGCGCCCGCGAAGCCCGACGCATCGGGATAGATCGTCGTGTGCACGCCGAGCCCGATGCCGGTGCTCTCGGCCACGTCTTCCACCAGCTCCATCTGCTGGCCGTCGAACCGCACGCGGTAGATGTGATTGCCCTGCCCGTATCGATCGAGGATGCCCATCTGCTTGATGCGAGTCGGGATGCCGTAGATCAGGACGTTCTCACCGCCCTGGGTGGAGTTGACGAACTCGAACCCCTTGTACGGATCGTCCGAGGGATAGGCGGCCAGGTGGTGCGAGATCGGACAGGTGTCGCCGTAGTTCCAGTAGGAGATCCAGGCCAGGGTCCTGGCCGTGGCGAGATCCACGGCGTGCGTGCCCCCGCCGAGCTTCTGCGGCGCCAGATAGATCCACTTGCCGAGACTCTGGTGGGCTTCGTTGAGCTTGCCGGCGTCGACGACGCGAGCGGGGGTCTGGGCCAGGGTCGGCCAGGCGCCGAAGTGCTCGATCCCCTTGTAGACCGCGGCGCCGGCGACGCCGGCCCCGGCGAGCCTGAGCAGCTCTCTGCGATTCATTCCTCTAACCCGCCGGTTTGAGCTGCCCCTTGACCGCGGCGACGATCTGCGTCTGCGCCCATTCCATGGCCCGCTTGGTCGGCATGCCGCCGATGGCCTTGGCTACCATGTCCGGGAGAATATAGTTGTTCTCGATGCGGCGGATCGCGTCGTTCGGCTTGGCCGGCCAGCCGCGCGGATGCGCGGCCTCACCCTCCTTGGGCAGCATCGCGAACTTCGGGTTCTTCCCCCAGATGGGATTCCCCGCGAGATCTCGCAGCGGCGGCATGTTGAACGCCTTGCCGGCCTCGATGAACGCGTTGTAGTTCTCCCGCTTGAAGAGGAACTGGATGAACTCCTTCGCGGGCTCGACGTTCTTCGAGAACTTCCAGATGCCGATCAGGTTGATGCCGGGCGACGTGTGGTAGCCGGCCGGTCCGGCCGGGGTCAGGTGGTGGTTGATGTCGTCGGCGATCGGCAGCTTCTCGGTGAGGGCGGTGTGATAGGCGCTGATCGGGTTGTGGATCCACGAGCACTTGCCGGCGACGAGGCAGCGATTGTTGGAGGCATCGTCCCAGGAGAGCACCTCGGGCTCCATCGCGTCCGCGTACAGCGCCTTGTACCACTCGATCACCTGCGCGGTCTTGTCGGAGACGATCGCGGGCGTCTTCGAGTCGGTCTCGAGCACCTTGGCGCCGTAGCCCCAGAGCACGGCCCAGATCGTGGTGTTGGCGTCACCGGTGTGGCTGATGGCGATCCCCAGGGGCGTGCCCTGTTTCTTGAGCGTCTTTCCAACGCGCAACAGGTCGTCCCACGTCTTCGGGGGCTCGACCCCGGCTTTCTTGAAATGCGCCAAGTTGTAGCTCGCAGGGAACGAGACCCAGAACCACGGAACGGCCTTCCAGCCGCTGCCAGTCAGCGCCGATTCGGAAGCCAGCGGATACCAGCCCCCGTACTGCTTGCCGAGCGCGTCGACGAGCGCCCCCACCTCGATGAGCTGGTTCTCGAACAGGAACGGGTCCGCGTTGCTCGTGTAGACCAGATCGTGGCCTGCTTGCGCCTGCGCCTCGGCGGCGCGCTTGGCCGGAAGCTGCAGGCCCTGGATGGTGTCGACCTTGACCGTGATGCCGGTCTGCTTGCCGAACGCCTCCGCCTGCCGGCGCAGCTCGTCGTCGGAGGACGGCACGAAGTGATTCACGCTGAGAAACGTCAACTCGCGCTTCTGGGCACGCGCCGGCGCGCGATCGATGGCGAACACGGCGCTGGCCGCCGCCCCGGTGAGAATGAACCACCGCCGTGTCGTCGTTCCCATGGCAGATCTCCTTCCGGCTATTGAGTCCCGCGTCTTGCGCTCACCGCTGCGTGCAGCAGCGCCGAATTGTAGGGCGGGGGCTCGTCCCCCGCCGGACGCAACGACGGCGGGGACAAGCCCCCGCCCTACGGATGCGCGGGACGCTCATTAACCCTTCACCGCGCCTGCAGTGAGGCCCGAGACGTAGTAATCGAGGAAGAAGACGTAACACGCGACGACGGGAACCGACGCGAGCACGGCGCCCGCCATGAGCGAGCCCCAGTAGTAGATGTCGCCGCGGATCAGGTCGGCGGTCACGCCGACGATCGCCGTCTTCTGAGATGACTGCGACACGAAGGTCAGCGCGTAGATGAACTCGTTCCACGTCAGCGTGAAGCCGAACAGCGCCGCGCACACGATGCCGGGCAGGGCCATCGGCAGCGCGATGCGGAGCAGCGTCTGCATCCGCGTGGCGCCGTCCACGAGCGCGCACTCCTCGATCTCCCGCGGGATGGTGCGGAAGTACCCCATCAGGAGCCACGTCGAGAACGGCACCAGGAAGGTCGGGTACGTGACGATCAGCGCCCAGATCGAATCCGCGATGCCGAGCCAGACCACGACCTGGGAGAGCGGCAGGAACAGCAGCGTCGGCGGCACCAGGTAGGTGATGAACACCGCGGTCCCGAACGAGCCGACGCCGCGGAAGCGGAGGCGGGCCAGGCTGTAGCCGGCCAGGATCGAGATCACGAGCGAGATGCCGGTCGCGACCACGCTGATGATGAGGCTGTTCTTGATCCAGGTGAAGAACTCCGTCCGCATGAACAGGTAGCGGTAGTGATCGACGATCACGCCCTTCTGAATCCACAGCGGGACGGACTTGAGGCTGTACAGCTCGGCGTTGGACTTGAACGACGTGATGAGCATGAAATAGAACGGGAACAGCGCGAAGAAGATGAACGGGATCAGGTTGCCGTACCCGAACGCGGTCGAGCGCAGCCTGGCCCCTCGGCTCCGGACGCCCGTGATCATCGTCACTCCTTCCGGATGTAGCGGAGCTGGAAGAACACGACGAGCCCGAGCGTGGGCAGCATGAAGAGGGAGATCGCCGCCCCCTGCCCGAGATTGCCGCCCTGCAGGCCGATCTGGTAGGCGTAGGTGGCGAAGAGATGCGTCGTGTTCACCGGCCCGCCGCGCGTGAGCACGTACACGATGTTGAAGTCGTTGAACGTGAAAATGGTCGAGAACAGGATCACCACCGCGAGCACCGGCTTGAGGAGCGGCAAGGTCACGTACTGGAAGCGCCCGAACGACGAGGCGCCGTCGACCTCGGCCGCCTCGTAATACTCCCGCGGGATCGAGACGAGCCCGGCCAGGACGGTGATGGCGAAGAACGGCAGCCCGCGCCAGATGTTGACGATGATCACGGCGGCCATGGCGTAGTTCGGCATTCCGAGCCAGTTCGGTCCCGGTGGATTGATGACGCCGAGCCGGATCCCCGTCCAGTTCACGACGCTGTACAGCGAGTCGAACATCCAGCCCCAACCGAGCGTCGAGAGCGCGGTGGGGATGACCCAGGGCAGCAGCACGGCGCCGCGGAGCAGGCGCTTGCCCCGGAGGTTGCGCGCGAGCAGCAGGGCCAGCCACACGCCGAGCACGGTCTTGCCGGTGAGCGCGATGGCGGTGAAGAGGAAGGAATTCGCCACGGTCTGCCGGAAGACCTCGTTGCCGAGGATCTCGCGATAGTTGCCGAGGCCGACGAACTGGCCGGGCGAGCCCACCCAGTAATCCGACAGGCTGAAGTAGAGGGCCATGCCGAACGGGTAGGCGACGAGACAGCCGATCAGGACGAACGCGGGCAGGATCAGGCCGTAGCCGAAGACGTGCTCCTGTTCCCACCACTCGTGCACGCGCGCCAGGCGGCCGCCTCGCGGAACCCCGGCCGCCTCGAGCACACGGGGGCCGACGACGGCCATGTTACCCGACCTTCAGCTGCCCCTTGATGGCCCGGGCAATCTGCTCCTGGGCCCACTCCATCGCGCGCTTGGTCGGCATGCCGCCCACGGCCTTGGCCACCATGTCCGCCATGATGTAGTTGTCGTCGATCCGCTGCACGGCGTCGCTGGGCTTGGCCGGCCAGCCGCGCGGATGCGCGAACTCCGCCTCCTTGGGCAGCATGGCGAACTTCGGGTTCTTGGCCCAGATCGGATGATCGGCCAGGTGGCGCAGCGGCGGGTGGTTGAAGGCGTTCGAGGCCACGATCCAGGCGTCGTAGTTCTCCTTGCGGAACAGGAACTGGATGAGCTCCTTCGAGAGCTCCGCGTTCTTCGAGAACTTCCAGATGCCGATGCCGAGGATCGGCGGCGCCGAGTGCGTGCCCGCCGGCCCGCCCGGGCTGTTGTGGTGATTGATGTCGTCGGCGATCGGCATCTTTTCCTTGAGCGCGGCGGTGTACGGGCTCACCGGGTTGTGGATCCACGAACCCTTGCCGGAGAGGATGAAGCGGTTGTTGCTGGCGTCGTCCCACGACAGCACTTCCGGCTCCATCGCGTCCTTGAAGAGCTCCTTGTACCACTCGATGACCTGGGCGGTCTTGTCGGAGACGATGCCCGGCGTCTTGCCGTCGGCCTCGAGCACCTTGGCGCCGTTGGACCAGGCGACCGACCAGTACGTGGAGTGCGCGTCCGAGCAGTGGCTGATGGGGATGCCGACGGGGTTGCCCTGCTTCTTGAGCACCTTGCCCTGCTTGAGGAGCTCGTCCCAGGTCTTGGGAGGGTTCTCGAACCCGGCTTTCTTGAAGTGCGCCATGTTGTAGGTGCCGGGGAACGAGACCCAGAACCACGGCACGCCCTTCCAGCCCGACTTCGTGTGATTCATCTCGGCTGCGAAGGGATACCAGCCGCCGCCCTGCTTGCCGAGCTTGTCGACGACGTCGTCCAGGCTGACGAGCAGGTTCTCGTAGAGGAAGGTGTCGGCGCCCGCCGTGCGAAACATGTCGTGGCCCGCCTGCGACTGCGCCTCGGCGGCGACCTTCGCCGGCATCTGGAGGTGCGCCATCGTGTCGACGCGCACCGTGCAGTTCGCCTGCTTGGCGAACGCCTCGGCTTGCTTGCGGAGCTCGTCGTCGGCGGCGGGCACGAAGTGATTCCAGGACAGGAACGTCAGCTCGCGCTTCTGGGCGAACGCGGGAGCCCCACCCCCGGCGAGCCACGCCAGGCCGAGACCGGTGCCGAACGAGGAGGTCTTCAGGAAGTGTCGGCGACTCACGCGAGGGCTCATGGCGAGCTCCTTTCGAAGTGGGGTCCTTCTACTGCCGTAGACGCACCTTGTCAAGCCGCTCCACCCTGCAACGGTACCGCCGAAAGCCACTTGACGCGCTAGCTGTTTCGGCAGACGCTCGGGCGTAGCGAACGCAGTCGAACCCTCACTCTATAGACTCGAGATGTCGAATCAGATGATGGTGAGCCAACGCCGTCGAGTCGAAGCCGATGTGCCCGAGGCCACGGAGAATGGGCGAGTGCCGGTGGCGGCTCGTCACCTGATCGACCAGCAGGCTCATTGGCGTTCGCTCGGCCTCGGGATCGCCCTCGTCCTCTGGTTTGGCTACCTTCTCGCCGTCCCGATCTTTTGGGCCCGGCACGGGCCGCTGGCACTCGCGCTCGTCCCTACTGCGGGGGTCTATCTGTTCACGTGGCTGGGCTACACCCGCCACGAGCTCTGGCACGGCTACTTTCCCCACCTCGACAATCAGCGCTGGTTCAACGTCGTGTCCTATGCGCTGTTCGCCGACCCACAGGTCTATCGATCCGCGCACGCCTCCCATCACAAGTTCGTCCACACGACCGACGATCGGGAGTTCTACTGCTCCGAGTGGCTGACGAACCGCTCACGGCGTCGGGCCCAGTTCCTGGCCGAGCTGCTCCTCGGCAACATGGCGTGGGATGCCCATGCCTCCTGGCGTTTGGGAAAGGAGTACGGGACGCCGGTGGTGGCCTTGATGGCCACGGCCAAGCGCGTCGCCCTGCTGATCGCGGTGATCACCGTGTGCGATCTGCTCCAGCCGGGCAGCCGATGGCTCTGTCTTTCGATCTACGGGCTCACGATCTGGGCGGGCGCGGTGACGACACGCCACAATCAGTGGATCGAGCACCTGGGCATCTTTTCCGAGGACTCGCTGGCGGAGCGGAATCTCTTGACGCGCAACCTGTCGTCCGATGGGTGGGCGGGCAGACTCATCAATCTGGTCAATCACGACGACGCCCGCGCGCACGTCTTTCATCACACCGAGCCCAGGGTCCACAGCCGCGGCGCCCCGGGGCTCGTCCTGCCGGACGGAGCCCGGACGATCAGCGTGAAGGACTACGGCCGCGTGCTCGTCCGCTACTGGCGATCGCTCTAGCCGGCTTGTTCGGCAGCCGGTCTCACACGTGCACGAGAGCCCCGGCGTCCACCACGAGCACGTGGCCCTGGATCATGTCGCTCAGCGGGCTCGCCAGATAGACGACGGCGTCGGCGACGTGGCGGTCTTCCAGCCGACGGTCCGCGACCAGGCTCCGCGCTTGCCACTGCCCGAGAATCTGCTCGCGGTAGGGGATCTGACGGATGGAGTCGGTGTCCACGAGGCCGGCCTGGACCGCGTTGACGTTGATGCCGCGCTTGCCGACTTCGAGGGCGAAGTGGCGGATCAGGCTCTCGAGCGCGGCCTTGGTCGCTCCGAGCGCGATGACCTTGGCGCCGCCAGCGCTGCGCTCCAGGAGGGGCATCGCCGTCTGCATCAAGACGATCAGCGCGCCCACGTTTGTGCTCATCGCAACCTCGAACTGGTGCGGCGTGGTCGTCAAGAGTGGACGGAAGCCGCCCGTGGCCGCATTGCTGACCAGGATGTCGAGCGTGCCGAACGTCTCCTTCACGAAGTCCATCATGGCCGCCACGTCCTCGGGCTCGGCGACGTCGGCCTTCACGACGGCCGTTCGTCGCCCGAGCGCCAGGACGGCCGCGGCGACTTCCTCGGCGGCTGACCGGGCGGCGATGTAGTTGATGATGACGTCGGCGCCGGCCTCGGCGAGCCGGAGCACGCAGGCCCGGCCGATGCCGCGAGAGCCACCGGTCACGAGCGCGACGCGACCGCTCAGATCGATCATCGTGACGCCTCCGAGAGCGGGCCGCCGACCGTCACGACGGCGGTCACCTCCGTCTCTGTCGTGGCGACACCTACGAGTGCGCGGATCGCTCGGCCATCGACGAGCGCGTGCCAGGAATCCTCCGGACCGGCGCACGCTTCCAGGCGTCGAGGCACGAACCGCCCTCCGCCTCCGACGGCCTTGTAGGTCGCCTCCTTGATGGCCCACAGGATGGACGCCCTCGCAGGACGCTCGACCACCGGCACTGTGCTCAGCCACGCGAGCTCTCGCTGAGTCAGCCACCCATCGAGACCATGCGCGCCGAATGCGTCCCGCGGCACGACATCCGCGCCGACCCACACGCCGGCGTCGCAAGAAAGGGCGACCAGGATGGAGGCGTCGGAATGGGCGATGGACAATGACCATGGCTGCACTCGACCGTCCAGGAACACGCGAGGGGCTATGGCCCGTCCCAGCCCGTCGCGAGAGCAGACTTCGAGCCGGCCGGCGTCCGACTGCGTCGGTGTCGTTCGGAGCGCCCTATCGAGCACGACTTCTTTGGCGAGCAGCCGACCGAGCAGCCACGCCTGGCGTCGCGACGCGTCGCGGAAGGCGCCGTAGATCTCGCGCTCGCCCGTCGTGAGCCAGCCGAGGCCGGCCCCCCGATCCCAGCGCCGGCCGAGCGCGTGACGTGGCCAGTGGACGGTGATGGTGCTCATCGGGGCGACTCGGCCGTGAGAGCCGCGGCGCAGTAGTCGGCGACCTCGAGGATGACGGTGTCGTCGGTGCCGCGCAGGATGAAATCGAAATACGTCCGCTGGTCCTCGTGTCGTCGAAGCTCCACGTGCACGACGCACGCTTCGCCGGGCTTGGGCAGGCGACCGAGCCGCACCCGACCGAAGCCCTGAGGGAGCTGTCTCTGGGCCAGCACGCGTCGCGCATAAATTCCGCAGACCACCAGACAGGCGTCCAGCGCGACGGCCGGGACTCTCCACCGGCCCCTCCGGGCCCCCCCGATCTCGGCCATCGGCGGGGCCACGATCCGCCCCCATCCCTCGCCTTTGCTCAGCGAGACCTCATGGAGACACCGCAGCCGAGGGCCGTGAAACACGATGCCTTCCCCGCGGGCCTTGTCCGCGTCGTGAAACTGCATCGTGTGCCAGGCGCCCCGCGCGCCGGTCGTCGCGGTCGAGGCGACAGCGGCTCGCCCGTCAGCCAGGATGAGCTTGCTCTTCACGGCGGTTCGATTCGGATCGACCAGCCGTCCCCGACGATCGAAGAAGTGCCGGCTGAGCTCTGCGTCGAATCCGTCGGCGGCTGCGCGGATGCGAACGCGAGCGTCTTGCGGGCGACCGTCGTAGAAACGGAGCATGTTGCCGATCTCGACGTCGCACAGCTCCACGACCGCCCCCTCCGGAACCAACAGGTGGGCGCCCTCCACCAGGGCCTCGATGGCGATCACGGAAGGCAAGAGAGGCACCCCTTGAAACAGGTGCTCGGCGAGGAACGGGTCAGCCGTCGGATCGAATCGAATCTCCGCGACCAGGCCGCGGCCCTCTTCCAGCTCGGTCACGCCTTCGATCAACGGAGCGTCGGCCACCGCCGCGCGCCGACCGAGAACGACCGCTCGCTGGGCCGGCGTCGGCAGTGTGTGATCCAGATCGAGGGTGCTCGGCTTGTCCAGGAAGAGGACTTCACCTTCCGGGGCACCGGCACCGAGCTCGTCCAGCAAGTGCACGATACCCTCGCGCGGCGGCATCAGGCTCTGCCCGCCCATCTCGAGAGCCAGCTTGCTCTCAGGGCGCGCGGCCATTCCGATGTCGTCCCAGGGCGGCCAGTGCAGAGCGACGGACGCGCATTCCGGGCGCTCACGGCGGAACCGGTGGACGAGCTTGGCCAGCATGTCGGAGGCCAGCGAGTAGTCGGTCTGACCGAGGCCCCCGAATCGGCCGCTTACCGACGCAAATCCGACGAAGAACTCGAGGGGATCCTGGCGGGTCAGCTCCATGAGCGCGACGGCGCCACCGACCTTGGCGGCGACGGCGGCGGCCACCGTATCGGGAGATTTTCGATCGAAGCGGGCCGAGCTCTCAAGCCCTGCGCCGTGGATGATTCCGCTGATCGGCCCGGTCCGCTCGCGCACCCGCTCGAGGGTCCGGGCCAGCGCCTCGCGGTCCGCGACATCGCAGCAATGATAGGTGGCCTCGATTCCGGCGCCAGCCAGCGCGCGCAGGGTTCCGTCGATCTCGATGGCCTTCTCGACCTCGCTCCACGCGACGGAGGGATCGCGTCCCCGCTCTCGCGCCGCGCGCGTGATCGTCATCTTGAGTGCGCGAGTGCCCTCGTCCGACAGGCCACGCCAGCCTTCTTCGACCCGCGGGACCGGGCTCGTGCCCAGCAGGTGCAGCCTCAGACCGAAGCGCCGCCCCAGCTCGCGCGCCACGAACGCCGTGATTCCACGCCCGCCTCCCGTCATGACCCACACGGAGCCGCGCGGGATTGTGCGGCGTTCGGTCGCGGACAGCGGCCGTGGCACGGCCCGGACGATGCGCCGCTGGCCGCGGACATACCCGACCTCGACCGCGGGCGTGCCCGATGCGAGCTCGGCAAAGATCGCGTCCACGACGCGGGCGGGCGATTCCTCCGGTAGACCGTCGACGACCTTCACGATCAGCCCGTCGAACTCGCGCCGGATGGCTTTCAGTAGGCCCGTCAGCGCGCCCCCCTCCACCGTCAACGCCCGGCCGGCGAATCCGAAGTCGCCACCGAGCGCCGTGGCCGCGACGAGCGTCGCACGGTCGAGGAGGTTGGCGCCCTTCACGAGCGTCGTCCACCGCTGGCAGATGAAGTAGGGCGCCAGCACGCGCTCGTCCCGGAGCCGCGCCCAGTCCAGCTCGTCGGGTCCCGGCGTCGCGGGCTCGTCGCGAGCCGCCACCAGGAAGAGATGGGGAATCGGATGCTCCGCCCACAGCCGGTCGAGCGCGGCCACGAGGGTGGCGCGATCGCCGAGGGGAGAGATCTGTGAGGCCGGGACACCGATGTCGGTGAGGCGCTTGGTCAACATGGCGGCCCACGGGCCGGTGCCAACGATGAGCGCCGGCCCGCGAAAGCTCGGCGTGAGTCCGCTGGAGCGCTCGAGCGGAGCCTCGATCGTCCTCAGGATGAAGCGGCTCATGATCCGGTCCGCGTGGTCCCTCGGCGGCGCCTCGGTGGCGATCTCCGACGGCGACGGCTCGTGACGGCGGTCGCCGCGTGCACCCTCCGGATGGACCGCGAGGAGAGCGCGGGCATCCAGCTGCTGATATCGATCGGCCCGTTCTCGGGGAACCGGACCCGGCGTCACCCAGATCTCCCCCTTCGCCGGCCGCATGACGACACTGATCCGGTTGTCCACCCGCTGGATGGTGTTCATCGTCGGATGCGGTGCCTCCCGGCGCCGGCCCAGATCGTATCGATCACGCAGAGTGGCCTGTGCCAGCTCGACGGTGAACAGACGGTCCCCGCAGCCCTCGAGCAGGGCCTGGAGCCGCGCCAGCCGGTTCCGGGAGTGCTCCGGAACCTCGTGCCGCGGAGCGTGCAGCAGGCAGTGGTTGGCGGTGATGATCGCGCCGTGGTCACGGAACTGCAGGGAAGGGCCATCGTACTCCAGGTACGTCACGCGGTCCGTCGGGTGGTGGCTGATGCAGAGGCTCCAGGCGCCTGTCCGCTCGGTTCCGCGGACGATCTCGATCGCGGACTCCACGTCCTCGGCGCGCTCCAGGATCGTCTGCACGAGGACCGGATGAATCGTGCCCGGCGTGGCGCCGCTTCTCCACTCCCGGTCGAGCAGCATCGTGCTCGTCACCGCGACGCCGCGGGCGTTGAGACCCGTCAATCCGCCGATCTGCCCCGCCACACTGAAGAGCACGTGCGCGATGCCGTCGGCCGGATGGCGCACCTGCACGATCGACGTGAGCGCGTCGGGGAGTCTCAAGAGCAGCGGCCAGTCCTCGTTCACCGCATGCAGCAAGCCCACCGAGCCGTTCCGCTCGGCCGGCACCGCGAACTGCACGCATCCCCCGACGTATTCGGGATAGAGGCCCAGGTTGAACGCGATGAGATAGGCGAGGGGAACCTGCACGGCCTCGGCCATGCCTCGGAGCTCTTCCAGCGTCGCCGGCGTGAAATACACTTCGGGTGAAGGCACCAGCCCGTCGAAGGCCGCGAGGTTCGACTCGGTCTCGTCGAGCCCCCGCCCCAGCAGGGTCGCGTACTGCTCCAGAGTCCTCGTGATCGCGCCGGACTGAGTTCGACCGAGTCGAACTCCGATCTCGTACGGGCTGCCGGAGCTGTCGACGATGACGAGGCCCTCCGCCGACGGCTGACCCTCGGCGACGGGAGCGGATCCCCGGATCCCGGTGACGGTCGCCACAACGCGGCCGACGTCGGCGTCGGCGCCCGCTCCTTGGAGAAAGTCGAGGACGTGGCGGAGCGTGGGGAAGTCGTCGAGGGAGAGCTTTTCCATGGACTCCGGCTCGATGCGGAACCGATCGCGCAGCTCCCCCAGCAGTCTCGCCTTCTTGATGCTGTCGATTCCGAGGTCGGCCTCGAGGTCGGCGTCGAGCTCCACGACCTCCGGCGGGTAGCCGGTCTCCTCGCAGACGAAGCGGATGAGCACCGCGGCGAGTCCGTCCGACGGTAACCGGCCCCCTTCGGCTTGCCGCCCCATGGAGGGCGTGTCGGGCGCGATCTCCATGACTCTGGCCGGCGTCTTCGTCTTCTGCTTCCGCCTCAGGGTGGCGTCGAAATGGAGGAGCCCCGCAGGTCGCGAGGCTCGCGCGGTGGCCGGCGTCCCGGCCGGCCGCGCGTCAGCCCGCGCCCCGCCGCAGAGCCCGACGCACTCGAGCGCCG
>WNGB01008094.1_pt1 | contig 15020 bp, 19 predicted proteins | sample 5400681 | NCBI WGS metagenome assembly WNGB01 (sample SAMN13153367, study PRJNA577476) | soil metagenome | isolation source: 115 cm soil or saprolite under grassland replicate 2 | place: USA:California | collected 2016-06-15
AACCGATGACAAAGAAAGCTTTCGCCTGTTTGGCGACATCGTCCATGGAGTTGGACATGGCACCCGAGCCGAAGGAAGCGGCCAGACCGGCCACTGTGCTGGAGTGTCAGAGACGGGCGCAATGGTCAATGTTGTTCGTACCTATGACCTGCCGCGCCAGTTTGTTCATGAGGTAGTTTTCTTCGTTCAAACATTTTGCAGAAGTAAGGATGCCAATACTGTCTGCACCATAGAAGTCGCGTGCATCATCCAATTTCTTAGCGGTAATATTGAGGGCAGTATCCCAATCGGTCTCTATCCAGTCCCAAGCTTGGCCTTCAAGTTCTTTTTCTCCGCCTTCAATCAGATAGCGCCGTACCTTTGGTTTCTTTAGACGGTCTTTATGGTTAACGTAGTCGTACCCGAAGCGGCCTTTGACACACAACGCCATCCCGTTGACAGGAGAATTCGGATTGGAGGCCACGCCGACAATTTTGTTACGCCTGACCATAAGATCGAACTGACAACCTACTCCACAATAAGAACAGGTTGTTGTCACTTTCTTGACCTGGTGTGCTTTAGCAATCCCTTGGCCGTAATTGATCTTGCTTGAAAGTGCTCCGGTTGGGCAGTAAGCCACGCACTGGCCACAAGATTCACAGCGCGCTTCTAATAGTGTAGTTCCCGCGCCAGCGACGATCTGCTCTTGAAAGCCGCGATACCCGACTCCCCAAACATCCCGTACTTGGATTTCAGCACATGCCTGCACGCAGCGGCGGCACATGATGCACTTATTGAAGTCCACGTGGATGAATGGGTTCGGATCGCTATCCACCGGGTAGCGGGTCCCTTTTATACCCCAAGCTGGTGCATCGACCTTGTACTCATAAACAAGATCTTGTAATTCACACTCGCCGCTGACATCGCAATAAGAACAGTTTGCTGTGTGGTTTGCAAGCATCAGACCGAGATTGAGCTTGCGGTCATGCATGACCTTGTCGCTGTTGGTCTGGATTTCCATGCCTTCCGAGACCGGGGTTACACAGGCAGCTTGCAGGAAGCGACTCCCTTTTACTTCGACCACGCACATGCGACAGTTGCCAGTAGCTGACAGATCTTTGTGATAGCAAAGCGTGGGAATACGGACACCATGTTCCTTCGCAACTTTCAGGATGGTTTGACCAGCCTGTGCTTCAATTTTGTTTCCGTCAATGGTTATAGTGATGGTCATAGTTACCTCAGGACAGATAAAGGTTCAACTGTTTCAGCTTTAGCAAATTCGCTGCCGAAGTGCTTGAGCGCTGACATCATTGGGATTCCAACGGACTGTCCTAGTCCGCAGAACGATGAATCTTGCATTAGAGCGGCAAGGGTTTTGAGTTCTTCACTGTCGCCTTTCCAACCTTGGCTTGCAGCCAGGCGGTTCAGGATTTCGAGCGAACGCCAGGTTCCCACGCGGCAGGGTGTGCATTTGCCGCAGGACTCAGCCGCGAAGAAGTGTAGCAATTCGCGCAAGAACGCCACCGGCGAAACGTTCTGATCACAGATCAGAAAGCAACCTGCACCAAGCGAAATCCCTTTTCCTGAGGAAGCGAAATCAATGGGTATATCGAGCAGGCTTTCATCGACAATTGTCCCTGCCGCGCCGCCGCATAGCGCAAACTGAAAATTCGCGCCATCAGTCATGCCACCGCCAAACTCATCGATGATCTGGCGCAGCGTAAGCCCAAAGGGTGCTTCGAATAGACCAGGATTTTTGACATGTCCAAGCACCATGTATATTTTCGTCCCGGCAGTCGCATAAATAGAAAGTGACTTCCACCATTCCACGCCATTCTTCATAATATGGGGGACTGCGCTGAATGACTCAACATTATTAACTGCCGTTGGTTTGCCGCGGAAGCCACATTGTGGCGGGTAGGGTGGTCGTAATCGGGGCTCGCCACGCTTTCCTTCAAGAGACTCAATCAAAGCAGTTTCTTCGCCGCAGATGTATGCGCCCGCGCCACGATGAACGTGGATCTTGAACGAGAAACCTGAACCAAAAATATTCTCGCCCAGCAAATTCTTTTCTTCTGCCTGCTGAATGGCTCGCTCCAGTCGACGTGCTTGGTATTCATACTCACCGCGAATGTAAATCCAGGCTTCAGACGCACCACAGGCATAGCCGCTGATAATCATCCCTTCTAGCAATTGATGCGGATTTGTATCAATCAACACACGGTCTTTGAAGATGAGCGGTTCACTTTCATCGGCATTGCAGATGATATATTTCGGACTTCCTTTTGCTTGAGCAACAAATTTCCATTTACGTCCAACCAGAAAACCAGCACCACCGCGTCCCTGCAAACCGGATGCTTCCACTTCTTCGTAGACTTCTTCGGGAGTCTTCCGGAGCGCGGACTTTAGTCCGCTGTACACATCATTCTCCAAAGCGGACTCAATTTCATCGGGATTGACCAACCCCGCCAGCCGCATCATTACACGGACCTCGCCGTTGCGCGGCTTCGAATAGTTGGTTGCCACCCCGCGCCAACCCTCGCATACTTTTTGGGCATCAGCAGGTTCGACAGGCCCGGCCTGCTCATCATTAACGAGAATGGCTGGGGCGCGGTCACATAGCCCAAGGCACGAAGTCCGTTCAACGGTCCAGCCTGATGAGTAATCCTCTATCGCCGCGCGAGTCTCGCTGGCGCGCTTCAACCAACAGACAGGTCCATCACAGACACGCAAAATATTCTTACGTTCTTCCAAAGATAGCATTGAATAGAACGTTGCCATGCCAAATGCCCGGTTGGCAGGGATGTCCAACACCCGCGCGGTATCTGCGATGGACTCGGATGAAATTCCGCCGTGCCTGTCTTGTAACTCTTTCAAAACTTCCAGGACGGCTTCTGAATGGTAGTTATGTTCTTCGGCGATTTCAAGGACTTCGGGGGAGATAGGTTTGTATTTGATGGTTTTGTTGGTCATGTTTCCTCTTACCCGTATCGCAACCTATACAAGCATGGAAAAGTTGCACTTTTGCTAAGCATTGATAGTCATAACGTCTTTATTATTCTCTTTTTGTCTGGATATAGTAAGTCTCATTACTCACAAGCGGCTATGACGATTATCCCAATTTATAGTGACATATTTCACAATTAGAATAGCAAAAAAAACCGTCCTGGTATAGGACGGTATAGAGGCGAATCGGTGTATTGAACGACGGTGTAGTGTTGTGTCCATTAACCCCATTGAGTTTACGATGATGGTATGATGCTCCCTATTCGCCTCTATCTATACTAATTATATTGAAAAAATGATCCTCACAAAGTTGCTTTCTTCACCAATTTGGATGATATTTGTCACATTTTATTTAGAAGATGTATCTTTCATCTGGAAATACTGGCAATATCTGCGTTCAGGCCCACTCTATGCGGATTCGAGTAAACGTTGAATCTATGTCTCCGCGCGTACCCAATCAATGTAATTCCGTATATCTTAGCCATCTCGATTGAGAGTGAACTTGGAGAAGTACGTGAAATCAAAATTGGCGCTTCCAGGCGTGCAGCCTTTTGCAGCATCTCGGAACTGATGCGTCCAGTTGTAATCAAAATTCTCGTTTCTGGCCAAATATTTTTCATCAGGCACAATCCTGCAATTTTATCCAGTGTATTGTGACGGCCGATATCTTCGGCGGAAATCACCACTTTTTCTTCATTACATAATGCGGAACTATGCACTCCACCTGTCTCACGGTAGAGCGACTGCACTTCGATTAACTTCTCGACCAAATTCATTATCGCCTCTGGCTCTACCTTTAGCCTGTTACCGCTAAATGAGACATCGGGCCTCGCCAACAAATCCACTGCAGTGAGACCGCCTGTACAACCAGATGTCCGTCGCCAGGAAGTTGGCTGTTTAACTGAGCGATTTAGCCATACGTCTACATTATCGCCATGCTCACAGACGCGCACATCTTCCACTTCATCCATGCTCATTATTACGCCTTCGTTATACAAGAAGCCAACCGCCAATGCTTCCAGTTCGACAGGTGTACACATGAATGTCAACCAAACCTCACCATTTACAGTAAGTGAAACAGGGGTTTCAACAATCGTTTCCGAATCGACTGCTTCCCATTTTTTGAATTCATAACGATCATAGTGTATTGATTTCTCGGGAGTAATCATTCTATCTCCAAACCGGTAAACTAAACCTTTTCCCAATATTCAGGCAACTTTGGAGCTTGCCAATTAGGATTTGGTTTCCAATTCAACCATTTGCCATCCAGCGGATATTGCCGCTTTTCAATTTTCTCGAAGATTTCTATCTTCGCGCAATCGATCTGGTCTGTCCATTTCTTCAGGATAATGCCGTGGTCGATCCCTTTTTGGTAATTTTCCAAATCCTTCCAGTACCATTCATATGTCGGTTCGATGATAATGTCCAGTTCAAGGTCTAGGGTATCAAATCCAATATCGCTTCGCTGGAATGGAAGTTGAAAATTGATGTAATAGCACAGAAACTTGTTGATATCGTCTTGCCAAAAATAGATGCTTGCATAGTATTTTTCAGGTTCAAGCAAGATTAGCAGGCGGTTGGTGCGCCAACTGTATCTTTGCATTTTCCAGTTGTCGTTTGTGTAATCATCCCAGCGATCCCAGACCTGTCTTGTCCCATGTTTTCCATTGATATAACCTTCAGGAGCGAAACACTCCGCGCCGGGTACAACCGCAAGCGCAACTTCTTCGGGCGTGTCCTGAATAATGACTGCTGATTGAACGTACCAAACGCGTTGATTATAGATCCCGCGCAAGGCCACAATGTCACCTGGTTTCCACATGATCTTTGCCTTTTTCTGAATTTCGATGCATTTTGTAAAAGATGTCTGGGTCTGCAAGGAATGCGTTAAGACAAGTCTCCGTGCAAAAATAAATCGTCCGACCACGATGCAGGACGCGCGGGAAATAAGTTGAGTCCGTATCACGAAAAATCCGACCGCATAGTGTAACGAACTTACGCGGGATGGAGATTTTGGGTTGATTAATTACAATCTTATTCACGGAGGTTGACATGAAACGATTCTTCTTCTGGCTATTTCTCATCGCGCTGCTGGCTCTCAATTGATCTGTGCTTCATGACATAATCAAAGGCGAGCCAAAGGTTTGGATGGAATGGACTGTTGTAGTTGCCAGCATAATACTATTAATTGCCTATTTGATCAGGAGGTCGCGCGAAACAAACATACATTAATTTTCATGGATAAGTTTTCCAATCATTATTACACAGTCGTGTTTGAATACCTCGATCTTATGTGGCGCTTCTGGGAATTCGGAGGTAAGGTCCTGGCCTGCGAAGTGAAGTAACTCATGAAGTCCAGTGCGCCACTTTGGACACTCGGTAACATCATATACCATACCATTGTAAGCGATCCATATACGCGTGCCACGCTCACCCGTGTTGCGTTTTAACTCTATTTCTGTGACGATTTTATCGGGTCTATTCATACGATAAATTGCATAGAAAAATCGCCCGTTATTGGGACGATTTTTTGTTTTCCGAGGATAGTCTAACCAACCGGTTGAAACAGCTTAAGGAATTTTTTCAATAACGGTATCAGATTCGGGGGCGAGTGCGAAGCGGAGTAGTCCAAATTTCTTCCGTCATTGGTTGAGCGGCCATTTGAATTGGGTAAGCAACCAGTCTTTAAGGGGAATGTCAGTTTCCTGGATCGTTTGAAATAAGTGATCGAGATCGTATGAGATTCGCTTGAATTCAACCGTGATTTGACTATCCTGATGGTTGACAATTGCATATTCTGCCCATGGCATCAAAGTCGGTTGTTTCTGGGATGTATGGGGAGCCAGAAAGGCGTTGCCCACGCTGCCAGGATTGACGATCATCATCCCATCATATTGGCGAAGCATTTGAACATGGGTGTGTCCGCCTGCCATAACTTTTGCATTGTAACCCGAAAGAAATCCACCCACTTCATCGCGAGAGGTTTCAGAAAAGATGTTGTCTATGTTGGACCTTGGAGAGCCATGATAACAAAACATTTCGTCTTCACCACCTAGAGAGACTCGAAGCGTAGGTTGAAATAATTGTAAGAATTCAAAATGAATGGGATCAAGTTTTGAAAGACACCATTGCAATGTTGGGGTGAGGTGCTCGGAGATTCTAAATTCCTGTGCCTTTTCAGGTTGGAGTAGACTTTCATCGTGATTTCCCATAATGCAGGCACATTCGAGTCCTTTGATAGTTTTCAGCGTTTCGATGGGCTGCGGTCCAAGAGTGGCAACATCACCCAGGCAAATAACCGAGTCCACAGCTTGTTTGCTAATATCTGCAAGCACCGCGTTTAATGCAACGTTGTTTCCATGAATATCCGAGATCAAAGCAATTCGCATTGAGCACCTTAAAGTCAAAAAAATACCCGTATACCGGGCGCTACCTGATTATAAAGAATAATTCATTTTTGGCGACAGGACTTAAGTTTCACTTTCTGACTTCTGCCCGCAACCCGCAATATTGCTCATCGATACTTTTCGGCAATTTTTTGGATCGTCGTTAAGTTGCGTGACGTTGCAGGGACCCTGAGAGTCTTTTCCATGAACATATTTGAGAAAATGGATTTATTCCTATCGCGGCGTAAATTATATACCTCGCGGCCTTTGAGAACGAAATCGTCTGCCTCACTACGGAAAGCCATTAATGCTTGTTTCATTGTTTTATCGGGCTTCTCGTTCAGAAAAACGATATGGACTGTTTCGCCTTCCTTTGGTTTGAATGGACTTTTATTTGCAAGATCAGCGACTTCCTTGACTGTTCGGAGAAAGAGTTCAACTTTATATCCCAACGCTTGTTCAAGCTGGTTTTCGAGCTTTTTTTCCAGAGAGTTGGTGTTGGTTTCTTGCGACTCAAAAATAATGTTCCCGCTTTGGATGAAACTCTGAACATTTTCCAACCCGAAAGATTGAAATATCTTCTTAAGATCATCCATTTTGATAATCTTATGGCCACCAACGTTGATCGCGCGCAGGAAGGCGACGAATCTACTCATGTAGGTCTATCTTATCAGTTTTTCCTCAATCCGGCGGTCGGGGATAAGCCACATGATGGCAACAACTACATACAAGGCAGTCGCGACCCATGAATTTACAAATGCTAATAGGATTGCGGCAGTATAAATATAAAGGGATCTGATTCCTTTTGCGTTATTACCAATTGCATTGGCGAGAACCGAATCTTCACCATGATGTATTATCAACGCGCGCGCCAGAATATAGTAAGCCAATCCTGAAAGCCAAAGCACCCCTCCATAAAAAGCCACAGGGATGGTGGAAAAACCATTTTCGCCTGTCCAACCAGTGACAAAGGGAATCAGGGATAACCAAAATAACAAATGCAAATTTGCCCATAAAATCGACCCATTCACTTGTTTCGCTGCCTGCAAGAGGTGATGATGATTGTTCCAGTATATACCCAGGAAAACAAAGCTTAGCAGATAACTTAGGAATTTAGGTAACAACGGACGCAAGGCTTCCAATGTTCCTGCTTCTGGGATCCTCAGCTCCAACACCATAATGGTAATGATGATAGCCAATACACCGTCACTGAATGCTTCCAGTCTACCTTTATTCATGTCAATTCTTTCTACCAATGAAGAGGGAGAACGATGATGAAATACGGCTATACCTTTGTCACCACATCTTGGACATGAATGGTACCTGGCTGTATAACTTTTGCGTTCATACCACGCAGCCGAAGCTCTTTTCCCACCTTCGAATTAACGAACTTCATTGCTTCTTCGCCGAACCGCGCAAGAAATTTTCTGCAACCTGTGTGCGATTGTGGTGTTACTTCAATGACTGCCGAGCCAATCGCGAGACGTGTACCCGTGGGCAAGTTTTCTAGACTTATATCAAAGTCAATATATAGCTGATCTCCTGCGAGTGACCAGCGCTCCTTCTGTTGTGCAATCAAGGCGATCAGGCGCGAGTTCATAACATTGATCTGCATCTCCGGGTGAGCAGATTTATCTGGCCTGCGCGAACTGCCGCGTGTCCGCCAATTGTCACCCACGAGACCCAAAACTAAGTCAAGATGGCCTTCTACTAATGTTTCGCGCTCATTTTCCTGAGGTCTGCGCACAATCATCTCCAATACACCTTGATCCTTCGGTGACTGCCGAATATTTTCTAACCCTGCTTCAAGTTCTCCAGTTGTTAGATACCTTATGTTAATCATTTAAATTCATCTCTCCTTCTTACCGCAGCCTCTGTGCAGTTTGTGTCGAAGCTGCGGCACTCCGTAAATCCACTGGCAGCTCGAGGAATGCACCATAACGCTCCGCAGCCACTGTGACAGCTCGATCTTCAGCGTTCGTCAGTGATGTGATCAAGTTCAATTCGACGATAACCGAATCCTTCTTCAGTGTCCGCTTCCATTCACCGACGATTTGTCCATCAAGGATGATCACGTATGCAATGAGAGAGGGACTGTTTTCAGGGAGTTTAGACTGTCTAACTACATCTCTAATGGCACTACGGTCTTTAAGGCCGATAAAGTATTCATCATAATTCGGTAATAAATATGCAGTTGGAGATTTCTCCTGGGGTGATGATTTCGACTCGCTAAACCAATACGTTTGACCGTTTAACCTCTCATTCACAAACTGTGACTTGATCAATTCAACACCATTCTTTGCATCCGCCATTGTCAGTCCTGACCACCATACAAAATCTTGTAATGTCGCGGGTCCACGTGTTGCAAAATATCGCTTCAATAGTTCAGCCAGCGCTTCATTGCGGCTCATCTCCCTGGCTTTTGGCACGCGCTCCTCCAATAGTGCATAAGTGAATTGCTTTCCTCGGCGCGGACCACTACAGATTAGACCGTCGAGTTCGGCTCGCATAATTAGATAGGTAAAGCGCAAGAGATTATTTGAGAAAATGCCTGCCTGCTTGAGTACTGATGTAAGTTCGGCGCGCGTAAGATGTTTACCATCCCGTAACGCTTTTTCCAATACGGCTTGACTATGCTTAAAAATTGCCTTATCCAGCTCCAGCGTGCGGTACATGTACGCATTTGCAGCATGGACGCGCGGAGCTGTGAGTTGAAGTATCCAGCGGATATCAGCAGGAGAGACAAAATGCCATGTAGGCCTCATTACATGAGTACGAAGGATATTTCCTTCGTTAAACGCCTGTTCTATGGATTTGTCCGTCGCTCCTACTGTACGTTGACCGACTGCCCATTTTGCTCCTGCATAGTCTTGAGCCTGGACGGCACCTAGCCCACTAACCACGTCAGCGGGGTTTTTGATATCAGAATTGATAAGATGTTGGTTTTGGAGTCGCAGTTGCGTGATATCTATATTCTTCATAAGCCATCACTTTACAGTTAAATTCTTTTGGCTTATCGGGGCGATATTATTTTTTCGTCCGGTCAACAACCGCTTTCACCAGTTTTACGGCGATGCTTCCGCCTGGAACAATTATTCCGACGGCATCTGCTGTTACGTCAAAGAGCAAGTCACGTGTGACGATTCCCTTTATTTGAGCGCTTAATTTATTGCCACCTGTGCGGGCGTCGCCTAACAGCGCGTCAAATTCTATAACCACACGTTTTCCCTTGCTGGTCCATTCATACTCTAATGCATAGACTGGACGAAAGTTAAGCTCGATGGCTTCAACATCCACGCGCTCCTCGTGAATAACTTGTGCATCCGCAATTGGTTGAATCACTTCGCCCATCACTTTGCGTACTACTGCTGTGGCTCGTGTCTGTGGGGGCACTACAAGCGTACTCTCAGGAGCAAAATGATCGAGATCGGTGATTTCTGTTTTTACATAGGCTTGATAGCGGCTCATATCGGTCGGTTGGCCGGATAGCCCATCAAAAAAGCGCGTGACGCGATTTTCTTCTCTACAATGCTCTACACCATTTAAGGTAAATGATGGGTTTTTTTGAGGTTGTACGATCAGTTTTTGTCCAAGGATTGTCACTTCGTGTACTTCTGCGCCCTGAATGAGAACCGTATAAGTTCGATGACGATCATAGACCATGCGAGTGGCCACTTTTATTTGCCAGAATGGTTCCAGGCGACTTTCCACTGATACTACTTGTATCTCTGTTGGATTTGGACGCGAGATTAATGTCCCAAACATTCCGGCTACAAGTGTTGTCTTTTTCTTTTCTATTCGTTCACGCGCTGCTTCCAAAGTAATTTGGGGAATAAGAAAATACGCACGTTCTTCAGCCAGGCTGATTTCCATAAAGTTCTCCTCGAGTGGGCACTTTTGTTATCATGCGTCCTGAATTGTCAAAAAAATATAGGTAAAAGATTTTATGATAATTATCTGAAACTAACGAATGGTGAATATGTTATCGAAACCGCCGATAGTAAATATTTCACGGAGAGTATCACTACAATGTAGTAGAACTACTAATTTCACAGCCGCAGTCGCCTTTTCTTGAAGCCACAACAAAGCTTGAATGACGGAAGAATCCATAAAGACGACATTCGCCAGGTCAACGTATATCTCTCTGGAAAGATTGCTGGCTAGGGCCTCATCAATTGCCAGATAGACATCTTTCTGGTTTGAAAAATCGAGCTTACCGGCTAAGGAAATTATAGCAACATTTCCTTTGATCTCAATTGTTGCGGGCATGGCTTGTTCCTTCCCAAAAATTCCTTCTAATCACAATGTTATTTATATTATAAAGAAGAATTCTCGGATTGGTACCGGATTTTTCTGTGCATCCTTCTTACTCAGATCGGCAACTCGTCTGCCTGCGTGAATCTTCATGTATGGAATTTTATAACCAAGCCGATCGTACGTGAGAGTTTATATCTTAAAACAAAATCTCCTTCGAAAACTGGGCAGGAGATTCTTGTTATTATTTGATCTTCGCAAATCGGACAGCATTTTCAGTAACCACTACAAATTGATTCGTCAATCTGTCTGAGTATTTTTCAAGCAGTCGCCCGATGACTTCGATTTTCACGACCGCCCGTTCGTCATCCAATCGAAGCAAGACGACACCTTTATGTGGTTTTTGATCGCGGAAAATTTTGTCCCCAAAGTCTTTGTCGTTTGTGAGCAAAATCCAATTTTCGGCAAAGGCTTTCTGGATAACATCCTCATCATCGATTCCCCTTGCCTGTTCAAATACAGAAAAGACATCATGCCCGTGTTCGCGGAGCCATTGTGCCACCCATGGACCCGTAGACTCATCTACGAGAAAGTGCATTAAGCCTCAGTCGCCAGTGGCATGAAGGTTGTGCTTTCAAGCGACTTGGTGGCAAACAAAATACAAGCGAGGACATCTTCAGCCTTAAGCCCTTGATATTCCTTGATGATTTCATCTATTGTCGCGCTATGAGCCAGCAGATTTAAAATGAACTCTACGGTCAAGCGCGTGCCACGAATGATAGGTTTGCCAACCATCACTTTTGGATTGATAGTAATTCGATTAAGGAGTTCCTGGTCGGTCATAGCTATATCTCCTGCCCTAATCATACACGATTTTTGCAGACAGACACCTCGCTCCTTTAGGTGAAGCCAAATCATCCCACAAACAAAAATTTCCTGCCGCGACAGGAAATTTCTATTCTAATAATCATCTAAATCTGAAGTCCGATGTCAAAGGTCGCGGTGTAGCCATCTCCGCTGGGGGAGACATTGAGCAGCAACTGGCTACCGCCATTTTGGTAGATGTTATCCCCTTCGTTTCTCAATGTGCGTTCTCCTTTTTGGGCGTATGGCTGCTGTTTATAAACCTCATCAGTCAACGTGTCGTCGAAGAACAACTGAGATGTGAACTCAGAGTTATTAAGCCGAATCTTGAAATGGATGTGAACGGTCCTACCCTGATACCAACCCGGATAGATCGTCACAAATTGAGCTACACCATTTGCATCAGTGACCTGATAACCGCGCAGAAACTTCTTGCCACTGGTGTTGAAGCTTGGATCCTGTACATCTGAATAAACACCCAACGCGTTGCAATGCCAGACGTCCACTTGCGCTCCTGAAAGGGGAGTGCATGCATTGGAGCCTACCTGCGAAATATTGAATTTCAGGTTTAGTTGCGTGCCTTCAACAACGGAACCATCCGATGGGTCTGAACGGATATCGGAACGGTTGAGCTTTTCGTCCACAAAATAGGGACCCTCGGTCTCTTCCGGGCGGACTACACATGCCGGGAGCGATCCACCTGTCGTAGTAGTTTGTGTAGAAACTTGGGTATTTGGTGTGGAAGTCCCACTTAAACCCTGCGCACATGCGGCCAAAAAAGCTGCGCTGCCAATCCCCAATATTTTTAGCACATCCCTTCGGTTGAGAATCTCACCTACTTGTTTATCATCGTTATCCATAGCTGCCTCCATAACTATAAAGATGACTCATTATATGGAGCGCGGGTTAGGAGCAGGTGAAGAAAATATGTGGAAAATGGGAAGATCTGTTGAATTATACAAACAAAAATCTCCTGTCATAATGCAGGAGATTTTGTTCAAACAAGTTTATCGAGAGGCTTATTTTCGCTTTGGACCAGGCGCTGGCATTCCATATAACATACCATCCGCGCTAATGTCCTCATCAACATCGGGCCAGTGGACTCCGTGGCCATCCCCAATGATTTTATAGTTTTTGCGTTGTTCGGGCGTTGCTTCCATCAATCGCCATGACCAGACCAACGGCACACTAATTGTGCGCCCATCCATTAAATGGGCGATAATAGAGTCGTCAGTTACTTCAATATCTTTAATTCTTGTATCAAGTTTAACCACAGTGTTCATGCCAAGCCTCAACAATCTTGTCGTGATGGGTTTCCACCAGGGTACGTATACGGTTTAATTCCGATGGCGAATAGCCGTGATTTTGACTAAGAGTCGTCGGGTCAAGCCAGAACTTGCAAATCATTTTCTCACGTTGCACATGGACATGGATTGGCTCGTTACAATCAAAACTCTAGAAGAAAAACCGATAAGGGCCAGAAATTCCTTTGACAGTCGGCATTGATTTTATCCCTTTTTTGAATGTCTGAGTTCCAATCATACACGATTTTTGCTGTGGCAAGGCGCTCCTCTTCCCACGGGAGAATGATATGTTCACGAGTTAATTCAACAAAGCATACTCATCCGCTTGACCTGACTTAACCGTGCCGCATAGAGCAGTACAGTCTGAATATCGGCAAATTCAAGGTCTTCATAATCAGCAAGTATTTCTTCAACCTTCATTCCCGAACTGAGCGTCTCCAAAAGCCACTCCACAGAGTATCTCAACCCGCGGATTGTTGGCTTCCCAAACGCCATGTTTGGATTGATAGTAATTCGATTAAGGAGTTCCTGATTAGTCATGGTTTTATCGCCTATCCTAATCATACACGATTTTCCACCACTCCGCGCTCCTCTCGCTTGTGGGAGAGGGGACAGGGGTGAGGTCAACCCCACAAACAAAAATCTCCTGTTCGCGGGTAGGAGATTTTTGTTCGTACAAATTTCATCTCAAATAGAAGTTCATGGTCTGTCGATTTTCTTAATGTAATCTCCAACAAGCCAATATGGTCCAGGACAATTCTCCGGAAGAGGATCTACCAAGCCTAAGTACGTTGGTGTAGGAACTTCGCCACCACCAATCTCCAGCCAATCACCGACGCTTGCCACTATATGATCTGTGCTATCAAGGACTTGGATGGTTCCTTGTTCCAGGTGAGGTGAAAAGCCTGGGGGCCAGATCAGTAGCATATTATTTCCTTGCTTATCATTCACCCGAAGGCAATCATTCGCGAGCACTAGTTCACCAGTAATCAGTGCATCCATATAAGCACTTGGTGTATTTATTAGTTGTGGAAAGGAAGCGCCATGTGATGTAGGTCGGTCAATTTTCTTAATATAATCTCCAACAACCCAATAAGGTTTAGGGCAATCCTTGGGAAGAGGTTCTTTCAATCCCATCCATGTTGGATCATCGTCAAATCCTCCACCAATTTCTACATAATCACCTACACTTGCCACCGACTGGCCTGTACCATCCACAACTTGGACGGTCCCTTGTTCTGTACGGGTTGAAAAGCCAGGTTGCCAAATCAGTAAAATGCTATTTCCATAATAGTCATTCACTCGTAAGCAACCATTCGTGAGTATGAGTTGACCAGTAACTAGCGCGTCCATGAAAACAGTTGGTGTATTGATTAATTGAGGAAAAGAGACGGGAGACGAGGCACTCGCTTCTTGCTTCGTGCAAGAAACTATCAGTAAGCAAGGGATCATAAATATTAACACATATTTCCACATAGTTTTATTTCCTGTTATGGCAGATTAAATGTTCTTACGAATAAACCTGCCATCTGTGCGCGAGTGACATAGCTTTCAGGGCAGTAGTAGCCTCCACCACATCCACTGGAGATGCCTTCTGCCGCTAATTGCTTAATCCAGGCCGCTGCCCAATATGTGGTTGGAACATCGTAGAAACCCGTGCTATTTCCCACGGGAGGAGGGTTGTAACCAGCCCCGTGTTTAGAACGCAAGAGGAAGACTGCCATCTGGGCCTGGGTAGTAATTCCTTCTGGACAATACAGGGGGGGATTAGATGAACATCCCGCCGTAATACCTTCTGCCGCAAATTGTTTGATCCAAGCCGCTGCCCAGTATGAGATAGGAACATCATCAAAGCCTGTGCTGTTTCCGACAGGAGGTGGACTATAAGCAGCACCATGTATGCCTCTCAGCAAGAAGACTGCCATTTGCGCACGGGTCAGTGTACTGTCCGGGCAATAGTTTAGTGGATTGGTCGAGCAGCCTGCTGTGATACCTGAGTTGTATAAACGCTCGATGTCTTGCCAGGCCCAGTAGTTCCAAGGAACATCTGCGAAGCGGGGTGCCAACACCACACTAACCCCCACGCCATCTATGTAGTTGATTGCCATATAAATCGCGTCGTTTGGGTCGTCACCTGGATGACCATGATGTAATCCATAAGCAGTAGTTCCATTGAACCAAGGGGCACCACTATCACCAGGAGAAGAAAGATCGTTATAGCCAGCCG
>WNGB01019119.1_pt1 | contig 15020 bp, 13 predicted proteins | sample 5400681 | NCBI WGS metagenome assembly WNGB01 (sample SAMN13153367, study PRJNA577476) | soil metagenome | isolation source: 115 cm soil or saprolite under grassland replicate 2 | place: USA:California | collected 2016-06-15
TGGCGTTTCCGCCGGCATGGTGAGCGTGAACAATTCCACCTCGGGCGCTGAGGCGCACCTCCCCTTCGGCGGCAACGGCAGGTCGGGCAATGGCAGCCGCCAGTCCGGCATATGGATGCTAGACCAGGTCACCCGGTGGCAGGCGATGAACTGGGACTACTCGGGTCGGCTGCAGAAGGCCCAGATGGACGTGGCGCGGCTTGAGCCCGATCTCGCCTTCCGCCTCCACCCGTGACGCCGGTTCGAGCCGGATCTGGCGCTGGACCTTGCCGCGCCGCCTGAGCAGGGCAATGCCGAGCGTGGTCGCGGTAAGCGGCTCGGCCAACGAGATGGTCGCCGCCCTGGCCACCGAAACCCGGTGCAGGCCGGCCAGCACGGGCGCGCTGCCGATCGCGACCATCGTGCCGACGGTCACGCCGGTGCGGGCCACAGCCGAGAAGAAGGCGAGCTGGTGGCCGGCGATGCGGTGGGCACGGCGCCGAGCGGCTTGGAACTGCAACCGGCCACGGTTGCCGCGTACCGTCAATCGGGCATCCAAGGGACGGGCACGGCTCGACACACGCCGGCCCGGACCACGAGGCTCGCACAGGAAGCGGGGACGCGGATGGTGGAATCGATCGACGCCCACTTCGTCGAGGTCGTCTCGGCACTCGCACCAGGGCCGGCCAGGGACCCTCGGTTGCCGGTCCGGGAGGGCTGCTCGCTCACCGGGGGACGCTGCCTGGAGCTGTTCGACGCGCAGCTCGGCAGCCGCCACCTCGACCTTGCGGCGCGCTGGCTTCGCGGCCAGGGCAAGGGCTTCTACACCATCGCCTCTGCCGGTCACGAAGGTAACGCGGCGGTCGCCGCGGCTCTGCGCCCCACCGACCCGGCGCTGCTGCACTACCGCTCCGGCGCCTTCTACCTGGAGCGGGCCCGGCAGATGCCCGGGCAGCAACCTCTGCGTGACGTGCTGCTTGGCGTGGTGGCCGCGACCGAGGAGCCGATCGCTGGCGGCCGCCACAAGGTCTTCGGCCATCCCGCCCTTGCCGTGATTCCGCAGACCTCGACGATCGCGTCCCACCTGCCGCGCGCGGTCGGGGTGGCCTTCGCCGTCGAGCGGGCCAAGCGGCTCGGCGTCGCCTGCGCCTGGCCTGCCGACGCCGTGGTCGTGTGCAGCTTCGGCGACGCCTCCGTCAACCACTCCACCGCGGCCGGTGCCGTCAACGCCGCCTGCCACACTGCCTACCAGCGGCTGCCGCTGCCCCTGCTGTTGGTCTGCGAGGATAACGGCTTGGGTATCAGCGTACGCACCCCCCAGGGCTGGGTGCGTAGCGCCTACGGCAACCGCCAGGGGCTCCACTATCTCACCGCCGACGGCTGCGACCTGGCGGACACCTACGACGCCGCGCTGCAGGCGGTCACGTGGGTGCGGGAACGGCGGGCGCCCGCGTTCCTGCACCTGCGGATGGCGCGATTTCTGGGCCACGCCGGATCCGACGCTGAGGTGGCCTACCGGACACCCGGCGAGCTCGCCGCCGACGCCGACCGCGACCCGCTCGTCGGCACCGCGCGCCTGCTCGTCCACGGCGGGGTGGCGACACCAGCGGAGCTGGTCGAGCGCTACGAGGCGACCCGCCGCAAGGTGCTGGCCATCGCCCGGGAGGTGGCCAGCCTGCCGCAGCTCCCCTCGGCGGAGGCGGTGCTGGCGCCGCTGGCGCCCCGCCGTGCGGACCGGGTCGCCGCGGTGGCCGCACGCTCGGCCGACCCCCTCACGCGTGCCCGGGTCTTCGACGGGCAGCTTCCAGAGCGCCAAGGCCTCCTCACGCTGGCGTCGGCGATCAACCTGACCCTCGCCGACATGCTGGCCCTGCACCCTGAGCTGCTGGTCTTCGGCGAGGATGTCGGCCGCAAGGGCGGGGTGTACGGCGTGACGCGGGGGTTGCAGCGACGGTTCGGGGCCGCCCGGGTTTTCGACACGCTGCTCGACGAGCAGTCGATCCTCGGGCTGGCGCTCGGCGCTGGGCTCTGCGGCCTGATGCCGATCCCCGAGATCCAGTACCTGGCCTACCTGCACAACGCCGAGGACCAGCTCCGCGGCGAGGCCGCGACCCTCCAGTATTTCTCCCAGGGCGCCTACCGCAACCCCATGGTCGTGCGCGTGGCCGCCTACGGCTACCAGCAGGGGTTCGGCGGCCACTTCCACAACGACAACGCGATCGGGGTGCTGCGCGACATGCCCGGGGTGGTCGTCGCCTCCCCGGCCAGGCCCGACGACGCCGCCGCCATGCTGCGCACCTGCGTCGCGGCGGCCAAGGTCGACGGCAGCGTCTGCCTGTTCCTGGAGCCGATCGCGCTCTACCACACCCGCGACCTGCACGCTGAGGGCGAGGGCGGCTGGCTCGCACCCTATCCGGAGCCAAGCGGCTGGGGCGTGACGCACGTGCCGCTGGGCCGTGGGCGGACCTACGGGGACGGGTCCGACCTCACCCTGGTGACGTTCGGCAACGGCCTGTATCTGAGCCTGCGCGTGGCGAGGCGGCTATCGGGCTTTGGCCTCGGCTGTCGCGTGCTCGACCTGCGGTGGCTGGCCCCGCTGCCCATCGACGATCTGCTCCGTGAGGCGGAGGCTACTGGGCGGGTGCTGGTGGTCGACGAGACCCGCCGCACCGGCGGCGTGGCCGAGGGTGTCCTCAGTGCCCTGGTCGATGCCGGCTTCCCAGGAGCGATGGCGCGAGTCGCCAGCGAGGACAGCTTCATCCCGCTGGGCGATGCCGCGCGGCGGGTGCTGCTGTCCGAGGCGACCATCGAGAAGGCGGCCACGGAGCTGGCCGGGGCGGCCCGGCGGCGTGGAGCGGAGCTGACACCCCCATGATGCGACCGACCCCGAGCTCACACCGAGCGCTCGGTTCTCCCTCCCGGAGCCCCGCCGGGTATGAGCGGCGGCTGGCCGATGCGGCGATCGGCGGGCGGCGGGCGGCGGGCGGTGATCCCAGCCCGAGCCGCAGCGGGCGACCACCGGTCTTCCTCGCCTAGAAGCGCCACCGTGTGGCGCCGAACGGCTCCACTGTCCCGACCGCTGTCGCTGTGCGAGGCGTCAGACGGAAAACGAACCACGGCGGAGGCCCAGCCGATGGTGCGCTGTAGTCAGCGGTGAGCGCCTGGCCAGATTCATCTACCCGGGCGGGCCAGCCTTCGGCGGCCCATCTCCCGGCAAGGTCAGCGACGATATGTGAGTCGGTGATCTTGTGCGCCTCACCCTCGACCACGAGATCGAATTCCTCCGTAGCGACGCTCAACGTGCAGCGGGGGTCCCGGGCAAGGTTTCTCCCCTTACGCGTACCTTCGCCGGTCTCGAACCAGAACACCCCGCTGAGCCAAAGGCCGCCGACACCCGTAACGTGCGGGCTGCCATCCCGGTTGATGGTCGCCAGCCAACAGGTATGACGGTTGGGTCCGCCAGTCCCCGGCGCCTGGGTCACGCCGCGCGCGAGACGGCTTTCGATGCGCGCCCACTCGAGCAGGGGCGATCCGTATAGGTTGTCGAGATTGACCGCATCCATGGTCATAAGGACGTTACCGGGGCGCCATAGCTCATCGCAAGTTACGGTCACGAAATATGGCCAGATCCAGAACCCACTCTCAGCCTCAGGCGCCGATGACAGCGCCAACGCGGGGGTGCAGGCGCACCGCCGGTCGCGCCGGCCAGAATCCGAGGCGCCGCGCCATAGCCGGGGCAGTAGCCCCGCCCAGGCGTTATCGGCCTACACGCCTAGCTCAGGCCCCATGACCCACTTTCTGGCACCCACAGGGGCGGTCGATGATGCGCAGGAAGCCCTGGCTGTCGATGAAGTGGATCCCGAGCATTGAGGTGTGTCCGACTCTTTGACTATGCTGCGGATCGATGGTGGGGTTCCGAGCGGTGTTGGCATGACGGCCGCGGCCGGCCTGGCACGGGGCGAGCGTGCGCCCGACATGGTGCTGCCCTCCAGAGACGGCACGCCGACACGGTACTACGCCCACGCGGGCGGCCGGCCGGCGCTGCTGGTGCTCGCCGACGAGGCGTGCGTGGCGCGACTGCACGCGCTCGCCGAGGGGCTGACGGCCATCGGCGACGCGCACCTGACCGTGCACGTCGTCGGCCCGCCCGCGCTGGCAGGACACGAGGTGCCGTTCCCGTTGCTCCAGGACAGCGACGGTCGTGCCGCCGCCGCCTACCGCACAGGAGGCGCACCGACCGCCTTCCTGCTCGACCCGAACCTGCGGGTCCGCGCGACGCTGCCGTTCGCAGACGGCGCCCACGTCGCGGCGGAGGTCGCCGGCCTGGTCGCCGAGCTGGTCTGGGACGACCGGCGACCGCGGGAGATCACGACCCAGGCGCCACTGCTGGTCGTGCCGGACGTGCTCCACCCGCGGCAGTGCGCCGAGCTCATCGCCGTGTGGGAGCAGGAGGGCCACAGCGAGACCGGCGTGGAGTCCTCGACGGGCGGTCGCCGCGGCGAGCAGCGCAGCGCGCAGCTCAAGCGCCGCCGCGACCACATCGTGGGGGACCCGCAGCGCAGCCGCGCGCTGGCCACCACGATCGGTCGTTGTGTCATGCCCGAGCTGTCGAAGGCGTTCGCGTACCACGCGAGCCGCTTCGAGGGCTTCAAGATCGCCTGCTACGAGGCGTCGGACCGCGGGTTCTTCCGTGCCCACCGCGACAATCTCAGCCCCGCGACCGCGCACCGTCGGTTCGCGCTCACCCTCAACCTCAACGATGGCTACCAGGGCGGTCAGCTGCGCTTCCCCGAGTACGGGCCCGAGCTGTACCGGCCGGCCCCCGGCGCTGCGCTGCTGTTCAGCTGCTCGCACCTGCATGAGGTCCTCGACGTGACCGCCGGGCGGCGCTTCGTCTTGCTGTCGTTTCTGTTCGGGGACCAGGCACCCCGCCCGGAGTAAGGCGCCGCCGTGTGCTCCCTCGTAGGGTTCGGCTGGGTGGGTGCCTACGGGCGCAGGGTAGTCGAACCGGGCTTGGCCCGGGAAGGAATGGTCGCCTGGAGTGGCGTCCGGTCGAGTGGTGTAGAAGCCGCAGGAATGGGCTGGTCGGCGTTGGGCCGTGGCGCGTCTGGCGCGGTGACGTGTGACCGGGCGGCGGGCGCGCCGCGGCCCATGCGGGTGCCGGCCACGCGGGCGCGGCTGGCCAGCGCGCCGGCGGCCAGGACCAGCGGCCAGGCAAGGAACCGTCCGGCGAGCAGCAAGAGGCAAGCGACCAGGACCGTCGCGGCGACCGCCACGCGGCGGCCGAGGCTGCCGCGTGGCAGCAGCCGGACCCCGGCGGCACAGCCGACCGCATAGACCGCGGCCATGCAGGAGGTGGTCGCGAGCACCAGCGCGTGGGTGTCCGCGCCGGTGGCGAGCAGGCCCGCAAACACCGTGCCGGTCAGCGCGGCCACGGTCGCCAGGCTGCGCCTGGGGACCTCGCCGGCACGCCCGCCGCTGGCCAGCCAGGCCGGCAACGCCCCGTCCCGGCCGAGCGCGGCGCCGAGCCTGGCGGCGCTGGCGAGGTAGGCGTTGATCGTGCCCAGCGTGACCACCACGGCGACCACGGCTGCGATCGTGGCGGCGGCGGTGGTGCCGCGGCCACGGGCGAGCAGGACGGCCAGGGGCGCGTCGAGGTGCTCGAGCCGCGGGCCGAGCACCAGCACGCTCGCCGCCGCCAGGCCGAGGTACAGGGTGCCGATCAGCACCAGCGCCAGGGCGGTCGCCCGGCGCAGGTCGCCGGCGGGGTCGGCGAACTCCGCGGCGAGGTGGGTGACCGTCTCCCAGCCGGCGAACGACCACACCAGCAGGGTCGCCGCGCCGCCGACCGCCAGCCAGCCGTGCGGCGCGAACGGGGACAGGTTGGCGATGCGGGCGTGTGGCGCCGAGGCGGCGACCGCGACGACGAGCAGGGCGGCGAGCAGGGCGGCGAGGACGAGTTGCAGACGGCCCGACAGCCGCAGCCCGACCCAGTTGGCGGCGACCGCCACGGCGACGAGCGTGGCGCCGACCGCCAGGGCGGTGGCGTGGCCACCACCGGCTGCGGCGGCGACGTAGGCCCCGCCGAACAGGCCGAGCACCGGGACGCCGACCGGCACCAGGAAGTAGAACCACCAGCCGGTCACCGCCGCCAGGCGGGGGCCGAACGCGCGCGCGGCGAACGTCGCGACGCCGCCGGCGTCGGGGTAGCGGCCGGCGAGCGCCGCGAACGTGGCCGCCACTGGGACCGACAGCAGGACCAGGGCGGCCCAGGCCAGCAGCGAGGCGGGCCCGGCCTGCCGCGCCGCGAGCGCGGGGAGGGCCAGGACCCCAGTGCCGAGCACCGCCCCGGTGTACATCGCGACGCCCTGCAGCAACCCGATGCCGGCCCCGGTCCCGCTCCGAGCTTGCCGCGTCATCGCAGTTCTCCTAAGATTCGTAGGTGATCGCTGCTGTCTCCTAGAAAGACGAGATTATGGTACCCCATGACCTTGACAGAGTTGATCGCCGGCTGGTCGAGGCGCTGGCGGCCGACGGGCGGGCCACGGTCAGCTCACTGGCGACATTGGTCGGCCTGTCGGGGCCGTCGGTTCACGAGCGGCTGCGCAAGCTGGAGGCAGCCGGGGTGATCCGCGGCTACGCCGCGCTGGTCGACCCGGACGCGGTGGGCGCGGGGGTCGCCGCGTTCGTCGCCCTGAGCCTCGGGCCGGGCCTTGCCGACAAGGAGCGGCTCGACGCGGCGCTCTCCAGGGAGCCGGATGTGCTGGAGGCGCACGAGGTGGCCGGCGACGACTGCTACCTGCTGAAACTGCGGGTCGGCTCGCCGCAGGAGTTGTCGGCGGCCGTCGCTCGCCTGCGCACGCTCAACCCGGCGGTGACCACCCGCACGACCGTGGTGCTCCGCACCGTGCTGGAGCGCCCGCTCCTCGCCGCCGGCCCCGCGTCGTCAGATCGCGACCAGGAGACGGCAACCGCCGGCAGCGCCCGACGCCAGCCGAGCCCCGCCTGACCGTTCCCCGCCGCATCCGCCAGCCCGCCGGGCCGAGCAGCCTCGGCCAGCAGCGGCGTGAACCGCTGCACCCACCGGTGGACGGTGACGTGGCGGACCTCGACGCCGCGCTGGACCAGGAGCTCTTCGACGTCGCGGTAGGACAGGCCGTAGCGTAGATACCAGCGGACCGCGCTGGCGATGACGTCGGGTGGGAAGCGGAAGCCGGCGAAGGCGTACTGGACCGGCGCCAGGCTCAGCGCTCGAGTAGCGCCGGGCCGAGCGCCCGCCAGCCGGCCATGGGCAGGCCGTTGGGGTCGGGGTCGAGGACCTGCAGGCAGACGTGGTCGGCGCCGGCATCCAGGTGGGCGCGCACCCGCTCCGCGATGGCCTCCGGGCCACCCCAGGCCACCACCGCATCCACCATCCGGTCGCTGCCCCCCTCGGCGCGCTCCTCCGGCCCGAACCCGGCCCGGTCCCAAGCCCGCGTGTAGTTGGGCAGGGTGATGTAGAAGGCGATGAAGTCGCGGGCGATCCGGCGCGCCTGGACCGGATCCTCCTCCAGCAGCACCGCCTGCTCGACCGCGAGCAGCGGCCCGGCGCCGAGCACCGAGCGCGCAGAGGCGGTGGTCTCCGGCGGGGTGTTGTACAGCAGGGCGCCAGCGGCCCGCTCCGAGGAGAGCTCCAGCATGCGGGGGCCGAGGGCCGCCAGCACCCGCGGCGGCGCCTCCGCCAGCGGCGGTCCCTGCCATGGGCCGGCGTCCATGGCGTCAAGGTAGGCGCGCATCTTGCCCAGCGGCCACTGGTAGCGGTGGCCGCGAGCGTCCACGATCGGGGCGTGGCTGACGCCGACGCCGAGCACGAAGCGGCCCGGGTAGGCCTCGGTCAGCGTCCGCTGCGCGGCCGCCATTGCCACCGGGTCACGCGCCCAGATGTTGGCGATTCCGCTTGCGATCACCATCCGCTGGGTGGCACACAGCAGCAGGCCCGCGTTGGTCAGCGCCTCCCGCCCGAACACCTCCCAGAACCACAGCGATCCCCAACCCAGCTCCTCCAGCTCAGCGATTACCGCCCGGACCTGCTCAGCGGGCTGGATGTCCAGTTGCCTGGTCCACAGTCCAATACGACCCAACCGCTTTGCGAGCGCCCGTCCGGCGGTCGCGGTCTGGCCCTCCCGGTCCATGGTCGGCCCTCCCGTGGCACGGCCTGAATATCTGCACCCTACGGGTCCGAGGCTGGCCTCACTGCGTGCTGGTGATATCCGTTTCGAGCTAGCGGGCGGCGACGTGCCGGCCCTGGTAGCGGCCGAGGCGGATCTTGTCGGAGAGGGCGGTCAGCAGCAGGAAGCCGAGCACGATCGAGCTCAACGCGAGCCCAGCGAGCGGCAGAGCGTGATCCGCGCCGGTGTTGACCAGCGGGCAGGGCCTCGGGACCGAATGCTCCGCCCAGGCGATCGGCGTGCTCACGCCCGCGCGGGTGACGACGGCGCGCACGGAGCGGAGCCCGCTGAGCGAGATCCGTGTGCTCCAGATGAACGACCCGCTCGGGCTGGTCGTGAGCGGCTGGCGCTCGAGCGTCCGTCGCTGGAGGTTGGTGAGCGTCACGGTGACCGGGGAGCTCGGCGGCAGGCCGGCGCCGCTCACGGTCACGCCGTTGCAGCCGACGTCGCGGAGACTGAGCGACGTCTGCGCGGACGCGGTCGAGACCGAGGCAACGGCGAGGACGGCGAGAGTCGCGACGACAACCAGGAAACGCCTCGGTCGCATGATGGCACCTCCGATCAAACGTCGATCCGTGCCATGCCCTGGCGAACCACATCGCACCGCCACAGGATACCCGCTCGGCGCCAAGATTGCCGCCGGTCAGCTCCAGCGAGAGCCGGGCGCCGGCGACGTGGAGCTGGTGGACCACGGCGACCTCGTGCCACTCGCCGTCCGGCAGGTTGACCCCGAGCACGTCGGCGCTCGACTGGCCATCGCCCGCCTGCTCGCGCAGTGCCAGCGTCACCTCGGTTCCCGGCTTGCTTCCACGGACCCATGCCCTGCCCTGATAGGTCCGCCCCTGCGTGGCCTCGGCGCCCACTGGGGTGACGATGCCAAGACGCGCTGGCACAACGCCGCGGGCCGGCGCCATGCGGGCCGACCACGTACCCGAGTGAGCGACCGCGACCCGCTCTACGCGTGCACCGCCGAACGCGCCCCAGCCGCTGAGCCCGTGCTCGAAGTCGCCGTTGGCCAGTAGGTTGCCCGGGACCGGCCTGATCGGTTGAGCCGGACTCGTTGTGGTCGTGTCGCTCCGGCTCCCGGAAGGCGCGGCGCGCGTGGTCGTGGCCGGGGAGCTTGTGCTGAAGGCGCGGCTGGTGGTCGGCGAGGCGCCCGGCGCTGGCCTGTCCGCGGACGGGCCGCGGGCGGATGGGCCGCCCACGGCGAGCGCGATCGCCACGGCACCGGTGACGAGGACCACGGCCGCCGCGATGGCGGCCAAGAGGTGTCCGCGCGCGCCGAGGAGACGCCCTCGCGGCGCGAGGTGTCGAGGTGGACGGGACGCCGACATAGCCGGCAATCAAATCACGGCAGCGGCGCGGAGCAGAAGGTCTCCCCTGGTGTCCCGTGAGTTCCGCGAACGCTTTCCGCGTCTTACGAGGGCGGGTGTGACCGGGTTGCGTCGATACAGGACTTCGCGCACGAGCGACAGCGCCCCGGCAGGCCGTTCGTTGTACGTGGCTCCAGCCGCCGGTGGGGCTGCCCACCTGCTGACGGCGAGGTCGGATGGCTGCGCCGTGGAGCCGACCTGGTCGGCCAAGGTCGACACGCGGACCGGGAGGATCAGCGACGTGGTCGGGGTGGACGGGCTGGAGCAGCCGGACGGCCGGATCGCAGCAGTGCTGCCATCCAATCTACGAGAGCGGCACGAGCGACTTCCCGACCCGGCCGGACTGGCAGCCGCGTCCATGAGCACCAACAGTGCCCGTAGCAGGCTGGCAGTTCGGCACGGTCAGGGCGACCGCTGTGCGGCGGCCTTGGTCGTCTGCGGAACCCCGGGGGCCGTTGTGGTGGTGGTGACCGCTCCAAGGCTGGCCGACCGCACGGTCTCGGCATACTTGCCGAAGACACCCCAGGCCATCGCCGACTGCGCCGGGACCTGCGCGACACGCCGTTCCTCCAGCTCTGCGGCGGGAACCTCGAGCGTGATCTGCCGGGTGGCGACGTCGATCGTAATGGGATCGCCGGTGCGGACCAGGCCGATCGTCCCGCCCGTGGCGGCCTCGGGCGCCACGTGGGCAATCATGAAGCCGTGGGTGCCGCCTGAGAAGCGACCGTCGGTCACCAGCGCCACCTGCTCTGACAGCCCAGCGCCGACGATGGCGGCGGTGACATGCAGCATCTCCCGCATGCCGGGACCGCCGACCGGGCCTTCGTTGCGGATGACGATGACGTCGCCGGGCCGGATCTGCCCGTCCTTGACGGCCTGGAAGCAGTCCTCCTCGTTCTCGAACACCTTCGCTGGTCCCGAATGCCCGGTGCGGTCGTGGCCGGCCAGCTTGATCACGCAGCCCTCGGGCGCGAGGTTGCCGTACATGATCTCGATCCCGCCGGTCTGCTTGAGCGGCCGGTCGACCGGGAGGATCACCTGCTGGCCGGGCGTCTCCTGGGCGGCCGCCGCGATCTCACTCAGCGTCCTGCCGTCGACATTGCGGGCGTCCGGATGGACCAGGCCCGCCTCCACCAGGCGCTTGGCCAGCAGCCCGAGCCCGCCGGCCCGATACAGATCGGTGGCCACATAGCGGCCGCCCGGCTTGAGGTCGGCGTAGATCGGTGACCGGGTGGCGACCCGGTGGAAGTCCTCCAGCTCCAGCCGCACGCCCGCCTCGTGCGCGATGGCGAGCAGGTGCAACACCGCGTTGGTCGAGCCGCCGGTCGAGACGAAGCTCACGATCGCGTTCTCGAATGCGTCGCGGGTGAGGATCGACCGGGGCGGCACGTTGTCCCGCACCAGGCGCACCACCAGCTCGCCCGCCTGGCGCGACACCTCTGGCTTTCGTTGGTCGACGGCGGGCACCTCGTTGGCCCCTGCGGGGCTGAGGCCGAGAAACTCCATGGCGCAGGCCATCGTGTTGGCGGTGAACTGCCCTCCGCACGCGCCGGCGCCGGGGCACGCCGCCTCCTCGATGGCCTGCAGGGCCGCGGCGTCGATCTTGCCGGCACCGTGCGCGCCGACGGCTTCGAAAACGCTCACGATGGTGAGGTCCTCGCCCTTGTAGTGACCCGGGGCGATGCTGCCGCTGTAGAGCACCAGCCCTGGGAGGTTCAGCCGCGCCAGCGCCATGGCGCCCGCCGGGATGGTCTTGTCGCAGCCGACGATGACGACCAGCCCGTCGAACATGTGGCTGCGCGCCATCAGCTCGATCGAGTCGCAGATGACCTCGCGGCTGACCAGGGAGCCCTTCATGCCCTGGGTGCCCATGGTGATGCCGTCGTTGATGGAGATGGTGGCGAACTCGAAGGCGGTTCCTCCGGCCGCCTCGATCCCGTCCTTGACCCATTGGGCGACCTGACGGTGGCTGAAGTTGCACGGCCCCGTCTCGCTCCACATGTGCGCGACGCCGATATTTGGCTTGGTCAGCCGCTCGCGCGTGAACCCCAGCGGGCGCAGCATGGCTCTGGCTGTCGCCAGGCCGGTGATGGTCGCGCTCCGCAGCGGCGCGCCGCCGTTCTCAGCCATCGATCTCTCCTCCGCGTCGTCTCGCCTCCGGGCCGTAGAGCTTATTACGGCGGCCGAGCAGGCTGTCCTTGTGGTCGGCGACGAGGCCCGCCCTCCCGTCAATCGCCGAGGCTGGTGCTGTCAGCGAGCGACGAGCGCGGCCTCGGCCCGCTCCAGCAGGGCGACGGTCTGGTCCAGCTCCGTGATGCGCCGGGTGCGGTCCTCCTCGGCCTGGGCGACCAGCCCTTGGCTGCGCTCGACCGCGGCGACCAGGCTGGCGGCCAGTTCGGCCTGGTGGCGCCGCAGGCGGCCGCCGAGCTGGCGGGCGGCCTCGCCGAGCTGCTGGGACGTCTCGCCGCGCAGCCGCTCGAAGACCATGCGGGTCTCGTCGACGGCCTGGGCGCGGGCCTTGGCGATGGCGCGGGCGCGGGCGGCACATGCGCTCCAGCAGCGCGGGCCGCTCGGACTGCAGGACCTCGAGCAGCTTGCCAGGCCCCAGGTCGATGTGGGCTTGCGCTGCCTGCTCGGTTGCCTGCACGGCCTGGCGCTCCAGCCCGGCGACGCCTGCCCGCACGGTCTCGTCCAGCGCCTCCAAGGCGCGGCGCACGGCCGCCTGCAGCAGCGCGGCATCCGCGGCGGCATCGTCGGCCAGGCGCTGGATGGTCTGCTCCAGGCGCCGGCGGCGTTGGGCAAGCTCGTCGGCGGGCGGGATGGCGGCGTGGCGCTCCAGGTCAAGGGCCAGCCACAGGCCGCCGAGCAGGCGCTGCCCGGAGCGGCGGGCGGAGTCGCCGACGGTGGCGGCCCGCTGGGTGCGCAGGAAGCGCTCCAGGTCGGCACGGAAGCGGCGCAGGGCCGCCGGGTCACCGACGCCCGCGCGGGCCGACAGCGCGTACACCGGCCCCGGCCAGTCGGGCAGGACCTCACAAACGACACGTTCGGTGAACGCCACGGTGCTGTCCAGCTCCGCGGGGGTGAGGTAGTCGGCCTTGTTGAGGACCACGAACAGGCGCACCGCGTACTCCACCACGCGCTCCAGGAACGCCGTCTCGGCCTTCGAGATCGGTGGGTCGGCCGAGGTCACCAGCACCGCGGCGTCCAGGCTCGGCAGGTAGGCGTCGGTGGCCAGGGTGTTGTGCTCGTGGACAGAGCCGACTCCCGGGGTGTCGACCAGGCGCACCCCCTCGTCCAGCAGTGGGGTGTGCAGGCGGGCGGTGACGTGGGCGACGCCGAGCCGGTTGCCGGGATTGTGCTCCTCGGTCACGAACCGGCCGACTTGCGAGAGCGGGTGCTCCTCCACACGGGTGTCGCCGAATTCGACCAGCAGAGCGGGGTCGCCGCGCTCCAGCACGGTCGGCACAGCCGTCAGTGGCAGCACCCCAACAGGGAGGACCTCGTCGTCGAGGAGGGCGTTGATCAGGCTGGACTTGCCGCGCTTGAACTCCCCCACGACGGCGACCTCCAGCACCAGCCCCTCCAGTCTTCCCATGACCTGGGTTGCCTGCTCGGCGAGGTCGGCGACGCCGAGCAGCCTGGCGGCCTGGGCGAGCGTGCCCAGCGCGCCCGAAAGGGTAGGGTCGGCGGCCGTCTCCAACACTGCACCTCCTCAAGACGCGAAATGGCTCCTGCTGGTCGCAGGAGCCATCAGCCCGTCCAAGGGCGGTCGCAGCGAGCTCCATCGCTGACGAGGCTTGCGAAGACGAAAGCCGTACAGACGACGATACCACCGGCCATGGCCCGCCTGGAGGTCAGACGCTGAAGCGGTCCCTCGCGCGCTCGGCCAGCGCCTCGGGGGTGATGTCCACGGCGGCCTCCCAGTGCAGCCGCTCCAGCAGCGTCGCGTCCGAGCGGTAGGGAGCATCCAGGTTGGAGCGGCACAGCATGCGCAGGTTGAGCGGGTAGCCGGGCGTGCCCGGCGGGGCGCCGTAGATGGCCAGGTTGAAGCTCTGGAAGCCCAGCTCGGCGTACAGCCCGAGCGCGGTGGCGATGCCCCAGCCAAGCTCGTCGACCAGCTCGCGGTCGCCCGCCAGTTCGGCGGGCGCGGCCACCTCTGGCACGAAGGCGCGCAGCTCGCAGGGTCCCAAGGGGGCGAACGCGGCCAGCCACCTCACCCGGCCAGTGCTGCCCAGCCAGCGGGCACCCTGGCGCCGCTCGGTGTCCAGATAGTCGGCGAACCGCTCGGCCGGCACGTCGGCCAGCAGCCGCTGCATAGTGGAGGGGACTGGCTGGGCCAGCCCCTGCAGGTGCGGGTGGAACAGCGAGCTGCCCGACGGCAGCATGTGATTGGCGTTGACCGAGGCCCAGCCGGCGGCCGGGTCGTGGCGGGCCACCGCCGTGCAGAAGGCCACCTGGACTGCCAGGTTGTCGGCCACCAGCCGGGCGGTCATCCGCTCCAGCGGCAGGAAGTGCAGCGCGGGCGAGTACACCGAGACCACAGTGTGCTGCGCGTACGGCAGCAGGTTGGGGAACCCCACCGCCTCGCCTGAGCGGATGCGCCCCTCGGGCCACACCTGCGGCGCGAACCTGGGGGTCATGCGCTCCAGCCGCTCAGGGCAGAACGGGCAGGTCTGCTCGGTCCGCGTGGCGAGCGCCTCCAGATCGAAGCCGGAGGGTGGGAACAGCGGGGAGGGGCCGCGCACAAGCCGGGCGGCATGGCCGGTCAGCGGGTCCCAGCGGACCTCCACGCTGGTCTGGGTCGGGGCGAAGTCGCGGTCGGGGAGCAGCATCTGCCCCTTGAAGACCTCACGGCGAAGCTCCATCAGCGGGCAGCCTCCACCTGCTGCTCCCGTGCGGCCTCGACGATCTGCTGCGCCGGGTGCCCGGCCCGCACCTGGGTCTGCAGCTCCACGGCGGTCTCCAGCGCCCGATGGGCGCCTGGCGAGCCGTCGTAGGCCACCAGCAGCCGGCTGAACATGCGGCGAGTATGCGCCTGGGCGGCTGGGCTGGATAGTTGCGGCGCCGCGCTGGGCTCTGCTTGACTGGGCAGCGTCGAGGGTGATGGACCCCACCCGCAACCGACCGCGAACCGCCCGCTCGGGCTGATGGCTCCTGGCGAATGCGCCAGGAGCTTTCTTCATGTCCGAGGAGGGATCCACGACAACATGAGCATGTCCCTGTACGTGGCGATGGTGTTGGGCGTCTTGGTGCCGACCGCGGTCGCGCAGCGCTTCTTCAGCCCCAGGCACGCCCCTGTTGAGCTGGGCCCTCGGGCTACCATCCCGAGAGAGCTGGCCGACCGGTTGGCCCTGGAGGAGGGTGATCCCGCCTGAACGGCCCGGTCGACCCCCTGGATTCGCTCGGTCCGCTCGGGTCCGAGGCGGCGGCAGCAGCGTCGCTGGACCTGCCCGGCTGCCCC
>WNGB01008095.1_pt1 | contig 15019 bp, 10 predicted proteins | sample 5400681 | NCBI WGS metagenome assembly WNGB01 (sample SAMN13153367, study PRJNA577476) | soil metagenome | isolation source: 115 cm soil or saprolite under grassland replicate 2 | place: USA:California | collected 2016-06-15
GTGTGGTTCGAGCCATGCACCCCGGGCAAGCGGAAGCGCGCCACGCACGAGCCCCGTTGCTCGACGGCTTTCGCCGTGCACGAGTGCTAGTTCGGCGAGCCGCTGAAGGCTCAGGACCTGACCTGCCACAGCTCCGGCAGCTGCGTGCTTGGCCATCGCGGACTCCAGCAGCGCCGACGCTTCCTTAAGGTGCCCATGGGCCAGTTCCAGCTCTCCCTCCAAGAGGTCGGCGAGCGCCTCACCCTGCGCTGAGCTGGACGCGACAGCGACTCGACGGAGCTCCGCTGCCGACTCGCGGATCAGCTCATGGCCGGAGGGACCGGCCAGGCTGTACTCCGACAGGCACAGGTGCGCATCGAACACATACCCCGTCAGCGCGGGGTACCGCTCGATCGAGTCCAGGACTTCGACGCGAAAGGTATCTTTCCAGACGCCCCGGATATTGGCCTGGATGCCGAGTACGGCGCACGCCTCGCCCACCTCCCGGCCCAGGCCTGCGTCGATGGCCAGGTCCCTGGCCATGCGTGCGGTACGGTCCGACTCCAGCCACTCGCCTGCGTTGAGGTGCACCAGGGCCTGGGCGATCATGCCCCTGGCCGTCTCCGCGGGCGTGGGTGGCTGCTCGGGCTGAAGCGACAGGGCCCGACGGTAGAGGTCGATCGTTTCGCGTCCCGGGCCGACGCCCAGATCGGCCCGAAGCCGTTGCCGAAGCTGCTCGAAGAGCTGCACCACCTGCCTGCGGTCGCCCACGGCGAGGGCTCGCTCCATCAGGCGGCGGTAGGCCTGCTCGTCCGAAGGATCAACCGTGAGCAGTCGCTCCCACCACCCCATTCTCCGGAGCAGCTGCACCAGGAGGAGACGCAGCCGGTCACGGTGGTCTTCGACCCAGGGGGTGTACCGGTCTTCGGGCAGCAGGTCGCCCGTATAGAGCTCGAGGGCCTTCGGGTCACCCTTCCCGGCGAGCTCCTCGAACCTCGACGCGTCGACGACCAGCACGTCGTCGGGGAACAGCCTGAGCATCGCGGTGCCGCTCTCGATCGCGGTCGGAGAACCGAGCGCGGTGCGGGCGAAGTGCACCGCCTTCCGCAGGTTGGCCGCACCCGAAGTCGCCGAGAGCGTCGGCCACAACAAGTCGGCGACCTCCTCCCGGTGGGCGCGGTGCCCTTCGGCGAGAGCCAGGAGCTTGACCAGGTCACTGGCCCGGTGATGCCGCCATGCCGAGGGTGACACGGCGGCCCCGTCTAGGCGCACCTCAAAAGCCCCGAGCAGCTTGATCTCGCACCGCACATGACCACGCTAGTGCGAGGAACGGTCAGGGAACACTCCGCTCCTACGGTGAGGAGATCAACTCGACCGACAAGGAGTGGTCACCATGACCGAGCACTACGGATCAGGCACCTGGTACGTCAAGGCGGGCAACGAGGAGGAGTTCGTCCAGCGGTGGAGCGAGTTCATCACCTGGTCCCGCAGCACCCACCCGGCCATGCTCGCGGCCAGCCTGCTGCACGACCGTGCCCTGCCTGGCCACTACGTATCGTTCGCCGAGTGGTCCGACCCGTCGGCCCGCGCGTCCTGGAAGCAGACGCCGGAGTTCGCCGAGCGCTTCAACGCCTGCGCCGCCCTCTGCGAGGAAGCCAAGGGTGCCGACTATGACCTCGTCGTGACAATCTGACGCGAGCGACGATCACGACGGCGGCGGACCGGTCGTGATGCTCAACCTCCTGAACCCCGCGGCGCGAGAAGCCCGGTGCGGTCGGGGAGGTAGGAGACCGAGACGCCGGTCAGGTCCGCCAGCGGCTACTTGTCGGCCTTGACCGCCATCACGGGGCACTGGGCATCGAGCAGGATCCGCTGCGCGTTGGAGCCGAGGATCAGCTTGCCGACCGGTGTACGCCGGCGCAGGCCGATCACGATCAGCTCGGCCTTGTTGGCGTCGGCGATCGAGATGAGATCCTCGGCGGGCTCGAAACCGCGGACCAGCTGGCGGATGTCATACGGCACGCCGGCCTCGTCGAGTGTGGCGCGGACCGCCTGCAGGTCGGCCTCGGCCTGGCTGGCGGTGGGAGCGTCGAAGTCGTGCCCGCCTCGGTGTGAGTTGACGACGACCAGCCTTGCGTCGCGGAGGCGCGCCTCGTCGATCGCCTTGCGGAGTGCGGCCTCTCCCTCCGGCTTTGGCACGTAGCCGACAACGATCGTCCCCATTGACCATCCCTTCGAGTGGCGACCGGGGCCAACCCGGTCCGTCCGGGAACCGTACCGAAAGATCGGGCCCGTGGGCAGGCCTGTGGATGACCTGGGTCACACTCGATCGGATTCGGGCACGCTAGCAGGATGGACCCGTCCGGTGGTGACCTCTCCCCGGCCGCTCACCACGAGTTGCGGCTGGCGGTCGGACAGTTCCGGCAACTCGAGCATCGGCGGCACTTCCCGGCCGTCGTACACGTCGGCCGGCCCGGCAGCGGGTACGCCGACTTCGTCGATCTCGACGAGCACCGCCTCGACCACGCACTGCGCACCGAGGTGGTGGCCGCGCTGCTGAGTCGGGCGCTGGTGGCGATGAAGCGCCCGGTGGTCTGGATCACCCGGCCCGGCGTCCTCGGCACCGAGGACGTCGACCTCAGGTGGCTGGCGGCGGCCCGGGCGGCGTACGGCGAGGCCGGCGTACCGCTGGCGCTCTTCGTGGTGACCCGGGACGGCTGGTACGACCCGCGTTCGGGTGCCCGCCGAGAGTGGTCGCGGCTGCGGCTGCGAGCGACACCGAACTAGTCCCAGGTGTGCACCGGCTCGTTGGTGTGCATCCGCTCGCGGTACTCCACCAGCGCGCGGCGCAGCGCATCCGGCCGCTCGAGCCCGCCGTCCTCGTGGTCGTGCGTACGACGGACGAACCAGGTGGCGCCGTTGCGGCCGGTCAGGCAGCGCTGCTCGATGATGCCGAGCAGCCGGTCGCGGACGTCCGGCTCGACCCCCCAGCTGTCCAGGCCTTCGAAAGCCATGGGTAGCAGCCGCCGCAGCACCAGCTCGGTGACCGGCACCGCGCCGAAGCCGGGCCAGTAGACGTGGGCGTCGATGCCCTGCTGCGCGGCGGTGTGGAAGTTCTCCTCGGCCACACTGAACGACATCTGCGACCAGAGCGGCCGCTCCCCGTCGGCGAGGTGGCGCACCAGGCCGAAGTAGAACGCCGCGTTGGCGATCGTGTCGGCCACCGTGGGACCGGCCGCCAGCACCCGGTTCTCCACCCGTAGATGGGGTGCACCGGCGTGCGCGCCGCGCCGGGTGATGTCGTAGACCGGCCGGTTCCAGCGGTAGATCGTGCCGTTGTGCAGCCGCAGCTCCGACAGCTTGGGGGTGCCACCCGCCTCGAGCACCTCGAGCGGGTCCTCCGGGTCGGTGACCGGCAGCAGGGCCGGGAAGTAGCGGACGTTCTCCTCGAACAGGTCGAAGACCGAGGTGACCCACCGCTCTCCGAACCACACCCGTGGCCGCACGCCCTGTGCCTTCAGCTCCTCGCTCCGGGTGTCGGTGGCCTGCTCGAACAACGGGATCCGGGTCTCGCGCCACAGCTCCTTCCCCAAGAGGTACGGCGAGTTCGCGCCCACCGCGAGCTGGATCGACGAGATCGCCTGGGAGGCGTTCCAGTAGGCCGCGAAGTCCTCCGGCGAGGTCTGCACGTGGAGCTGGGTGCTGGTGCAGGCGGCCTCCGGCACGATCGAGTCGGCGGTCGTCTGCAGCCGTTCGACGCCGCGGATGTCGATGACGATGTCCTCGCCGCGAGCGGCCAGGATCTGCTCGCTGAGCAACCGGTAGCGCGGGTTGGCGCTCAACGAGGCGACCGTCATGTGGCCATCGGCCAGGGTCGGGAGGATGCCGATCATCACCATGTGGGCGCCGACCTCTGCCGACTTCGACTCGGCGTCGTTGAGGCTGCGGCGCAGGCTGTCCTCGAACCTGGTCAGGCCGCCCTCGCGCAGCTTGGCCGGGGTCCCGTTGATCTCGATGTTGAACTGGCCCAGCTCGGTCTGGAAGTCGGGGTCCGAGATCGCCTCGAGCGCCTCGGCGTTCTTGAGGGCCGGGTCGCCCACCTCGTCGACCAGGTTGAGCTCGATCTCGAGCCCGGTCATGGGGTCGTCGGTGTCGAAGGCCGCGTCGCGGAGCATGCGTGCGAAGACGTCGAGGCAGCGTCGTACCTTCTCGCGGTGACGGGTGCGGTCGGCGCGAGAGAACTCCTGAGCATCGACGTCTTCGCCCATGAAATGAGGTTAGGGGGATCGGGCCCCGCCCTGACACCCCTTCTTTTCGCGACCTCTCGCAACCTGGGCAGGTCATCCCGACTGCGATGCCTGACTCGGCGGCGCCATGAAGTCGTCCCAGGTGCGCGGCGGCACGGCCCGGTCGAGCGCCATGGCGATCGGCTCGGCCATCGGGAAGCCCGGCGCGACCTCCTGGCAGCGGTCGAGCGCGCACCACGCCAGGGCTCCTTGCCCCGACAGCCAGGCCGAGAAGGCCAGCAGGCAGGCGGGCGCGGGCACCAGTTCGTCGGGTGTACGCCGCAGCACGTCGGTCCAGAGCGTCACCTGTCGAGCCGACCCCGCCCGGGTGATCTGCATCCACGCCTCGTCGCGCAGCGGCGGCTCGGTCAGGCCCGTCACCAGCCTGGCGACCTCGACGGGCTCGAGGGAGCGCTCGGACGCGACCGCCTCCCGGATCGTGTCGGCGACCCACCGCGCCTCTGCCGGGCCCACCCGGCCGGCCAACCGGGTGAGGGCCGCCGGCACCAGCTTCTGCACCCGCGCGACCTCCTCCGGTACGCCGGCCAGTGAGTCGGCCAGCTCGGCCCGGCTGCGGTGGATCACGGCCCCCTCGAAGACCGACTCCGCCGCGAAGGGATGAGTCTCCGCGTCGTACGGGCGACCGACCGGATCGACCTCGGCACCCAACGGAAACCAGCGGCTGCCGTTGGCCCGCAGGAACGCCACCACCTCGATCCCGGCGGCCGCGAACGCGTCGCCGAGGGCCTGCGCCACCGGCTCCGCCAGCTCGGCGTCGGCGGTGTAGAGCACGAAGGCGACCCGCGGCACCCCGTGGCGGACGGCGGCGTGGAGCAGCGGGTCGACGGCGTGGCCGAGTCGGCCGGGCTCGGGCAGGTCCACCCGGGCATGGAAGGCGTCGCCCGCCCCCGGCGGGCCGCCGGCCGCGCCGAAGGTGAGCATCACGACGGAGTCCTCGGGGTGGAAGCCGAGGATGATCGGCACCGCTGCGAGGAGGTCCTCGGGGGTGCGGGCGGTGAGCTTCTTCAGTTTCGTCATGACCCGAACGTCCCCGCGGCCGCCGACAACCAACGACCCGAGACGAGCGCCTGTGGAGAACTCGCATCCGAGGGCAGCCTGTGGAAGGAAACTGGCTCGGGTACGTTCCCCACATGAGGTTGTACGACGCGTGAGGGAGCACGCCTCGGTCCTGCATCTCGACCTCGACGCCTTCTTCGCGGCGGTCGAACAGCGCGACAAGCCGTCCCTGCGGGGCAAACCGGTCATCGTCGGCGGAGTCGGCGGCCGCGGAGTCGTCGCGACCGCGTCGTACGAAGCCAGGGAGTACGGCGTCCGCTCGGCCATGTCGACCCGCGAGGCCCGCTCGCGCTGCCCGCACGCGGCGTTCCTGAGCGGCCGCTTCCACGCGTACGGCGCCACCAGCAAGATCGTCATGGAACTGCTCCGCAGCCACTCCCCTCTGGTCGAGCCGCTCTCCCTAGACGAGGCCTTCGTCGACCTCGCCCACGCCGGCCTGCCCGACCTCGACGTCGACACGGTCACGGAGTTCGGCGAGCAGCTCCGCCGCGAGGTGTACGACGCCACCGGCGGCCTCACCGCGAGCGCCGGCATCGGCACCTCGAAGTTCATCGCCAAGGTCGCCAGCGAGCTGGACAAGCCCGACGGCCTGACCGTGGTCCCGCCCGGCACCGAGCAGGACCTCCTGCGCCCGATGAACGTGACCGTGATCCCCGGCGTGGGACCCGCAACCGCCGAACGGCTCCGCCGCGCCGGCGTACACACGGTGGCGGAGCTGGAGGAGCTCAGCCTCGAGGAGCTGGTCCGGCAGGTCGGCAAGGCCCACGGCCAGTCGCTCTACGAGCTCGCGCGCGCCCGCGACAACCGCGCGGTCGTGCCCGAGCGCGAGACCAAGTCGGTCAGCGTCGAAGGCACCTACGAGTCGGATCTCACCGACCGCACCCTGATGGCCGGGCTGCTCACCCGGCAGGCCGCGGGCGTCGCGGAGCGGCTGCGCAAGCATGGCCTGTCGGGGCGCACGGTCACCATCAAGGTGCGGCTCCACGACTTCACCACGCTCAACCGGTCGGCCACCCTGCAGGCGCCCACCGACAAGGCCGCCACGATCGCGCGGCTGGCCAGGTCGCTGATCGAGGACCTCGACACCTCCGGCGGGGTGCGGCTGCTCGGGGTGGGTGTGTCCGGGCTGGCCGACTGGATCCAGGAGGACCTATTCGGCGAGACCGAGGACGAGCCGGACGACGTACCCCTGGAGGCGGAGCCGGCGATGGCCCGGCACCGGGCCTGGGCGCCGGGGATGGACGTCGTACACGAGGAGCTCGGGCCGGGCTGGGTGTGGGGCTCGGGACGGGGCGTGGTGACCGTGCGGTTCGAGACCGCAGAGACCGGACCGGGGCCGGTGCGCAGCTACTCGATCGACGACCCCGCGCTCTCGCCGGCGCGTCCGTAGCCGCCCCCGCCCGGCGTCTCGATGACGAACACGTCGCCCGGCTCGACCGACGCCGAGTCGCACCCGGCCATGCGGTCCACAGACCCGCCCCGGCGTTCGACCCACTGCCGGCCGAGCGATCCGGGTTCGCCGCCGGCCATGCCGTACGGCGGCACCCGCCGGTGGCTCGCCAGCGTGTTGACCGTCATCGGCTCGAGGAACCGGATCCGGCGGCGACCACCGTCACCTCCCGCCCAGCGCCCGCCCCCACCGGTGCCCGGAACGATCTCGAAGACCTCCAACCGCACCGGATAGCGCCACTCGAGCACCTCGGGGTCGGTGAGCCGGGAGTTGGTCATGTGCGTCTGCACGACGTCGGTGCCGCGGAAACCGTCGCCCGCCCCGGAGCCGCTCGCCACCGTCTCGTAGTACTGGTGGCGCTCGTTGCCGAAGGTGACGTTGTTCATCGTGCCGGACCCCTCGGCCTGCACGCCGAGCGCGGCGTACAGGGCACCGGTGACCGCCTGCGAGGTCTCGACGTTGCCGGCCGCCACCGCCGCCGGGAACTCCGGCGCCAGCATGGACCCCGGCGGGATCGTGACCCGGATCGGCGCCAGGCATCCGGAGTTCAGGGGGATGTCATCGTCGACGAGGGTGCGGAAGACGTAGAGCACCGCGGCCATGACCACCGACGAGGGGGCGTTGCCGTTGCCCGGGAGCTGGGGCGAGGTCCCCGTGAAGTCGATCTCGGCGGTCCTGGCCGTACGGTCGACGGTGATGGCGACCTCGATCCGGGCACCGTTGTCGAGCTCGTAGCCGAAGCTGCCGTCGTGGAGGGCGGAGATCACCCGGCGGACGGACTCCTCCGCGTTGCGCCGCACGTGCCCCATGTACGCCGTGACCACGTCCAGGCCGAAGTGGCCGACCATCGCCATCAGCTCCTCGACCCCCTTCTCGTTGGCCGCGACCTGGGCCCGCAGGTCGGCCAGGTTGGCGTCGGGGTTGCGCGAGGGAAACTCGGCGCCACGGAGCAGCTCGAGGGTCTCGACCTCCCGCATCCGGCCGTCCTCGACGAGCAGCCAGTTGTCGATGAGGACGCCCTCCTCCTGGATCCGGGTGCTGGAGGCCGGCATCGAGCCGGGCGTCATGCCTCCGATCTCGGCGTGGTGCCCCCGCGAGGCGACGAAGAACAGGATCTCCCGGCCGGCGTCGTCGAACACCGGAGTGACCACGGTGATGTCGGGCAGGTGGGTGCCGCCTCGGTAGGGGTTGTTGAGCATGTAGGCGTCGCCCGGCTTCATCCGGCCGGCGTTGGCTTCGATCACCACCCGGATGCTCTCCCTCATCGACCCCAGGTGCACCGGCATGTGCGGCGCGTTTGCGATCAGGTTGCCGTGGGAGTCGAACAGCGCGCAGGAGAAGTCCAGGCGCTCCTTGATGTTGACCGAGTGGGCCGTGCCCTGCAGCCGGACCCCCATCTGCTCGGCGATCGACATGAACAGGTTGTTGAAGATCTCGAGCATCACGGGGTCGACGTCGGTGCCGACCGCCGAGCGGCCGGAACGCGCCTCGACCCGGGTGAGCAGCAGCTGGCCGAGCCGGTCGACGCGGGCCCGCCACCCGGGCTCGACGACCGTGGTCGCATTGGCCTCCGCGATGATCGCGGGGCCGTCGACCACGTCCCCGACACCCACGTCCTCGCGCCGGAACAGGTCGACATCGGTCCAGGCACCCGCCACGAACGACCTCACCTGCGCGGCCGGTGCCAACCGACCCCCACGGGCCGCCTCGAGCGCGGCCTCCTCCACCGGCGGTGCCGCCGCCAGCACCTCGACCGACACCGCCTCCACGACGACCGGCTTGTCGGGCATCAGGAAGGAGAACCGCCGGCGGTACGCCGCCTCGAACTCGGCGAGCATCTCCGCGGTCGACCCGAGGGTCACCGGCAGCGCCGTGTCGGTGCCGTCGTACCTCAGCAGCGCGCGAGCCACCGACCGGATCCGCTCCGGCGGCACGCCCTCGTCGGCCAGCTCGGCCATCGCCTCGCCTCGAAGCCCGGCCTCGACCCGGTCCAGCTCGGGGAGTGCCGCGTCCTCGAGTGGCCGCTCCACCGCCCGCTCCCGCATCGCCGCGACGTCCGCCAGACCCATGCCGTACGCCGACAGCACGCCGGCGAACGGATGGCTGACCACCTGGGTCATGCCGAGTGCGTCCGCCACCGCGCACGCGTGTTGTCCGCCCGCTCCACCGAAGGTGGCCAGCGCATAGCGGGTGACGTCATAGCCACGCTGCACCGAGATCTTCTTGATCGCGTTGGCCATGTTGGCGACGGCGATCTCGAGGAAGCCGGCCGCCACCTCCTCCGGGGTCCGCGCGTCGCCGGTGGCCGCCTCGATCTCGGCCGCCAGCGCCTCGAACAGCTCCCGCACCACGCCGGCGTCCAGCGGCTGGTCGCCGTCCTCCCCGAAGACCGCCGGGAAGAAGCCGGGCTGGACCCTGCCGAGCATGACGTTGGCGTCGGTCACCGTCAGCGGCCCACCGCGGCGGTACGACGCCGGGCCCGGGGACGCGCCCGCGGAGTCCGGCCCGACCCGGTACCGGCTGCCGTCGAAGTGCAGGATCGACCCGCCGCCGGCTGCGACGGTGTGGATGCTCATCATCGGGGCGCGCAGCCGGACCCCGGCGACCTGGGTCTCGAGCTCCCGCTCGAACTCCCCGGCGTAGTGCGACACGTCGGTCGACGTACCGCCCATGTCGAAGCCGATCACCCGATCGAAGCCGGCCGCCGTCGCGGTACGGGCCATCCCGACGACGCCGCCGGCAGGGCCGGACAGGATCGCGTCCTTGCCACGGAAGTGGTGGGCCTCGGTGAGCCCGCCGTTGGACTGCATGAACATCAGGCGGGCCCCGTCGAGCGCGGTGGTCACCCGGTCGACGTACCGTCGCAGAATCGGTGACAGGTAGGCGTCGATGACGGTGGTGTCGCCGCGAGGGACGAGCTTGATCAGCGGGCTGGTGTCGTGGGACTCCGACACCTGGGTGAACCCGATCTCCGTTGCCAACCGGCCGATGGCCTGTTCGTGCCTCGGGTACCGGTAGCCGTGCAGGCACACCACGGCGACCGACCGGAAGCCGTCGTCGAAGGCCGCCTGCAGGTCACGGCGTACGGCGTCCTCGTCAAGGGCGACGAGCACGTTGCCAGCGGCGTCCACCCGCTCGGTCGCCTCGATCACCCGCGAGTGCACCAGCTCGGGCAGCGAGATCCGGCGGTCGAAGATGCGCGGGCGGTTCTGGTAGGCGATCCGCAGCGCGTCGCGGAAGCCCGCGGTGACGACCAGGACGGTGGGCTCGCCCTTGCGCTCGAGCAGCGCGTTGGTGGCCACGGTGGTGCCCATCTTCACGGCGGCGATCCGGCCGGAGGGGATCGGTTGGTTCGCGGGGACGCCAAGCAGCCGCCGGATCCCCTCCACGGCCGCGTCCGGGTAGCGCGCGGGGTCCTCCGAGAGCAGCTTGCAGGTGACCAGGGTGCCGTTGGGCCGCTTGGCCACGATGTCTGTGAAGGTGCCGCCCCGGTCGACCCAGAACTCCCAGCCACCGTGTACGTCGGCGCCGACGCCGACAGGAATCACCTGCATGCTCGAAGCCTGCCAGACACCCACGGTTCACCGTCGTCCACACGAGGGCTATCGGCGTCCACAGGTATCCAGTAGTTGTCCACAGGGCTGTGCACAACCTGTGGACAACGGCCTGACCGAGTGCCGTCCCCACCGGCCGGATAGCCTCGCGTACATGCAGTCCGACCCGCCCGTCGCCGCCCGCCGTCCCGTCGAGTCCGTGCACGCGTTCGAGGGCGAACACGGGAGCGAGACCCGGACCCGGACCGACGACTACGACTGGCTGCGCGAGAAGGAGTCGCCCGAGGTGGTGGCCTACCTCGAGGCGGAGAACAACTACACCGAGGAGCGCACCGCGCACCTCGCCGACCTGCGGCAGACCATCTTCGACGAGATCAAGGCCCGCACCCGCGAGACCGACCTGTCGGTGCCGACCAGGATCCGCGGGCACTGGTACTACTCACGCTCCTACGAGGGCAAGGAGTACGGCGCCAGCTGCCGCGTCCCGGTCGCCGACGAGTCCGACTGGACTCCCCCGAAGCCGGCCGAGGACTGCGCACCCGACCAGCCGGCGCTGCCCGGCGAGGAGGTGCTGCTCGACCTCAACGAGCTCGCCGATGGCCACGAGTTCTTCTCGATGGGCGGCTCGTCGGTCAGCCCCGACGACCGGCTGCTGGCCTACTCGACCGACGTGGTGGGCGACGAGCGCTACACCGTGCGGGTCAAGGACCTGACGACCGGCGAGCTGACCGGCGACGAGATCACCGGCGTACTCGGCGGCGTGACGTGGGACCCCAACGGCACCCACGTCTACTACATCACCGTCGACGAGTCATGGCGTGCCGACAAGGTCTGGCGGCACACCCTCGGCACCGCCCAGTCCGAGGACACCCTGGTCTTCCACGAGACCGACGGCCGGTTCTGGGTCGGCATCGGGCGCAGCCGCAGCGACCGCTACCTGATGATCGCGACCGGCTCGAAGACCACCAGCGAGTACCACCTGTACGACGCCCGCGACCCCGACGCCGGCTTCGTGCTGTTCCACCCGCGCACCGAGGACCTCGAGTACACCCTCGAGCATGCCGTGATCGCCGGCCAGGACCGGTTCCTGGTGCTGCACAACGGGAACGGGCCCGACTTCGAGATCGGACTGGCCGAACCGACGCTGGCCGAACCGACGCTGGCCGACCCGGCCCCGTCCGGCCCGGACGCCTGGGCGCCGCTGATCCCGCACCGGGCCGGCGTACGGCTGGAGGACGTCGACGCCTTCACGGGGCACCTCGTCGTACACCAGCGCAGCGACGGGCTGACCCAGCTCCGGATCCTCGAGCTGGGCGAGACCGGCGTCACCGACGACTACCTCGTGGAGTTCGAGGACGCCGTCTACACCATCGGCTCGGGCGCCAACACCGCCTTCGAGCAGCCGGTGGTCCGGCTCGGCTACACGACGATGGCCAAGCCTGCGTCGGTCTACAACTACGACGTGCGCAGCCGCGAGCTGACCCTGCTCAAGCAGGCGCCGGTGCTCGGCGGCTACGACCCGGCCGACTACGAGGAGCACCGGGTCTGGGCGACCGCCGACAACGGCACGCTGGTGCCGATCTCGCTGGTCCACAAGCGCGCCGCCCGTGACGCCGGTGCCCCGATCCCGTTCCTGCTCTACGGCTACGGCGCCTACGAGATGTCGATCGACCCCTACTTCGCGATCGGCCGGCTCTCGCTGCTCGACCGCGGCGCCGGCTTCGCGATCGCGCACGTGCGCGGCGGCGGCGAGATGGGCCGGCACTGGTACGACGACGGCAAGCTGATGCACAAGCGGCACACGTTCGACGACTTCATCGCCTGCGCCCGCCACCTGGTCGCGGAGGGCTGGACCACGCCCGACACGCTGGTCGCCGAGGGCGGCTCGGCGGGTGGGCTGCTGATGGGCGCGATCGTGACCCAGGCGCCCGAGCTGTTCGGCGGCGTGGTCGCGCAGGTGCCGTTCGTCGACCCCCTGACCAGCATGCTCGACGCCACCCTCCCTCTCACCGTCACCGAGTACGACGAGTGGGGCAACCCGGAGGCCGACCCGGCCGTCTACGACTACATCGCCGGCTACGCGCCGTACGACAACGTCGCGGCCGTGGACTATCCGCCGATCCTGGCCGAGACCTCGATCAACGACACCCGGGTGCTCTACGTCGAGCCGGCCAAGTGGATCGCCCGCCTCCGCGCGACCGCGACCGGTCGCCGCGACTTCCTGCTCAAGACCGAGATGGCGGCCGGCCACGGCGGCGTCTCCGGCCGCTACAAGGCCTGGGCGGACCGCGCGTTCACGCTGGCCTGGATCCTCGACCGGATGGGCCTGGCCGGCTGAAGACCGCGGTTCTGGGTACCAACACCCTGACGAGCGAGCCACGCCGAACCCTGAGAAGTCCCTGATAACTGGCCAGCCCGGCAACTCTCCGTGTTCCCAGGTCGTCTGTTCAGTTGTAGGCGACCGGAACGGGAATCTTCCGACCACCTGATCGGTTGCAAGACACGTGAGGTGACCTACGGCCACCCCACCGGTACGAGGAGGCGTCCCTGATGGCAACACGAACGGCAACGAAGACCGCACCCCGCGCCTCGGTGACCCGCGAGATCGAGGGCCGCGACAGTGTCGGCCTGTATCTCGACGAGATCGCCCGCAACCCCCTGCTCGACGCGGTCACCGAGGTCGAGCTCTCCAAGACGATCGAGGCCGGCCTGATGGCCGAGCACCTGCTGGCCGAGGGTCGAGTCGGCCGCAAGAAGGGCGGCGCCCCCAAGCGCGCCACGCAGGAGGAGCTGGAGTGGCTGGCCGAGGAGGGCCAGCGAGCCGTGCGGACGTTCATCGAGGCCAACCTCCGGCTGGTCGTGTCGATCGCCCGCAAGTACGGCCGGTCGCAGATGCCGATGCTCGACCTGATCCAGGAAGGCAACACCGGCCTGATCCGCGCGGTCGAGAAGTTCGACTACGCCAAGGGCTACAAGTTCTCGACCTACGCCACCTGGTGGGTCCGCCAGGCGATCACCCGCGGCATCGCCCAGCAGGCCCGCGTCGTACGGCTGCCGGTGCATGTGGTCGAGGAGCTCAACCAGGTCGGCAGCGCCCGTCGTACCCTCGAGCGGCAGCTGGGCCGCGAGCCCGACCCGACCGAGATCGCTCACGAGCTCGGCATGGACGTCGAGCGCGTCCTCGACCTGCTCAGCTGGGGTCGCGAGCACGTCAGCCTCGACACTCCGGTGGACGAGGACGGCGACACCTCGCTGGGCGACCTGATGGCGCAGGAGACCTCGCCCGGGCCCGACATGACGGTGCTCGACGTGGAGTCCCGCGACCGGCTCAACACGCTGGTAGGCCTGCTCGACGACCGCGCGGCCGACATCATCCGGTCCCGTTACGGGCTGGTCGACGGCCGGCAGCACAAGCTCGCCGACATCGGCATCAAGCACGGCATCTCCGCCGAGCGGGTGCGCCAGCTCGAGCGTGAGGCTCTGCAGAAGCTCCGCAAGTTCGCCGACCCAGACTTGGCTGCCTGAACTGCCCTCCAGGCAGCCAACAGGGGCGTCCTTGGCCCCGAAAAGAGATCTACCGGTTGTCCAGCCTGGTCAGATCATCGAAGACCTCCGCGACCCGGTCGCGGAGGTCTTCGAGCGTCAGGCCGTGTCTCCTTATCCTCGGCCGTCGCGCAGCAGGCCATGGGATAGGGAGACGCGCCCTAGGGCTTGTCCAGGACCACACAGCAGTACGACGGCTCCGGGTCGAGCCGGGCGGTGTGGCCGGTCTCCCCGAGGCCGTCCAGCACGCCGCAGACCAGCTCGAGGTTCATTCCGCAGACCAGCTCGGTCTGGCGCTGCGCAAGCTCGTGGAAGGGGCAGTTGCCGAGCCTGATCCGCTGGTCCTCGGTGAGCGGCTCGAAGCCGTTCCCGGCCAACACCTCGGGCAGGTCGGCGCCCTCGGCCTTGGCACCGATCTGCTGCCCCGCGGTCCGGGCGAGGCGGGCCAGCGAGGCGCGCACGCTGGTACCCGATGCCTCCGCCTCCGCCACGGCGTCGGCCAGCAGCCGGCCCGCCAGCTCGTATCGCCGGTCGGGCAGGGACACGTCGACCTGGCGCGTCGACCGCAGGTAGAGCTTCGCCGGACGACCCGCACCCGGGCCGGTGCGGCCGCTGCGCCGCTCGTGGCGGACGTCGAGGAGGCCCTCCTCGACGAGCTTGTCGAGGTGGAAGGCCACCGTTGCCCGGCTCATCCCGAACGACGTGGCGACCTCGTCGCGGCCCACCGGCCGTCTTTGCGCCACGACGTGGTCGTAGAGACGACGGCGGTTGGGCTCGTCGAGGGCGGCGATGCGGCCGATCGCGTCTGAGGTCATGTGCCGATTCTAAAGCAAATGATGGTTGACAGTAGAGACTCAATCGTTCTAACTTTAATCATCGCTGGTTTTAGAAGGAGGAGTCCATGAGCCACGCCCATGACGAGCCCGCCGCGGCCGTCGTACCCGCCACTCGCTCGCTGACCGACCCCACGCAGCAGGCCTACATCCTGCTGCGCACGCTCTTCACGATCGCCCCGATCGCCTTCGGCCTGGACAAGTTCGCGAACGTCCTCGTCGACTGGAACCAGTACCTCGCTCCCTGGATCAACGACCTCGTGCCCGGCACCGCCAGCCAGGCGATGTACGCCGTCG
>WNGB01008096.1_pt1 | contig 15019 bp, 14 predicted proteins | sample 5400681 | NCBI WGS metagenome assembly WNGB01 (sample SAMN13153367, study PRJNA577476) | soil metagenome | isolation source: 115 cm soil or saprolite under grassland replicate 2 | place: USA:California | collected 2016-06-15
CGGGGTGCACGTTGACGTCGACTGCATCTCCCGGCAGGTCGAGAAACAAGAGCAGCGACGGCCGGTCGCCGGGCGCGATCGTCGAGCGGTAGCCGGCTTCGGCGGCGCGCAGGATGAACGGATCGCGAATCGGCCGGCCGCGGACGAAGACATAGCCCTTCCGCCCCGCCGGGCGGGCCTGCGCGGGCCGCTGCACCAGCCCCGTCACCTCGAGCGGCCCGGCGCGGTGTGAGACCAGCAGCAGCGTATCGGCGAGCTCGACGCCCCACAGCGCGCGCACCCGGTCGATCAGTCGCGGCGCCGGGGGACAGTCGAGCAATACCCGTGCGTCGCTGGTGAGGGAAAACGCGACATCGGGACGGGTCAGTGCCAGCACCGCGATCGCTTCGACCGCGGCGCGCGTTTCCGTCGCCGTCGCGCGGAGAAACTTCCGGCGCGCGGGAGTATTGTAGAACAGCGCGCGGACGGTGACCGTCGTGCCGCGCTGGCGTGCGCCCTCCGCCGTCCCATCGAGCTTCCCACCGGTGACGCGCAGCCGCGTCGCTTCTTCTCCCTCGCCGCACGTCTCGAGCTCGAAACGGGAGACCGACGCGATGGCGGGAAGTGCTTCGCCACGAAATCCGAACGTAGCCACGCCAATGAGATCGCTCGCCGTGCGGATCTTGCTCGTGGCATGGCGCTGCAGCGCCAGCCGCGCATCCTCGCGGTCCATTCCGGAGCCGTCGTCGCTCACGCGAATGAGCGTCTTGCCGCCGTCTTCCAGCTCCACACGCACCGCGTGGGCTCCGGCATCGAGGGCGTTCTCGACGAGCTCCTTGACGACCGATGCGGGCCGCTCGACCACTTCGCCCGCGGCGATCTGGTCGGCGACATTCCCCGCGAGCACCTGGACGCGCGCACGCGCGAGCACACTCACAGTCCCGAGATCTCCCCTCCGAGCACCCAGCCGTGGATTCCGTCTTTGCGATTGACTTCCCGCCACGGACCATAGCTCCGGCCGACGAAGAGCGCACCACCCGCGGGAATCGTGGCAGTGGCGCTGGCGCCGCCGTACGGCGCCGCCAGCACGGGCGCGCCATCGGCGATGACGACGGCGAGCGGTTGGTCCCGGTGCCACCACTCGAGCGCGCCCAGGATCCCGGCACCGAGGGCGACGGCGCCGAACAACACGGTCACGATTCGCCGCCTGCCGCCGGCCGCCACGGTGAGCCAGAGCAAAACCCACCCCGTCGCTCCAATGACTGCCCATTCGGCGGGCGTTGCCCAACCGACCCGCAGCAACTGTTCGGTCACCGGGTCCGGCGCGGGAAGCAGCCGCAGCGCTCGCCGGATCGCCATGTCACGCGGCGCCAGGCGCGCCGCGCGGGTCCATGCCGCCGTTGCTTTGCCGTCGGCGCCGGCGCGATACAACGTAGCGCCGAGATTGTACCAGTGGGCCGCATCGCGCGGCTCACGCGCGGCGCGCGCGGCGAACGAATCGGCGGCGGCCCGCAACGCCCCCGCCTCGAACAGCGCCTCGGCGCTGGGTGTTTGGGCACCGGGTGATTGTAGGGGCACGACATGTCGTGCCCCCACGACATGTCGTGCCCCTACGAAACCGATGCCGATAACCAGCAACGACGCAAACGTCGACCGGGGGCGTCGTCCGCCCGCGTGCTCGTGCGCGGCCCACGTCGCACCCAACACGCGCAGGACCTGCTCGATCTCGGCGCCCAGCTCCGCCGCGTCGCCGAGGCCGCGCGGGCCGTAGCGCGCCGCACGCAACCGGTCGCGCAGCCGCTTCACATGGTCGGCGACGGCGCTGTCCACGCCGGCCGCCCGCAGTGCCTGCGCGAGTCCATCGCCGTCGCGGGCGAAGGGATCGGAGACATGACTCGCCAGCACCGCGAGAAATTCGCGCTCGAGCCGGCCCAGAGGCGTTAGCGGTGCACGTCCGACAGCCGGCACTGTGGCCGTGGCCGGCTCGCGACGCCAGCGCCGCCGTGCCAGTCCGGCAAGGAGGGGCGGCACCAGGAGGACAGCAACCCAACCTTCCCATCCCACCTGCCGCGCCAGGCGATCGACCGCGACTTCTCCCCGGCTCGGCAACAGCGGCGGCAGGACACGGGCCGCGCGGGGCTCGGCGCCGGGAGCGACCGCCAGCGCCCGCGGCGCCGCCGTTGCCGCCGTGTAGCGACCCGCGGTCGGGTCGAAATACGTATAGCGCACTTCCGGCAACACGAAGTTGCCGGAGGAGTCGGGCACGGCGAGAAACTGGAACGTCTTGCTGCCGGCGATGCGGCCGGCGTCCGGTGCGATGCGTACTTCCGTTTGCGCCGGATAGACCCGGAATCCGGTCGGCCAGCGCAACGCCGGCTCGGGCCAGAGCGCGACGTTGCCGACGCCCGAGACCGTCACGGCTGCCTCGACGGGCTCCCCCACCCGCGTGCTCGCGGGATCAACCTGCAGGTCGAGGCTCAAGTCCTCACCTACCACGTTCGTAGTGGCTGGGGACGGCAACGCCAACACCACAATCGCGATCGAGTCGCTGCGCAACGTGTACCGCTCCTCGCGACTGAAGAACGAGAACGTGACGGGGAGTGCGTACTCGACCGAGGTCGGCGGGATGATCAGCCGGCCGGGCGCCAGCGGAAATACGACCTGATGCGCGATGAACAGGTCGAGCCATCGTCCTCCCACTTGCCGCGACAGCGCGACGCCGGACGATGTCGCCGCCGGATACGCCCAGACGCCTTCCGGCGTGACCAGCGTCAACAACGGTGCGCGCCGCATCCGTTCCCGCAGCTCGCGCGGGATCCAGGCGGCGGCGATCAGGTCGACTTGCTGGCCGGTAAAGACGCTGTCGCTCGGCACGAGCATCGTCAGTGCGACACGATCGGAGCGCCGCGACAGGGGCGGCGGTGCCGTCTCGAGCAGCGAACGCGCCAGTGGACTCAACGCCACGGTGCTGTGATCGGCCGCGCTGTCCACCGTAACGAGAATCGGATCGGTGGATACGACGCTCGCCCCTTGCTTCGCGCGCACCGGCCCGATGAGCAGCGCCCCCGGTTGCTGCGCGCGCAGCTGCAGCTCGCGCACCGTCGTGCGAATCGAGCCGGCGCCGCCGCTGATCGCGACCTCGGTCATGTCGCGAGAGCCCACGATCGCGAAGCCATTGAGCGTTGGCAGCGTGATTTCGACGACGTCGGTCGAGCGCGTGCGTGCGCGCACCGTCAACATCAGCTCTTCACCGACGCGGAGGTGCGTACGATCGACGCTGGCGGTGACTTCCGCCCCCTGCACCATCAGCAGCGCCGTCATCAACGAGAGGATCACCAGTCCTTTACTCCCGCGGCCGAGGCTCGGCGCGTGCGGCCGGTGCGGTCGCGGCGCGTGCGCAGCTCCTCCTGGCCGATCGATCGCAGCACCTGGTCCGCTTGTGATTCACTGAGGCCGCCCGAATTGCCCCCTTCGCCCTGCGGCTGCTGTTGCTGACCGACACCTCCACCTCCTCCGCCACCGCCACCAGCTCCGGGCGGGGGTGGTGGAGGAGGATTGGGCTTGTTCGCCTGCGCGCCGGAGCCGCGCAGACGATTCACCAGCTCCAGATTCCACTTCGCGCGGATGTGATGCGGCTTCAGCAACAGTGCTTCCCGGTACGCGCGCTCGGCATCGGCGAGATGCGTCTCGCGACTCGTGCTGTCCGCCCTCGCCTCCAGCAGCGCGAGCAGTCCGAGATTGTAGAGGGCGCGAAATCGCAGCTCAGGATCGAGCGAGGCTGCCGCGCGCGCGAGCGTCGCCCGCGCCAGCGCCGGATCGCCGGCGGCCAGCGCCGCGGTGCCCGTGTTGTACCACGCCGTGTCATCGTCCTGATGCGTTTTCAGCTCCGCCAGGTACGCGGCCGCGGCCGACCGGACATCGCCCTGGTCCCACGCGCGTTCTGCCGGTGAGCGTAGCCGTTGCGCGTGGGCCGCGGGAACGACCAAGAACAACAGGCAGATCAAGGCGGCGGTGCGCCGCGTGAACGTTTGCGTCGTCAGCACGATCGCGGCGAGCAACAGTGGAATCCACGCGCGCGGCCGACCACGCTGGGTGCGGCTCTCCGTCGCGGTGGCGCGCTTGTACGACGCCACGAGATCGCGCACCGCGCCGGCCTGATCGGGCAGCTCCGCCGCGACAATCGTGCCTTGCGCGGCGTCGGCGATCGTGCCGAGCACGTCGTCGCGCCGGCTCGTCTGCACCGGATTCCCCGTCTCATCCTGCTGCCACGACACCAGCTGCCCGCGATCGTCGCGTACCGGAATCCTGGCCGGTTCGCGGCCACCCTCGGCCACGAGAATCAAATGGATGCCGAGCCCGGCGAGCCGCCGCGCCTCATCGACCGACCGCTCCAGCGAGTCGTGCGCTTCGCCGTCGGTGAACATGACGAGGACGCGATCGGCGATTTCCGGGCTGGCGTGCAGCAAGTCGATCCCCTGCTGCAGCGCCGGTACCAGCGACGTCCCACCCTCGGACGCGACGTCCGGATCGAGCGCGTCGAGATACAGCGTCAGAGCCGAGCCGTCCACCGACAGCGGTGAGAGAATGTAGCTCGTGCCCGCGAAGGCGGAGAGGCCGAGCCGGTCGCCGTCGAGATCCTGCACGAGACGACGCGCTTCCCGCAGCGCCCTGGCCAGCCGGCTCGGCTTGACGTCTTCGGCCAGCATCGACCGCGAGATGTCGACGGCGAGCACGAGATTGAGGCCCCGCGTCTCGGTGACGATCCGTTCCTCTCCCCAGCGCGGTCCCGACAGCGCAACGGCGGCGAGCCCCGCGGCGAGGCCGAGCGCCGGCGCGCCGAACCGTCCCGCCGCGCGGGCGATGCGCGCGGTCGCCTCCGACCAGGCGGCCGCGCGCCTGAGCCGCGAACGCCGCGCCCACGCGGCGGCGGTCCATACCGCCCCACCCACGATCGGTGCCAATGCGAAAACGACCGGCGCGTCGAAGGTGATCACGGTACGCGCACCGCGAAGGTGGCGGCAAGGACCAGTTCGAGCGCCAACGCGAGCAACCCGATGCCGAGCGGCACACGATACGCTTCGTCGTAGCGGCGATACACCAGATGTTGCACCGGTGTCTTCTCGAGCCGGTTGATCTCCGCGAAGATGTTGGAGAGCGACGCCGCGTCGGTCGCGCGGAAGTAGCGGCCGCCGGTGGTGTGCGCGACCTCGCCGAGCAGCTGTTCGTCGATCTTCACCGGCATCGTCTCGTAGCGCAGGCCCAGCGGACCCTGACCGGTCGGGACCGGCGCTTCGCCCTGCGTGCCGACGCCGATGGTATAGATCCGGATGCCGAAGGTCGCGGCCGCCTGCGCCGCCGTGCGCGGATCGACCGTACCCTTGTTGTTCTCGCCGTCGGTGAGCAGCACCACGACCTTGCTCTTGCCCGGCGCGCGACGCAGCCGGTTCGCGCTGGTCGCGATCGCGGTGCCGATCGCCGTGCCGTCCTCCAGAATCCCGACGCGCAGCTGGCGAATCGCCTCTTCGAGCACCTGGTAGTCCGTCGTGATCGGCACCTGCGTCAGGGCCTGTCCGGCAAAGGCAACGAGGCCGACGCGGTCCGAAGAACGGGCGCGCACGAATTCCGTCGCCGTGCGGCGCGCCACGTCGAGCCGGTTGGCCGGCGAGAAGTCTTCGGCGAGCATGCTGCTCGAGACGTCGACCGCCAGGACGATCGAGATCCCCTCGCTGCGCAGCTCGGCGCGCGCCGACCCGAGGCGCGGGCCCGCGGCCGCGACGATCCAGGCGGCGAGACACAGCGAGCGCAACGAGACCGGCAGCCGGGCGACCCACAGCCGCTCGCTGGGCCCCAGCGCGGGGCGGACGTCGCTCATCGGCGCACCGGCGAGGCGAGACAGGCGCTGGCGCCGCCACCACCACCACAGCGGCAACGCCGCGAGCAGCAACAACAGCAGGGGCCGGGCAAATGTCATCGCGCCTTCCCCTTTGACCCGTTGCCCCCCCCCCCGAACTCACGGGCGAGGGCTCGCGCGCGCGCGGCCAGCGGCACGACGTCCACACCATGCGCCGTCGCGAACGCCACCTGATCGAGCGCATGGAGCAGCTCCCGCAAATCACGCAGTGGCGCGTCGGGCCGCGCCCGCTCGACCGCTGCCAGACATTCCGCGGTACTTAGCGCTTCATGCGCGTCGGGGATCGCGTGCGCCAGCGCGTGGCGCAGCCGCTGCGCCGCCCGTGCCGCCACGGCCTTCGGCTCTCCCGCGGCGAGCCAGCGCGCGTCGGGCACCTCGGCGTCGAGCGCGAGCGCGATGGCATCCGTGGCGGTGCGCGGACCGCGCCGTCTCCAGCCGATCAGGATCAGCAGCGCCCCACCAGAGAGCAGCAGCGCGGCAATTATGGGGACCGCACTCGCGCGATCCAGACGTAGCGGGCCGAGCGACGGCTGCGGCGCCGGCGCGCGGACGCTGTCGGGAATGACACTGGCCACATGGAATGTCGCCGTGCCTCCCGACAGCGAGTCGGCGCTGCCATCGGGGCCCAGCCGCCAGAGCGGTGGCATGTCGAGCGTCAGCTGACCCGGTGCCCATGCGACGACCGCATAGCGAACGACCCACTCTCCGGACGACGCCGCGAACACAGTGGGATCGCCTAACGGCTCGGCGAAGGTTCCCGAGGGGAGTTTCCCGGCGCGCACGCGCCAACCCGGCGGCGCCTGCACCGAGCGCTCGAGCCGGATCGTGTCACCGACGGTGGGCTGACTCGGCGCCGCAGTCCATCCTGCCTGCAGCAGCAGCAATAGCGCGATCATCGGCTCAGCCGTCTCGCCCGCTCCGCGAACGCGCGACGCAGCGGCCCGCCGTACGGCACCGTGGTGAGCAATGCCACGCGATCCACCCCCGCCTGGACGAGCTTGCGGCTGCGCTCCTGCTGCATGCGCTCGGCGGCGACGCGGATCCGGGTCCGGGTCGGTGCATGGCTCGTATCCACCAGCAACCGCTGTCCCGTCTCGGCGTCTTCCAGCTCGACCCATCCGGCGTCCGGGAGCTCGTATTCGCGCGGGTCATCGATCGTGATCGCGACCACTTCATGGCGCGCGGCGAGCTGCCCCAACGGCTCTTCCCACTCGGCGGCGCGGAAGTCGGACAGCACGACTACGATGGCCCGGTGCCTGAGCAGCTTCGTCGCGTAGCGGAGCGCGCCGGCGAGGTTCGTACCCCGCCCCCGCGGGGCGAAGGCCACAAGGTCGCGGATGACGCGCAACGCATGGGCCCGTCCCTTGGCGGGCCGCACCACGTACTCGGGTGTGTCGGCGAAGAGGAGCGCCCCCACGCGGTCGTTGTGCCGCGCGGCGGCAAGGGCCAGCACCGCGCCGACCTCGACCGCGAGACCCGCCTTGGTGTACGGCCGGCCGAAATGGAGCGATCCCGACTGGTCCACGATGAGGAGGAGCGTCAGCTCGCGCTCCTCCATGAAGGTTTTGACGAACGGATGGCCCATCCGCGCAGAGACGTTCCAGTCGATGGCCCGGAAGTCGTCGCCTTGCTGGTAGGCACGCACCTCCGCGAACTCGATCCCCTGGCCGCGGAAGACAGAGCGGTACTCACCGGTGAAGAGGGTATTGACGAGGTTACGCGCCCGCAGCTCGATCCCCTTCACCTGCTTCAGCACGTCGCGAGTCACGGTGCGCCGGCGCACGCGCACCGGTGAGGTCACGGCTCGCCGGCGTTCTGGTCCTTCGTACGTCACGGCACTCCCACGGCCTCCAGAATGCGCGCGATCACCTGATCGGCGTTCATATCTTCCGCTTCGGCCTCGAACGTCAGAAGCACGCGGTGGCGCAGCACGTCGAACGCCATCGCCTTGACGTCCTCCGGCACCACGAACGCGCGGCCGCGGAGATAGGCGTGCGCGCGGGCGGCCTGTGCCAGATAGATCGAGGCGCGCGGCGAAGCGCCGAAGGCGATGAGCGGCTTCAGCTCCGGCAAACCGACCGCTTGCGGCTCGCGGGTCGCGCGCACGGCGTCGACGATGTAGTCGACGACCTTCTGATCCATGAACAGCTCCGCGATGGCGCTGCGCGCCGCGAGGATGTCCTCCGCCTCCGCGATGCGCTGCACTTCGATCGGCCGGCCCGACGCCATACGCCCGACGATCTCTTTTTCCGCATCGCGCGATGGATAGCCGACGCGCACCTTGAGCATGAAGCGGTCGAGCTGCGCTTCGGGGAGCGGATACGTCCCTTCGTGCTCGATCGGGTTCTGCGTGGCCAGTACGAGGAACGGCTCGCCCAGGAAGAACGTCTCGCCGCCGATCGTCACCTGTTTTTCCTGCATCGCCTCGAGCAGCGCCGACTGCACCTTGGCGGGCGCGCGGTTGATTTCGTCCGCCAGGACCAGGTTCGCGAACAGCGGGCCCTTTTTCGGATAGAACTCCTGCGAGCGCTGATCGAACACCATCGTGCCGATCACGTCGGCCGGCAGCAGATCGGGCGTGAACTGGATGCGCGAGAAGCTGATGCGCAGGCATTCCGCCACCGTCTTCACGGCGAGCGTCTTGGCGAGTCCCGGCACACCCTCGAGCAGGATGTGCCCGCCGGTGAGCAGGCCAATCAGCAGCCGCTCCACCATGACCTCCTGACCGACGACCCGTTTGGCGACCTCGCGCGTGATGCTCTGCGTGAGCACCGCGTCGCTGGTCTTGACCGCGCGTGTCGTCATCGCAGCGACGCCTCGGCCGCCCGTTTCACCGTCGGCTCTTTATCCCGTGCGTAGAGTTCCAGCAACGCTTTCGCCTCCATTCGGTCCAGTCGCGCCAGACCTTCGATCGCGGCCGCTCGCACGAACGGCGTGCGCCGCGGCTTGCCGCCCGGCTCCGCATACTTCGCCAGCACGTCCAGCGCCTCCTTGGCGCCGAGCTGGCCGATCGCTTTCAGCAACGCAGCCAATACCCCTTCATCTTTCTCCTGCTCCAGCCGCCGTATCAGCACGGTGCTCGCCCCCACGTCGCCGGCGGCGGCGATCGCGCGCGCCGCGGCCGACCTGACGAGCACCGATTCATCCTTCAGTGCGGGCATCGCCGGCCGCGAGATCTCGCGGCCGCCCAGCTCGGCGAGGCCCAGCAGCGCCGCTTCGCGGACGCGCTCGTCGCTATGGCGCGTCAACCCAATCAGCGGCTCAACGACCTCCGGGCTGCCGCTCAGTCCGAGAAACTCCGCCGCCGCCGCGACCACCTCGGGAACCTTGCTCTGGATCCGAGCCTGCAGCACTTCGACCGTGCGCTCACCGGCCGCGCGCATCGCGGCGCGATAGGCTTCGCGCAGCTCGGGGAGTACGTGGAGATAGGCATCCACGACGGGCCCGGCGGATACCGCACCTAGCGCACCCACGGCATTCACCAGATGCGCGCGCTCGGCCGGCGGCACACGCGGCTCGCCGAGGCGCGCCACCATACGCTCCACGATAGCCTCGTCCGCAAGCGCCCCCGCCGCGTCCCCGATGGCTTCCTGCATCTCGGGATCCTGAATCTTGTGCAGCGAGCGATCGAGACCCGACACGATCTCCGCGATGGCGCCAATGTCGCGCAGCGCCAAGACGCCGGGCGTGATGCGGCGCAACTGTTCAATGGTCGCCCGCTGTTCGGCGGCCGTGGTCGCAGTCTGGAGCGCCGCGACGGCCCGGCGCGCTTCGACATCGGCGGGAAGCCCGCCTCCCCGGAAGGCTCCGCTCTGCACCGGCGGCGCAGGGGCGGCGGGGAGCGGCGGTGCCGCCGCAGGTTGTGAAAGGTTGGTGGAGGTTGGTGGAGGTTCTGAACGGGGAGGCGCTGCAGCAGGGCTCGGTTCCGAAATGGCGCGCGCCGCAGACAGGCGCTGGCTCGCGCGCTTGCCCAGCAACACCGTGATCCGGCCGAGCACGGCGTCATCCGGCGCGACATTGCCGACCGCGACGCCGAACAGGGCGAGCCAATGTTCCGGCGTCACACCCGGATTGATTTGAATCGCGCGCACGCCGCGCGCAAACAGCAGGCCCGCGAGCTCGGCGACCTGCGTGTTGCGCGGCAACAAGTGCTGCCCGTGCCACAGCAAACCGGTGGCGCCGATCTTCCATTCGACGGTGCCGAGCGCGGCGAGTGCGGGCAGCGACGCCGTGATCTGACGCATCGCCTCCAGCACCGCCGGATGCGACGGCGGATAGAGACGCGTCAGCCGGAACGTCGTGCCGATCGCGCCCAATACGCGGTCCACTGCCCCCGTGTCGATGGCCATCGTCAGGTCTTAAGCCGCTCGATCGCTGCGATCTCCTGTCGTGTGAGTTCGCGCCATTTGCCCTCCGGCAGCTTCCCCAACCGTACCGGGCCGTACGCCACGCGGTGCAGCCATTCGACCTTGAGTCCCAACTCTTCGGCGATACGCCGCACGATGCGCTGCCGACCTTCGGCGAGCGTCAACTCGATCTCGACCGACTTCCCCTGCGGCCGCACGCGCGATTCGAGGACGCGCACGGCTCGGCCGTCGATCACGATGCGTTGTGACAATGCCTCGCGGATCGCCCCGGCGTCAGCCCCGTGCACGCCGAGCCAGTAGGTGCGCGGCACTTCGTAGCGCGGATGCATGAGCCGGTGCGCCGCGGCCCCATCGGTCGTCAGGAGCAGCAGCCCGGACGTCATGACGTCCAGCCGTCCAACGTACGTGAGACCGGGCACCTTGGGGAGGAGACCGTAGACGGTGCGCCGCCCTTCAGGATCGGAGCGGCTGACGACGTAGCCGAGCGGCTTATTGAGCGCGAGCCAAGTCGTCCGCGTGGCGCCGCGGACCGGCCGGCCGTCTACGGTGATCTTCTGAGAATCGGGATCGACGCTCATCCCGATCGTGGCGGTGTCGCCGTCGACGCGCACGCGGCCGGCGCGGATCAGGTCCTCCGCCTTGCGGCGCGACGCGACGCCCGCGCGCGCCAAGGCGCGCTGCAGGCGCATGAGCGTCATTCGGCTTCGTCGTCGGGGGTGGGGGTGGGGCGCCGCAGCGCGACTGACAGCTCCTCGAGCCGCGGCAGATCCTCCAGATCCTTCAAACCGAGAATCTCCATGAACGACGGGGTGGTCCCGTAAAGCAACGGGCGGCCCAGCCCTTCGCCACGCGTCACGACCTCGATCAGACCGCGCTCCACCAGCTTGTCCATGACCGCGCTGGAATCGACGCCGCGAATCTCGTCCACCTCCAACCGTCCCACCGGTTGCCGGTACGCGATGATGGCCAGCGTTTCGAGCGCGGCGGGCGACAGACGGCGTGGCCGCAGCGCGAACTGCGCCCGCTCGATCGTTTCCGCGTACTCCCGCCGGGTCAGGAACTGCCACCCTTCCGCGATCTCGACCAGCTCGACGCCGTGGTCGTCGCCGTACGCCGACCGAAGGGCGGCAAGGGCGGCACGGACGGCAGGTTCGCTCGCCGCGGGATCGAGCGATGCCAGCTCTTCGAGCATCAGCGGGCGCGACGCGGCAAACAGCGCCGCTTCAAGCAGCTTCGCGAGGGGGCTGGGGGGGCTGGGGGGCTGCACGCTGGATCACCATGGGGCCGAAGGGTTCAGGCTGCGACAACGTCAGGGTACTGCGCTTCGCGAGCTCGAGCAGCGCGATAAACGTCGAGAGGACATCCACGAGCGTCGCCTGGGGGCCAACTGCTTTAGACCATCCGAACGTGTCGTGTTTTTCAAGCAGTGCCAGGATCCGCGCTGTCGCGCCTTCCACGTCGAGCGGCCGCGGCACCACGCGGTGCAGCATCGGCTCCGGAATCAGGGCAATCACCCGCTCCGCCGCCGAGAGGAGGTCGTTCAAGTCGATCTGCAGCGGCGCGGGCGGAGCATCGGGCGGAGGCGCCTCGTACCCACGGCCAAACCGCTCGGCGCGGACGTCGGCGGCGTGGCCCAGCCAGTCCACCAGCTCACGGATCTGTTGGTACTCGAGCAGCCGGCGCACCAGCTCGGCGCGCGGGTCTTCCCATTCGTCGTCGCCGAGCCGCCGCGGCAGGAGCATCTGTGCCTTGATGCGCAGCAGCCGCGCCGCCATCTCGAGGTAGTCGGCCGCCTGGTTGAGCCCCAGGTCGTTGATCACCGAGAGGAATTGGTCCGCGATCTTCGCGATGGGAAGATCGGTGATATCGACTTCGTCTTCGCGAATCAGGTGCAGCAGCAGGTCGAGCGGCCCGGAGAACTTCTCCAGCTCGACGACGAAGCCGCTGCCACCGGGGTCACGCAGGATGGGGCTGGTCATGACGGGATGCCGTGCGGCAGCGCGAGCGGATAGACGACGCCGAGCGCGAACGTAAGAATCTGGACGGCGGGCCACAAAAAGAACTGGATGACGCCGGGCAGCATGAAGCTGACGACCATAATGGGAATAAATCCAAACCGTTGGAGCTGCCGGTATTGCAGTCCGGCGCCCGGCGGCAATAGATGATAGAAGACGTGGCTGCCATCGAGCGGCGGGATGGGAATCAGGTTGAAGAATGCGAGGACGAGATTGAGCCACATCCCGTAGAACATCATCCGCTGCACGATTTCGAGCGTCGAGGCCGACGACGGCAGCTGCTGTGCCAGCATGCCCACCAGCACGAACAGGCCCGTCGAGATGACGAAGAGCACCAGATTCACGGCGATGCCGGCCAGCGAGACGATGATGTCGCCCCTCACGTACTGCCGGAAATTCCGCGGATTGACCGGTACCGGCTTTGCGCCCCCGAACGTGTAGGTCCCTTTGGATCCGAACCACAACACGACCGGCAGGATCACCGACATGAACGGATCGATGTGTTTTGCGGGATTGAGAGTCAGCCGCCCGAGCATGTATGCGGTGGAATCACCCTGCCGGTAGGCCGCTTCGGCGTGGGCGTATTCGTGAGCCACCATGGAGAACAGCAACACCGGGGCCCATAAAAAGAACTCGACCGAGATAGCGTGACCCTGGGTAGGTGACGGCCAAAGATATGTATAGTCTTGACCCCACGCAACTTACCGTCTAATTTCCGCGCCATGCCGAAGATCAAATCCGCCAAGAAAGCGATGCGTCAGGCGCGCTCGCGCACCATCCGCAACAAGGCTCAACGGTCGTCGCTGCGCACCGCGCTGAAGCGCGTGCGCGCCGCCGCCACCGCCGATGCAGCCGCGGTTGCCTACGCACTCGCCGCGCGCGTGCTCGATCAGGCGGCGCGCAAGGGACTGATCCACAAGAACAACGCCGCCCGGCAGAAATCGCGCCTGGCGGCATTGGTGAAACGGTTGCGCGAAAAAGCATCGTGACCGCTGTGTAGGGGCACGACATGTCGTGCCCCTACGAGACCATCCGTTACAACGCGGCCAATTCCCCTCCGCACTTCTCGCAGTACCACTCCGTCGCCACGTTCATCGTTCCGCACTCTTTGCACTTGAGCGTTTTCTCGACCGGGGCATTCTCGTCGATCGGCGCCACCGGTGTCGCGTTCTGGGGATCGTCGGGCTGAAACTGCGCGCCGCTCGCGCGCCGCGGCGAGGGCGCGTTCTTGTCGTCCTCCGTGACCGATTTGAGAAACGCCAGCTCGTCGATCGGCGTCTTGCGCGGCTTCTCATCGCCGTCACGCTTCGGGGGGGACGCCGATGGCGGCGGTCCGACATGCGCTGCCGAGCCCCCCCCCGGCTTCGCCTTCACGAGGGCATCGAGCTCCTCGAGCCGGGTAATGTCGCGCTCGACATCCATGAGCTCGTCGCGCACCGCGCCGAGATCCGCCAACGCATCCTTGTGCACCTGCGACCACTGCCCTTCGTCGTACTCGCCGACCTCGTGGCGCAGCTCGGTCTCGGCCAACCGCTCGGCTGCCGCCTTTTCCTTCTTTTGAAGCTCGATGAGGTTTTCCTTGCGCTGGGCAATGAGCTGGCGCGCGGCATCGGCGTGCGCGCGCAATTCTTCCGTGACGGCCTTGAGCCGTGCCTCGTAGTCGGCGCGCACGCGCGTACGGACGTGCTCGGGCGCCGAGTCGGCGGTCGCAGTGATGCGCGCGAGCCACGCCTCATACTGGCGGCGCTCTTCCAACAGCCGTTGGATGGCGGCAGCGCTTTTCGACGGACCCTTAGGCATTGAGCCTCATCGCAGCAACGATGATGCGCGCGGAGTGTTCCAACGTCTCCATGCGGATCCACGCTTCGTCGAGCGTGCGGCCCATCGTTACGGCGCCGTGCTTGGCGAGTAGCAACCCGTTGTGCTCCTTCAGATATGGGACCACGCGGTCGCCCAACTCGGGCGTGCCGGACTTGCCGTACGGCACGAGGGGCACCGGTCCCACGATGAAAGTAAGCTCCGGCAACAAATTGGCCGGAATCTCTTGGCCCGCAACGGCAAATCCCGTCGCCACAGGCGGATGCGCGTGGACTACCGCATGGACATCGGGGCGGTGGCGCAGGATCCTCAAGTGTAAGTCCAACTCGCTGGTGGGCTTGCGGGAGCTACGCCGGCGGGGCTTTCCCGCGAGATCGACCTCGACCATGTCCTGCGGCGTCACGAGCGCCTTGATCACGCCGCTGGGCGTCACGAGCACGCGGCCCGGGCCGATGCGCACCGAGAGATTGCCGTCCCGCCCCGCGATCAGCCCGTGTGCCGCGAGCTGTCGGCAGCACAGCGCCATGCGCCGAGCCTCACGTGCTTTCACAGCTCGTGAACGATGGCGCCCGCAACGATGGTCAGCACGGCACGCCCCGTCAGGCCACGGCCCGCGAACGGCGTGTTGTGGCTCTTGGAGTGGAACGCCGCCGGGTCGACGGACCACTTCGCGCTCGTGTCGAGCACAGCAACGTCCGCGAGCGAGCCGGGAGCAAGCGTCCCGCCCGGCAGGTGGAACACGCGTGCCGGCTCCGTGGTCATGCGGCGGATCAGCTCCGGCAGCGTGAACACGCCGCTCTCCACCAATTCCGTGTGCGCGACGGCAAACGCGGTCTCGAGGCCGACGACCCCGAACGGCGCGTCGTCGAACGCGGCTTCCTTTTCGTCGTAGGCATGGGGGGCGTGATCGGAGGCGATACAGTCGATCA
>WNGB01008100.1_pt1 | contig 15017 bp, 9 predicted proteins | sample 5400681 | NCBI WGS metagenome assembly WNGB01 (sample SAMN13153367, study PRJNA577476) | soil metagenome | isolation source: 115 cm soil or saprolite under grassland replicate 2 | place: USA:California | collected 2016-06-15
ACAGCAGGCCGCCCACGAGCAGGCTCGCGCCGACGGCCAGGAACACGTAGTTACGGTCGGTGGAGTCCGTCAGGTCGACCTGGGAGCGGGTGGTGTGCGCGACGGGGGCCACAGTGGCGGACAGCACGGAGCCGGTGCCGTGGGTGGCGCCGGTGCTCGTCGACTGCATGGGGCTGGTCTCCTGGCCAGCATCGCCGGACGAGACCTTCCGTTCGTACGCCGCGAGGCTGACCGAAGCGCCGCCGATCGCGATCCGGGCGTCGGCGTTGAGCGCGCGGACCCGGTGGCCGACCAGCGCGTACCACTCGTTGCGCCGCGGACAGGCCAACAGCATGCCGTCGGGCGCCGCCGCCTGCATCCGGGCCTCGGTGTCACCCGCGGCCACGTTGACGGCCCGCCAGCTCCCGGAGGCGTCCTGGGTGGAGAAGACGGTCAGCACGGTGCGGCCCTTGGTGACCGTGGTGGCGACGTACCAGAGCGAGGCGACCGGGCCCTTGCCCGTCCGGACGAACTGCGGGCGCACGGCGTACACGGGTACGCCGGCCGGGCCGTAGACCAGGGGTGACGACGAGAGCGGGCTGCCCTTCCGCTCGGCGTACCGCTCCGCCGCCTCGGTGACGAGGTGACGGCCGGCCGGCGACCAGGCGGACTCGCTGGCCGCGTCGAGCTGGACGCTGGGCAGGGGTCGGACCTCACCGGCGTACGCCGCGCTGGCCGGCATGATCACGGCCGCCGCGAGCACGGCCGACACGACGAGGCGCTTCACGGGTCTCCTCCACATCTGTCGAGGACACATGCTGGTGGGAGGACTCCATGGGCGACAAGACCCTGATCGCGCGATCCGGCCGCGGTGTGAACGCAGAACGCAAGGTGAACTCACCACCACCCGGAAGTCGCGCCTTCGGTGTGAATGTTTACAGTTGTCCGCATCCCGATACCCACCCCTCGCAGCGAGGACCCAGACCCCATGAGCCCGCCACGTAGCAAGGCGCCTGATGTCAGCCCGAGTGCCTCGTTCGCCGTTGCGTTGAAAGCCGCGATCGCCGACCGCGGCCTGGCGCTGGGCCGGATCCGCGCACACCTGTCCGAGGCGGGCCTCCGGGTCGGCGTAGCCACCCTGAGCACCTGGCAGAGCGGCCAGCGCCAGCCGCGGGCCGAGTCGCGCGCGGTCGTCGTGGCGCTCGAGGAGCTGCTCGAGCTCCCCGAGGGCTGGCTGACGCTGCGGCTGCCGGACGCGCAGTCCGCCCAGGCGCGCAGGCACAAGCCCTACGGCAACCTGGTCGAGTACGGCGACGCGCTGGCCGAGCTCCTCGAGGAGGTACGCCGCGACGCCTACGGCCGGATGCGCAGCGTGACCATCGTGGAGGAGCTCAAGCTCGGCGCCGACCGGTCGATGGTCAGCCGGAACGTGGTGCAGACGCTCCGAGCGGCCGCGGAGGCGGACCGCCACATCGTCGTGCACCGGGGGGAGGACGGCTCCAAGCCCGGCCTGATCACGCTGAGCTCGATCGCTGGGTGCCGGCCCGGACGGATCGCCCGCGACGAGAGCACCGGCGCCGTACTCGGAGAGCTGCTCTACGACCGCACCCTCGCGGTCGGCGAGACGGCCGTCGTGCGCTACCAGTTCGAGGACGGGAACGGGCTCCCCTCCGACTACTACTACCGGTTCGAGGAGCGCACCGGCCCGCACTACGTGCTCGAGATCGAGTTCCATCCCGACGCGATGCCGGTGCGGGTGTGGGAGTTCCGCCGGCGGCAGTACGACCAGCCCGACCTCGTACGCCGCGAGCTGATGAGCCGCGATCGGCGGGTGCACATCGTCGTACCCAAGTTCGAGCGGGGCGTGGTCGGCATCGCCTGGGAGTGGGACTGATCCAGCGGAGGCGTTGGGAAACATCACAATGAGTGGCCCGGCACGCGCGACCATCCTAGGGTTCGAATTATGGTGCGTCCTGGAAGCTGGATCAGGCCAGCGGGTGTGAGTCCCGTTCGGGTAATCGCCGGAGAGCCCGGTAGCAGGCCCCGGTCCGTCGTCGAGAGGTGGCGGGCTGAGCGGGGTGTCAAGAGCCTCTTCGGAGGGAGCAAGCGTGCGGGCCGTAGTGCCATCAGGTGCGAGTCCTGCAGCCTCGTCACACTCACAATGGAGGAGCCGAGCCGCTCATATCACGGCGAAGGCCATGTCCCTCACACCGGTTCCGGATGGTGTGGCGGGTCCTCCCGGGGTATGGGGAGCGGCACGTACGCACGGTCTGGTTCGGAACAGGAGAGACCCGTCTGCACAGCCTTGTCAGCAAAGACCACTGGTATAAGCCGATGGTGAAGTCCGGTGGAGTGCAGCGGGAGTCCGACGGGGTCGTAGTACCGGTGATCGCCGTGAGGAACGCGGCGGGAGGGAAGGGCCCTGACTTTGGTGAAGCCGAGGAAGTGGGTAAGCGTGAGGGCATGACCGGCGGTGTCCGGTCCAACTACCCCGACACGTCACAGCGTGTCGTAGCCCTCGATGGGAGACCGTCGAGGGTGAAAGTGCGAGAACTGCAACGTCGGCTATGGGCTAGGGCCAAGCAGTCTGAGGGTCGCCGTTTCCACGCCCTGTATGACCGTATCTACAGAGGTGACGTGCTGTGGGAGGCGTGGGAGCGGGTCCGTCGTAGCCAGGGAGCGGCCGGGGTGGATCGGGTCACCTTGGCGTATGTGGAGGACGAGTACGGGGTGAGCCGCATGTTGGGTGAACTCCAGGCCGATCTCCGCGACAGCTCGTATCGTCCCGCGCCAGCCAGGCGTGTGGACATCCCGAAGCCAGCAGGCGGGAGCCGACCGTTGGGGATCCCCACGGTGCGCGACCGGGTGGCCCAGGCTGCGGCAAAGATCGTGTTGGAACCCATCTTCGAGGCCGACTTCTTGCCGGTCTCCTACGGGTTCCGGCCCAAGCGGTCCGCGACGCAGGCGATGGAGACCATCCGGGTGGCGTTCATCAAGGGGTACACCCAGGTGGCCGAGGCCGACATCCGGGGTTTCTTCGACAACATCGACCATGACGTTCTCATGGAGCAGGTGGGTCGGAGGGTCTCGGATCGGCGGGTGCTGAAACTGGTCGGCAAGTGGCTCCGGGCGGGTGTGATGACTGGGGCGGGACTCGAGCGGACGGTCGCCGGGACCCCGCAGGGCGGGGTGATCTCGCCCTTACTCGCGAACATCTACCTGCACGCTTTCGACCGGGAGATGGCACGGATCAACCCCGGGGTCGTGGTGCGGTATGCCGACGACTTCGTGATCATGTGCCGGACCCCGGAACAGGCGGAGGCGGCCCTCGATGATGCCGGGAAGGTGCTGGCGTCACTGGGGTTGGAGTTGCATCCGGACAAGACGAGGATCTGTGATCTTCGGGAAGGCCGGGAGGGTTTCGACTTTCTTGGATGTCACTTCAGAGCCCGCATGTCGGGTCGGATGTGGGAGCAGTACGGCAAGGTCCGTTACTACCTGCACCGGTGGCCCTCACAGCGGGCGATGAAGCGGCTGCGAGAGAAAGTCCGGGACCGCACCGGTGCCAGCCGCAAGGGTAGGCGGATCGAGTGGATCATCGATGATGTCAACCCGATCCTGCGCGGCTGGGGAAACTACTTCCGTACCGGCAACGCCGCCACCAAGTTCCGTCAGATCGACCGCTACGTGTCGTGGCGGTTCAAACGCCTGCAGATCAAGAAGCGCGGCCGTAACCTCCGTGCTGGGCAGGCCGGTCAATGGACCGAGGGCTGGTTCACCGAGTTGGGCCTCTACCGGCTCAGCGGGACCATTCGTTACCCCAAGGCTGCGTAACCATGTCAAGAACACCATCGGTAAGCCGTGTGCGGGAAAACCGCACGCACGGATTGAAAGGGGGATGGGGAAACGGACCGGCAACGGCACCGCGCCCCTGACTACCAATGAACGACCCGACGGCACCCGCCCTGGTGTCTCCCGCGGACGAGCACACCCGGGCCGAATGGGAGAAGATCGCGGCCGCGGTCCTCCGCAAGTCCGGCAAGCTCCACGACGGCGACCCCGACTCGCTGGTCGAGGAGTTGCTGACCGTGCACTCCGAAGGCATCGACATCCCGCCCCTCGGTACCCCCGAGCTGGTCGCGGACCTGCCGGCTACCGGCGCGCCCGGCGCGGCGCCGTACACGCGCGGGCGGACGGCGGAGCGGCCCGAGCACGGCTGGGACATCCGGCCGGTGTTCACGGTGACCGACCCCGCGCTGACCAACGAGGCGATCCTGGTCGACCTCGAGAACGGCGCCACCTCGCTCTGGCTCGACCTGAGTGCCGCGGAGCCGGGCGACCTGGCGAGCGTCCTCGACGGCGTACTCCTCGACCTGGCGCCGGTCACCCTCGACGCGCCCGACCCGGTCGCGGCGGCCGAGGCGTTCGTCGCGGTGCTGAAGGAGCGCGGGCTCGCCCCCGCCGAGGGCACCAACCTCGGCGCCGACCCGATCGGTACGGCGGTCCGCGCGGGGACCACTCCCGACCTGGCCGGGCTGCCGCGGATCGTCGAGCTGGCCCGCGATGCCGGCACCCTCGGACTGGTCGTCGACGCGACCGCCGTACACGACCTGGGGGCGACCGACACCCAGGAGCTGGCCTACTCGCTCGCCGTCGGCGCGACCTACCTGCGCGAGCTGACCGAGGCGGGGCTCGGCGTCGACGAGGCGCTCGGCCTGATCGAGTTCCGGTACGCCGCCACCGACGACCAGTTCGTGACGATCGCGAAGTTCCGCGCCGCCCGGCTGCTCTGGAACCGGGTCGCCGAGCTCAGCGGCGCCACCGAGGCGGCCCGCGGCCAGCGTCAGCACGCCGTCACCAGCCGCCCGATGATGACCAAGTACGACCCCTGGGTGAACATGCTCCGCACCACCGTCGCCTCCTTCGCGGCGGGCGTGGGCGGGGCCGACGCGGTGACGGTGCTGCCGTTCGACGCGGCCCTCGGGCTGCCGGACGCGTTCAGCCGCCGGATCGCCCGCAACACCTCCTCGCTGCTGATCTCCGAGTCGCACGTCGCCAAGGTCGTCGACCCGGCCGGCGGCTCGTACGCCGTCGAGAAGGTCACCGCCGACCTCGCCGAGGCCGCGTGGGCGAGCTTCGGCGCGATCGAGGAGTCGGGTGGGCTGCTGGCCGCGCTTGCGGACGGCTCGCTGCTGGCCGAGGTGGGCGAGGCGGCCGCGGCGCGTCGTACTCAGGTCGCGCGACGCAAGCAGCCGATCACCGGGGTCACCGAGTTCCCGAACCTGACCGAGACGCTGCCCCAGCGGGCGCCGTACCCGGACGGCACGCCGCAGGTCGCCCGGTACGCCGCCGACTTCGAGGCGCTCCGCGACGAGCCGGCCGCCACGCCGCTGTTCCTCGCGACGATGGGCACGGTGGCCGCGCACACCGCACGGGCCACGTTCGCGAGCAACCTGTTCGCGGCCGGTGGGATCGCGGTCGAGTCCGCTGGGGCGACTGCCACCGTCGACGACGTCCTCAGGCAGTACGCCGGGCAGCCGGTGGTCTGCCTGGCCGGCCCGGATCCGGCGTACTCCGAATGGGGCGGCGACCTGGTCTCGGCCCTGCGCGCCGCCGGCGCCACCTGGGTGATCCTGGCCGGCAAGCCCCGAGAAATCGATGTGGACGACTCCTGCGCGATCGGCGTCGACGCGCTGGACTTCTGCACCCGCACGAGAGAGAAGCTGGCATGAACGTCCCGAAGTCCTTCGCCGGCCTGCCGCTGCACGACCAGCCGGGACGTCATACGGATGGAGGCGTAGATGACACCGCCCGCATGACGTCCGGGGCGGGCGGCGGCGAGCCCTGGGCCAGCCCTGAAGGCATCCCCGTGCTGCCCGTCTACGGCCCCGAGCACCTCGAGGGACTCGACCACCTCGGCACCTGGCCGGGGCTGAGCCCGTTCCTGCGTGGTCCCTACCCGACGATGTACACGACCCAGCCCTGGACGGTCCGCCAGTACGCCGGTTTCTCGACCGCCGAGGAGTCCAACGCGTTCTACCGCCGCAACCTGGCCGCCGGCCAGAAGGGGCTCAGCGTCGCCTTCGACCTGGCCACCCACCGCGGCTACGACTCCGACCACCCGCGGGTGCGCGGCGACGTCGGCATGGCGGGCGTGGCGATCGACTCGATCTACGACGCGCGTCAGCTCTTCGACGGCATCCCGCTCGACCAGATGAGCGTGAGCATGACGATGAACGGCGCCGTGCTCCCGGTGCTCGCGCTCTACATCGTCGCGGCCGAGGAGCAGGGGGTGAAGCCGGAACAGCTCACGGGGACCATCCAGAACGACATCCTCAAGGAGTTCATGGTCCGCAACACCTACATCTACCCGCCCGAGCCGAGCATGCGGATCATCTCCGACATCTTCAGCTACACCGCGGCCAAGATGCCCCGCTTCAACTCGATCTCGATCTCCGGCTATCACATCCAGGAGGCCGGGGCGACCAACGACCTCGAGCTCGCCTACACGCTGGCCGACGGCGTCGAGTACCTCCGCGCCGGCCTCGACGCCGGCCTGGACATCGACGCGTTCGCGCCGCGGCTGAGCTTCTTCTGGGCGATCGGCATGAACTTCTTCATGGAGGTCGCCAAGCTCCGCGCCGCCCGCGCGCTGTGGGCCAAGCTGGTGCGCGAGTTCGACCCGAAGAACCCCAAGTCGCTCAGCCTGCGCACGCACAGCCAGACCAGCGGCTGGTCGCTCACCGCGCAGGACGTCTTCAACAACGTCCAGCGCACCTGCATCGAGGCGATGGCCGCGACCCAGGGCCACACCCAGTCGCTGCACACCAACGCGCTCGACGAGGCCATCGCGCTGCCGACCGACTTCAGCGCCCGGATCGCCCGCAACACCCAGCTGCTGCTGCAGCAGGAGAGCGGTACGACGCGCACCATCGACCCGTGGGCCGGCTCCTACTACGTCGAGCGCCTCACCCACGACCTGGCCACCCGCGCCTGGGCGCACATCCAGGAGGCCGAGGCGGCCGGCGGCATGGCCAAGGCGATCGAGCAGGGCATCCCGAAGATGCGCATCGAGGAGGCCGCCGCCCGCACCCAGGCGCGGATCGACTCCGGTGCGCAGCAGGTGATCGGCGTCAACACCTACCGGCTCGCGGCCGAGGACCCGCTCGACGTACTCAAGGTCGACAACGACGACGTCTACAAGCAGCAGGTCGCCAAGCTGGAGCGGCTGCGGGCCGAGCGCGACGACGAGCACGTACGACGGTCGCTCGAGGCCCTCACCGCGTCGGCCAGCGACGGGCACGTCCACGGCGGCTCGCTCGACGCCAACCTGCTCAAGCTGGCGGTCGACGCGGCTCGGGCCAAGGCCACGGTCGGCGAGATCTCCGACGCGCTGGAGAAGGTCTACGGGCGGCACCAGGCGGTGATCCGTACGATCAGCGGCGTGTACAGGTCCGAGGCCGCCACCGGCGGCGACGACAAGGTCCAGGCGGTGCTCGACGCGACCGCGGCGTTCGAGGAGTCCGAGGGCCGCCGTCCCCGGATCCTGGTCGCGAAGATGGGCCAGGACGGCCACGACCGCGGCCAGAAGGTCGTGGTCACCGCCTTCGCCGACCTCGGCTTCGACGTCGACGTGGGGCCGCTGTTCTCGACGCCCGAGGAGGTCGCGCAGCAGGCGATCGACGCCGACGTGCACATCGTCGGGGTCTCCTCGCTGGCGGCCGGCCACCTCACCCTGGTGCCCGCGCTGAAGCAGGCGCTGGCCGACCAGGGCCGTCCCGACATCATGATCGTGATCGGCGGTGTGATCCCGCCGGACGACGTGCCGACGCTGAAGGAGATGGGCGCGGCCGCGGTGTTCCCGCCGGGCAGCGTGATCGCCGACTCCGCGCTCGACCTGCTGGCCAAGCTGTCGGAGCAGCTGCACCACTGATGGCTCGGCCGATCGATGTCGAGGCGCTGGCGGCCGGCGTACGCGAGGGCAACCGGGCGGCGGTGTCGCGGGCGATCACGCTCGTGGAGTCCAGTCGGCCCGACCATCGGAACGCCGCGCGCGAGCTGCTGGCGGCGCTGGCCGGTGACCGTCGCGACGTCGTACGGGTCGGGATCTCGGGTGTCCCCGGTGTCGGCAAGTCGACATTCATCGAGGCGCTCGGCAGCCACCTTACGGGGGAGGGGCACCGGGTCGGCGTACTCGCGGTCGACCCGTCGAGCGTGCGCACCGGCGGCTCGGTCCTGGGCGACAAGACCCGGATGGCCCGGCTGACCACCGACCCGAACGCCTACATCCGGCCCTCGCCCTCGGCCGGCACGCTCGGCGGCGTCGCGCGCGCGACGGTGCAGGCGATGAGCGTGCTCGAGGCCGCGGCGTACGACGTGGTGCTGGTCGAGACGGTCGGCGTCGGCCAGTCCGAGGTGACCGTGGCCGGGATGGTCGACACGTTCCTTTTCCTGACGCTGGCCCGCACCGGCGACCAGCTCCAGGGCATCAAGAAGGGCATCCTCGAGATCGCCGACGTGATCGCGGTCAACAAGGCCGACGGCGACCGCGAGCAGGAGGCCCGGGTCGCCGCCCGGGAGCTCGCCGGCGCGCTCCGGCTGGTGCACGGCAAGGGGGAGTGGGCGCCCACGGTGGTCACCTGCTCCGGCCTCACCGATGTCGGCGTCGACGACGTGTGGAAACGGGTGCTCGAACACCGCGACCACCTCGGCATCGACGGCCTCGCCGCGAAGCGCGCCGAACAGCAGCTCGACTTCACCTGGGCCCTGGTCCGCGACGAGCTCGAGCAGCGGCTGCGCCGGTCGCCGAAGGTCGCCGCCGTGCGTGATGAGATCCGGGCCGCCGTACTCTCCGGCGAGCTGGCCGCCCCCGCCGCCGCCGACCGCATCATCGCCGCGTACGACGAGGGCTGACCGTCGCCCGCCCGGCCCCACCGAGTACGACGCGCGGGCCCGCGATGCGGCCGTTGACCGGACCGGACGGTGCCGCTCGACTAACCTTGGAGTGATGTCCACCACCAGTCCCGCCCCCGACGAGGCTTCGCGGGTGATCGAGCGCGTCGTCGAGAAGTACGACGACGAGCTCACCGAGCTGCGCCGCGATCTGCACGCCAACCCCGAGCTGTCCTGGGTCGAGACCCGTACCACCGATCTGGCCGCCGAGCGGCTGCGTGAGCTCGGGTACGACGTCACCCGGCTGCCGCGCACCGGTCTGATCGCCGACCTCGACGCGCTGCCGGTCGACGACCAGACCGGCGACCCCTGGGCCAGCAGGGTGCCCGGCGTGGCCCACGCGTGTGGGCACGACGTACATGTCGCGTCGCTGGTCGGCTCCGCGCTCGCGCTGGCCGAGCTCGAGCACCAAGGCATGTTGGGCGCGAGGGTCAGGCTGCTCTTCCAGCCCGCCGAAGAGGTGATGCCCGGCGGCGCGCTCAGCCTGATCGAGCACGGCGCGCTCGAGGGTGTCGTACAGGCGTTCGGGCTGCACTGCGACCCGGGGCTGGACGTCGGCCGGATCGGACTCCGGGTGGGTCCGCTGACCGGCGCGGCCGACGCCCTCGACGTACGCCTCACCGGCAGCGGCGGTCACACCTCGCGCCCGCACCTGACCGAGGACCTCACCTTCGCGCTCGGCACCCTGCTCACCGAGCTGCCCGCGGTGCTGTCGCGGCGGATGGACCCGCGATCCGGCGTCAGCGTCGTGTGGGGCGTGGTGCAGGCCGGGTCCGCGTCCAACGTCATCCCGTCGAGCGGCCGGGCCAGCGGCACGGTGCGGATGCTCGACGCCATGGCCTGGGCCGGCGCAGAGGAGCTGATCCGCGAGGTCGTCACCCAGATCGTGACGCCGTACGGCGTGGTCGCCGACGTGACCTACACCCGCGGCGTACCACCGGTGGTCAACGAGCCGGCCGCCACCCGCGCCCTCGGCGCCGCCGTGGAGCGGGTCGTGGGGGTCGAGGGTCACGTGCCGACGCCGCAGAGCCTGGGTGGCGAGGACTTCGGGTGGTACCTCCACGAGGTTCCCGGCGCGATGGCCAGGCTCGGCACCCGCACGCCCGGGGGGCCGACGTACGACCTCCATCAGGGCAACCTGCGGGTCGACGACCGGGCTGTCGGCATCGGTGCGCGGGTGCTAGCCGAGGCCGCCGTCGAGGCCGCCAGAGTCGTCGGGCCCTAAAACCGCACGAATCGTGCCGCGAAATTTCGTTGATTACTGCCTCGTAACGGTTGCGCGATCTGCCGATTCTGGCCGGATGGTGGTACTAGGGTGAGCCGAGTTGCGGGCCGGTCCGAGGCCCGCCCTGTATCCATCCCTGAGGGGGCGTCTTGCGCAGCCTGAGCAAGTTTGCAGCCATAGCCGCCGTAGCGTCACTGACGCTGGTCGGCTGTGGCGGTGACAACGACAACAAGACCGGTTCGTCCGGCCAGATCACCGACGTCTGTAAGGACTCCTCGGGCAGCGGGCCCAAGGTGGGTCTCGCGTACGACGTCGGCGGCGTCGGCGACCAGTCGTTCAACGACTCCGCGACCGTCGGCATGAAGAAGGCGATCGACGAGCTCGACGCCTCCTGCATCTCGGCCACGCCGGCAAGTTCCTCGGAGAACGACGACCAGCGCGCGGAGCGGTTGCGCACCCTCGCCGACCAGGGCTTCAACCCGGTCATCGGCGTGGGCTTCATCTACTCCCCGGCTGCGGCGACCGTTGCGGCGGAGTTCCCCGACACCCAGTTCGCGGTGGTCGACGGCTTCAGCACCTTCCTCACGAAGACGCCGCTGCCCAACCTGACCGACCTCACCTTCACCGAGGAGCAAGGGTCGTTCCTGGTCGGTGTGGCCGCCGCCCTGCAGACCAAGGCCAAGCACGTCGGCTTCGTCGGCGGCACCCACGGTGACCTGATCAAGAAGTTCGAGGCCGGGTACGTCGCCGGCGTACACGCGGTCGACCCGTCGATCAAGATCGAGGTCACCTACCTCACCGAGGATCCGAACGACGGCGTCACCGGCTTCCAGAACCCGCCGGGTGGCAAGGTCGCCGCCCAGGGTCAGCTCGACAAGGGCGTCGACGTGATCTATCACGCGTCGGGCAAGTCGGGCCTGGGTGTCTTCGAGGCCGTGGCCGCCGCCGGTGAGGGCAAGTGGGCGATCGGGGTCGACTCCGACCAGTACCTCACGGCCAGTGCCGACGAGAAGCCGCACATCCTGACCTCGATGATCAAGCGGGTCGACACCGCGGTCTACGACGACATCAAGGCGTTCGCCGACGGGAAGCCGCTGACCGGCTACCAGGTGTTCGACCTGGCGCACGACGGCGTCGGCTACTCCACCTCGGGCGGCTTCATCGACGACTACAAGTCGCAGATCGACGACTACGCCGATCAGATCAAGAGTGGCGAGCTGAAGGTTCCGACCGTGCCCTGATCCGGGTCTAGGCCCAGGGTGTGTCTCCCAATCCACTGCCGTCGCGAGCGTCGTCCCACGGAGTGCCTCGCAAGGCGGAGGAGGGAGGCGATGCGCCAGCATCGTCGACCGACGACAACGCCGCGAGGCGCCCGTGGGGCGGCGCGCAGCAGGCAACGGGATTGGGAGACACACACCAGCGTCTGAGTCGTCTGTGCGAGCCCGGGGGCAGCCGCTAGGTTGTCCCTGGGTTCGCCACGTTTCGAGGAGTTCCGATGGCTTCAGCAGATGCCGCGACCGCCACCGCGACCGAGGCGGTCCGGGTCGAGGGGATCACCAAACGGTTCCCCGGGGTAGTCGCCAACCGCGACGTCTCGTTCGCGGTCCGCGCCGGCACCATCCACGCGCTGGTCGGCGAGAACGGCGCCGGCAAGTCGACGCTGATGAAGATCCTCTACGGCGTTCAGAAACCGGACGAGGGGACCATCGAGATCAACGGCGAGCAGGTCAGCCTGCACTCCCCGGCCGACGCGATCGCCCGCGGGGTCGGCATGGTGTTCCAGCACTTCCAGCTCGCCGACAACCTGACCGTGCTCGAGAACGTCGTACTCGGGGCCGAGCGGCTGCACGGCATCGGCGCCGCCGCCCAAGCGGAGATCAAGCGGATCTCCGACACCTATGGCTTCGGGCTCGATCCCGACGAGCTGGTCGAGACCCTGGGGGTCGGCGAACGGCAGCGGGTCGAGATCGTCAAGGTGCTCTATCGAGGGGCCCGGATCATCATCCTCGACGAGCCCACCGCCGTACTCGTGCCGCAGGAGGTGGACGCCCTGTTCGCGAACCTCCGGGGGCTCAAGAAACAGGGGCACACGCTCATCTTCATCTCCCACAAGCTCGACGAGGTGCGGGCGATCGCCGACGAGATCACCGTGATCCGCCGGGGCACCACCGTCGAGACGGTGCTGCCGAGCGAGGTCACCAGCCGTCAGCTGGCCGAGCTGATGGTGGGGTCGGAGCTGCCGTCGCCCAGCACCCAGGAGTCGACGGTGACCGACCAGGTCCAGCTGCGGCTGGCTGGGGTCGAGGCCCGTGACCCGTTCGGCCGGGTGTTGCTCTCGGACATCGACCTGACGGTGCACGCCGGCGAGGTCCTCGGCATCGCGGGGGTCGAGGGGAACGGCCAGACCGAGCTCGTCGAGGTCATCACCGGCATGCTGGCGCTCAGCGCCGGCACGATCCGGCTCGGAGAGCACGACCTGACCCGGATGCCCACCCTGCGGCGCCGCGAGCTCGGCATCGGGGTGATCCCGGAGGACCGGCAGCGTTATGGCCTGCTCCTGGACTCGCCACTTTGGGAGAACCGGATCCTGGGCTTCCAGACCCGGCCGCCCGGGGTCAACGGGGTCTGGATCTCCCGTGGCGGCGCCCGCGCCGACACGGCCCGAATCATCGAGCAGTACGACGTCCGCACGCCCGGCGTCGACACCAGCGCCCGGGCGCTGTCCGGAGGCAACCAGCAGAAGTTCATCGTCGGCCGCGAGATGGCCGGCACCCCGCAGCTGTTGATCGCGGCACACCCGACGCGTGGCGTCGATGTCGGCGCCCAGGCCGCGATCTGGGACCACATCCGGGCAGCCCGCCGCGACGGACTCGCCGTACTCCTGATCTCGGCGGACCTCGACGAGCTGATCGGACTGTCCGACTCGATCAAGGTGCTGCTCCGCGGGCGGGTGGTCGGCGACTTCGACCCGCAGACCGTGACTCCGGAACAGCTGGGCTCCGCGATGACCGGGGCGGGGAGGGACTGATGGAGCTGGTGAGACGGATCGGCCTGGGGCTGGCGGCCCCGGTGCTGGCCTTCGTGATCGCGGCGGTGCTGTCGACCGTGCTGTTGGTGAGCACCGGCGCCGACGCGGGCAAGTTCTGGGACACGCTGCTGACGGCACCCGAGAACCGCAACCTGGTCAACATCATCAACGGCGCCGCGGTGCTCTACCTGTCCGGGATCGCGGCCGCGGTCGGGTTCCGGATGGGCCTGTTCAACATCGGCGTGGAGGGGCAGTACCGGATCGGCTCGTTCGCCGCCGCCCTGGTGGCCGGTGAGGCGTGGCTGCCGGGCAAGGCCAACACCTTGCTCGCGGTGCTGGTCGCCATGGTCGCCGGTGCGCTGTGGGCCGGGATCGCCGGCCTGCTGCGGGTGACCCGCGGCGTCAGCGAGGTCATCGCGACGATCATGCTCAACGCGGTGGCGGGTCTGCTCGTCGGCTACCTGGTGAAGAAGGTCGGCATCAGCACCGGCGTGTCCACCAGTACCAAGCCGATCCCAGAGGACGGCTGGGTGGGTGGCTTCCAGATCTTCCACGACGTCACCGCCGAGGTCCGCGGGCTCGCGCTCCTCGCGCCGATCGCCGGAATCGCCTTCTACATCCTGGTCAACCGCACCACCTTCGGCTTCAACCTGCGGGCGACCGGGCAGTCCCAGTCCGCCGCCGTGGCGTCGGGAGTCGACGTGAAGCGGATGGTGGTCATCTCCATGCTGTTGTCCGGCGCGGTCGCGGGGCTGATCGGGATGCCGACGCTGTTCGGTGACGCCCACAACTACGGGTCGTCGTTCCAGGTCGGCCTCGGCTTCACCGGGATCGCGGTGGCCCTGCTCGGGCGCAACAGTCCCGTCGGCATCGCGTTCGCGGCGCTGATCTTCGCCTTCCTCGACGACCGGTCCGGCCTGCTCAACATCCTGGCCGGGATCTCGCCGGAGATCATCGCGGTGACCCAGGGGCTGATCGTGCTCGCCGTCGTCATCGCCTACGAGATCGTCCGGCGCTACCGCGTCAACCTCGAGCAGGCGGCCGTGGCCAGACAGGTCCTCGACTCCACACACGAGGAGGCTCGAGCATGACGCTCGCCCCGCCCACCCCAGTGGCCGCCCCGCTGCCGGCCGAGGAAGCCCGCCGGGAACGGCTGCTGCGCGGGCTGCTCTGGTTCGTCGGCGCCTTCGTGCTGGTGTCCCTGGTCCGGGTGGTCACCGGCGCCCACGACGTCGACTCGTCCGGTGCGCTGCGAGGCTCACTGGTGGCCGCCGTACCCATCGCCCTCGCCGGCCTTGGTGGTCTCTGGTCCGAGCGGGCCGGTGTGGTCAACATCGGGCTCGAGGGCATGTTGGTCATGGGTGCCCTGGGTGCCGGCTACTTCGGCTATCACTACGGCGTGGTCGCCGGCGTACTCGGCGGGATCCTGCTCGGGCTGCTCGGCGGCGCCGTACACGCGTTGGCGACGGTCGTCTTCGGCGTCGACCACATCGTGTCCGGCGTGGCCATCAACATCATCGCGCCCGGCCTGGCGGCGTTCCTGGCCAAGGCCCTGTTCAGCGAGCTGCCCGGGGGCGGTCCGACCCAGTCGCCGGCGCCAGGTCGCCCGCCGATGCTCACGATCGGGCCGGTGGCCGACTGGGCGGCCGAACTCGAGGCCAAGCACTGGTTCGTGATCAGCGACCTGTCCGCGATGCTCGGCGCGCTGGTGCGCGAGCTGTCGTCCCTGACCATCGTCGCCCTGCTGCTGATCATCGCGACCGCGTGGGTGCTGTGGAGGACGTCGCTGGGGCTGCGGCTTCGGTCCGTCGGCGAGTCGCCGTCCGCCGCGGA
>WNGB01023787.1_pt1 | contig 15016 bp, 13 predicted proteins | sample 5400681 | NCBI WGS metagenome assembly WNGB01 (sample SAMN13153367, study PRJNA577476) | soil metagenome | isolation source: 115 cm soil or saprolite under grassland replicate 2 | place: USA:California | collected 2016-06-15
CGAATGAGCGACACCACACCCGGACGGAATGGAACGCTGACACTGGATCAGCTGCGCGAGGGCGTCGATCGCGGCGAGATCGAAACGGTCGTGGTCGGCTTCACGGATCATTACGGCCGTTTGATGGGGAAGCGGTACGCAGCGGACATGTTCGTCGAGGATATCGCCGCTCACGGCACGCACGGGTGCAATTACCTGCTGACGACGGATATGGAGATGGACCCCGTTCCCGGGTATCGCTTTGCGAGCTGGGAAATGGGCTATGGCGATCTCCACATGGCGCCCGACCTCACCACGCTGGTGCGCGCAAGCTGGCTGGAAAAGACAGCATTGGTCTTGTGCGACGTGCACGTCGCAGTCGCGCCGCGGTCGATTCTGCGGCGTCAAATCGACGCGGCGCGCGACCTGGGTTTTACGCCGCGCGCGGCGTCGGAGCTCGAATACTACGCGTTTCAAGACAGCTATCGGAAAGCCGCCGAGACCGACTATCGTGGTCTTCAGCCGGCAGGATGGTATCTGGAGGATTACAACATCCTGCAGGGAACGAGGACCGAGGCGTTCACGGCGGCGGTCCGTCGCCATTTGAAGCAGTCCGGGGTGCCCGTTGAGAGCTCGAAAGGCGAGTGGGGCCTTGGACAGCATGAGCTGAACGTCCGGTATGCGGAGGCCCTGCAGATGGCGGACCGTCACGTCATCTTCAAGCAGTGCCTGAAAGAAGTGGCCGACCAGATGGGGATCTCCGTCACGTTCATGGCGAAGTTCGCGCAGGACCGTGCGGGATCGAGCTGTCACATTCATCTGAGCCTGTGGCGGGACGGCACGAACGCATTCGCCGGAGACACGGATCTCGGTCCGGTCAAGTGCTCGGATGACTTCCGCTGGTTTCTCGGCGGCTGGATCGCGCACGCGCTCGATGTGATGGTGTTCTACGCGCCAACGATCAATTCGTACAAGCGATTCGTGGACGCATCGTGGGCCCCGACGCGGCTCGCGTGGAGCTACGACAATCGCACGGCCGGTTTTCGTGTGGTGGGTGCGGGGCCAAGCCTCCGCATCGAGTGCCGGATTCCCGGCGCGGACTGCAATCCGTACCTCGCCTTCGCTGCATCGCTCGCATCCGGTCTGGACGGCATCCGCAACCGGATCGAACCACCCGAGTGCTTCAGCGGCGACGTGTATGCCGCTCGCCAGCTGCCGCGCGTGCCCTACGCGTTGAGAGACGCGACCGATGCGTTTGCGTCGAGCGAATTCGCGAAGCGCGTATTTGGCGCGGAAGTGGTCGAGCATTACACGCACTTTTTCAGGACGGAAGAGGCTGCTTACAGGACCGCCGTGACGGATTGGGAGCGGCGGCGATACTTCGAACGGATCTAAGACGTGGCAAAACGGCTCGAAGGCAAGGTCGCGCTGATCACCGGCGGCGGCAGCGGCATCGGGAGAGAAACGGCCGTGCTGTTTTCCGGCGAAGGGGCAGCAGTTGTCGTCGTGGACCGCGACGACAAGGGTGGGCAGGAAACCGTCGACACGGTGAAACGCGCGGGCGGTCTGGCGGTGTTCGTGCAGGCTGACGTCTCTCGCAGCAGCGACTGCGCGCGCATGGTCGCTGCCGCGGAACGCGAGTTCCGACATCTGCACGTGCTGTTCAACAACGCCGGAATCATGGACAGCCGCGATGACGATGCGGTCTCGACCGAGGAGGAGGTGTGGGACCTCACGATGCGCGTCAACGCGAAAGGGGTGTTCCTCGGCTGCAAGCATGGCATCCCTGCGCTGCGCCGCGCGGGAGGCGGGAGCATCATCAACACGGCATCGTTCGTGGCGATTCTCGGCGCCGCGACGCCGCAGATCGCGTATACGGCCAGCAAGGGCGCGGTGCTGGCACTGACGCGCGAACTGGCCATCGTGCACGCGCGCGAGAACATTCGCGTGAACGCTCTCTGTCCCGGCCCGCTGCGTACGGAACTGCTGATGAAGTTCCTGGACACCGAGCAGAAGAAACAGCGGCGCCTGGTCCACGTCCCGATGGGGCGGTTCGGCCTCGCACGCGAAATCGCCCAGGCTGCGCTGTTCCTCGCGTCCGATGAATCGTCGTTCGTGACCGGCACCGACTTCATGGTCGATGGCGGCATCACGGCCGCTTACGTCACGCCTGAATAACAGTTGCCAGTTGCCAGTTGCCAGTTACCAGTTGCCAGTTACCAGTTACCAGTTACCAGTTACCAGTTACCAGTTACCAGTTACCAGTTGCCAGTTGCCAGTTGCCAGATGAGCACGCACCACCAGACGATCAGCCCGATCGACGGCTCGGTCTGCGCGGAGTTCGAGCTGGCAGCGGACCAGTTGATTGAGTCGGCGCTTCAACGTGCGGTCGATGCACAGCGTCACTGGAAACGGGTGCCGGTGGAGGAACGCGCGGCGATCTGCCGGCGCATGGTGTCGTTGATGGTCGAACGCGCCGAGACGCTCGGGACCGAGCTGACCTGGGAAATCGGGCGCCCGGTGACTCAAACGCCGTTCGAGATCCGCCGAGGATTCCAGGAACGCGCCAACTACATGATCGACATCGCGCCGGAGCTGCTGGCGGACCTCGATGTCGGTACCGGCGGGCAGTTCCGGCGATTCATCCGCCGCGAACCGCTCGGCGTCGTTCTCGTCCTGGCACCCTGGAACTATCCATATCTGACCTCGGTCAACGCGGTCATCCCCGCCATCATGGCAGGCAACAGCGTTATCCTGAAGATGGCGCTGCAGACGGCGCCGGTCGCTGAACGGTACGCGGAGGCGTTCGACCAAGCCGCTCTTCCCGAGGGCGTGTTCCAGTATCTGCATGCGACCCATGACGCTGTCGCGAGGATGATCGAGGATCCGCGGATTGCATTCGTGTCATTTACCGGATCGGTGAGTGGCGGCCATGCCGTGCAGCAGACGGCCAGCAGGCGATTCATCTCATCGAACCTCGAGCTCGGTGGTAAAGATCCCGCCTACGTTCGCCCGGATGCGCCACTCGACGCCACGATCGAAAATCTCGTCGACGGCGCATATTTCAACGCCGGCCAATCCTGCTGCGCGGTCGAACGCATCTACGTGCATCAGGACATTTACGGCGACTTCGTCGACGGCTTCACGGCGTTGACACGGCAATATCGCCTCGGCAACCCGCTGCACGCAGACACGACGCTCGGACCGATGGTCCGCACGAGCGCAGCCGATTTCGTGAGAGGTCAGGTTCAGGAGGCGTTACATCAGGGCGCGCGCCGCCTCATCGACCCGCGCGACTTCCCTGCCGATGCGGAAGGCAGCCCGTACGTCGCGCCGCAGGTCCTCATCGGCGTCGATCATCGCATGCGCGTGATGACCGAGGAGACCTTCGGCCCCGTGGTGGGAATCATGCCCGTACAGGGCGATGACGAGGCGATCGCGCTGATGAACGACAGTCGATATGGTCTGACGGCGTCGGTCTGGACGACTGACGTCGATGCGGCTATCCGCATCGGAGACCATGTTGATACTGGCACGTGCTACTTGAATCGCTGTGACTATCTCGATCCGGCGCTCGCGTGGACGGGCGTGAAGGACTCCGGGCGCGGGTGCTCGCTCTCTCGCCTCGGATACGAGGCACTGACGCGGCCGAAGTCGTTCCACTTGTTGCTCAAATGAGATTCATTCGAACGGGTGCTCGTGGGCGCACCGGACCGGGAGACTTGGTTCGTCTTGCCAAGTGTCGATGATCGAGGTATCTTATGTCGATAATCGAGGCATTCGATGCCAAAGCCATCAGATTTGCTGCAGGGGACCCTTGACCTGCTGATCCTCAAGGTGCTCGCACGTGAAGCCGCCCACGGTTGGGCGATTTCCAAACGAATCCAACTCCTCTCCGGCGACGTTCTCTCGGTGGGCCAGGGCTCGCTTTACCCGGCCCTCTATCGCCTGGAACAGCAGGGATGGATTGTCGCCGAATGGAAGGATTCCGAACTCGGTCGCTCGGCCAAGTTCTACACGCTGACGCGCGCAGGAAGGAAGCAACTCGAGCGAGAGCTCAGAAGCTGGGAGAGGCTCTCGTCCGCTGTTCAGTTGCTCCTCAATCAGGCATAGGAGGCCATCGTTGCGCCTCGCCAGGATCGCTATCCATCGTCTGCGCTCGCTGCTGCGGTCGTCTCGCGCGGAGACGGAAATGCAGCGTGAGCTCACCCTGCACGTCGAGCAACTCGCCCGCGAGCACATCTCCGCCGGCATGAGCGAGTCCGACGCATATCGCGCCGCCCGACTCGAATTTGGATCACTCGAAGCCATCAAGGAGCAGTGCCGAGACATGCGGCGCGTCACTCTCGTCCAAGATTTATTCAAGGACCTCGCGTATGCCTGCCGGCTCTTTACGAAGTCGCCGGGCTTCTCGCTCACTGCCACGCTCTCGCTAGCGCTGGGGATCGGGGCGACCACGGCGATCTTCAGTCTGGTGAACGCAGTGCTGTTGCGACAGCTGCCGGTGCACCAGCCCGGGGAACTTGTTGAAGTCAGCGGCAACGGCGGGCGGGCACTGAGCTATCCCATGTACGAAGCCATCCGGGATCGCAACGAGGTGTTCTCCGGGATTCTCCTGACGTCCGCCGGACGCTTCGACGCCAGTCTGCATGTCGGGACGCTCAATGCGGGTGACGTTCACTTCTCGCCCGTATCGGGCAACTACTTCGCGGTGCTCGGTATTTCGCCAGTATTGGGCCGAGCGCTTAGCGAAGAGGATCTGCCGGCGTCGAATGCAGCGGTGATCAGCTATCAGCTCTGGCAGCGCGCTTTTGCCGGCGATCAGGCTGTGCTCGGCAAGAGCATCCGGATGGGCCGCTCGAATTACACCGTCGTCGGCGTTGCTCCCGCAGGCTTCACCGGGGTTCTCACGGGACAGTCGATTGATGTCTGGGTACCGATTACGTGGTTTGAGCAGCGATATTTGCGGAACAACGTCGCGATGATGTTCCGGACCATTGCGAGACGACAACCGGGCATCCCGCAGGAGCAAGTCCGCGCAAACATGACGCTCATCGCGCAGCAGCTCAGCGCCGCGTGGAAGTTTGAGCGACCGATTCAGGTGGAGATCGCCGACGCCAGCGGCGGTCTGACGCTGTTGCGACGGAGGTTCTCGCGCCCGCTTTGGATCTTGATGACGGTGGTTGCGCTGTTGCTGCTCATCGCAACCGTGAACGTCGCCAATCTGCTGCTTGCCCGGGCCGGTGCGCGACGCCGCGAAATGGCCGTCCGGCTATCGCTCGGCGCAAGCCGATGGCGCCTTATCCGTCAACTGCTCACGGAGAATTTCGTGCTGGGCGGTGCGGGGGGCGCGCTTGGTTTGCTGCTCGCGCCACTCGGCGCGGCATCCCTGGTCGGGTTCCTTTCCTCGGCTATGGGGGCGATGGATCTCTCACTGGATCTTGACGTACGCATGCTGGCATTCACAGTCGCGACATCGCTGATTGTTGTCGCGTTGTCTGGCCTGGCTCCGGCATTCGCCGCCACCCGGCTGGATCTGGCTCCGATGTTCAAGGGGAGCCCTTCCGCTGCACGAGGTCATAGCCCCGCCCGCCCGGCGAAGTTGCTCGTCGTCGCCCAGGTGGCGATTTCGTGTGTGCTGCTCGTGGGAGCGATGCTTTTCGCGCGAAGTCTGCGGACCCTCACCACTCTGGATGCCGGCTTCAGGCCTGAGAACGTTCTGCTTCTCGGTGTAGGCCTCGATCAGGGGATCTCGCTCTCCGACGTGGAACGCGTGAGGACATACGAACGTGTCCTCGAGCGATTAACGCGCGTCCCTGGCGTTCAGTCGGCGGCGCTGTCGAGCGAACGATTGTTCGGTGGTGGCACCTGGACGGAGCCTGTGAACGCGCGGACCTTCTCGCCGATGCCGGGACAGGACCGGGAAGCGGTGCTGCTGGTCATATCTCCGCGTTTCTTCGAGACCATGGGCACGAGGATTCTCCGTGGACGTGATTTCGAAGCGCGAGACGACGAACGCGCAGCGAAAGTGGCGATCGTCAACGAGGCGGCGGCTCGTTACTACTTCGGTCGGACCGACGCAGTAGAGCAGACATTCCAGATCGGTGACGGCAGCTCTGCACCTCAGATGCGAGTCGTGGGCGTCGCGCAGGATGCGAAGTACAGGAGCTTGAAGGAGCCGATGCCGCGGATCATCTATCTGCCTGGATTGCAGGAGCCTGGCCCGGTCGGTGCAGCAAACCTTGCAATTCGAACGGTGGGCGATCCCGAAGCCATGGCCGACGTCCTCTGGAGAGAGGCGCGCAGCGAGGTCGTGGCCCTGCGCTGGCGCGGCGCCACGACACAGGCGCGGCTGGTGGAAGGTACCGTCGCGCAGGACCGCATGCTGGCGCAACTCTCGGGAGCGTTTGGCCTCACGGCAATGGCTTTGGTTTGCCTCGGCCTGTACGGGTTGACCGCGTACGAAGTCTCTCGACGAACCGCGGAAATCGGTGTACGGCTCGCCCTCGGAGCGCAGCGGGCCGACGTCGTGCGTCTGATCGTCGGCCGCTCGATGATCCTCGTCACGAGCGGCGTCGTCGTCGGTCTCGGCGGAGCGGCAGCGCTCGCGCGTTTGGTGCAGAGCTTGCTGTTCGGTGTGCGCAGTTCTGACGCAGTAACGTTCGTCGGATCGGCAACGATGCTGCTCACGGTTGCAGCTGCAGCCGCATACTGGCCTGCGCGGCGCGCGGCGCGGCTGAATCCATTGGCAACTCTGCGCGCGGAGTGATTCCCGGTAAAGGGGAAGACTCGGCGAGAGGGTTGAAGGAAGCAGTCGCCGGCACGACCGATTGGGTCCGACAGGCAACGCCGTTAATCCTCGAGAGGGAAGAACGGTGCGAGATCGTGAAATTGAATGTGATCGTCGAAGGTGCGGGCATCGTATGGGTCAAAAACATTGCTCTCGCACAGGTCACCGCTGAGGACCGCATTCATCGACTGTTGACGGCTGAGCTGCCTGCGACACAATCTCCAGCTGCCGGGAATTCAGGCCGGCAACGCCGTCATTCCGGCATCGCGTCTCGATCAATCCAACAATTGCGCGATCTGCGAGGCAAACTCAACGGGATCCCGCCTTGCACATGATGCGCGGCGCCTGGACAATCGGCACGCGTCCCTGTGCTCAACACGGACCAAAACTGGAGGCGGCGATGCAATCAGAAAACGCTCGCATCAAACTCGACAGGCGCGGCTTCCTGCGTGTGGCCGGCGCGGCAGTTGCCGGCGGCGCAGCGTGGCTGAGCGACGCCGGTTCGAACGGCCGTCCCGTCGCCGTCGTCGAAGCGGCCCGTCCTCGTACCGTCACGCGATATCCGCTGCGAATCCCTCCGGAGGTGTCTCCCTCCGGTCTGACGCTGAGAGCCGCGCCGTCCGTCGTGAGCCTCGGCGCGACGGCCTCGAATGCGTGGACGTATCCGACGATCCGCGCGCAATCCGCCGACAGCGCCATGATTACGCTGGTGAACGGACTCCCCGAGGACACGATCACGCACTGGCACGGGCTGTTGGTCGACGAGATCAACGATGGTCATCCGCGTTTCGCGATTCCTCCGGGCGGCACGTACAAGTATCAGTTCCTCATCAACCAGCGCGCGTCTCTGAAGTGGTATCACCCACATCCGCACATGCTGACCGGCGAGCAGGTCAATCGCGGTCTCGCCGGTGCGTTCATCGTCAACGACGTCGACGAACTGGCGCTCGGTCTGCCATCTGGCGCGTTCGAGGTGCCGCTGATCGTCCGCGACGCCACGACTGACCGGTCCGGCAATCTGATCTACAAGCCTTCAAGCGGCGGCTTCGATGGGAAGTTCCCGCTCGTCAACGGCATCAAAGACGCCTACCTTGACGTCGGCACGGCGCTGTACCGTTTCCGTATCTTGAACGGTTCGAACGCGCGCATCTATCGGCTGGCGTTGCCGGATGGCGCGGCCTTCTCGCTCATCGGCAACGACGGTGGGTTGCTCGCGTCGCCGGTGCCGTTGACATGGATCGACATCGCGCCGGCCGAACGGCTCGACGTCGTAATCGACTTTTCGCAGGCGAGCCTCGGCGCATCGGTCATGTTGCGCGACCTCCGCGCCGGCTGGGACCTGCTGGAATTCCGCGTCGTGAACTCAGTCAGCGCTGGTGGCGCCATCCCGGCGGTCCTCTCGACGATCACACCGTTATCAGTCGCGGAGGTGCAGACAACTCGCGTGTTCAGCTTCGACGGCATGAGCCGCATCAACGGCCAGAGCTACGACATGTCGCGCATCGATTTCACCGTGCCCTTCGGGCAGACCGAGCGATGGCGCTTCACCACGAACGGCAACGCGCCCCATCCGGTGCACGTGCACGGCGCGGTCTTTCAGGTGTGGACGCGAACAGGCGGTCGCGGTGCGGTGATGCCATGGGAGCGCGGCTGGAAGGATACGGTGCTGCTGGAGGACGGCGAGACGGTCGAAATCCTGATTCGTTTCGACGCCTATCGCGGGCTCTATCTGCTCCATTGCCACAAACTGGAACACGAGGACATGGGGATGATGGCGAACTTCATGGTCGTGTAAGTAACCCCATATGAGCCGACTGTTGCGTCGATCCGATTCTGGCGTTGAGGGAAGAATAGGCTGCCAGTCATCGGTACGCGCCAGCTGGACGGGATTTGACCCGCCATTATGGATACATATATGGTAACCATATGGAGAAGACGACGCTGTATCTGGATCGGGACGATTACCGCAAACTGAAGCGGATCGCCGAGCTCCGGCAGCGTGCGCCGGCGGCGCTCGTTCGCGAAGCGATCGCCGAATACGTCGCGCGGCATTCAGCCTCGCGGATGCCGCGCAGTATCGGTGCGTTCCGCAGCGGACGCAGTGACGTCTCCGAACGCGCAGAGGAACTGCTGGCCGGGATGGGCGGGGCGTCCCGTGCGCGGCGACGCCGTGCTCGTCGCTGACACGGGTGCGATCCTGGCGCTGCTCGACGGCGACGATCGCCATCACGCCGCAGTGAAGAAACTGTTCGCCGCCGATCCCGACACGTGGGTCCTGCCCTGGGCCATCCTTCCGGAAGTCGATTACCTCGTTCATCGGACACTCGGTCCACGCGCGGAACGCCTGTGGCTCACAGATCTCGCGAGCGGCGCATTCGCGGTGGAATGGGGCCGAGCCGACGACCTCGCGCGGGCACGCACCTTGAATGACAAGTACGACGCGCTGGAGATCGGCTTCGTCGACGCCGTCGTCATGGGCATTGCCGAACGACTTGGCGCCGACATCGTCACGCTCGATCTCCGGCATTTCGGCGCGGTGCGGCTGAAGCACGCGCCCAGGTTGTTGCCGCGCGACGGCGGGATTCCCGCGCGTCGACGCGGTGCTCGCTAGGTGCGTGGGACGAGCATCGACGTCTTCGAGACCGTCAGCTGCGTGTCCGTCACTTCGAGATCGAGCACGGTGGCGGGATTCTCAGGAGAGTCGTCGCCGGCCCACGTGAGATAGGCGTGTGGCTGACTGTTCACGGTGCCGAACCTCACGAGGAAATAGCAGCCGGCGCATTGGCGATCAGCCGTGATTACCGCGCCATCGGCAATGTAGCCGGGGAAGCGCGCGGTGGTCGGGGTCCATATCAATTCCCCGGCGGCACTGAAGCGCACGATCTGATCCTGTGCGTCGCGGACGTCCGAGGTGGTAAAGCCGGTTTCGCGATCCATGAAGATCGCGAACTGGCCTGCGGTGGAGGGCGGCGGCGTTGGGCCAACGAGGCCACCGCCGCAGCCGGTCAGTTCAAGAAGCGTCGCTATCGCGACCAGAACGGCCTTCGCGCGGGTCATCGCCTGCCTCCTTCTGTTCTAGATACGCCTCGCGGGCCGGAAAGTCTTCATGCAATTGCAAGGATTTCGCAGCGTTTTCACAGGCCGCGCGACGAGCACGGATCCTGCAGCCCTTCCAGAGCGGCGCGCGCGAGATCGGTGTGACGCCAGAAAACCGGAATGATCCGGCGTTTCTGGGAACCGGACGCCATGCCGACCCTTTCGGACCCCGTAAGGGCTTGCGCGCGTCGTAACCTCTACGGCAGAATGGCCCCTCTTTGTTGATGCGTTCTTTTCGCCGACGGCTTGCTTCGTGCGCCCTTGCGCTGACGGTGCTGCAGTCCGTGCTGCTGTTCGCCGCGCCGCTGTCGGCCTGCTGCCGGAACCAGAGCCGGAACCAGCCGATGTCCGCATCGACAACGGTGCCGGCGGATTGAGTGCGCCGAGCGCTTCCGCAGGGCTCGACAACGTCGACCGGACGATCGCAGCCGGGAACGTGCTCTCGCTCTCAGATCGCACGGTGAACGAGACGCGCGCGCAGGTTTCGCACGGCCGGCTGCATGCCGAACCTTCTGATGCACTCGGCCCCGCGGTCGGCATCGCCGGCGTCGCGACCTTTGGGACGCTCTCGAACGCGCCGACTGGAAGAGTGAACACTCTTTACGAGATCGTCGACAACCTGTCGCACCAGGCGGGCGCGCACGCGCTGCGCGCGGGCGTTGACGTGCTCTACAACGACGATATGATCACGTTCCCGCGTGCATCGCGCGGGTCCTACACGTTCAGCTGAACGGCAACTTGCGGCTGAGCCTTTTTTTCCGGGCCGGCAATCATCTCCGCATTCAGGGACTCCTCGAGGCGTTCAACATCACCAATCGCGTCAATGTAATCACGCTGAATGGCAACTTCGGTCCGGGCACGCACCCGGATGCGCCGTCGCTCGCTTTCCGAAGCCCGACCGCAGTCGGTGATCCGCGGACGTTGCAAGTGGCTGTGCGTGTGAGCTGGTAACTGTTATTCTTATGGCCGATGTTGCTGGGCGGTCCAGATTCGGCTGCACGCCTCGCCGCGATCGTCGCCTCCTCGGACGACGCCATCATCAGTAAGGATCTCAACGGCCACATCACCACGTGGAATGCGGCCGCGGAGCGGATGTTCGGCTATTCCGCCGAGGAGGTGATCGGCAAGCCGATCACGATCATCATCCCGGAGGAGCGCCTCAGCGAGGAGAGCGAAGTGCTCTCGCGGATCCGTCGCGGCCTGTCCGTCGAGCACTTCGAGACCGTCCGCCGCCGCAAGGACGGCACGCCGATCAACATCTCGCTCACCGTCTCGCCGGTCCGGAACGCCGACGGCACGGTCGTCGGCGCATCAAAGATCGCGCGCGATATCACGGAGCAGATTCGGCTACGCGCCGCAGCGGAGGAAGCGAGCCGGCTGAAGGACGAATTCCTTGCGGTCCTTTCGCACGAACTCCGCACGCCGCTCAATACCGTCCTTGGTTATTCAAAGATGCTGCGGCGTGATGAGGAGCGCATGTCGGACGAGATGCGCTCGCGCGCGCTCGATGTGCTCGAGCGCAACGCCGACTCGCTGGCGCGCCTCGTGAACGACGTCCTGGACACGTCGAGGATCGTGACCGGCAAGCTGCGCCTCGCGTTCGAGCAGTGCGCGATCGATCGTCTGATCGAAGAAGGTATCGACACCGTGAGACCGACCGCCGAGGCGAAAGGCGTCAGCATCGAAGCGCGGCTCGAGACGAACCTGAGTGTGGTTGGCGATCGCGATCGTCTGCTGCAGGTTGTATGGAACCTGCTCTCGAACGCCGTCAAGTTCACGCCGCGGGGAGGACACATCGTCGTCGAAGGACGGAAGCGTACGGGGATCGTCGAGATCGTCGTCACCGATTCCGGCGTCGGGATCAGGAAAGAACATCTGCCGTTCTTATTTCAGCGCTTCTGGCAGGCGCATACCGGACTCTCGCGTGAGTTCGGCGGACTCGGCATCGGCCTCGCGCTCGCGCGGCACCTCGTCGAGATGCACGGCGGCACGGTGTCCGCGGACAGCGCAGGGATCGGGGAGGGCGCGACGTTCACCGTCTCGCTGCCCTCGGCGGGCGCGGTGCTCGCGCGCGAGCGGAATCTACGATCTGTCGGGACGTAGGTTGCTTGCCGGCCCGTCTTCGCGCTCCGCGCTTGGGCGCGCTCGGGCCTGAACCTTGCGCATCGGAATCAGCGAACGAGCGCAGCGAGTGAGCCACGCGAACGGAGCGGGGATCGCAGGGGTCCCCGCGAGTGAGCGTGGAGGGGAGTCTGAGGGGCGAAGCCCCTCGGATGAAATCGGATGAAAATGGCGCGCCCGGCAGGATTCGAACCTGCGACCTTTGGCTCCGGAGGCCGGGCGCGACCGTCTCCGTTCAGGTCATCCGCAGTATCATCAGCCCCGATTATGACGCCGGGCAACGGACAAACATCGGCCGACACGTTCTGACACGTTCGTCGTTGCACGCCGTTGCACCGCATTCTCAGGGGCGGAGGCCCCGTTGGCGATGAAGGCTCTCACGCGAAGGTACGGCACAGCCGTGGCGATGGTCCTGCTCGCTATCATCTCGATCGGGATTGCGGGTTGGAATTGGCGCGAATACAACTACACATCGGTTGAGTCGCTGCCCCTGAACGAGGCCACCCGCGCAGCCGTCGAGCTTCAGCTCGAGCAATCGCGCACCATTTACCAAATCTGTGTGGGCCTACTTCTCGGGCTGTGGGGTTTGATCATCGCGAAAAGAGAGGACCTGCACATCGCGTTCAACGACCTGCCTCGCCTTCTAATGTTTGTCGCGTCGAACCTGTTGTTATTCGCCTCGCTGTGGTGGCACGTCCTGTACCTTCGCGCCCTCACCGCAGGGTACCAAGTCGCCGGGGCAACGATGCAATCCGGGGAGGCGCCGTCCATCCCCGACGTCTTCGATCCGATGTACCACGGCATGTTCCAGTTTCAGAGCTGTTTTGTCGTGGCCGGTGGCACATTCGGCGTCTTCACGCTCATCAGCGCGGTCAACGCACATCGGAAGCGCGACCGGAACAACAAGAATTAACGACGAGGGGACACCTACCTATGCATCTGGTTTTTCTGCTGTCATTTCTTGGCGCCCAGCTATCTACCATGGACGCCAAGGGTACAAAGCAGCCGCCCGATCTGAAGACCCAGGAGGCGAGAACGGAGGCGCTCGCAATGGATGCCGTCGCGAACCGTTTGCGCGAGGCCGATCCAACCCTCCCTGAGACAGGCGCGAGGCGCGAGGCGACCGCAATCGTGGATGCCGCGGCGCACGGTGCATTCAAGCGTTTCGGGGCCACACAGTCAGAGCAGGTCGAGATCGCTGCGAGCGTGTGGGCGGCCGCCCTTCACAATCAGTCGATCGAACCGCGGCATTACAAGATGGCCGGTCCTTACTCACGGATTACAGCCGCCGAGATCGAACAGACCGCGTCGGGGATGGGGAAGGTGGTAGTTACGTCGAGTCCAGACGGCGCCTCCATTTCTGTGGACGGTCATCCTTGGAAGCGGAAGACGAACGACTCCGGCTATGCCTACGAAGGCCGCAGACAGGTGTTGCTGTCGACGAACAACATGAAGCGCGGCGTGACCTGCAACGTAAAGAGTGACCGCACGGCTACCGTGTCCGTTGACTTCAATTCGGGAGCGGCGACCTGCAAATGATTTTGCGAGAGGCCATTTGCCGAGCCGTTCTCGGAGTGAGACAACGCGGGGATGTCCCAGTAGCTGTTGAAATTTGAAAGCGGCGGCTCCTCACTGCTCGTGATACACGAGTGGTGACTAAGCCCGAGGCCAAGGCCTCACAGAGAAGGAGCCGCCATGAAGACGAAGTCTCGCATAGCCCCACCCGTTCCCCAAGCCGAATCACCGCTGCGCCATCTGCCACTCGTCGAGCTCCTCGTCGACACGAGGACGGAGGTGTTGGAATTGGCGCTGCGATACGGGCTGAAGGTATTCACGACCATGCTCGAAGAGGATCGCACCGCCCTCTGCGGACCGCGCTATGCGCATGAGCCCGATCGGCCGGCAAGCCGGGCGGGCACGACGCCCAGCGAAGTGGTCTTGGGCGGCCGGAAGATCACGATCCAGCGACCGCGCGTGCGGACCGCGGCCGGCGAGGTCGCGCTGCCGACATTTCAGACGATGGCCTCGACCGACCCGCTCGATCGACGTGTCGTCGAGCAGATGCTGGTGGGCGTGGCCACGCGTCAGTACGCGCGAAGCTTGGAGCCACTCGGTCCGGAGATGGAGAGCCGTGGCACCAGTAAGAGCGCCGTCAGCCGGCGCTTCGTCGCGAAAACGACGGCCCAGCTCGCGGCCTGGCAGAGCGCGCCGTTAGACGCCCTTCACCTCGTCGCGTTGCTAATCGACGGCGTGCACCTCGGCGATCACTGCCTCATCGTCGCGTTGGGGATCGCGGCGGACGGCCAGAAACACGCGCGGGGACTCTGGGACGGCTCCACGGAGAACGCGACCGTCTGCCAGGGCCTGCTGTCGAATCTCCAGAGTCGCGGCCTCCGCACCGATCGCAGTCTGCTCGTGATCCTCGATGGCTCGAAGGCCCTGCGCAAAGCGGTGCGCGCAACCTTCGGCGATGCGGCCCTTGTCCAGCGGTGTCAAGTCCACTATGCCGACGTCCGGATTATGCCGATGCCATCGATCACCGCCTGCAAGGACGCGTCGTTCGCGTCCGTGATGTCGGCATAATCCAATCGCACACGGATCGGTGAAGCTCTTTCCGTTCACACAGAAAGGAGCTTCCGTCATGGCCGATCCGTCACTCGTTGCGGTGCGCGGTCCCCTTGAGCCCTTTGCAGCGGGTTTTGTGAGCTCGCTGATGGTGCAGGGTTACCGGCGACAGACCGCGCTCATCCAAGTCCATCTGCTCGCGGAGTTGAGTGCCTGGTTGCTCGAGGAGGGCCTCGAACCAGGCCAGCTTGACGCGACCGTCGTCGAGCGATTTCTCACGGTCCGGCGCCGTGCCGGTGCGACACGTTATGTCAGCGAGAAAGCCATGCACGCGATCGTCGCGTATCTCCGGCGTGAGGGTGTCGTGGGCGTTCCGCTGGTGGTGGCAGCCATCGGACCGGTTGGCGTGACGCTCGAGCGTTACCGACAGTACCTCATTCGCGAGCGAGGACTGGCAGCGACCAC